>JGI20225J20221_1000644_pt1 | contig 12345 bp, 9 predicted proteins | sample BioMet4_FD_20221 | JGI IMG/M metagenome (IMG submission 20221) | reverse complement strand
TCTGTCGTCATGGGATATATCAATGAAATGTTCAAATATTATGACGCTAAAGAAAGTCTGACGTATTATTCACAGACGCCTTTTATTAATCTGCCACAGGAAAAGATTGAAAACAGGGTGATTTACTGGACGCGAAAATTAAAGGCTGAGCATAAAATACAGGCCGCCTATTCTGCAACAGCCTTCCGCCATTTTTATGCGGAGCAACAGTTCAAAAAAGATAAAGACGTTGAGGAACTTTCAAAACTGCTGAACCACGCCCGCGTTTCCGTAACGATGAAATACCTCAAGGACCGTCATTTAATCTGAAATAATTCAAAAAATAGCAAAAAACACTAGCTATTCTGCATGAAGCATGGTATATTCCCTTTTGTACACTAAGTTTTAAGGAAAAAGGAGAATAACTTATGAAAAGAATGATTGCTATTTTATGTGCCTGTGTAGTATCGATTAGTGCATTTGCACAAACATTCGAGAGCAAGAAATTTGCGTTCCAAGGTGTTGCGGCTGCATCGGCAAATAATAAGGATGCTGTCTATGAACTTACCGCGTATGAGCCTGATAAGGATTTGTTGTATTTCACTTATACCTGGACTCAGGAGACAAAACTTTTGCTGTCGAAATCTTACACACAGTATAAATGTTTTCTGAATGTTACCAGCACCGAAGAAGACGGCGTAAAGAAGCTCGTGACTAATATTGAAAATCCCATTTATTTCAGAGTGGTGAATGCAGATGGTTCAGAAATTCAAGGAACGCCAAAAATTAGGGGCGTGTCATACACTTGGACAGAAAGCAAAACAATTCTAAATAAAAAGGAAACACTTAATGCTATAGTTCAACAAGTTGAAAAAGACTTACTCGCTGAATTAAGCAAACCTGATGAAGAGATGTTGAGGTCATTAATCACTTTCTTTTCAAACGATGTGAACCTAACGTACTTTGACACTGATACATTGGGCAAGCTTGCAAACAACTATAAGGAATTATGCAGCGTACCGGCGTTGGTGTGGAAATTGCAGACTGAAAAAAGTGAGATTTGGTATACAAAATATGCAGATGGCGTGAAAGATACAACATTTGCGAATACATTTGAAATTCAAACTATAAAAGAAAGTAATATTCCGGAATATAAATATTTAGTAGAATGCATGGTTTCATTCAGCGTCTTCCAAGGCGACAGCTTTAACCAGCTCATGGAAGGAATGAAAGGCGTGCTTGACCAATACGGTGAAAGTTATATCGGCAAAGAACTTCGTGAAAAAACATTCAAGACATACGGAGGATCTCCGTTCCGCCACGTGGTATTCATAGATCTGTACTCCAATGATGATAAATACATAGACATGAACAAAGGGACAGTGATTGAGGTGAATGGCAAGTTGCAATCCATTAACATCCCTGGCTCGTTGTTAAAAGAGATAACTTCTTTTACGGTGTTTGAAAAATAGAAGGTGCACCATGAGGGACAACATACGTCCCACTTGCTGTAGCATAATAAGCCATGCCTTGAACAATAATTTCAAGACATGGAGGTTTTTATGAATACAAACAGCAAGCTGCACATCGTCGTCCTGGCGGTTGCAATCCTTATGGTTACAGGCGTGCCGGCATTTGCACAAGATGCAAGCAAACTGACTTTGAAGACAGGAGAGACAACTGTCTACTATCCCAAAGATGTGGAAGGCATTTCGTTCTGCGACCATACACCGCTTCCCATCCTTTCATCAGTCAAACAGTATCAGACCGGAATATGGGAAGTCTCGTTCACCGTGGCAGCCCTTTCAAACAGCACTGCGGACGGTACGTACCCTGTTGTCGTCAGCTATTATGTAAAGCCGGGCGACACCATCCAAATGAAAACAAGCCTCCCATACATCGGAGACAAACCAGTCGAACTTAAAGTGTCCGCCGTCAATTGGAACACCATCACCTTTGAGCTTCCTGCTGCAGACACAAAGGCACCAACCGCCACGGAGGATTCATTATGAAAAAACCAATTATTGCTTTAACCATTTTATTTTTGTTAGCCAGCTTCGTATATGCCGGCCCGTTCGGACTTGAAATGGGAATGACATTCGACCAAGTGAAAGAAGCATGCGGCGGCCGCGCACCACAACTGCTCAAGGATGATTATTATCAAATCATTCCGAGCAAGGCCCATCCGTCTTTTGGAACCTATATCGTGTGCATCGACAAAGATGACGGTCTCTATTTTGTTAAGGCAATCGGCTTTGATATTACTTCATATTCGTACGGCATAGAAGTGAAATCTGAATTCAACAAGGTTGAGAATTCGCTTAATAAAAATTATGGTGACGGCGAACTGATTGATGAACTTCTGCCCGGAAGTATATGGGACAATGCAACCGGATGGATGTCGGCGTTGTTTTATAACGAACGCTATCTCATATGTTCCTGGGAAAAGGCAAAATGTCCGAAGCTTCCGGAGAACATGTCAATGATTGTTCTCGCAGCAAAAGCATCGAGCTCTATTGTGGGATATATTGAACTGGAGTATTATTTCACGAACTTTGCTGCGATTGAGGCGCGACAGCAGGCGGAGGACGACAGCGCGCTGTAAGAGCTATTGGTTCAAAGATATAAACTTTAATACAAAATTTTTCATTGTAACATGATACTAGCCAGAATTGATTTTTGTGATAATACTCTTAATGCGGAAAAGAAGCAGGGGACTATTGCCTTCCGCAATAACAGGTTAAGACATTAGTAAAATTTCTCATATCATGCAGGAAGACAAATGAACAGTTTAATAACTGTTGCATTGCAAGATTGCCTGGCAACTGAAGCAGCGCCAGGGGCATGAACAGTTTGCTCAAGAGCTTGAACGTTATGTCAATAGTCGCACAGAAAAAAGAATCAGCAAACGGGTTGTTTCAATAAATGAACCTCAAGGAGATTTACGCTCAACTTCTGTCCCTTTCATATCCCAAAAACTCGATTAGCTGACATGGTCCTTTCTGAATCACTTAAGTTAAAAATTGATCGTATTCTCCTTGAACAGCGTAATGCTGAGCGAATAGAGCATAATGGCCTTTCCCTCGTAGAAAAACTCATTCTTGTAGGACCACCAGGAACTGGAAAAACAATGACGGCTGCAGCTCTTGCTGGTGAATTGGGCTTCCTCTTTTCCAAATTTCGTCTCGATGGTCTCATTTCAAAATATCTAGGAGAAACGGCTGCTAAATTACGTCTTGTATTTGAAGCTTCAGAAAATACGCTTGGTGTTTATTTCTTTGATGAGTTTGACGGCAGTTGGTGCAGAACGTGGTCTTTCAAGTGATGTTGGAGAGGCGCGTCGTATTCTTAATAGTTTCCTTATGATGCTTGAAGAGAACAATAGCAACAGCCCTTATTCTTGCAGCAACGAATCATCCTGAGATTCTTGATACAGCTCTTTATCGCCGATTTGATGATGTGCTTACGTACGAAATGCCTGATAAACATCATGTAGTTACAATCTTGAAAGATAAACTGAGTTTGTATGCTGATTTCAATTTTGACTCTGTTGCTGCCAATGCAGATGGCTTAAGCTATGCAGAAATTACAAAAGCTGCAGAAGAAGTAATTAAGACTGCGCTTATTGAAAATAGAAATTCAATTACTGCTGATGAAACAATTTGTGCATTAAATGAACGAAAAATTATGAAGGAGCAATTAAAAACACTGACTGTGAAGAGGTAATAGTAAATTGGTGGGAGATAAGCAACATATAATTCTTAATCCTCAAGTCTTTTCTAGGAAAGAGAAATATACTTCTCCAAGTAAAGGAAGAAGTAAAGAAATCCCATCACAACAAAGTCGATTTGAACATGGAGAACATCTTCGTTCTCAGTTGACTAAAATTACAGGACAACAAAGAGCTTATTTTGATATTCAAGAAAAATCTGGTATCATTCTTGATGAAGGTTTGACTATAGAGGTTGAAGGTTTTAAAAACATTCCTGATACCTTTAGTGAATATAAATTGGTTAATAGCGCTCGTTTGCTGAATACAAAAACGATCGATGAAAGATTATTTGCAACATTCTTTGTACCCAAAGGAAAACTTGAGCTATTCGGAAAAAAACTTGATGCTTATGAGAAAATGAAAAAACGTAATGATGGTGTTGTTGTTGATTATCAGCGATTTATTGATTCAATTCATGATATACGTGTAGCTACGATAAAATCACTTTGGACTGATGAAGAAAATCTTTTCCCTATTTCCGAATCTGACTTATTTTACTGGGAAGTCTGGGTTGATATAGAATCAGATAATCAAAAAGATAAACAGAAACAGATAAATGCGTTTAGAAATGTTGCACAGAAAAAATCTATTGATATTTCAAAAGACTGTTTTGAATTTCACGATCGTGCAGTTTTTATAGCATTGGCAACAAAAGCGCAATTAGCTGATTCCTTCAATTTGATGAATATGGTCGCTGAACTTCGCAAAGCAAAAACTCTGGCAGAAGATTTTATTTCACTATCAAAACCTGATCAGAACGATTATATAAATGATTTCATTGAAAGGTCGTCATTTGCTCCAGACAATCAAAATACTCCGTATGTTTGTATTCTTGATTCTGGCGTTACTTCAGAGCATCCCTTACTTAGACAGTCAATAAGGCCTGAAGATTGTTTTACTATAAATGATGCATGGGGAACAGGAGATAAAGTTAATCATGGAACTGGTATCGCTGGAATTGTATTATTTGGTAATCAATTATCAGATCTGTTACTGGATACGAAGCGTTCTAGTGTAGTGAGCCGATTAGAATCATCAAAGCTTATTAATGTAAGAGAAACTAAGTTAAATGAAAAACCAGAAGTGTATGCACAACATACGAGTCAGGCCATAAATAAAGCAGAAATTAAAAACCCATATCGGTTACGCCTGTTTCAGATGGCTGTTACTACAAGCGATAGCCGTGATAAAGGTAAACCTTCTTCGTGGTCAGCAGGTATGGATTCCCTTGCATTTGGTCGAGATGGTAATGAACGGAAAAATCCGAGACTGTGTGTTGTAAGTGCTGGTAATTATGATCCTATAAGTACAAATAAATCAGAATATCCAACTATTAATACACATGAAGGAATCCATGATCCAGCTCAAGCATGGAATGTTATTACAGTAGGTGCATTTACAGAGCTTGATCGACTTATTGGCGATGAAGTAAAAGGCGATGATAAACCTGTCGCAAAAAAAGGTCAACTAAGTCCTTTTTCTACAACATCGATTGACTGGGATATAGACTGGCCATATAAGCCAGATATTGTAATGGAAGGTGGAAATACTGTGGCTAGTGAAATGCCAGGCCAATACCAAGCTGCTTCTCTTTCCTTATTAACAGCATCATCAGATTTTATAAACGGAATGCCACTTACAGGGATAAATGCAACAAGTGCTGCCTCTGCATTAGCTTCTGGTTTTTGTTCTTGTATTTTCGCTAAATATCCTACTTTACGTCCTGAAACTGTTCGAGGTCTATTAATCCATTCTGCTAGTTGGACTCATGAATTAATGAAGCAGATGGGAATCACTAGGAGACCAACAAAAAAAGAATGTACAAAGCTTCTAAGGTTTTGCGGTTGGGGCGTTCCTCAAATAAATCAAGCTCTTGATTCAATAGAAAATAATTGTACCCTGATTATTGAAGATGAAATTGTACCATTCACTGCTGATGGCAAGTACTGTGATATGAAATTTTACATGCTCCCTATACCCAAAAAAATTCTGTTAGCTCATGGCAAGGAAAATGTAGAAATGCGTGTGACACTTTCTTATTTTATAGAGCCTAATCCGTCTTCTCGAGGCCGTTCAAAATATGCATATGAATCTCATGGCTTGCGATTTGAGTTGAGTGATGTTAATGAATCTTCAGAGCATTTTTGTGGCCGTATGACAGTAGCAATGCAACAAGAATTCAACGATTATCATAAACAAGAGCATGACCATTGGCTGCTTGGAATAAAAGCACGCTGTAAAGGTTCAATTCATTCCGATATATGGAATGGATCGGCTGCAGATTTAGCAACAAGCAATATTCTTGCAGTTTGGCCAACTGGTGGTTGGTGGAAGACAAGTAAAGATATGAAGAATGAAAAAGCCAAGTTTAGTTTGATTATTACAATAAAAACGAAGGCAGATATAGATTTGCTTACACCAATACAAACGCTTGTGGATGAAAAGAGTAGTATACTTGCAGGTAAAACAGAAATTAAAATATCTGAATAAAAGCAAGATTATGTGCTACAATAAATAAAATGATTTGGTGAGAAAAGTTGATTACTCCGTTCCACGCAAAATACTATGCCAATGAACTCATCCTGCAGAAAGCAGGCAGCGACGAATCAAAGCTGTCATCGTCTTTGTTTGATTCTGTATTGACGATTAATCCGCACCAGGTTGATGCGGCGCTCTTTGCTTTCAAATCACCGCTTTCCAAAGGCGTAATACTCGCTGATGAGGTTGGTCTCGGCAAAACCATAGAGGCTGGGCTTGTTATGTGCCAGCTCTGGTCTGAACGCAAACGGAAGCAGCTTGTTATCTGTCCTGCATCGCTGCGTAAACAGTGGAGCCTTGAACTTTCGGAAAAATTCAATCTGCCTTCTGTTATTATTGAATCAAAAACGTATAATGAGCAGATAAAAAAAAGCAAACTGCAGCCGTTCGCACAGAAAGAAGCCGTAGTCATTACTTCGTATCAGTTCGCTGCAAAAATGAGTCAGCGGATTGAAGAAATCGCCTGGGATATTGTTGTTATTGATGAAGCGCATAAACTTCGTAACTCATACCGGCAGAGCAATGTACTGGGGCAGGCAATAAAACAGGCGGTTGCAGGTAGAAAAAAACTGTTGCTTACTGCTACGCCGCTTCAGAATAATCTCGCTGAATTGTACGGCCTTTCAAGTGTCATTGATGATCATATTTTCGGTGACATAAAAAGTTTTCGGCAGAATTATGTTACAGAAGAAAATACTGATGATTTGAAATATAGACTTTCTTTTTTCTGTAAGCGTACTCTCCGCAAAGATGTTCTTGAGTATGTAAAATATACAGAACGATTTCCTATTGTAAAGGAGTTTTCTGCTTCTGATGATGAGCAGAAACTGTATGACGGTATTTCATCTTTCCTGCAGCGGGAAAATTCGTATGCAGTACCGTCTGCACAAAAGCAGATAACAACGCTTGTAATACGAAAAGTGCTTGCGTCTTCAACATGGGCGGTGCGACAGACGTTGCAGGCGATTCTTGACCGCCTGTTAAAGATGCGTGAAGGAATTGCGGATATTGATACCCCGATAGAAAATCTTACTGATGAAGATGAACGTGATCTGCTTGATGAAATTGAAGATGACAGTGAAAGCGATGCGGAATCAAATGATGATGAACAGGCTAATGCTGAAACAGCAGGTGATGATAAAAAAATAGATAAAGAAGAACTTGATAAAGAAATCACCGAGCTGCAGTCATTTATAAAACTGGCAGAATCTATTACCACAGATACAAAATCAATTACGCTACTTGACGCGTTGAAAATAGGATTCGATAAAACGCAGAGCCTTGGTGGCAACCGCAAGGCGCTTATTTTCACCGAAAGCAGACGAACACAGGAATATCTCAGACAGTTTCTTTCGGCGAACCTTTTTTGTTACTGCCGACGTCGAGAACGACCACTTTAACGCCTGCGGAGAAAAGGTTTAAGCAGAGCTACCCAGAGTAAAGTTTTATAGACCTTTGCCTGACGGATTTAATCAAGAACATAAACTTTCGAAGTCTTTTACATGCGAACACAATAAAGAAACTCTCAAACCTGCGGTCAACCACGGTCTTGCGACAGAAAGTTCACTACAACCTCTCCGCGCAGCATAAGAATTATCAAAGAATACTACGAACCTTCTTCTTGTTATCTTGTGGGAATAAGACGTCGTTGTTATAGGACTCTAGAAACATGTCGAGAAATTAGCGGCTAAACTACTACACGAATGCATGCTTTAACCGGACTATTTGCTAAGTACATCAATGTTAGAAAACTTTCTATTTGAACTCAACAATACGGACTAAAGTTAAAACTGAAGACGAAACGACCGGTTACGTCCTACCAGAATTCGATACGTCTTTAATGTTTTCGGACGTCTTTCTTCAATTAATTCTGAACGCGAATAACTTTTATCTTTAAGTTAATGACGACTAACTTTGTTAACACGTAATTTACTCCCTGCTTTTTAACCTACTTCCTCGTCTAAATTTTGTGACGTGACACTTCCCATATCATTTAACACCCTCTATTCGTTGTATATTAAGAATTAGGAGTTCAGAAAAGATCCTTTCTCTTTATTTTGAGAGGTGTCATTTCCTCTTCATTCTTAGGGTAGGTGTTGTTTTCAGCGCTAAACCTTGTACCTCTTTGTAGAAGCAAGAGTCAACCCTGATTTTAATGGTCGCTGTTGTTTCTCGAATTAAAAACTATTAAGTTCTTTTTAGACCATAAGTAAGAACTAACTTCGCAAACCTTGCAATATCTCCACTCGCAAAAATTTTTGAAGGACCTTATGGAAATCACTTATTATTTATACCAATTTATCGCCGAGCAACGACTTATGTTTTTGCTAGCTACTTTCTAATAAACGTTTGATAAGAAACCAGGGGGTTTCTTTTGAAAACTCGATAAGCGCCTTTTTTTTGACTAACGCGAATCGTCTTTTACTTTTTTTGCATTACATAACACAACGAACAACTTAATAGTCGCAAATAACTAAGTTAAGATACTATATGGCACATCGATGCTATTTTAGTGAATAACCTGACTACTTCTTTAGAAAAGGGATATAAGGCTTAGGACTGAATAAAATGACGCCTTTCGAGACCCCAACCTATATCTTAGTCTAATTAGTTTTTTCTATTTGTCTTTGTCTATTCTACGGCCAAATCTTTACAACGTGTCTTTTTTAATAATATAAGTTTTCCTGACAAACTTAAAAGTGCTAGCACGGTCGAGATAAATAATCGTAACGTTTGTTTTCGCGTTAACGACCGTAAGGAAGTTACAACTACTTATACCGGCAGCGACTTGAAGCGGCGTTTCGGTTTTTGAAAGACCGTCTTCTTAAAATAAAGTGATAAGTTTTGGACTTGTCTTGCTAATATATTTTACTAAAGTAACTTTTCCAGCAGTAAACGGAGGTTCGTTAGTTTTTAATGAGGCGATAAAGACAATAAAGAACTAAGACCGCAATGAAGTCTCGGAGGGAATGAATCTGTCGAGTTATTCGGGACGTTCTAACAAAATGATATTTTACTACGGTACCCCTTGTCCTCTATTTCATTAGTACGCTTGACCATAGCGACCTTAACATAATAAACCATTAGTTAATAGTCGTAGACAAATGACCGTATGCTTGCAAGATCAATCAACTCGGCTAATCTTAGTAGTTTCGAATATTACATTCTCCTTTTTGATTCATTTACTTTTTGGTCTTCACATACGTTGTTATAGTATGCTCAGTCCGGTTATTTATTTCCGTACTTTAATTTTTTTTGGTATAGCCAATGCGGACAAAGTCATACCGACAATGTGTTCGCTATCGGCACTATTTTCCGATTTTGGACAAGAAAGCACCCAGTCGTCCATCCCTAAGGGAACGTAAACCAGCTCTACCATTACTTGCCCTTTTTAGGACTCTGACGCACACAAATTCAACGACCATTAATACTAGGATATTCAATGTTTATTTTAGTCTTATAGGTTGAAACTTATGTGTACTTCTAGGTACTTAGGTCGAGTTCGTACGCTTACAATAAATGTCATCACGTATATGTCTCGAACTAGCGTGAATAACCGCTATCTTCATTGTTCCGCTACTATTGGACGAGCGTTTTTTTCCGAGTGATTCAGGAAAAAGATTTGTAAGCGTCAACTGACCCCTATATCCTTGACCGGTATATTCGGTTCCTATAACATTACCTCCACCTTTATGACACCGATCACTTAACGGTCCGGGTTATGGTTCGAAACCGGAAGAGAAAGGAATAATTTGCGTAGTTAGTCTAAAATATTTTGTGCCTTACGGTGAGATGTCCCTATTTACGTTGTTTTACACGGACGGAAGACGTAATCGAGACCAAAAACAAGAACGATAAAAGCGAATTTATAGGATGAAATGCCAGGACTTTGACCGAAGCTCCGATAATTAGGTAAGACGGATCAACCTGAGTACTTAATTACTTCGTCTACCCTTATGATCCTCTGGTTGTTTTTTTCTTACATGTTTTCGAAAGATTCCAAAACGCCCAACCCCGCAAGGAGTTTATTTTAGTCGGAGAATAAGTTATCTTTTATTAACATGGGACTTAATAACTTCTACCTTTAACATGGTAGTGACGACTACCCGGTTCATGACACTATACTTAAAAATGTTACGGAGGATTGGTTTTTTTAAGACAATTCGAAAGTACCGGTTCTTTACATCTTTACGCCGACTGTGAAAGAATAATTATATCTTCGGATTAGGCAGAAGAGCTCCGGCAAGTTTTAATCTATACTTAGAGTACGCGGAACGCTTAAACTCAACTCACTTACAATATACTTAACGAAGTCTCGTAAAAAACAACCCGGCATACCTGTCATCGTTACGTTGTTCTTAAGTTGCTAATAGTATTTGTTTCTCGGTACTGCGGTAACCGGGACGAACCTTATTTTCGTGCGACAATTTCGCAACGGTTAAAGTTAAAGGCTATATAACCTTACGCTTAGCCGAAAGTCTAAATCGTTGTCGTTATAAGAACGTCAAACCGGTTGACCACCAAACCGACCTTCTGTTCATTTCTATCTTCTTACTTTTTTCCGTCAAATCAAACTAATAATGTTATTTTTGCTCCGTCTATATCTAAACGGAATGTGGTTATGGTTTGCGAACACCTACTTTCTCATCATATGAACGGTCCATTTTGTCGTTTATTTTATTAGACGGTTATTTTTTCCCGTTCTAATACACCGAATGTTATTTATTTTTAACTAAACCACTCTTTTCAACTAATGGAGGCGAAGGTGCGGTTTATGATACGGGTTACTTGAGTAGGACGGTCTTTCGTCCGTTCGCTGCTTAGTTTCGGACAGTAGCAAAACGAAAACTAAGACATACTGCTAAAATTAGGCGGGTGGTCCAACTACGCCGCGAGAAACGGAAAGTTTAGTGGCCGAAAAGGTGTTTCGCGGCATTATGAGCGACTACTTCCAACGCAGAGCGCGTTTTGGTATCTCCGGACCGCGAACATACACGGTCGGAGACCAGACTTTGCGTTTGCCTTCGTCGTAACAATAGACAGGACGGTAAGCGACGGCATTTGTCACGCTGGAACTTGAAGCCTTTTTGAAGTTAGACGGAAGAACAATAATAAACTTAGTTTTTGCATATTACTCGTCTATTTTTTTTTGTTTGACGTCGGCAAGCGTGTTCTTTTCTTTCGGCGATCAGGTAATGAAGCATAGTCAAGCGGACGTTTTTACTTCAGTCGCCTAACTTCTTTAGCGGACCCATAACAACATAACTACGTTCGCGTATTTGAAGCATTTGAGTATGGCCGGGTTCTCGTTAACGATGACCCGGGTCCGTTAAATTTTGCCTCCAACTCCAATCCTTTTTTTGACAACGAATGACGGATGCGGCGAAGTCTTATTTAGAGCGACTTAACATGCCGGAAAGTTCGACAGTAACTACTTAGTATAAAAGCCACGTGTATTTTTCAAAAGCCCCGGTCGTTAATAAATGTCCTTCTTTTAGACTACTAACTTTATATCTGGAAAGAAAAAAGACATTTCGCATGAGAGGCGTTTCTACAAGAACTCATACATTTTATAATGTCTTGCTAAAGGATAACATTTCCTCAAAAGACGAGACTACTACTCGTCTTTTGACATACTGCCATAAAGTAGAAAGGACGTCGCCCTTTTTAGCATACCGTCATGGCCAGACGTGTTTTCGTCTAATTGGTTGCGAACATTATGCTTTCACCGAACCGCAGAAGTTGTACCCGCAACGCTGTCCGCCAACGTCCGCTAAAGAACTGGCTGGCAATTTTCCTACGCACTTCCTTAACCGCCTATAACTATGGGGCTATTTCTTTTAGTAATGACTACTTCTAACCTTGCACTAGACCGACTATTAACTCTACTGTCACTTTCGCTACCCCTAGTTTACTACTATTTGTCCGATTACGACTTTGTCGTCCATACTATTTTTTTATCTATTTCTCTTGCAACTATTTCTTTAGTGGCTCGACGTCAGTAAATATTTTGACCGTCTTAGATAATGGTTCTATGTTTAGTTAATGCGATGAAC
>JGI20225J20221_1002709_pt1 | contig 12348 bp, 10 predicted proteins | sample BioMet4_FD_20221 | JGI IMG/M metagenome (IMG submission 20221) | reverse complement strand
CGTTTGGGCGTACCTCCATCGATACCCATCGGACACCTCCTCGACGACCTCCATAGTCGCCCAAGTTGGTGTCCAAGAAAACCCTATGCCGATCCAAGTTCTCTTCTTGCAGGTTGTCATATGATGGCTTGGGTTCCTGGATGAATATCAAACCATTTAAGTTTTCTACTGACGAGGACTCTAAAAAAGTTGAATATATTTATCCTACAAGCAAGAAAATCGGTATAACGAGTCTTGGTATAACCATTGAATTTTTATATTATTTTGACGGAAAAACGAACAACAATGGGTACGTTTACCTTGAAGCTAAACCTTACATAGAAATAGCTTCCGTTAAGCATCGTTCTTTCGTAGAATGGTTAGAAATATGTAACGATCTTGGAATGATATTGAGCATTATTTCAGGACAAGTTTTGGCATGTACTTCATTCCAGTTAAAACAAATTAATTTTAAACATAACATCATCCATGTTGATGAATGGATATCCATAAGAAGTAAACATGCATTCCATATGTTTCAGAAGTACGATAAAAGTGCTTTTCAATTTCTAATTAGTAAACAATCAATTGATTCTAATTTTGATAAACTTATTAATGGATCATTCGTATTTGTAAACAAAAATAGACGAATATTAAATAATTTTATTGAAACTTTAGATCATGAAATCGATGAAAAATGGAAGTTTTTAAAATTAGTTCAACTGCTAGAAAAGATTCATAGGTTGCTTTGCAAAGGTAAATACATGGAGAATAAACTCTATACTGATATGACCAATAAATTAAAATCATCTTGCGATGACTTAGTCAATGATACAATCAAGGAAAAGTTTAAAATAATTTTAAAAAATGGCAACAAATGTGAATTGAAAGATATTATATACGAATTCATATCAATGTGTTGGAACGTTTGTCAGAATGATATAAATGACCCTGATGAATTTGTTGCTTCTGTTGCTTCAACTCGAAACTCTTTATCCCATGGAAAAGAGACTAATTTAGTTGATTACTTTAATATTAACGCGATTTTAAAAAAAATTATTGGCTACATATTGTTAAGACAATGCAATTTTGATGCCGAATTTCTTGTCCGACAATTTGAAAAATTAGCATTCCCTGCCTTTGTCTAGATGATCAACGACCGAAGAATGTTACAGCATGCCATGGGGTTATCCAGGGAACTGGGCAACACCTTCTTCTTTTCCCCAGCCAACACTGCGCCAACAGGTTTTGTTGGCTCCCCGGTATGAGCAGCACAAGGGTTCGCAGAAGCGAGCCAGCATGAGCTCCTGAAAAAGGGCGCTTGAATTTTTTTCAAGAGGTCGCCCCACCCGTCGCCTTTTTGCTCCTGCAAGAGTTTTTCTCCGCAACTTACCTCATGGGTGTATGAGGGAAAAAGGCCGAGGACCTCTTGGGGGATTTTCAAGCGGTGGTGGGCGGTTGGCCTTCCTCCCTCTTCTGGGAACCCGTCCCTAATTGGCCATTTGGACTTTCCAAGTGCATCCTCTGAAAAAATCGAAAGCAGGTGATCGACCACTGCCCCGATTTCTCGTCGTCAGCACCGAAGCCTGACCCCTGGGCGAGAATTGCCGCAGAAACTGGCCGAGTGAGGCACATGGGGCTTGGAATTTACCCGGCCCCATTGGTTTTCTGGGGCTCCTGTCCCACTGCCCCCGGCCGCTGGCCCGGACACCTCTTGGATTCGCTCGGTAGGACCCTTCCCTGGGACTTTCCCGCTTGCCCTGGGGGTTGTGTCCCCGGACGGCCTCTCGCCCAGGAGGGGGCAGGTCTGGAGGAAAGTACGATTTCGCCAGGGGGCTGGCCTTCTCCGGCCTCGGTCCAGACTCCCGCCTTGGGACCTTTCCCGGACAAATGGACATTCTGAATGCATCGTTGAAAAAAAACGACAGCAGCAGGTGACACATCCCGGGGCCACACATCATGGACTGCTTGATTAAGCCCTGGTGCGGGTAGAGGCCCAGAAACTGCCGACGTGAGCACTACGGCGTCGGGAATAACCTCGACCCTCGAGGTCTCCTGGGGCTCCCAATTTTCCCGACCCATATTATTCCAGGATTTTTAAATCCCACCTCGAAAAAGCACTAGACATCATCCGTGCCCAGACCTATATGTTAGCTGTGTCCTTTGTGAAGGTTGTTTGCAACCTCAGCGGAGGTAATGCCCTTGGGTGAATCAGAAGTCGGACAGTTTCCCTCGCAGTAGAGCCTTAACAGGCCAGTAAAATCTGGCAAACTCCAAGTGTGGTAAACACGAGCTCTACAAGATTGCCGAGGCAGCCCCAATAACCCATTAGTCATTATTCAGATCATAACATTATTGGCCCTGGCTTTTACAGTCGGGGCCTTTCTTTTTTACTGCGCAGGCACACGTCCCTTGGACGATTCCCCTGCGGGGCTCCCGACCCTGTTTGGGCATTTGGACATTCGATGTGCATGGTTGAAATAATGGCGACCGACTCCGAAGCTGGGGTGTGACAACCCTGGGGCCGCGCATCCTGGACGGCGTGACCGAGCCCTGGTGCGGGTAGAGGCCCAGAAACTGACGGCGTGAGCACCATGGCCCTGGGGATAACCCCGACCCTGCTGGTTTCCCTTGGACCTTTCTGTCATCTCCTGCCCTCTGCTCGGACAAGTGGACATTCCTAATGCATCCTCTTCACAAGATAGGCGAACAGGATGATGTAATGTTCGTGATAGGAGAAGGGGACAGATACTTACTTTCGTTTCAATTTTCTATATTGGTCGCATGCTGCTTTTCCCACGCCTCTCGCACCAATCTTCTTGCTCGCCTTGAGGAAATTTTTAGCTCAGCGATCTGAGTTTCTCTTTTACTATGCCTTTTCTTTCTACTTTCCACCTCTGTCTTCCATTGTGGAAATTCTTCTTCTAGGGCGATATTGATTTCAACCTCAGTACGCTTGTTGATCTTTTCAACTATATCATCAACGATGCTTGGAATTTTCTTTGCTCTTTCTTCAATAGAAATTGAATCGTCAGCGTCTATTAGATTAATTGTCTCCATAGTTATCTCTTTAATCAAGGCTTCCCGTTTTTCTTTTACTTCATCTCGCTGAGAGGTTCCGCCGCTCTTAACTGATTGCAACTTATACATAAAATCTTTGTAGACTTTTGAGTTATAATAAGTAGCAGATAGAACGGAGTCTAAGCCAACAAATCCTGTATAACCGATTAGCATTTCTGTAAAATCATAACAGTTATCGCCCATGTGTGGCTCAAGATAAGCAAGTTTTAAAAGTATCACAATATAGTCATTACCTATTTCTTTTAATAATTGCATAATATCTGTGTCTTTAAAATTTAAAAATCCATCTTCTTGCCCTTCGTTAAAAATTTTATATATTTCATGAAATGATTCTTTATATGTTCTTGGCGTGTATGTATCATCATTCACTGAAATAAGTTGAAGTGCAGCATGGTGAATAAGTGCGAGATCACCTGTGGCAAGCTTGTCTTCGAGTTTTGTAAAGCACGTATGCAAACAATTTTTTAAAAATTTAGCTGGATCATCGAAATCAATTGGCCAATTATTTGTGCGAATATAATTAATAACTTCGTCAAACATCATCGTATTGTTGGAAAATTTTGAATAATTTTCGTTTATTGCATTCGTGATGAGTTCTTTCTTTTTGATCATAATAATCCTCTGAATGTGAAATTGCTATTTCAAGTTAGGCTATTACTTCACACAGTTTGTCTGCCGCATCCAGCCTGCGCGCAAATACATTAAATTCCGCCAAAGCCCCCGACCCCTGCGGGGTTGTCAGGCCCCCCTCCTAGCAAGAATCCCATCTGCATGGGCTGTGTTCTAATGCGCCCATCTCTCGCAAGGAGGACCCCATGGTCCCAAAAGTTGAAAAACCGGCTGCGGTTCTGGACGCATCCAGAACGGAATCCACCTCCCCGGAGGTGTCCGTCGCAACGGATGCCAAACAGGTGGATGCCGTCGCCCCCACCAACAACCTTATTGAACCCGACTCCAGCGAGAAGGCTGTGAGCACGGGCACAGAGGACCTGAACATGGAAGCTACCCTCGCGCCGGATGTGGCGCAATCCCATAACCAGGAACTCGAGCGGATCGCCGAGGCCGAGTGCCTGCCGGCAACGGATGACGAGGGCTCTCGCCAAGCCCAGGTCACCAAGCCGGAAAAGAAGGCAGCTTCGGCTAGCCGGAGGGACCGCAATAGGAAGAAAGGGACCGCGCTGCCCCGTGAGTTGGTCTTGCACATGGCGGCCTCTGAAGCACGCCAGGGAGCCCAATCGGACGTTTGGCCTTTTGGGATGCAGGGTTCCGCTGAGGAGATCCGTTCGCAGTTTGTGTACCCCCTGACGGATCTGGGAAACAAGGAGATGTTCTACCGTCTCTTCAAAAATACCTTCCATTATGACCAGGAGAGCGGGGGATGGATCGTGTGGCATCCCCGCAAGAAGTGCTGGCTCACCGGTAAGTCGGCCAGCGAAATGATGCACCGGCTCGTCAAGAAATTAATAACCGAACTGTACCGTCATGCTCAGTCCCGCCGCCCTCTGCGCACGCGCAACGGGGAAACGGTAGCGCTGGATGAGGCCCTCGATTGGGCCAAGACCCTGTCGGAGAAGGGGCGCCAAAAGGCCATGCTTGAATTGGTCCGTGAACAGCTTGGTGTGCGGGTTTCCAAGGCCGAGCTGGATCAAGATCCCCACTTGCTCGGTGTGCCCAACGGTGTTGTCGACATGCGGACCGAGACTCTGATCGAAAATCGTCCTGAGTTGCTTATCACCCGCTATGCCAGAGCCGCTTACCGGCCCGATGCCGAAGCCCCTATCTTCCTCCAGTTCATGAGCCAGATTTGCCTGGGGCGTCAGGACCTGATTGATTATCTCCAGGAAGTCCTCGGCTATTCGCTGTCCGGCTTCATCAAAGAGCATGCCTTCTTTCTCCTGGTGGGAACCGGGGCAAACGGTAAATCGACCCTCATCGAAACGTTCCTGCACCTGCTCGGCGAGTACGGCATTGGGATGCCCTCGCACGCGTTCCTCAAATCCAACTCCAGAGCGATACGCAATGACATTGCTCGGTTGCCTGGCGTGCGCTTCGCCCCGTGCGCTGAGGTCAATACGGGCATGAGTCTCGACGAATCCATGGTGAAACGCGCGACTGGTGGCGATGTCATGACAGCCCGGTTCATCGGGAAAGACTACTTCGACCTCCATCCGAACGCCAAGTTCTTCTTGTCCGTCAACACGTTGCCCAAGATCACGGGGGCGGACAATGGGATTTACCGCCGCCTCAAGGTGCTTCCCTTCGACGGGAACTTCAAGGACTCGATGGACAAGGACCTTCCGGAAAAGTTGAAGGCCGAGATCGACGGCATCCTGAACTGGGCCGTGGCAGGTTTTCGGCGGTGGTATGAGCGCGGCGAATTGGTCGAGCCGCAGTGCGTCGTGGATGCCTGCGCCGCCTACCGGGCCGAAATGGACACCGTTCAGAGCTTCCTGGACGAGTGCTGCATCCTTGATCCGAAAGCCTCGACCTCGCTTGGCGTCCTGTACGAGGCCTATTTGCAGTGGGGCAAAGGTTTACTCACCGAGCCCGCGAAGAAGCACCTCTTCAGCGCCCTCATGGGCCAGAAAGGCTTCAAGAAGGTCAAATCTGGCGACTGGCGCTGGAAGGGCATCACGCTCAAGGCTGCGCCCCCCGCCGCCGAAACCAGCGTCTTCGGGGCTCCCGCCGCGCCTGCGACCACGGCCTCTGAGCCCTCGAGCACGGGCCTGACCCAATAACCATCACAGGCGGGGGCTTCGGCCCCCGCCATCCTTGAGGAGAAAGCTACTATGCTTAACACGTTAACTGGGGCCTGCCCAACGCAGGTTCACGAATACACTCTGACCCAGGCCCAATTTCATGCCTTGGGGCACTGCCTCAACACGGCCATGAAATTCAACCCTTCGTTGGTGGTCATGAGGGAATCCGTCCTGTTCACCTCCGTCGAGGGCGGACGGGCGGTTCTTCAGGCCGACTATTCCCCGTTGCTCGAACAGCCCGTGACCCTGGCCATTGTCCCCGACAAGGCGGCCATCAAGAATATGGAACTGATTCGCGGCGCGGGCGACGTCCGTGTGAGCCTCGAAACCAACGGACTTTGCCGGATTTCCGGCGACCATACCCAGATGACCCTCAAAACGGGACCATTCCCCGAGGAGGCCTGCTTCGCCTTACCCGCCATCTCGTGGATCGGAACCTCGGTGACCGGCTACAATCCCAAGGACCTCAAGAAGTTCATCGGCAACAAAAGTGATGCGGTCCAGCTCGCCGCCTACGACGACCAGCTCGAGCAGATCGGGATCGATGGCCGTGGGACGTATACCTTTACGCCCAGCATGGCCGAGCGCCTCGCCAGCCGTCGCCCGAACTTGGTGCTCACGTCCCAGATCGCATTTCGCTACTTTGGTACCAAGCAATCCATCCAGCTTGGGACCGCCAATGGCCGCTACTTCCTCCAGGTCACCAACTCGTTCGACATCGGCGTCGACCTCGTCGTCATCGAGTGCCTGGGCGCTGTGGTGACCGGCTAACCACCGCAATAAGGCAGGGGCTGTGGCGAGTGCCGCGGCCCCTCATGAGTGATAAATCATGAAATACGTTCATGTCGCAAGTAAGCCGAAGGCGGGTCGCACAGACTATGACCACGCCATCATAGCCCAAAATAAGGTGGCCCTGTACTCGATTATCGAGGGCATGTGCCAGGACAACTTCAACACCCATACCCTCAATGCCGCGCTCGAATCGATCAAGGACTACACGGCGCGCTATGTGCGGCCCGTCAATGGAAAAATCTACATTGATTCAGGCGGGTACTCGATCATCCAGGGCGCGGTCCACCCGACTGCGGTCCCGAGGTTCGTCCAGTGCTACAATACCATGCTCCGTTTGACGCCTGGGGCCTTTGACAAGGTTTTCTCACTCGACATCCCCTGGAGCAAGGTGTTCCCGGAGATGAACACCCGGCGGAAGATTATGGAGTTTAACGACTACGCCCTGTCCACGGCCCGTGACATCCTGCTCAACGATCCGGCCGCCCTGGAGCGCTTCAGCTTCGTGTGGCACTTCAAGATGCCGGCTCAGTACGAAATCTGGAAGGCCCTGTACGAGAAGCACGATCTCAACCGGATCATCCGGCACCGCGCCATCGGCGGCATGGTCGCCCTGCGGGGGATCACCGGGATCAGATTCAGCCCGTTTATTGGTATGGCCTACCGGTGCCTCCTGGACTACCTGGACGCCGGCCGGTTCGACCAGGANTTCACGNTGCACTTCCTGGGCATGTACCTGCCCTACGACCGGTTCGAGATGGCCATCCTGGANGGGCTCTTTGACCGCTATCTGGAAGGGGAAGCCCAGGCCGTGACCACCTATGACTCCATCAACCCCCTCCAGTCGACGAGGGTGGGGAAGGATATCCCGCTGTTCGAGTTCACCGGGAACGGGCTGTCTGTCCACGACAACCTCGTCGACGCGCCGGTGGCTACCTTGGAGCAGGTTTATGGCGACCCTGACCTCATCGGGTTCGTCAAGGAAGAGATCGCGCGTCGCCGCGACGGCCGCCGCCTGAAAAATGCGGACTCGTTCGGGCCGCTCAATATCCACAGCCATCGGGAGGTGAACCGCTTCTTCGAATACGTGGTCGCTGAGCACGGTCTCGCTGAGGTTTTCTTCCAGAAGTGGAGCCTGACCGCGATCAACGGGCATTTTGCCAACGTGCTCGATGCCCTTGGGAAAGCCAACCCGGTGCTGTTCAAGGACAACCTGCGTGCCTCGATCATGCGGAACGTGGCCATCACCTACGAGTTCCACCGCTGGTTCGTCGACGATCGCTCCCGCGCGGGCCTGGAACAGTTGATCCAGGACAATATCCGCAAGATCCATTTCCCGGGCGACCTGACCTAGGCCGGTCGTCGTTACCACGAACCGCTGCTTTGCAGGAAAGGGAGGGAGTCACACCCCCTCCCTTTTTTTACCCTCGCTCGAAGGACAATACGCAGGATGCGACCAGCCGTTAGCTCCAAGCCGGCAATTCACGAATCCCACCGCCGTCGTCCCACCCATTCCCAGGCCCCGTGACCGCAGCCCCTGGCCCAGGGTATCCTTCCCCAAAGTCCCCAATGTATCAGACGAGGAAGGATGCCATATGGAGCAAGAAAATCTTGATAGACTCACGCTCAAAGACGAAATGATAAACGCATTTCGTCCAATCGAGCAGTTGTTCAAAATCATGGAAAGCTCAACGCTCGAAATCGATGGAACCATTATCCGGTGCTATGCGGAAATAGGCCTTGAGCTTACGGGCAATTTCCGACGACGGATGGAACAGTTGCTTTGCAGGAACCAGGAGGGCAGTGGCAATGACGCCAGATAGTGGTCCAAACCTCATCTACGCCTATACGCGGTCCCAGGCCATTGCCGATGGCGTCCTGGTCGATGTCACCGAACAAGCGAAGGCTATTGGCTTCAAGCTCCACACCGTCGTGACCGATCACCTGTTCCACGGCTATGTCGAAGTCCCTGCCGGCCTCGAAGGAGAAGGCCAATCCGTCACCGGCCGGCTTCATGATCTGATGGTCCTGGCGTTGTTCGCCGCACGGCGCGCCGTGAACGCGGACCGCGTCACCTTCAAGGTCGACTTCCTGATGGCTCCGGGGCGCAAGGAAACCATCGAAGTCATCGCCCACATCGGCCCCNGTGACCACGGGGAGCCAGTCCTGACCATCATGNTTCCCGAAGATGATTAGGAAATATAACCAGATAACCAGGAGAAAAGTATGTTTTCGTTCCTGTTGGGCGCAGCGTTGGGTGTCATCGTCGTTGTCGTCGGTGCTCAGTTGCTGACCCTCCATCCCAAGCCGAGTCGGTTGCGTAGTCCGAAGTAGTCGGGAAGTTGCCTCACTTTGAAAGAAAGCCCGAGCATGAACAGCTTGGGCTTTTTTGATGCAGCTATTTCAGATGGAAATCAGATGAATTAGTTGCGTTTTGAATTGAGCAAGTTGATTGTTCTTAGGTGGCAAGAAGTGTGACTGATTTACCGCCGATCCTAACCGCGAATAAATATATTAAAATTTATTGTATTTAGCGGTCATGTTGAGTGTCGTTTTGTGAGTCTTGGTTTGAAACGAAGACTCATAAAATAGGAACGTTTCCGAATGGCAGCTTAAGTCGAGACTTAGAAATAGATAAAAAGTCAACGAGGCTGATGTTTTTCGTATCTCTTGAAATTGCTGTGTATTGCAAATTTTAATAGCTAAAGAATATCTGTAAAATGTTCCAGCTTTTCTTGGGTTAAATTTCTTGGCATTTAGTGTCCAGCTTGTTCGCTATTTTATCAGCCGGCGGTGAAACCGCCGGCTGATAAAGCAGACAAACTTCCGAACAAAATTTTAAAAGGAGGCTTAATAGCAGATAACAAGTAAAAAAGAACGATGCCTTTTCTTGTATGGTTTAAAACTGCTGATCATCGCCACTTGGTCTTATCGAACAAACCTCGCTGGGAAAGTTCTCTTTCCTTGTAGCCATCNAANTCGAANNGTCNTGGGACAGGCCTGTCGTCCCTGGATTTGACGCCAAAGAAGACGGCCCCGAGCACGGCCAGGGCCACGACGCCGATGATGATGCCGAGGAACCACTCCACACCGAGGCATTACCAGAAACAGCGGCCAGAGTCATCTATCTCAAAAATAGATAACGATATCTGGCAATTGGAGCAGGGTTGGTTCGAGATGAAACGCACTTATTTCATACGAAATTCAGATGAAATAGCTGCGTTTCGATTTCAAGCAAGTGGTGAATGACGACAGGAACATGCTCAAAATATCCAGGAAAGTGGTAACACAAAAAGTCATACCCTGGGATTTTTGGCACTCGAGCTCCAAAAACTGGGGTGAAGTGGGGAAATGGTGATTTGATGAGGTGCTCCTTGTCGGGCTCATGCGGCGGCACGGATGTGCTCCATTTTTAAGTTGTTCAACAGCTAAAAGTTCGTTCACTTTTCGATGCTAATCAAAGGCCTCACAAAAGCAATAAATAAGTTAGGTAAAAATAATAAGGGCGCTAGTTTGATACTTTGATATCATTTAACGCCCCTATTATTGGCAGTCGATTGGATATTATCGAAGCCTGATACGTCACCGACATATCGAAATTTACACTTTACCCATCGACTAATCTGNAAAATACATCGCAAAAATAAAATCTAATGATTTAAAATTATCTTTATTAAGTTGTTCCTTTTCCAGCCACTATCGTGAATGCCAATAATTATGAACAAGGGTAGGCATAGTTCAGCAGGCTCAGCCTGGTTTTAAAGGAGCAAACACATACAGATATACTAGGGTCATACCAAAACCATGCCCTCATGTCAGGGCGATAAAAAGGAAATCGTTATGGATATTGAGAANTGTGCCGTTACCGATGACTCACTGAGTTTACTCGAAGAAGAAATCAAAGTTCTTGCCAGTAAACCGAAAGACTTTTTTGCTAGCTTTATTAACAACCAAGAACTATTTAAACAGGCTACAGAGCATTTTCAGAGAAGTGAGATTGCCGTTCACAGGATTTTTAGTTCTGCAAAGACACAAGGCGTTACAGGAAAAGACGTATCTGAAGCCTTGCGCCTCATTAAAAAAGAAGCAAAAGAAAATGCGTCAAAAATCCCATCTGCCACGATGACGATAAGGATCAAAGGCTACCTCCCAACTGCTCCTGTAGCTGACGAAGCAACCCTTCCTGTAGGCTATAAGTTCATTGGCAATTGCGCGATCAGTGTAGGAATACATGATGGTCCAGATTCAATCGTGTCTTCTTATCCGCTTTTCATAACCTGCATTAAGCACAACCGATTGACTAACATCGAGTATGTAACTCTCGCATGGATAGCTGATGGAGCCCAATGTTCTGTTACCGTGGAAAGGAAAATCATCGCCAAGAAGAGTCAGATTGTTGACCTCGCAAGCTATGGCCTTCCCATCACAAGCACAAATGCGGACAAAATAATCGACTACCTTTTCGCATATGAGAAGACAAACGCACACTGTATCGACAAGGTAGAGGCAACCCATAAACTCGGATGGACGCCCGACATGGAAGGATTTCTATGGGGCCGACAGTTCTTCCTCGGGCAAAACCCTGATCCTACGTCCGGCAAGAAACCAGTCATCGAGTTCTTGGGACGGGACCAGGGAGATGAACAAATTGCAGATGGCTTTTGTTCAAAAGGTAATTATCGAGAGTGGATTTCTTTGGTCAACGATATTTTGATCTATCCTGACGTGGCATTCCTTCTTTATGCTTCGTTAGCGACGCCATTGCTTCCCGTCTTGGGAGTACAGAACTTCTCTTTGGAGTTATCAAACCCGAGCTCTTCAGGAAAGACATCGGCACTGCTGCTTGGTGCTTCAGCTTGGGGCGCTCCAGAACTCCATTCAAGCTCATTTGTCAACACATGGTTCGCGACGCCTGTGTGGATCGGCAGAGCGGCGTCCATTCTGAACGGATTGCCTCTGTATCTTGACGAGACAAAGTTGGTCCACTCCCAAGACCGAAGGGAACGGGCTGGGGAAATCGTCAGTAGAACCTTCTACATGATCACAGCCGGAAAGGATAAGGCCAGGGGAACGCTTCAAGGAACTGAAAGGACAGAACCGTTTAGAACTATTCTTTTCTCAACAGGCGAAAGCCCAAGTCTTAACCTCAGCAATAATGGTGGTTCAAGAGGTAGATTGATTGATCTTTGCGGAAACCCATTTTTCAAGACCGATGCTGAAAGCAAATCAGTCGTCGACAGGGTTAACTGGACCATTCAGGACAACTATGGTCATGCTGGACCTAGAGTAGTTCAATTTATCCTTGCCCATCGCGATCAATGGAACTTCTGGAAAGAGGCATATCGAGAAGCAGATTCTATACTGACGAAATCAGAAGCAATGAGTCCTATTGAAATGAGACTCGGCGAGTACTTTGCTTTTGTTACAACTGCGATTCCGATCATCCATGCGGCTCTTCCCGAACTCAGAAGAGATAGGCCTGTCAAAGAACTATTAAAATCTGTTTGGGACAGGGCCAGAAATGAAGCAAAAGAAGCGGATGTCTTGACAAAAGTATTAAATATCATCCAAAGTTTTATCATCAACAACAATGAAATGATTTATTCGAAGGCTTTAAATGAAGACAATGTTCCCTGGGATAGAAAATCATACATCGGATACCAAGATATTGACTCCAGTGACAACTGGTCCTTTGTCGGTCTGTACCCTGAAGTCTTCAATGAACTGCTCAAGAAGAATG
>JGI20225J20221_1002706_pt1 | contig 12361 bp, 12 predicted proteins | sample BioMet4_FD_20221 | JGI IMG/M metagenome (IMG submission 20221) | reverse complement strand
AAACGATTCCGTTGTGGTATTGCAGGAGGCGGTGCGTTTCCTCCGAATATTGATCGCTTCTTCTGGTCGGTCGGAGTCAATGTTGTTGAAGGATACGGTCTTACCGAAACGGCGCCGGTTGTTTGCGTGCGTCCATGCGCTTGTCCTGTGTTCGGCACGGTGGGAACTCCGTTACGAGGAGTTGAAGTGCGCATTGTTGACGATAACGGGAAAGATATTGGCAAATGTAAAAAAGGGAACGTCCAGGTACGCGGTGGAGTTGTGATGAAAGGTTATTATAAACGTGACGATTTAACCGCAAAAGTAATGAGCAACGATGGATGGTTTGATACGGGCGATATTGGAATTCTTACTGTTGATAATGAACTTGTACTGCGTGGCCGCAAGAAAGACACAATTGTTCTACTTGGTGGAGAGAATGTTGAGCCACTTCCTATAGAAATGAAAATAAATTCTTCGCGGTACATAAGTGCAAGTGTCGTCGTGGGACAAGATCAGCGTTTCCTTGGGGCGCTTATTCTTCCAAGTGAAGATGATATAAAGTCATATGCAAAGGAAAATAATATTTCATTTGATTCGTATGAAAATCTTGCGCACAATGAAGTAATTCATAAATTGCTTGACAGCGAAGTAAATGAATTGGTGAGCGCAAAAAATGGATTTAAGAATTTCGAGCGTATTTCAAAGATTGCGATAATTACAAAACCGTTTGAAATAGGCGTGGAGTTAAGCGCAAAGCAGGAAATGATGCGTTACAAAATAAGCGAAATCTATAAAAAAGAAATAGCTTCTTTGTATGAGGATAAATAGAATTATTCCGCATCGATAACAAAAGCGCCGGATTTAGCATCGATATGAGTCATGCGATTCGGCGTTTTCATTTTAAAACTTTGTCCTGAAAAAAGTTTTTTCTGCGTGACAATGAGCAGCAAACCTTTTTCTGAGCAGGCATAATATCCCGTGCGCTCTCCGGGCAGACGAATAGGATCGCTTGCGACGCGGAAGGTAAAGTCGGAACTGTTTACATTCTTTGCTGCGCGCGTAGCAAGTATGAATGAAAGGACGGCGCGTTCTTTTGGCAATTGTGATGCTTCTGAAAGTTTACGTAGTGCAAGCGGCGCGTCATCTGTTGAGAAAGCAAAATTACACCATTTACCACCTTTCTTTCCATCCATTGGGCACGTGCCGCAGTGGGTGCAGGGAGCTTGTGGGATAAATTCTTTTCTAAGCAATGCATCTCTAAGCAGGCTGATAAATCTTGCGGATTTAGGAATTCCCGGTTCAATGACAAGAACCTGGGCTGGTGGAGAAACTGTTTCTTTCTTTTGTTCTATTGCATAAGATAAGATTTTTTCACCATATTTCTTTGCAAGATAATCAGGAGGCATTTCGATATCTTCCACAATTTCATTGAATACGTTGGCGCACGTGATGAATGAAGCCTTTTCTTTTATAGGAGTGCCCATTTCTCCTTTTACGCGAATAATTTTCCACGGTTCGCATTGTAAATATGCAGCTGTTGATAAGAAAATATCTTCTCCTGCGGCGAGTGCTGAAGAAGATATGTCAAGGCAGTACCAAGTAAGTTTTTTTGTCCGAAGTTCAGGATGTGACAAGAAAAGTGCAACTGGTACGGTAAGCGGTCCGCTGCCTATATCAAGAACATATTGATTTGTCGTCAAGTTTAAATGATTCTGCAGGAAGGTTGGCAAATAATTTTGTAAGAGCGGACAAGAATTCCACCACATGTAGTAATAAACATATGCACTGAGTGTTGTCGTTGTGTTCATGTAGCCAAGACGTCTGTCATACCGTTCATCAGTAAGTTCATGGCTAAGTTCTCCGAATTTGCTGTGGAAGAAGCGCTCGTTGTTTTGAACTGATTGGATGGGATGAGGGAAATTATTTTGTCAAAAGAATTGAGCGCCTGCCACTGCATCTTTTGGAAGAGCGGTAGCATTGAAAAGAGATGAAATAAGCGTTATGGAAGAGCGCGGTCCGTTGTGCTGCTGATGATGCGTTTCTACTGGAGAAAATTCTTTTGCAGGAGAAATTTTTCTTCTGCACAGACCGTTGTGTTGCCTGCTTCAGTTTTTTTTGAAAAGTGTTTTCCAGAAGCCTTTTCGTACCACTTGAGCGATTCGGGCATGTTTTTCGTTTTTCATTCAAGTTGTTCCAAGAAACGGTATTTTTGTTGAGACGCAGCTTTTGTTTCTGCCAAACATGTGCGCCTGTTTTTTTGAGCAGAAGGTACATGTCGCTTAGCTGTTCACACGTAGCTCATGAAGCGCCTGCAAGGCTGTTGCATTTGCATCAGCAGTCGCTGTCTCTTGAATGATTCTGTGTGCGGGCGGCCGTCAATGGGTGTACCGTTTTTCGTAGATAAGATATTTTAAGGCGCAGGATAATATCAACTTCTCTCTGTGGTATAGATTCTTCTGCCACTTATGTCTTTCTTGGGCGCAAAGCATGGTATCACTTCCTTCCCAGTAGCGAAGAACATACGGTCTTTATGCCGGTGTGAGCTGTTCAACTTCCTCCCGATTGAATATAGAATGCCATTACTCTTCCTTGTCACGCGGTTTCCCATTCTTTTACGGCTGGCCTTTCATTTCTAGTTTGTACGGGAATTTTGATCAAACCTAAGTCCTTCACGGATTCTGTTCTTCAAATAAAGTAACCGTAGCTTCCAGGAACTTTGTCCGGTCCTTTGTTGGCAAAAAGGAAGAAAGTTCACCCGGGTTGGATGCCTTGTCCTGTGTCATTATAGCGTACTTTAATAATGAATTGCCTTGGGTTGCTGGGCGGCGGATATTTTGCAATTCCAGTCTCTGAGCGGCTGTTGGTTGAGTGGACGCAGTGGTCAATTTTGCGGGTAAAGCTGGCTGTACAGAGTGAGCGCGGTGGTCCATCCAATCCTTTTATATACCATCCTGCATTTGAGCCGCGCTGATTGCTACGATTGGGCCCAGTTCAATCTGACCAAAACATGGTGCGTATGTTTTCCTGTGCAGTGGCGAAGCGGTCTTGAGGACGTTTTGTCCTGAGTGTCCCCATTTGGTTGAGCCACAAAAATAATGCCTCGGGTCCTCTTTCGTAAGCAAGAGGCTGCAATTTTTTTTATCTTGCTCCCTGAAGTCCTTCCTCCTGCGCATCTATCATAAGAAAAAACAACGTCAACATTCATCAAGAGATTTGATTGCCCCGGTTTACTGAATAATATTCAATGTTCTCCAGTGGACCTTTGGCCTTTTTTCTGATGCCGGCGGTATCGAGTACAAGACAGTCTTTGCCTGTTATATCGGAAACTTTCCCTGCACAACATCGCGCGCGTTGTACCGGCATAGTCACTTACTATGGAAAGAATCAGTGTGTGTAAGACAGTTGCTCAGCGTTGATTTGCCGGTAATTTGGTTTTTGCCAACGATTGCGATACGGATAGGATGCTCTTCGATTCCTTCCTTTTACATTGCTAAAGTCCAGCCCTTCTATAAGCCGACTTTTTCTAGTTCCCGGAATATGGTCGCCGTGTGGTTGCGGAAATAAACAGCAGGTCCTTGAAAGCCCGTATTTCCATGTAGTTAAATGCGTTCTGCTCGTTTTTTGCCACCTTCAGTTTTTGTTTACTGCCGGCAATCATTTTTTTCCAATACGGTCTCATGTGGTTGGATGAATTCTTCATCTTCCGGCGTAGTTTCAGTTGCATCAAGCAGCAAAAGATTTCGGTCTGCTTTTTTTTATCATTTCAACCGTTTTTTCCAACAACAAGATCATCCATCACCGCTTCCATTTGTTCCGGTGTCGCGGGTAAGTTTGTAACCGCCGGTGTCCATAAGGTGTACAGGCATTCCGTTTATAAATGCAGTGCCTTCAATTGGATCTCTGGTAACACCTGGTGTTGGATCGGTGATGGCACGATGCGTGTGAGTAAGCGCGTTGAACAGCGTTGATTTTCCTACATTAGGTCTTCCTGCAATAACAACAAGTGGAAGATTATAATATATTTTATCAGGGAAGAATTTATCTGTTGCGGAATTTCGTTTACTTTTGATTTCCTTTTCTTTGCGCGCAGTGTCTGCTGAATCAGAATCAGTGTCGTCTGAATTCTGAGCTTCGGAGGCGACTGCAACAGCTTCTTCAAGTGCGTCGCTTTTTTCTGCGACCGGTTTTGGCTTTGAAAAATCGGGCTTTCTTTTTTTCATCTGTATCCTTGCGTATGTAACGTTAGTTTAATGAACGGCAGGAAATTGTCTGCAGTTCCTTCATGGTAAATTGGGAAAGTGTTTCCTTGATGACAGGAATTTGTTTTGCGCTCATGCTGAGCTGTCTGATTCCCATGCCGGCAAGAACAATAACGCTTTCTTTGCGCGATGCCATTTCTCCGCAGACTGCAACAGAAATATTTGCTGCTTTTGCCTGCTTGATTGTGTTTTCAATCATTCTAAGCACAGCAAGATGAAACTCGTTGTACAACGGAGCAACTGCTGGATTTTCCCGGTCAACGCCGATGGTATACTGCGTCAAGTCATTTGTTCCGAGTGAAAAGAAATCGCTTTGTGGAGCAAGACAGTCCGCCGTAAGGGCTGCTGCTGCTGTTTCTATCATAATTCCTATTGGTACGTTTTTGTTGAACGGAATATGCTCGCTCTTTAAATCCATCTGCACACCTTTTGCAATTCCACGTACGGTTTCAACTTGTGATACATCAGTGATAAGCGGTAACATTATGTTAAGATTGCCATAGACGCTTGCACGATACAGCGCGCGAAGCTGTGTGCGGAGAATTTGCGGGTAATACAAAGAAAGACGAATTGCACGAAGCCCCATGAGCGGATTTTTTTCGTTCATGTCAGGAAGTTCTTTTGATGATATCAATTTGTCGCCGCCTGCATCGAGTGTGCGTATGGTGACTGGCTTTGATCCCATGATAGTAAGAACTTGTTTGTATGCCTGAAACTGTGCTTCTTCGCACAAAGAGCTTGAGAGGGAACCGCCATCTTCTTTGAATTGTTGTGCCACGCTCATGATAAGGAATTCAGTTCTGAACAAGCCTATGCCATCTGCGCCCTCTTCAAGCGCAAATTGTGCTTCTTCCGGCGTGCCGATGTTTGCAAATATTTTAAATGGCGTTCCGTCTTTTGTCTGCCCGGGTTTGTCTTTGAACTTTCCTAGCGCAAGCAGATGCTTTTTCTGAGTTTCAATTTTTGTATTATATTCGGTGAGTGTTGCATCGTCCGGACTGGTAATTACTTCGCCTATTTCGCCGTCAACGATAAGCTGTTCTCCGCCGGAAATTTGATTTGTGATGTTCTCAAGCGCAACAACTGCCGGAATACCATAGCTTTTTGCAAGAATTGCAACATGGCTTGAGACACCACCTTCGGTAAGTGCGAGACCTGCTATCTTACGCTTGTTGAGAATCACCGTGTCGCTTGTTTTCATTGCCTTTGCGACAATGACCACGCCGTCTGGAACTTCTTCAATGTTGAACGGATGAAAGTTGAGCATTTCATCAAGTACGCGCCCAAAAACGTCTTCTATATCTTGCGCTCGTTCGGAAAGGTATTCGTTGCCGCTGTTACGAAGCCGGTCTGCATATTCTTCAACTTTCTGATTGAGTGTGTATTCTATATTAAAAAGATTCGTTTCGTAAGACTGTTTTACTTCAGCAAGAAAAACAGGGTCGGCGAGCATGAGCTGATATGTTTCAAAGATGACACGTTGTAAACTTTTTTGCTCAAGCGTTTCAAGATGTTTTGAAATTTGTCCTTGGATTTTATCTACAGCTTTTTCAAAACGCTTCCAACCGCCAGCTATTTTTTCGGCTGTGATTTTTGTTTTGGGAATAATACGTTCTTTTTCTTCTGGTACGACAAAGGCCGGCCCTATGCCCAAGGCCCCCTGCTTTGGCAGAGATGCCAAGGAGACGTTCATATCATTATAATATCAGTACATATGATTCAAGGTCAACGAGCGATGTTTTTTGACGATACCGTTCATACAGCAAATACGCCTGCAGCTACAGAAACATTGAGACTGTCCGATTTTTCCACAGGTAGGAATGGACAACTACGGAATCCCAATTGTTCCGGTAAGCCAGGTGGGCAATGCCGTTTCCTTCGCTGCCCATGACATATACAAGTGGCGGCTGGCAAATGTTGTTTTTTGAAGCGATGAACCGCCCCGGCGTCTGCTCCGTACACCCAAAAGCCTGCTTCTTTGAGCAGCTGTACTGAACGTACTAGGTTTGTTACGACAGCAATGGGGGACCCATGGCACTGGCACCGGCGCTTGTACGTGCGATGATGTCATTTTCTGCAATGTTTGAAGCGCTCCGTTTTTCTGGAACGATGAGTAGATTTGCGGCCGAATTGGTCCGCAGGAACGAAGTATTGCACCAAACATTATGTGGGGTCGGTCCCACGCTGGTCGAGCACGATGACTGTTGATTTTTCTGAAATAGTGGGTGAGCCCATTGTTTCAAGTTGCACGCTGTGTTCTGTGCGCGGGGGTTTTTCTCCCGCAAAGGTGAGCACTATGCCCACGATGGTCACGTGCTTGCAGGGGGAGTGTTGAAACAAGTTTTGTCGAGTGTTTCATCATCTGTCTCTTCCGCAGTCGATTGATGCCTTTTGAGCAAAGGAAATGATTTTTTTTACACGCGGACCTGGTTTTGAGTAATTACAAGCGGAGCTGCGCGTCTGATTGTTTCTTCTGAAGCGCGTTTAACGCGTTCTTCACAGCCCATGAAAGGGCGGTGTATATGTTTTGTTCCATTTGTACGATTGCGCCTCTTGCGTTGTTAGACAGGAAGCGCGCTCCCACCCTGGCTCGCGGCAATTGAACAACCATGTCCCCCTTTTTATTAGAATTGTCACTTTGATAACTTTTGATTATCTACGCACACACATTCTTGTATTTCTTTCCAGAACACCACACGGATTGGAAGCCGCTTTCCCACCTGGGTCGCGGCAATTGAACAACCATGTCCTCTGTTTTATTAGAATTGTCCACTTTGATAACTGTTTGATTATCTACCGCAACAATTCTTATATTTTTTTTCCAGAACCACACGGACATGGTTCATTTCCGGCCTATTTTTCTTCCTTCGCGGATTTACTTGTGGGTGGGCCTTTTATGTTGCCGCCGTGCTGTACAACCAGGTGCCGTTCACTTTCTTGAAAGTAACCAGTTTTCGTTGATGCACATCGCGAATTCCCTTCTGCGTGGTAAGTTGCGCCTCAAATTCCACCGTTACCTTCCTTTCGTCACTCTCTTTGCCTTTTTCAGTGTGTAAAATCTTAAGGCCGTGCCAAGTGGCTTGGCTTGCTCCAGTCTTCCGTAGCTTTACGGTCGATTTCGGCATTTCTTCACTGTGCTCGCAGGGAGTTGATGATAAAGTCAATTTCCTGTTTTGACATAGGCACTGTAACGGGCGCGCATGAGTGATTCCTGCTGTTGGGGCAGCTTTTTGTTCCCTTAATGTAAGGTTCGCAACAATCGGCATATTATTTTTTACCGCTGCCGCAAGGACATAAATCAGTTGTATCGTTCATATGCCAGAAGTATACCGAGAAATCAATTCTGTTGCAATTCAAAGTGCACCAAGGGAAGCGGTGGGGTTTTTGCAAATATAAAAAAATCACTATATAATAAATGGATTATTGTCCATTTATTTGTTTGAGGTTACTATGGCTGACATTTCAGAAAAAAATCACACGTAAGTCACTCCGTGCAGAAAAAACGTGGACGCTATAAAAACAATCAAGGCCGCAGTCCCGCGAAAAAATTCATGAAATAAAAATTCAATATGCAAAGAATCCAGAACGTTTGCAGGAACGTGCCGCTGCTAAAGAAACGAAGAAAGGGCGCTGCGTGGTGCAGAAGGAAAAATGCCCCGACTTGCATAACAATGCACGGGCAGCCAAGACAGTATCAACGCTTGCAGAAGGTTTTTTTTAATCTTCACATCCGCGCGCGCAATGGGCGCAGGCCTGACGCGGTCGCTGCTCTCGTGCTGCTTATTCTGCGCGCAATAAAATATGCGCCGGAAGGAAAAACTGGTCTATATTGTGACCAAGTTTTACGCTTTTTTGCCGTGGTCAATGTTTTTGCTGTACCTTATGTCAACATTGTATCATGCGCTTACGCGCCTTATGGTTTTCGCAAAGTGTTTTCAAATATTAAAACCTACCTCGATTTATCTCCTCATCGCCGGAACTTATACCGCCGTTTGCACTTACAACAATTGAAGGGCGTTCGGGCTGCTGGGTGGTGTTCGGCCTCATTTGGGGAGCTGCACTTGTTAGGCATCGTTTTTTATGGTGTCTCTTTGGTGGAGCGGATGCGCAATATTTCCGTAGCAACATATATCATCCTTGGCTGGCTGATTGTGTTTACCTTCAATCCTGTCGCACAAAAAGTGCCACGTTTGAGCATTGCGTTCCTTATTTCAGGAGGAATTGCATATACGGTGGGCTGCGTATTTTATTTTATGAAGAAATATAAATGGACACACAGCATTTTCCATTCTTTTGTCATAGTGGGAAGCGTCATGCATTTCTTCAGCATTTATTTTTCAATTCCACACATGGGAACTGTTCTACCTGCATAACTATATTGCAAGTATGCAATAGTGTGTTATACTTAAGTTCCGGGAGATGCAGCTAGTCGGCATGAGGAGTTATTATGAAAAAGGCTCTTGCTAGATTGGCTGCATTATTTTTTTATCTTGCCTGTTGTTTTTCACAAAATAGTACAAATGACATTGCTACCATTACACATTTTTTGCCTGGCCAATATAAAATAATTTCTACAAGAACGCCTCGGCAATGGCAGACGTGGGGAAGAAAATCCGGCTCTATTTCAAAATCAATTTCTTCAAGCGGCGTATATTCCTTTTCTTACAAAGCGGATTCTGATTATAGCATTTCTCTTGCTGGTGAAATTCCGATTGCAGAAGGTTCTGTATATATTCTTTATGCGGAATGTTCTGTTGCTGAAGGTCTTGTAGGTGCATCGTTTATTACTCGGAACGAAAAAAATGAAGTCATCGATTGGAACAGTGGCTTTGCTTCAGTAGAAAAAGCAAAAGGATGGCAGACAGTCGCTGCAAGTGTGTCTGTTTCTTCCAAAAATCATGATGTTCCTGTAACAATTGAACCGCGTCTTACTGGTTACTACAAAACTTCTGTGCGCATTAGAAACGTGAAGCTTCTAAAGTATGACATGCAAAATGTACTGCATTCATCATGCGTTTTACGGAACAAATCGCTTGAGGTAACTGTTGATTCTTCTAACTGCTCCTTTACTGTGCATGACAAGCGGTGTAACAAGACATATGTTCAATATGCGGGAGATTTGCACAATGCGCTTGTTGCCCATTCGCAGATGACCGATTCTGCTGTCGTGCTTACGGCGATTGATCTTGCTTGCGGCCGCCAACTGCATATTACCATTTCGTTGTCAGACGATACCGTTACAGTTTCACTAGCCGATGGACAGACTGTGTCGCAGCAAGAAAATCAGATGATGAATGCAAATGCAATTGAATGTTTACATACCGATGTGCTTGGCAGCCCGTATAATTATCCAGGACCAATTGTTTTGTCTGCAAAGGAGTATGTCGTGCTGCCAATAAATGAAGGAATTTCATTTTTTGCAACTGACATGAACATGCTTACCGGAGACTTTGAGGCAAATTACGGTCATGGAATGAGTATGCCATTTTTTGGCGCCACCGATGGTTCTGCCGGATGGATGGTCGTGCTCGACACTTCTGATGATGCAGGAATGCGCCTTGAACAACGAGACGGACGGAATTGTGTATCTCCGTTCTGGCAAAGTCAATGCGGGTCTTTTGGATATACCCGTCGCTGCAGATACATTTTTACTGCTGACGGAGGTCATGTCGCGATTGCAAAGCGGTATCGTGCAATTGCCAAAGAAAATGGTACGCTGATGACATTTTCGGAAAAGAAACAAATGCGGGGCGTAGAAAGTGCAGCTCGTCTTGAAAAACTTCGTGGCGCAGTGAATGTCTGGAAAACATGGCAGGACGACAATGCACCTTTTTGCAAGGAATTATTTGATGCTGGAATTAAACGTATGATATGGAGTTCGGCATCTTCACCTGATGACATTCAGACAATGAACAACTTAGGCTCTGTGCTTACAGGCAAATATGATATTTACCAAGATGTTATGGATCCAAAGAATTTTTCCAAGGTCATATACAATAGTGATGAGTGGGTGACTGATGCATTTCCTGATGACATTGTGCGCACAAAAGACGGCTCTTTGCTACATGCGTGGCCTGTTGAACGCAAAGATAATCCTCAAGAATACATAGATTGTGTTGCACTGTGTGACATGACGGCACCATCTTATGCCCGAAAACGTATTTCACAAGACTTGTCAAATTCTCCATATGAAGCGCGTTTTCTTGATACAACAACAGCAAGCAACTTGCGGGAATGTTACGACAAGCGTCATCCTATGACACGCAGCCAGAGCAAACAGGCGCGCATTACGCTGCTTAATATTGTAAGCAACGAACATCACCTTGTCTGTGGAAGTGAAACTGGCGCAGATTATGCAGTGCCGGTATGTGATTACTTTGAAGGAATGATGTCCCTTGGCCCGTATCGCATTAAGAATGCGGGACGTAACTGTGAGCAGATTGTTGCTGATGTTCCTCCGCAGATTACAACATATCAGCTTGGAGAAGCGTATCGCCTGCCATTGTGGGAACTTGTTTACCATGACTGCACTGTGGCAATGTGGTATTGGGGCGATTATAACAACAAGATGCCCGCAGTGTGGGATAAAAGAGATTTGTTCAACACACTCTATGGTGTCCCGCCGATGTTCTACATGAGCAAAAAGTATTTTGAAGCAAACAAAGCGCGATTTGTTCAGAGCTATAATGCTTCAAAAGAGGTGACGTATTCTACTTTTGATACGGAAATGATTAATCACCAGTATCTTACCAATGATCGTGAAGTTCAGAAAACAGAATTTGCAAATGGTGTGCAGGTGATTGTCAATTTTGGTAATGCCAATTTTATATGGAATGGAATTTTAATTGCACCAAAAAGCAGTCGCATTATTTTAAAATAAAAAAACCGTTTCGAGCAGATTGTGCATCATGCAAACGAAACGGTCTTTGTGGTGAACTTGCCAAACTGTATGCTCTACAGCTGAAGTCCGGTAGTTTTCACCGCGCAGTTCAAGAAATGCTTACGCAACCTTAACTGCTTGCCTTTTCAGCAGTAAATTACTTTGCTGCTTTTTTAGCAGCTGGCTTTTTTGCAGCCGGTTTCTTAGCAGCCGGTTTTTTTGCGGTTGCTTTCTTTGCTGCTGGTTTTTTTGCGGTTGCTTTTTTAGCTGCCGGCTTTTTTGCAGTCGCTTTCTTAGCGGTTGCTTTCTTTGCAGCTGGTTTTTTTGCAGCTGTCTTTGCTTGTACTGCCATATTATCCTCCATGGAGTATCGATGCTTTACATTCTAATTCTAACTCTGATATAAAGCAAGTACTTTTTCAAAAAAAAAATTTTACTACTTTCGTATTGCTGAAAGAATAATTCCAACAGCAGCGACAATCCATCCGATGATGATGAAATAAAAACCAATGCCAAGAAAATTCTTTGCAAAGTTAATACCGATGTCTGCTGTGTTTGTAAAAATAATAATGCCGCCAATAACACTGACAGCAAGAGCAACAATGTAACCAAGTTTATTTCCGGTGAACAGTCCGAGTAAAATTCCGCAGAGCGCTCCGGCAAATATCATCACTGTTGCTACTACCTCGAGTGATTTGTTAAAATTCTGATATGCTTTTACAACAGCAAAACCGTTCATGTATGTTTTGCCTCCTAATGATTTTGTTATTCCGGCAAGCAATTCCGTTTCCAAGCGCGTGAAGATTGGCAGGATAAATCCTACTGCAACAAGCGCGGCAACCGATTGAAATGTAGGATCCATTTCGATGTCTGTTTTCTTCGGATGACATAAATCCTCCTTAAGAATTTTATTTCTTGCTTCAAAGTGGTAACACAGAAAAAAGTTTATTTGTTCCACGACACACTGCTGTTGTTCTCTGTTTTACCGGGCAGAGATGCGAATGTTGTCAAAGAAAAATTTCTTCATGACAATGCCATTCTGCTCTGCAAAAATTTGAAAGTCCTTTATTTCTGCCCCAGTCAAATTTATTTTCTTTGGCATACCATTTGTTTTGCTTTACTTACCCATGCGGCCTGTTTTCTTGCATGCGATGTAAGTGAATTGTGGACAATCTGCCGGTGTGCCATTTTCCATCAGCAGGAAATGCATTCTTGGTTTCACGGTAAAAAACAATTCGCC
>JGI20225J20221_1002703_pt1 | contig 12365 bp, 13 predicted proteins | sample BioMet4_FD_20221 | JGI IMG/M metagenome (IMG submission 20221) | reverse complement strand
CAGCACAGAAAACAACTTTTTCATGTAACCATCCCTTTCTGAAAAGCCATCTCCGGGGGAGGTGCTGAAAGACGGCTGTGTTCTGCTTTTATTATGCCACCCACCTTTGTGAAATCTGTCAATCACTCGTGAAAACCGGGTGTGAAACCGCGAGCGGTATCTCTCTCTTTCCCCCTGAAAATAGCACACAGCCCCCCGGCAAAGCCGGGGGGCTGTGTGCTATTTTGTTGCTTAAACGATCTGGTTTGCAGAAGTGCCTTTTTCCACAAACTCTTTCAGCGACTCCAGCACGATGCGGATCTGGTCATCGATCGCCTGGTCGGTATAAAACGCAAAGTGGCCGGTAAGAATGACGTTCTGCATGGCCTCCAGCACCGCGCGTTCACGGCAGACAATGATGTCGTTGCGATGGTCTGCAAAGGTGTACGAGTGCTCCCCTTCAATGACATCCAGCCCGGCAGCACCGATCTTACCACTTTCCAGCCCGTCGATCAGGGCTGCGGTGTCCACCAGTTCGCCGCGGGCGGTGTTGATGATGACAACGCCGTCTTTCATTTTTGCAATGCTTTCGGCGTTGACCATGTGGAAGCTGGACTCTTGCAGCGGCGCGTGCAGCGTGATGACGTCGGCGCGTGCAAACAGCTCGTCCAGCTCTACGTACTCCACCTTGTCGCGCAGCGCCTCATTGGGGTACAGGTCGTAAGCGATAAATTTGGGGCCAAACCCGCTGAGGTCCTCCATCACGGTGCGGCCAATGCGCCCGGTGCCCACAATGCCAACCGTGAGGTTGTGCAGTTCCCGGCCCTGAATGCCGCGGAAGTCATAGTCCTGCGCGGCGGCGCGGCGCTCGATCACCTTGTAACGGCGCAGCAGCATCAACACCAGCATTGCGGCATAATCTGCCACGCTGTGGGGGCTGTACGGCGCGTTGGAAAATCTGATGCCAAACTCTTTGCAGGCACCCAGATCGACATTGTTAAAACCGATGCTGCGGCTGGCAATGTATTTGACGCCGAGTTGTGACAAACGGCGCAGGTTTTCGCGGTCAAGCTTTGCCATCGCAGTGACCGCGATTGCCTCGTACCCNTGTGCTTTTTCGAGATTGTCGTCACCGAGNTTTCCCCGCAGGTANTCTACCTCGACGCCAATCTCCTTGGTAAATCGCTCAAAGCCCTGCTCTTCATCAAACCGATAACCATATGCCAATACTTTCATGTTCACGTTACTCCCTCTGCTTTGATTTAGCCCCTGGCGCCGCCACCCTTCCCGCAGGTGGCCGCAACCGTGCGGCCCGGGGCGTCAGAGGAAAATGAGGCGGCAAAGCGACGTTTCGCCTTGCCACCCCATTGTGACGTTACTATTATACCCCGATGCCCCCCGGCGCGTCAACAAATTGTCTTTGTATGGGTAACATTTCCATTTTACATGCTGCTGTGACATCCCGCGCCGGTGTGCCGCCCTTTGCGCCGCAATACAGCCGGGGGTTTTAAGCGCAATCATCCCGAATACCGCCGGCCTCATAACGAAGCCGGCCGTTTTTATCCGCACAAAAAGCAAGGGGCTGCACGGTAACTGCATTGCATCATCAAGTCGTTTGCCCCTGGCCCAAAAGTGCCGCAATGTCACCTGCCCAGCCGGTGATGATCTGTGTGTTTTGTTCCAGCTTTTGCTTATCTTTTTCGTACCCTTTCAGCAACGCCAGCTGGTGCTGCCAATACGCTTGCAACTTTTCTAAAAACTGCCGGTCCGCTAGGCCCAGACCCTCGCCTGCTGCCAGCCGGCCACTGGTCTGGTGCAGCTGCTGCACCGCCTGCTCGGCGGGTAGGGCCATCATTTTTTTAAAATCGCGCAGCACCCACTGGCGCTCAAACACATTCATTTTTTGCCAGCCCGCATACTGCTCTTCCAGTGTGGCCTGCACGCGGGTAAGCAAGCACTGTTGCTCTTTGCTGTCACCCTGTGGCGGCGCGGTACCTTGCTGCGGTTCCGGTGCCAGCGCACCGCAATCCATCAACACCTGAATACAGCCGATCTCCTGCCCATGGTAACGCGGCGCAAACGCGGCAGAAAGCGCAAACCCCCAGCCGGCCTGCTCGGCACTTAACATGTGCTGGCTGTTCATCCGGTAAAACTCCTCGGTCGTCATGCCCATGTTTTTGGCGACCGTCTCAATGGCGCTCATGGCGGTTTGCGTCTTTACCAGCCCCGGGCCCACGGTATAGGTCAGCACCCCCGTGCCCTCCAGCTCCATTGCCAGCGTGTTGCTCAGCTCTACCTGTGCGGTTTTAAACACCTCGTAAGCGCCCATGTAGGGCGACGCACCGGACGATGAGACAAACACCAGCACCCCGCCGCCGCGCGCTTTCATCTGCGGCAAAAACAGCTGAGCCAGCAATAACGGCGCTTTTAGGTTGACCGCATAGCTGTAATCCCAAAATGCGGTTTCCACCTCGTCGACCGCGCCCATTTTGGTGATCGTGGCGTTGTTGAATATTACGTCCGGCACACCGTACTGTGCAAGCACCCACTCTGCCAGCGCGCGCACCTGTGCTTCTTTTGCCAAATCGACCTCGTAAAATGCGGCGGCATTTGCCCCAAATTCACCGCGGATCGTTTGCTGCGCAAGCTGCCCCTTTTGCTGCTGCATTTCGGCCAAAACCACGCGCGCACCCATGGCGGCAAACGCGCGGGCTGCTTCCAGCCCAATGCCGCCGCCAGCACCGGTCAACAGCACTGTTTTGCCCTGCATCGCCCCGTGAAACTGAACATCATTTTGCATCAATGTACCCCTCTTACTCTCTCTGCTTTTGCCCGCTTATCCCATAATAGGCCAATATCCCTGCCTGCTATTATGCCATAAAAGGCAGCAAAGCACAAAACCTTTTGCCGCTTTATTTGCCGTGATGTGCCCCCCACCCGGTGGCAGGTAATATTTCGTATTGCCCACAGCCATGGGTTTTAATTTAATGCAACTGCGGCACTGCACAACAGTGTAATAGCAAAAAAATACAGGGCCCCGCTTTTGTGCGGGGCCCTGTATCAAGTTATCATTTCCCACTAAGAGAAAAGAAATTACTCTTCGTCGGTGTCGTCGCCGTCATCGACCGGTTTGCCGTTAAAATGCACCACGTCGTCAACGTCGTCAAAATCGACTTCAAATTTCTCGCCGCAGGCCGGGCAGGCAAGGTCTTCCGACAACAACAGGTCTTCATCGACACAGACGGTTTCACCGCAAGCCGGGCAGGTGATCTCGTACATCTCGTCCTCGCTATTGCAATCGTCGCAATCGCAAGAATCGTCGTCCTCATCGCCGTACACAACGTCTTCGAGGTCGGTGATGTCCTCGTCAATGGCGTCCAGCTCGTCGTAAACCTGGTCAACATCCTCGTCGAGGTCGGTCACGGTCAGTGTCAGGTCCTCCACAAGGTCTACCAGTGCCTTGATCACCTTTACTTCTTTTTTGTCGGCGTCAAGGTCCAGCCCGTCCATCAGGCCTTTGATATAAGCGGATTTTTCAGTCAGAGTCATTTGGTTCGCCCTCCTTTTGGGCCGCAGCGGCCACGTGGCCCTGCAGGTCGTTTATGCTCTGCCCCAAAATTGGGGCGGCGGCCAGTGTAACGCGGGTGCCCGATTAGGCACGCTCCATATACTCGCCTGTGCGGGTATCAATGCGGATCTTCTCGCCTTCGTTGATGAACAGCGGCACGCGAATTTCAGCGCCGGTCTCCAGCTTTGCGGGTTTTAAGGTGTTGGTTGCGGTGTTCCCCTTCATGCCCGGCTCGGTCTCCACGATTTCAAGCACCACAAAGTTCGGGGCTTCTACGCCGAATACCTTGCCCTTGTAGGACAGCACTTTAACCATTTCGTTCTCTTTCACAAACTTGAACGCATCGCTCAGCTCGTTCTCGTTCAGCGGGGTCTGCTCGTAGGTTTCAGTGTCCATGAAATAATACAAGCCGCCATCCTCATACAAATACTGCATCTCACGGCGCTCGATCACCGCAGAGGGGAATTTCAAAGACGGGTTATAAGATTTTTCGACCACGGCGCCGGTGATGACATTTTTGGTCTTGGTGCGCACAAACGCCGCGCCCTTGCCCGGCTTGACATGCTGAAACTCCACGACCTGCAGAACGTTGCCGTCCTCTTCAAATGTTACGCCATTGCGAAAATCGCCAGCAGAAATCATAAATACATCCTCCATATTCAAAGTAGTGCCTGCGCGGCCGCGCAGGCCACACTTTTACTTGTTAATTTTAGCCTAAAATCGCGCGCTTTGCAAGTGGCAAAGCCCCGCAACACACCGGTTTTTGCGTTTTTTCACGCACAGTGCACACACAGGCTACCCTGCGCGTCACAGCAAAATCAGGTTCTTGTCTGATTTACCCAGAATTTCGCAGCCCGTTTCGGTCAGTAAAACGGTGTCCTCAATGCGCACGCCAAACTTGCCCGGCAGGTAAATACCCGGCTCGATGGTCATCAGCATGCCGGGTTTCAACACGCTTGCGTCACGCGGCGAACAGCGCGGGTCCTCGTGGATATCAATGCCGACCGAATGCCCCAGCCCGTGCCCAAACCGGCCCGCATAACCGGCATCGGCAATGATGTTGCGGGCGATGGCATCCACTTCAATGCCCTTCATCCCGGCGTGGATCATGGCACAGCAGGTTTTTTGCGCTTCCAGCACGGTATTGTATACATGCTCCATCTCGTCGCTCACGCTGCCCACAGCGACGGTACGGGTCATATCGGTGCAATAGCCGCCCCACTTTGCGCCAAAATCCATCGTCACAAAGTCGCCGTCCTCAATGCGCTTTTCGCCCGGCTCGCCGTGCGGCAGGCTGGTTTTTTTGCCGCTTACAAAAATAGTGGCAAACGCAAGCCCGCTGGCGCCGTGACTGCGCATAAAGGTCTCCATCTCCAGCGCAAGGTCAATTTCCCGCGCGCCGGGGCGCACCTTGCCGCAGATGTAGGTAAAGCAGTCGTCGGTGATCTTCTGCGCACGGCGCATGCGGTCGACTTCCTGTGCGTCTTTCAACTGCCGCATCTGCCGCACGGCCATCGTTAAGGTATCGCTGACATCCACTTCAATGCCTGTCAGCACCGCACGCAGGCGGGCGGCGTAGCCCACCGTCACCTCATCCTCTACATACAGGTGCTGTACCTCGCGCTCGCGCAACAGCTGTGCCACCTGTTGCAGCGCATTGGTCTCTTCTTCCACGCGGGCGGTTTTTACCGTCTGCTGGGCAATTTCAAGGTAGCGCGGGTCGATGAAAAATACACTTTCATCGGGGAAGACCAGCAAGGTACCTGCGTCCCAGGTGTCCAGGTCCAAAAAGTAAAAACGGTTTGATTCTGTGGTGATCAGTGCGGCCTCAAACCCCTGCGGCATTTGCTGTGCCAGCCTCTGGCACCTAGTTTCACTCATTTCATTTCCCTCTTTTTTCGCCCGCCTGTTGGCAAAGCTTTTGATAATATTGCTTCATGGTGCGTGCGTCCGGCGCCTGGGTACCCGCCGATTCGCAGATGACGACCGGGGCGAGCGCACGCGCACAGCAAAGCTCTAAAAACGGTTCGAAATCGGGGCCATAGGTGGTATCTTCAAAGGTGAGATGCCGCTTTTCTCCGCCCTGCGTATATTCTATTTTTGAAAAGTGCACATGAAATGCCCGTGCACGCTCATCCGGCAGGGCGTCGGCCAGCTCATCCAGCACGGCGGCGAAATCCGCCTTTGCCGCAAGGCTGCCCTGCGTGCGGGCGTTTAAATGGCCAAAATCGATGCAGGGCACATTGCGCACATCCAGCTGGCACAGTGCCAGCACTTCACCCAATGTGCCAAGCTGGTTGACCTTGCCCATCGTCTCCGGGCACAGCAGAATATCGCCAAAGCCCGCTTCGTCCAGCGCCGCGCGGGCGCGCTGCAACGTATCCTTTGCCTTGCAAAGGGCTTCTTGCCTGCTTTGCTTACCGCAAGACCCCGCGTGGAAAATGACCCGGTTGCCGCCCAACGCGCGCACCGCGGCCGCGCTTTGCAACAGGTAGCGGATGCTGCCAAGGCGCTTTTCTTCGTCCATGCTGGACATGGAGATGTAATACGGCGCATGCAGTGAAAAGCGAATACCATACTCTTCGCCCCGCCGGCGGATTTTTTCGCCGTTTTCTGCCGTCAAGCGCACCCCGCGGCCACACTGGTATTCAAACGCGTCAAGGCCGTAATGCACCGCAAGATATTCCGGCACACCCTCGGTGCTGCGGTAGCCCAGCGGGCGAAAATCATCCGCCACGCCCGCCGTGCCAAACAGCAGCCGCTGCGCGTCACTCATACAGCTTGCCACCCTTTTTGTAATAGGTTGCAAGGAACGGTTTTTCCAAGTGGCGTTTCAGCCGGATATTCCACTTGATGTCCGGCGCAAGGGGCTGCACCATCAACACCGGCATGCCGTACAGCTTTGCCGCCAGCACGTCGGTAAAAATCTGGTCGCCCACTAGCGCTATTTCCNTTTTTCGCAACCCAAACGCCCGCCGTGCCAGCCGCAACCCGCGCGAAGCCGGTTTTAGGCTAAACGACACAAACGGCAGGCCGATTTTTTCTGCAAAGGGGCGCACCCGTTTTTCAAAGTTGTTCGAGCAGATGCGCATTTCCACCCCGGCCTGCCGCATTTGTTGCAGCCAGTGCTCAACGTGCGGGGCAAGGTGCTGGCTGCCGTGGGCTGTCAGCGTGTTGTCCACGTCCAGCACCAGCGCGCGGATGCCATGTGCGCGCAAAAACTGCGGGTCGATACAATCGATGCTTTTAAAAATATAATCCGGGACAAACAAGCTCAACGCAGCACTTCCTTTCAACCGGTGTGGCGCGGGGCAACCTGCCCCAAAGCGCCAAAAAGGGCGGCCCAATACGGTTGTATTGGTACCACCCCTCTGAGCGTTTTATGGCAAACCATAACGGGCAGACGCCCGCGATTCCAAACCCCTGCCGCATACGCAAGGGGCCATCACTGACCGCAACTTATTTGAACTTGCGCTTGCGGGCGGCTTCGGACTTTTTCTTGCGTTTNACGGAAGGCTTTTCGTAGCACTCGCGTTTGCGTACTTCAGCAAGAACCCCCGAACGCGCGCAGGAACGCTTGAAACGGCGCAGTGCACTGTCCAGTGATTCATTGTCCTTCACTCGGATTTCCGACATCTTTGTCCCTCCCTTAACACTTGAGGTAGGAGTATGACACCCAAGGGTTATTTGCTTTACACCCATTAGATAATCAACATTAGAATTATACTCTATTTTTTACCTTTATGTCAACTGCAAACTTGCACCAATGCTGCGGTATGTCGCCGACACAAGGCCTTGGGTGCTTTATTTTACAACAATGTTGACCAGTTTGCCGGGCACATAAATTTCTTTTACCACTGTTTTACCGGCAAGCTGCTCCGGGATACCCGCCGCCTGCTTTGCCGCCGCAATGGCGCTGGCGCCGTCAAGGTCGGCCGCAATGACGACACGCCCGCGCACCTTGCCGCAAACCTGCACCGCAATTTCCACCTCGGCATCGCGGCATTTGGCTTCGTCATACACCGGCCATGCAGCGTGGGCGATCTGCCCTTCAAAGCCGGCCATCTGCCAAAGCTCTTCGGTGATGTGCGGCGCAAACGGGTTGAGCAGCAACAGGAAAATACGGAACTCGTCTTTCGTCACGCCGCCCGCATTGTCGATCTCATTGATCAGGCTCATCAGCGTGGCGATGGCGGTGTTCATTTTCAGTTGCACAATGTCCTCGCCCACTTTTTTGATGGCCTTGTGCAGCGAGCTTTCGAGCACGGGGCGGCAGCCGTCGCCCGGCAATATTTTTTGCGAGAGGTCAAACGTGCGCTCTAAGAAGCGCTTGCAGCCCTTGATGCTGGACGACGACCACGGCGCGGCCTTTTCAAAATCGCCGATGAACATCTCGTACAGGCGCATCGTGTCGGCGCCGTAGGCGCGCACAATGTCATCCGGGTTGACCACGTTGCCGCGGCTTTTGGACATTTTTTCGCCGTTTTCGCCCAGGATCATGCCGTGGCTGGTGCGCTTGGCATAGGGCTCTGATGTGGGCACAACGCCGATNTCGTACAAGAACTTATGCCAGAAACGCGAATACAGCAGATGCAGGGTGGTGTGCTCCATGCCGCCGTTGTACCAGTCCACCGGCGTCCAGTATTTCAGTGCTTCGGGGCTGGCGATTGCGTTGTCGTTGTGCGGGTCGCAATAGCGCAAAAAGTACCAGCTGGAGCCTGCCCACTGGGGCATGGTGTCGGTCTCGCGCTTTGCTGCGCCGCCGCAGCACGGGCAGGTGGTCTGCACCCAGTCGGTCAGGTGTGCCAGCGGGCTTTCGCCCTCTTCGGTGGGCTCGTAATGTGCCACCTCCGGCAGGCGCAGCGGCAGCTCGCTTTCGGGCAGGGGCTGCCAGCCGCATTTTTCGCAGTAGACCATCGGGATGGGCTCGCCCCAGTAACGCTGGCGGCTGAACACCCAGTCGCGCAGTTTGTAGTTGACCTTTTTAACGCCCTTGCCCTCTTTCACCAGCCAGTCGGTGATGGCGACTTTTGCTTCATCCACCGTTTTGCCGGTCAAAAAGCCGCTGTTCACCAGTACACCGGTGGCGCAATCGGTAAATGCCTCTTTTGAAATATCGCCGCCCGCAACCACCTCAATGATGGGCAAGTCAAACTTTTTGGCAAAGTCGTAGTCGCGCTGGTCATGGCCCGGCACCGCCATAATGGCGCCGGTGCCATAGGTGGCCAACACGTAATCCGAGACAAAAATGGGGATCTGCTCGCCATTTACCGGGTTGATGCCCCACACACCATCCAGCTTGACACCGGTTTTGTCTTTTGCCAGCTCGGTGCGCTCGAACTCGCTTTTGCGCGCAGCGGCATCGCGGTAGGCACGCACTTCGTCGATATTTTTGATCTTGCCCGCCCATTTGTTGACAAACTCGTGCTCGGGCGCAATGACCATGTAGGTCACGCCAAACAGCGTGTCCGGGCGGGTGGTGTAGACGATCATCTCGTCGCCCTCACTCGTGCCAAAGGTCACCTCAGCACCGTGGCTGCGGCCGATCCAGTTGATCTGCTGTGTCTTGACGCGCTCGATGAAATCCACCGTGTCAAGGTCGTCGATCAGGCGGTCGGCATAGGCCGTGATGCGCAGCATCCACTGGCTTTTGACCTTGTGTACCACCGGGCTGCCGCAGCGCTCGCACACGCCGTTGACGACCTCTTCGTTCGCCAGCACCACCTTGCAGCCGGTGCACCAGTTGACGCTCATCTCCTTTTTATAGGCGAGGTCGTGTTTGAACAGCTGCAAAAAGATCCACTGCGTCCACTTGTAATACTCCGGGTCGGTCGTGTTGATCTCACGGTCCCAGTCAAACGAAAGGCCAAGGCTTTTCAGCTGTGCTTTAAAGCGGGCCACGTTGTTTTTGGTGACAACTTCCGGGTGAATATGGTTTTTCATTGCGAAGTTTTCAGTGGGCAGGCCGAAGGCGTCCCAGCCCATCGGATACAGCACATTGTAACCATCCAGCCGCTTTTTGCGGGCAACGATATCCAGTGCGGTATAGCTGCGGGGGTGGCCGACATGCAGACCCTGGCCCGACGGATACGGAAATTCTACCAGCGCGTAAAATTTAGGCAGGCTAAAATCCTGCTTTGCCGCAAAGGTGTGCTCGTCATCCCAACGCTTTTGCCATTTCTGTTCAATGGCTTTAAAATCGTACTTCACAACTCATTCCTCCCACTATTCACCGGCAACGGGGGCAGGGCCGGTTCCTCTCTTAAAACGCCCGGCATAGCCGGGCGATAAGGTGCTTACAGTTCAATTTCCACCGGGGTAGCATCGGCCCACAGGTGTTCAAGGTCGTAAAAATTACGAGTGTCAGGGTAAAAAATGTGCACGATGACCACACCGTAATCAAGCAAGATCCAGTTGCGGCTTTCGGTGCCTTCACGCCGCAGCACCGAAACACCCGCCTCGGAAAGCTGGAATTCCACCTCGTCTGCCAGCGCTTTGACCTGGGTGGAACTGTTGCCGGTACCAATGACAAAATAATCAGTGAGGATCGTGAGATCCTCTACTTTCAGCACACGGATGTCGGTGCCTTTTTTAGAATCCATCGCTTTTGCGACGGCGGTTGCAAGCTCTAGGGATGTCAATTGCATTCCTGCCTTTCTATGTTAGCCGTTACGGACACCTTACGCCGCAGGTGCGGACGAAGAGGTGTCCTGAGGTTGTGTTTCGACGTTGGTCTTGCCCCACTGGGCCGTGCCGTCGTCAATGCTGTTCATCGACTGGCCCGCCGTGAGGTCCAAATCGCCCGTGGTGTTTTGCAGCTCGATCACGCCAAGCGCTTCCGCTGGTACCGGGGCGGAATAGGGGCGAAAATGCGTATTCAGCAGCTCGGCGGTCGCATTAAGGTGCAAGGTAAACACGCTTTGGGCCTTTACAGTGCAGGACTCGCCCGGCAGCTTGAACATACTGATATTTTCGCTGGGCACTTTAATGACCTTGCTTGCAAGGGACGCCATTTTGGCAAGATCGATATCTGTTTTGACGTACTGGACATAAGCGGGCAACACCTTGACGATGTCGGACAGCGGGAAACTTTTAAACGTCTTGAGCAGCGCCGAATACATGTAGCGCTGCATTTCAAGCCGGCCAATATCCGCATTGGAGTAGTTGTGCCGCTGGCGCACCATAAATTCTGCGGTGGCGCCATCAATGCGCTGGGTGCCCGCGCGCAGCGTATTGCCGTGGTCGTCGGTGATGTCAAACGGCACGGTCACCTCAATGCCGCCAATGGCGTTGATGACCGCCTTAAAGGCATCCATATCAATGGTGACATAATAGTCTACCGGCAGTTTTAGCTGGTCGTTGACCACACTGGCCAGTGCTGCCACGGGCGGGTTGGTGTCNCCGTGCAGCGCAACCGCGTTGATTTTGCCCGTACCGCCGGTCGAAGCGGTATCGCCGATATACGTATCNCGCGGGATTTGCAGCATCGAGATTTTATTTGCTTTCATATCAAAGCTGACATATAAAATCACGTCGGTAAAGCCCATGCCGTTGGGGTATTCGCGGTCTTCGTCGTAATCGATACCGGCGCACAGGATATTGACCACATCGCCTTTCAGCGCATCCTCGGTTGCAATGTTGGTCGGCAGTGCCGCGCCCCCACCGGTAACCAGCCCGTTGAGGATGTGATAAACCGCAAACACCAGCACGGCACACGCGGCCAGCACAATGCCAAATACGGCCAGTTGCTTTTTGCGCCGCCTTTGGGCCGCCGCTTTTTTGCGGGCTGCCAATGCCGCCCGCTGGGACGTGGGGGTGGCACCCGGCCGCCCGTTTTGGTACGGGGACTGCCTACGCGCAGGCTGCTGGCGGCCCTGCTCTTCCGGGTGATAATACGGGTTTCTAGGTTGTTTTGCCATGAAATCGCCTTTCCGCATCCACCATCAAACCAGATGGTGTTGTTGTTCTAAAAATAAAAGTGCCTTTTCGGAATCTGTATCGATCACACAGTTCTTCTCTTTCAACCAGCGCAAACTGTCGCGCAGCGCCTCGATCAGCGCCTCATCCAGCCCCTGCCAAAGCAAGCCGCGCAGCTTATCCGCTTCGGGGTAGTCCCGCTCGGCACTGCACATATCGGCAAGGTAAATAATTTTTTCCAGTAAAGACATACCGGCACGCGCCGAGGTGTGCCAGCGTATCGCATTCAAAATATCGGNGTCCTCTACGCCAAGCTGCTGTGCCGCATAGACCATTGCCGCCGCCGCATGCCACACGCCCTGCGGCTTTGCGGCGGCGTTTTGTGTCATTATAGCATTATCGCGCAGCATCTGCAACAACTCTGCGCGCGGGCGCTCTTTGCAAATATCGTGCAGCAAACCCGCAATTTCAGCCTTGGTTTCATCCGCCCCGTAAAACCTTGCAAGCCGCACTGCAAGGTCGCTTACATTTAAGGTATGCTGGTAGCGGCGCAGGCTTAGCCGCTGCTGTGCAAGGCTGCGGCATTCCTCTACTGTGATCATGTTGTACCCCCCTGTGGTTTGGTGTAAAGCCGGTGCCTGCGAATGACGCGCAGCGCCGGCGGCGGCACAAAAGGGGTGATGTCGTGCCCTGCGGCACAGCGCTCGCGGATCTCGGTGGAAGACAGTTCCACGACCGGCTGGTGCAAAAACAGCACCGTGCCGCCGGCAGCGCGCAGCTGTTCTACCGCGGGCTGCATCTGGGCTGTTTCGGCCTCACTGCGGCTTTGCGCCACCAGTGTCACCTGCCCCAAAAGCTGGTCACTTTTGTACCAGGTGGTAAACGACAACAGCATGTCGCT
>JGI20225J20221_1001232_pt1 | contig 12367 bp, 11 predicted proteins | sample BioMet4_FD_20221 | JGI IMG/M metagenome (IMG submission 20221) | reverse complement strand
CATGTGATACATCTTCTTCAGAAACAGCCCGCGTTCATAGCTGACAAAAAGCACTTTATCTATATAGGGAAGCGCCCTGCCGACAAGATACCGATTATACATACGGTACTGCACGACACGGGAAAGAATGTTTCTGCCTGAATTATAGAAGTCTTCGTGACAATCGACAAAAAACCGGATTTCCGGATGCTGTTTCTTGTAATGTGATGCCGTGAGCAACTCATATCCGCAGGTGCCGTGGAATAAAATAACGTCCGGCTTAAATTCACAGATAATCGGGTACAGTCCATCGACACGCTGAAGCTTTCCTGATACAAAATCATTAAAATAACGATGGTAAGGAAGTCTCACAAGCCTGAGCCCATCTTCCAGGACTTTTGTTTCAGGGGGCACTTCCGTCAGAATGCCATTAATAAACTTATGATTATCCGAAACGTAGAGGACTTCATGCCCATCACGCAGATTCTGCTCACACAGCAGATTATCCTGATAGGTCATTCCTTCAGTAAAATGGCTCGCAACGCCGATATGCATGATTTTCATGAATGCACCTCTGCAAACCTGTTCATTTTCTCTATAGAACCTCTATGTTGTCGCGCGGCTTGATATTCTTCATGACATTTTTGAGATCAAATATAAACTTTGCATTTTTCTGAACCATCTGATAATCCACATCGGAATGGGCACACGCAATGACCACAAGATCCGAAGCTTTCAGCTCTGCAGGCGTCAGAGACAAAATGGATTTTCCGGACGTGCCGTAAAGTTTATACTCCGGAACATGTGAATCATAATAACTGACCTTTGCTCCTGCTTTTTTTAGCGCCATGATGACCCGTATAGCCGGACTTTCACGATAATCGTCAATGTCCTGTTTATAAGCAACACCCAGGACAAGTATTTTGGCGCCGTTGATGGCTTTCTTTCTTCTGTTCAGGATCTGCATCGCCCGATTAACGCAGTATTGAGGCTGACTGTCATTAATAATCATGCTGTTTTCAATCAATGTTGTGTGGAAACTGTATTCCCGGGCTTTCCAGGTTAAATAATAAGGATCCAGCGGAATACAATGGCCTCCCAGACCCGGGCCGGGGTAAAATGGCTGGAAACCATAGGGTTTCGTCTTGGCTGCGTCAATGACTTCCCAGATGGAAATCCCCATATCATTGCATAACCGGGCCATTTCATTGATCATACCGATATTTACATTGCGATAAGTATTTTCCAGTATTTTTTCCATTTCTGCCACAGCAGGCGAAGAAACCGTGTAGACATCTCCTTCAAGAACTTCACGGTACATTGAGGCAATCACTTCAGTGGCGTCCCTGCCGATAGCCCCTACGACCTTCGGGGTATTGCTTGTCTTATAGATCAGGTTCCCGGGGTCGACCCTTTCAGGGCTGAAGCCCAGATAGAAATCTTTTCCGCAGGTAAGCCCGCTGCCTTCTTCCAGGATCGGCCGAAGAAGTTCTTCCGTAGTGCCTGGATACGTAGTCGATTCCAGGACAACGATTGAACCCTTTTTTAAGTATTTTGCTATGGATTCAGCAGATGCGCGGACATAGCTGATATCCGGTTCCTGATGCTTATCCAATGGTGTCGGGACACAGATGGCAACAAAATCAACCTCGCTGATTCTGCTGAAATCAGAAGTGGCACTCAGTTTTCCCTCTTTTACTAGTTTGGCCAGATCGGCATCGACCACATCGCCAATATAGTTCTTTCCGGCATTGACATTGTCAACTTTAAACTGACGGATATCAAATCCGATTGTCCGGAACCCGGCCTTTGCTTTATCGACGGCAAGAGGCAGGCCGACATAACCCAGTCCCACAACTCCGGCCTTCAGGGTATGATCTTTTATTTTCTTCAGCAGCTCTCGTTTCATGACTTTCTCCCGTAAAAATTAATTAATATATTATACCATAGACCCATTGATTTCGAAAGGAAACTAATCCCTGCCTTCTCACAAAAAGATACCGACATCGCCGGCAGAGCCGGCATGTCGGTATTTGAGATTTCTTCTTACTTTTATTCTGTTCGCATGTCACCCATAAAATACAAAGCAACCGTGCCCGGTCCTGTATGGGCTCCGATGACGGTTCCGACAGAACTGATCCCGATTTCTCCCTTAATCTTCGGGAATTTTTCGTGCACCAGCTTCCGTACGGCTTCCGCATCCGCCATGCAGTCTGATTCGCTCAGATAGCATTTCCCGTCGTAATCATGGCCGTTCTGGACATGGTTCTCCATTTCCTTCACCATTTCCTCAATGACCCTTCTCTTCATACGGACATTGCGTCTCGGATGGAGATGGCCTTCCGTGTCCATGTTCATCAGCGGGCAGATGTTGAGAACATTCCCGAAGGCAGCTGAAGCCCTGGAAATGCGCCCGCCTCTCCAGTAGCTTGTCAGATCCGTCGAGAAGAACCAGTGATGCAGAAGAAGCCTGTTCTTCTGGCCCCAGTCGTAAGTTTCTTCCAGTGTTTTTCCTTCATCCCTGAGATCTGCCAGATACTCCACCAGCATGCCGTAGCCGCCGGATGCTCCAAGTGAGTCTAAAATCATGATCTTTCGATCCGGATATTTATCTTCCAGAATATCCTTTGTCGCATTGGCTGAATTGATAGCTCCCGACAGGCCTGAGGATAACGTGACATGAAGAATGTCTTTGCCCTCTTCCAGGATCGGCCGCCAGAGATCTTCATACTGACCTTCACTTGGCTGTGATGTCGTGGGCATCGCGCCATCCCGGATAGCCTGATAAAAATCCTTATATGAAATCGTCTGTCCGAGATCATCGTTGTATTCCGTGTCATTCATCCGGAAATGAAACATAAGATAGGGAATCTTTTTCGTTTCATAAAACTCCGGCTTGTGGTCCGATGTCGAGCAGCAGGTCAGTACAAATTTCGGTTCCATGGAATCTCCTCCTTAAAAGAATGCTGTCTTATTTTCCCTGATAGTCTTTCTCAATCTGCGTAATCATGTCAATTCTTCTCTGATGTCTTCCGCCTTCGAATTCAGCATCGAAGAAAGCATCGACGATCATCTTGGCCATTTCCGTTCCGACGACTCTGGAGCCCATCGCGATGATATTCGCATTGTTGTGTCTCTTCGTCATCATGGCCGTGTACGGTTCCGAGCATGCGCAGGCACGGATTCCCGGCACTTTATTGGCCGACAGCGAAATTCCGACACCTGTTCCGCAGATCAGGACTCCCTGGTCGACTTCACCTTTCATGATTGCTTCGGCGACTTTGCGTCCCGGCACCGGATAGTCATCCGTACGGTCATTCGGATCATCATTTCCGTAATTGACGCACTCATATCCTTTTTCGGTCAAATGCTCCATGAGTATCTTTTTCAGCTCAACGCCTGTATGGTCATTTCCAAATCCGATTTTCATTTTATCCTCCCGCAATCTGATACGAAACAGAGAATTTACTGTCTCATTTTCCGGCAGCATTCTTATTCTCACATAAGAAACGGAGACTGTCAACATCCAGGTGACAGTCTCCGCTGATTGTTCCCCGTCTTCCAGACAGGTGCTCAGTTTTTTTTCTCGAAGAGCGGATAGCCGTTTTCTTCTCCGCATTCGCATGGAAGAACCGTCTTTCTCTGATTCTTCATATCCTCTTCATCCACCCAGTCCAGAGAGCATCCGCTGCCGGCTGCCCGGGCACATTTGGGATATTTCATGCATTCCCAGTTATAGCAGAGCCGGTCCGGTCTTTCGTTCATGCCTCATTTCTCCGGATAGAATCCTGACGGAGCTTCGGACAGGTTAATCATGATGTTCTTCATCTGCGTGTAATGTTCCAGTATGACCTTGTGCGTCTCGCGCCCGATTCCGGAATTCTTGTAGCCGCCGAAAGGGGCGTGGGCCGGCAGGACGTTGTAGGTGTTGATCCACATGCGCCCGGTTTCGATGGCCCGGGACACCCGGATGGCCCGGTTGATGTCCCGGGTCCAGACCGCGCCGGCCAGGCCGTATTCGCTGTCGTTGGCCATGTCGATGACCTCGTCGACGTCCTTGAACTTGATGCAGCAGGCGACAGGCCCGAAGATCTCTTCCTGGGCCACGCGCATGTCATTCGTGACATTCGTCAGAAGCGTCGGTGCCATGAAGCATCCTTTGTCATAGATGCCGCCGGTCAGACGCTTCCCTCCGCATGCAACCGTCGCTCCTTCTTTCTTGCCGATTTCAATGTAGCTCAGGATCTTCTGGACCTGACGCTCATTGATCTGAGAACCCATCTGTGTCGCCTTGTTCATCGGGTCTCCGACCGTCACGCTGTTGAAGCGTTTCACCGCTTCTTCCACGAATTTGTCGTAAATTCCTTCCTGGACAAATACCCGGGAGCCCGCGCAGCAGACCTGGCCCTGATTGAACAGGATGCCCAGCTGAAGGCCGTCCATCGCCATGTCCCATTTGCAGTCATCAAAGAAAATGTTGGCTGACTTTCCGCCGAGTTCCAGTGTTGCCGGAATCAGCTTCTCAGCCGCAGCGGAAGCAACTTTCAGTCCGACTTCTGTGGAGCCTGTAAAGGCAAGCTTGCGGAATCCTTTGTTGTCCAGCATATACTGTCCGGATTTTGATCCGGATCCGGTTACGACATTAAAGACGCCTGCCGGAATCACATCCTGCACCAGACGTGCAAATTCCAGGATGGACAGCGGAGTATCGGATGACGGCTTGATGACCGTGCAGTCTCCGGCAGCCAGAACCGGTGCCAGCTTCCATGCCGCCATCAGGAACGGGAAGTTCCAGGGAACGATCTGCCCGACGACACCGATCGGCTCCCGCAGGATCAGGCTCAGCGTATCATTCCCGAGCATATTCGCGGAGCCTTCCTCATCCAGGATGCATCCTGCAAAATAGCGGAAATGCGCGGCAGACATCGGGACATCGATGGCCATGGTCTCGCGGATCGGTTTCCCGTTATCCATGGATTCCACCTGAGCCAGGAATTCCGTGTTCTCATCTATGATATCCGCGATTTTATTAAGGATCTTTGCCCTTTCCGCAGCAGGAACCAGTTTCCATTTCAGAAAAGCTTTCTGCGCCGCTTTTACGGCTTTATCCACATCTTTCTCCGTAGCCTGCGGAACAGATGCCAGCACGGCTCCCGTAGCCGGTGATTTTGTCGTAAATACTGCCTTGTCCGAAGCTTCTGTCCATTTTCCGCCGATAAACATCCTGTAGCTTTTCTGGATTTTTGCTTTCATCCAAATGCCCCCTTTCGGCAAAAAAAAACCGTTCCCTGCCCTCCGTTCTTCACGGATGGCCGGAACGATCCTGCGCCATCCTCATTTTCGAATGGCATTTTCATTACAGCCCCATCTTAGATCCGATGCCATGAAAAAACAAGCATTTCCTTGACTTTATTCCCTGATTCCTGTATATTTATTGATGCGTCTTGTATCGTTTTTCCATACGGCGCCTTAGCCAAGCGGTAAGGCACGGGTCTGCAAAACCCTTATCCCCGGTCCGATTCCGGGAGGCGCCTCTTTCAGGAAGTCCGGAACTCCGGGCTTCTTTTTTTGCATCAAAAAGCCGCCTGGTAGGCGGCGGCTTTCTGAACTTATTAAGTTGGGGGGGAAGGAATAAATTTGAAGAAAATTCTTTGGTACTGTCCTTTGCTTTATCGATCTTACAAGACATATGATACTGCCGGTCTGTGAACACTTTGTGTTCAACTTTTGCATCTTCTGTGAAAAATCGCAATGCTATGTACCCCAAGTAGTAGACAAAAAGGATTTGCCAGGAACCCAAAAGGTAGACACCTCATTTTGTGACTGACGCCCGCAGAAAGGCAGTGTGGAATTCGAATCTGTAGGTTATAATCAAAAAGGAGGATGTCCCATGGCAAAAACTTTCAATGCAGAAGAGATCAAGATCCTGAAAGCAAACCCGTATACGCTGAGGGTATCTGAAAAGACCATCAGTTTCTCGAAGGAATTCAAGGAAGCCTTCTGGGAGAAATACCAGGCAGGAGAACGTCCGCGGTGTATCCTGCAGGATCTCGGTTATGATCCGGAGATACTCGGTGACCGTCGGGCCGTAGGGATCACGGATCACATCAAGGATCAGATCCTCTCGCCGCAGGGGCTGCGGGACAATAAGGAAAGGGCAGTCTCCGCCGAGAAGAAATACGGCCTGGATGTTTCTCAGATCCCTCCGCAGAAAGCGGTGAAACGACTGCAGACCGAGGTCCTCTACCTCCGTCAGGAAATGGCATTTATAAAAAAAATTATAAGCTCGGGCGATGGCAGGAGACCGGAGAAATGATCGCCGGCAAGCCGCAGAAGATATACAGCATCATCTCGGACACCCTGGGAGATAAGCAGAATCTCCTGAAGATCTCGGAACTGTGCCGGCTGGTAAATGTCTCCCGTTCCGGATATTATAAGTGGCTCAGGGCTGAAGCAGGACGTATGGAAAGGGAAGAGGCAGACAGGCAGGACTTCAGCCTGATTGCCGAGGCCTATCGTCACAGGGGCTATAAGAAAGGCGCGCGCAGCATCTATATGCGTCTCCTGCACAGGGACCCGCCAGTCCATATGAACATCAAGAAGATACGGCGGCTCATGAAAAAGTATGGGCTGGACTGTCCGATCCGGCACGCAAATCCATACAGAAGGATGGCCCGGGCAATGAGGACGAACACGGTCGCGCCGAACCTTGTCCAGCGGAGATTTACGGATTACGGCCCCAGGAAGATCCTGCTGACGGATATCACCTACATCCCTTTCCGTGACCGCTTCTTCTATTTATCGACGGTACTGGATGCCTATACGAGACAGGTGCTATCTTATGTCCTGAGTGATTCGCTGAAGGTGGACTTCGTACTGGAGACAATCGAAAGGCTTGTACGGAAGCATGGGATCACTCTCGAATCCGAGACGATCATCAACAGCGACCAGGGCTGTCATTATACAAGCTATCCGTTCATCCGGATTGTCAGGGATTCGGACCTCCGGCAGTCCATGTCAAGGAAGGGGAACTGCTGGGACAATGCACCCCAGGAAAGTTTCTTCGGGCATATGAAGGATGAGATAGACATTACCGGATGCAATGGATATCAGGATGTAAAGAGTCGAATTGATGACTGGATAGATTATTATAACAAAGAAAGATACCAATGGGAGCTTGCAAAGCTCTCACCGGATGAATATTGGAAATATATAAAGACAGGACGATATCCTCTTGATATCGCCCTGCCGAAACAGCAGTACATATGATTTGAAGTTCACAAATCACAAAATATGTGTCTACTTTATGGGGTACAGTTTACAAGTCACAGAAAATCATGTCCGCTTTACAGGATACTGTTTATTTCGTCCGTCCGAAAATCGAATCCATGCTTCCGTAGAGCTGCGGATCGTAGAGAATGGGAATATCCTTCTCTTCTGCAATCGTTTTCCTGACATAGATCGGCACGTAGCCATAGAAATAAGACGCTTTCCAGATAAAGGTATAGGGGATTTCGGCAACCAGCACGTAGTCCGATTCCGTCACGGTCTGGTCCGGATACAGCTCGCTGAAATCAACCATTCCGATCACGACATCCGGTTTCCCCGCTTTTCTCCATGCGCGGTAATTTTCTTCATTTTCCTCATCGGTCGTATAGACATGCGTATCATAGCTGACGTGGCTGCGCAGGACGTTCACATTATAGACAATATCCCTTTTGAAATAAGGCAGATAGCAGATAGCGTAGGAAATCTCGTTGGTGTCCCCGCTCTCCCAGCTTGTCATGATCTTGTTCTTCTGCAGACCGTATTTCGTAATGAATTCATACACGCCGCGCCCGTAGCCGTAGCGCAGGTTGACTTCGTTGATGGCCGAGCAGACGCTGAAGGCAAATGTAATCGCAAGGGAAAGTGCCAGGGAGTAAACAGAAATCTTTTTGACGGCTTTCCGGACAGCCGGCTTCAGAATCCTCTTCATCCTCCCGCGGTCAAAATCCAGCACCCTTTCTTTTTCCTTCTTCGTATACAGGCATACCCAGAATCAGAAGACAAGAAAGACATAGACCAGTCCTATGTGATGCATGTAAATATACACGAAGGCACAGAAAAGCGAGAAAATGACAGCCGGTACGGTCAGCAGCAGCATTCTCTTCTTCCGGTATCCGTAATACAGCAGGATGGCTGCCATGAAAAGCCCGATCAGGATTTCGGCCGCCATGATCCAGGGATTGAACTTGTAACGGTTGAGGAGCGTATAGCTGCCGATGGAATCACCGAACGCCGATTCAACCGGAAGCCCGAATAAGTTGTAAATAAACATGAGAACCGGACTGTTGTCGTCCGACATCTTTTCAATGGCATACGTATCGCTGCGCGGCAGGATCTCCGCGACAAGTGCCAGAAGATAAGCCAGCAAAAGCAGCATTCTCCGGAACAGGCGGCCCTTCAGAAAGGCTTTGATTCTTTCCTTCAGCGGTCCTCTCATGGCGTACAGGGTTTCCAGAAGCCATACGAGCCCCAATGATGCTCCGAAAATCAGGCCGTAGGCACAGGTTGAGGACAGAAAGGCGATGCAGAGCGCAAACCGTCCCGGCTGCCGCCGGCGTTTCGGATAGGCAAGTGCCGTCAGGAAGAATGCCAGGATCATGAGACCGTAAGGTCTTGTGATGACTGCGTACTGATAAAAGAAATAATACGTAAACGGCAGGATGATCCGGACAATTCTGGGAAACGGCGATTTGAAAATCAGAAGAGCCATCGCCAGAGCAGCAATGGATACCGAAATGATTTTCAGAGACAGTTCATAAGGAGCCCCGAGATTGGCTAACGGATAAAGAATCAGATACCAGAGAGGCGGATGCCCTTCGTAATGCGGAATCGTAAAGAAAATGTCATAAAGGGTCGCATCGCGGGCAATGAGCCAGGCCTGTGCTTCATCAAACCACGGTTCATGAAAAGCAGAAAGAACGGCGGCTGATACAACATAGAGCAGAAATGCAGCTTTCTCAGCTGCTCCGCTTTTCCGGGAATTGAATGTGCTTAAAGCAGCACGGGCTTTCTTCAGAATTTTATCCATAACAAAGGCATATTATAGCACAAAACTTCTGAAAGAAATGTGAAATTTCTGTGGAATTCCGGCCGTCGCAGTCAGGACCCGGAAAAACGCAGAAAAAGACCGCTGCCGAAACAGCGGTCCTCTGTTTTTCTGTCTGTGAAGCTGTAAAACTTAGGAAGCGCTGGACGTGGATGCCGCAGCTTCTGATGCTGTCTTGCCGAACTGGCAGTCGTTGTTGCCGGACTCGGTTACCCACATCTCAAGCATGTTGATCGGGTCATTGAAGTCAGCGAGCCAGCCTTCACGTGCGAAGTCGAAGTTGCCGCTCTTTCTCTCTTCCAGGAAGACATTCCAGTCTTCAGACTGAATCGTCATGTTGATGCCGATTGCTCCGAAGTCCTGCTGCATTGCTTCTGCAACTGCAACATGGCCTGTGCCGTTGTTGGTCAGGTACTCGATGGAAATCGGGGTTGAGGAATCCAGCATGCCGTCATCGCCGAACTTGTATCCGGCTGCCTTCAGAAGGGTACGTGCTTCCTCAAGGGTTGCATCCGTATCATCTGTGATGGCCTTGACGTCATAGTAAGCATTTGCGTTCTCATCTGCCTTGAAGACTCCGCCGTTGCCGTCCGCCATACCGATCGGGATGAAGGAGTTAGCCGGCTTCTGGCCTGTCTGGCCGATGTTGTCGCAGATGTACTGACGATCGATCAGGATGCAGAATGCCTTGCGCATGCAGGCTGCTTCTTCAGCTGTCTTGCCTTCGAAAAGCTTGCTGTTGCAGTTGAATGCTGCATAGTATGTACCAAGGTTGTCAACGATATGGAATTCCGGATTGTTCAGAAGGCTTGCGATTTCATCGGTCGGAACCGTATCGGCGAAGTCCAGGTTTCCTGCGTTGTAAGCCGCGTAAATAGCCGTGTCATCTGCAGAAAGCATGAACTCAAGCTTGTTGATCGTAACCTTGTCTGCATTGTGGTAATACGGATTCTTTGTGTAAGTCATGGAAGTATTGTGCTCCCAAGCCGTGCAGGTGTACGGTCCGTTGCTGACAAAGCCTGCATCCTGGCACCAATGGCCCGGAGCTGTCTGCCAGTCATCATACTTCTCGACTTCCGACTGCTTCACCGGATAGAATGCCGGGAATGCCATCAGGTCTTCGATGTAAGCGCACGGAGCGGAAAGGACGAACTGAAGAGTCGTGTCATCCGTAGCCGTAACATTCAGAGTGTTGTCCTTTGTGTCATCGTAGCCNTCGAAGCCNGCGAACATGTAGCCGTAGTCAGCTGCCGTCGTTGCGCTGGATGCACGTTTCCAGGAATACTCGAAGTCTTTTGCCGTCAGGTCAGAACCATCGGACCATTTCAGGCCGGATTTCAGTTTGACCGTATAGGTCAGGCCGTCATCGGAAACACTGTAGCTGTCTGCGCAGTCCGGAACTGTCTTGCCGTCTTTATCATAGGTGTAAAGACCTGCAAAAGAGTTGACTGCCAGGCAGGCGCCGTCGACAGAGCTGTTCAGCGCCGGATCCAGGAAAGCCGGTTCACTGGCCAGGTTGATGCGAAGCGTATCGCTGCCGTTGGACATCGTCGCATACTGGAAGAACTTGAATCCGAAGAGGTTGGAGAAAATGCCGTCTACCGTGCTCTTCTGCATATAAATATCATTGTAGTAATAGATCGGGATGACACAGAAGTTTGACATAAGGATGTCTTCTGCCTGATGCATCAGTTTTGTACGTTCTGCATAGTCTGTCTCGGATTTGATCTTTGTAATCAGGTCGTCGTATTTGCTCCAATCCTTGACCGGATCGATGAAAGCATCCGAAACAAGGCTTGCCGCATCCGTTCCGGCTGCGGTGCTGTCTGCAGTACTCTCTGCCGCTGAGGCTGCTGTCGATGCTGCCGTTGAAGCTGCTGTTGATGCTGCAGTCGATGCCGCCGTNGACGTCGCCGTGGACGCCGTGCCGGAACCGCCGCAGGCTGCCAGCGTCAGTGCCATAGCAGACGTAAGCAGCAATGCACATACTTTCTTCATTTTAGAAAACTTCATATCTTTATTCCTCCCTTTGCTTCTTCTATTTTTATACCTTTCGGTAAAGAAGAACAGTTCCACCGCCGGTCATTTGACCCAGCATGCCACCATATGACCCTCGCTTCTCTGCGTCAGCTTCGGACATTCCTTCGCACACTTTTCCGTTGCGTATGTGCAGCGGGTGCGGAACGGACATCCGGTAGGCATCTTCAGCGGGCTCGGTACATCTCCTTCCAGGACGATCCGGTTCTTGGTCCTTGCTATCTTCGGATCCGGAATCGGGACAGCCGAAAGAAGCGACATCGTATACGGGTGAATCGGATGCTCCATCAGTTCAGTTGACTCGGCCGTTTCTACCAGATGGCCGAGGTACATGACGGCGATACGGTTGGATATATGCTGTACCACCAGAAGGTCATGGGCAATGAACAGATAAGCAACACCCAGCTTCTGCTGCAGATCCTCAAACATATTGATGACCTGTGCCTGAATGGAAACATCCAGCGCGGATACCGGCTCATCGCAGACGATAAACTTCGGATTGACTGCCAGTGCCCTGGCAATCCCGATTCTCTGTCTCTGGCCTCCGGAAAACTCATGCGCATAGCGTGTCGCATGCTCCGCATTCAGTCCTACGATGTCCATCAGGTTCAGGATTTTTTCCCTGCGTTCCGCTCTGGATTTATAGAGATGATGCACGTCCAGCGGCTCGCCGATGATATCCTCTACCGTCATACGCGGATCCAGTGAAGAATACGGATCCTGGAAAACCATCTGCATCTGTTTCCGCAGATCCGGTATGCTTTTATCCGTTACTTCTTCTCCGTTAAAGCGGATGGTGCCTTCCGTCGGTTCATAGAGGCGCAGAATGGAACGGCCTACCGTCGTCTTTCCGCATCCGCTCTCTCCGACCAGTCCCAGCGTCTCGCCGGGTTTAATCGTAAAAGAAACATCATCGACCGCTTTCAGCGGCGTTATTTTTCCAAACCCGGTGCGGATCGGGAAATACTGCTTGAGGTGCTCGACTTCCAGCAGATTCTCGCTCATGTCGTCACCGCCTCCTTTTCTTTCATCTGTTCATCCCGGATGTTGACCCAGCAGGAGGCTTTATGATTCTCGTTGATCGAGATTTCGTCCGGTATCTGCTCCAGGCAGATTTTCATGGCTGAATCGCACCGCGGGCAGAATGCACAGCCCTTCGGCATATTCAGCATATTGATCGGTGTTCCGGAAATGGGGATCAGCCGCTGCTTCATGTTCGCACCGCTCGGGATGCTTCTCAGCAGTCCCTTGGTGTAT
>JGI20225J20221_1000658_pt2 | contig 12367 bp, 10 predicted proteins | sample BioMet4_FD_20221 | JGI IMG/M metagenome (IMG submission 20221) | reverse complement strand
GGGAGAAAGGAATCCTGAAATTCCTGGCACCCGGGGAAAAGAAAACTTATTCAGTAAAAATCACGATGATGGAGAAGGAGGAGAAAACATGTTAGTCAACCTGCAGCAGATCCTGAAAATTGCAGAAGAGAATTCCTATGCGGTCGGTTCTTTCAATACTCCGGATTATGAGGCGCTGGAAGGAATTATCGCAGCAGCTGAAGAATTGAAAATGCCGGTCATCATCCAGCATGCGCAGTGTCATGAAGTAATTTTACCCCTGAAGGAAGCGGCGCCCCTGATGCTTGCAGCGGCAAAGAATGCATCCGTCCCGGTCTGCGTGCATCTGGACCACGGCGAAACACTGGAATATCTGAAGGAAGCGCTGGAGCTGGGCTTCACGTCGATCATGTACGACGGTTCGACGCAGCCGTATGAGGAGAATCTGGCGAATACCCTGAAGGCTTCCGAAATGGCACATGCAGCAGGGGCTTCCATCGAAGCTGAGCTGGGTTCCATGGGACGCCGCGAATCCGGTTCCGGCGATCATACCGGCGCAGAGGATGAATCCAAGATCTATACGGATCCGGTTCTTGCAAAAGAGTTCGTGGAAAAGACGAAAATCGATGCGCTCGCCTGCTCCTTCGGTACGACGCACGGAATCTACCTGACGGAACCAAAGCTGGATTTCACGGTCGTGGAACGCGTCCGGAAAGAAACAGGCGGCATTCCGGTCGTGATGCACGGGGGCTCAGGCGTTACGGATGAGGGCTTCCGTTCGGCAATCCGCGCCGGTGTCCGCAAGATCAACTATTTTACTTATATGGATAAATCCGGAGGAACGGCTGCAGCGGAGTGGATCCGCAGCCTTGACGAAGGAAAGCCTGTTTTCTTTACGGATCTTGCCGTCGCGGCAAGAAAGGCTATGAAGGAAAATGTAAAACTGGCGATCCGTACATTCGGAATGATGAACAGCTGAAGAAAGGATGACGATTAAAATGGAAAAGAAGAAAATGACCTTTGCACTTGCGTTCTGCAACCGCGGCTTCATGCCGGGCGAGCTGATCTACGGGGCTAGAGAAGATATGATCAAGGCAGTCACGGATGCCGGATACGGGTACATCGCGATGGATAAGGAGGCAACCCGCTACGGCGGCATCGAGACGAGGGACGAAGGCCGGCTTTATGCAAATTGGCTGAAGGAACATGAAGGGGAATATGACGGCGTCATTTTCTCCATGCCGATTTTTGCCGATGAGAACGGTGCGGTAACGGCATTGCAGGATGCCGGCGTACCGATTCTTCTGCAGGCCTATCCGGATGAAATCGGAAAGATGGACTTTGCGCACAGACGCGATGCCTTCTGCGGAAAGTTTTCGGTGACAGATGTCTTCACGCAGTATGGTCTGCCTTTTACCGTTCTGAAGCCGCATGTCGTGCATCCGCTGTCTGAAGCATTTGCACAGAATCTGAAGGATTTTGCCGCCGTCTGCCGTGTCGTGAACGGAATGAAGCGCTTCACGGTCGGATGCATCGGTGCCCGCACGACAGCTTTCAAGACAACCCGTTTTGATGAACTGACGCTGCAGAAGTACGGAATCACGGTGGAATCATTTGACCTTTCCGAACTGTTCTACAAGGTCGGACAGTATAAGGATGATGACGAAAAAGTCCTGGCTAAGGAAAAACGCCTGATGGACTATACGGACTTTTCGAAAGTCCCGGTCAGCAACCGTAAGACCCTGGCGAAAGTTTCCACAGTCCTGGATGATTATATCCGTGAGTATCATCTGGATGCCCTTTCTCTGCGCTGCTGGAACGAAATGGAGACCGTCCTCCGCGTCTGCCCATGCGTTCTTTTAAGCGAGCTGAACGACAGAGGCATTCCCGCATCCTGCGAGATTGACCTCTGCTCAGCTTTAACGATGCGCGCCATGATGCTGGAAAGCGAGGAGCCGTCAGCTGTCCTTGACTGGAACAACAATTACGGGGATGACGAAGACAAGGTGATCCTGTTCCACTGCGGTCCGGTCGCACAGTCACTCATGACGGCAAAAGGAACCGTGACGGAACATAAGATGTTTGCCAAGGGAGACCCGGGTTCCGGCTGGGGTACGAATGAAGGAAGAATCCGTCCGTTCCCGATGACTTTTGCAAACTGCCAGACGAAAGACGGGAAACTGGTTGTTTATGCCAGCGATGCGGAATTCACCGATGACAGGATTGAAGACGGGTATTTCGGGTGTGCAGGAGTCGCGAAGATCCCGGATCTGCAGAATAAACTGATCCGCCTGGCACGCGGAGGCTTTAAGCATCATACTTCGGTCGGCGTCGGACATCAGAAGGAAATCCTGAAGGAAGCATTTACGACCTATCTTCATTATGACTGGGTTGATATAGACATCTGACCGGGAAGGGAGAAGTCAATGCTGATCGGAGGATTGGATATCGGAACTACCGGCTGCAAGCTGACGGTTTTCGATGGAAATGGAAACCAGATCCACAGATCCTACAGGGAATATCCTTCAAGCAGGGAATCCGGCGCGCATGAGATCGATGCCGGAGCGGTCCTGGAAGGTGCCCTGGAAGTTATAAAAGAGTCAGCTTCCGCGGTCGGAGAAATAGCGGGAATCGGCATCACGAGTTTTGGGGAGACTTTTGTGATGACGGATGAAAAAGGAAAACCGCTTCACAGGGCGATGCTGTATACCGATCCCAGAGGAAAAGAGCAGTGCATGGAGCTGTGCGAAAAACTCGGCGCTGAAAGAATCTGCGCCATTTCCGGCATGAAGCCCCATGAGATGTACAGCCTTCCGAAGATCATGTGGATGAAGGAGAACTGCCCGGAAATCTATAAAAAAACAAAATACATTTTCCTGATGGAAGACTTTCTGGTCTTTCATCTGACCGGAATGAGAAGGATTGATTATTCGCTGGCAACGAGGACAATGGGATTCGATATCCGGAATCTTGTCTGGAGCCGCGAGATATTTGAGGCAGCCGGGATCGACTCCTCGATCATGTCGAAGCCGGTACCGACCGGGTCAGCTGCCGGGAATGTTTCAGAAAGCGCTGCAGCGGAAACGGGACTTTCGGTCCGGACGAAGATTGTCTGCATCAGCCATGACCAGATTGCCGCAGCCGTCGGAGCAGGCGTCTTTGATTCGGATACGGCTGTTGACGGTGCGGGGACAGTGGAATGCCTGACACCTGTCTATGACGGAATTCCGGACATGAACATCATGATGCGCGGGAACTATGCAGTCGTACCCTATGTCATTCCTGGAAAATATGTGTGCTATGCATTCTCTTATACAGGCGGTGCACTGATACAGTGGTGCGTTGACACGCTGACCAAAAAGGAAAAAGAAGAAGCGAAAGTACGGGGAATTTCCGTCAATGAACTTCTTGAAGGAGAATCCGCAAGTCCGACCGGACTTCTTGTCCTGCCGCATTTTGCAGGTGCGGCGACTCCTTACATGGATACCGGTTCGCGGGGAGCCATCCTCGGACTTACGACAGCTACGACAGCAGCGGATATCTACAGGGGATGCATGGAAGGCGTTGCGTATGAAATGATGCTGAATCTGGAATATCTGAAAGACTCCGGAATTCATTTCCGTTCTCTGCGGGCGACCGGCGGAGGTGCACATTCGAAAGAATGGATGCAGATGAAAGCGGATATTTTGGATCTGCCGATTACTTCTCTTGAAACAGCGGATGCCGGAACGGTGGGCAGTGCCATGCTGACAGGAATCGCTTCCGGCTGCTTTCGGGATCTCTCAGAAGCATCCAAAGTGCTGGTCAGGGAAATCCGCACCTATGCACCGCGAAAAGAGATGCATGAACAATACATGGAAATCTACGGACGCTACCGTGAACTTTATCAGACAGTCCGGAAGCTGATGAAAAACTGAACGAATCTCTGACAGGAATCCGGAAACACCCATATCTTCAATAAAGATCCAGGCAGACGCCTGGGCTTTATAACTATAAACTTTTTTTAAAAGAACAGGAGGAAATCATGAAAAAGAGAGTTCTGGCAATGGCTTTAAGCATCATCATGTCCGCTTCCCTGCTGGCAGGCTGCGGCACATCTTCATCGTCGTCGACGGCAGCATCGACAGCGGCATCCAAGGCGGCATCGACGGCAGCATCCACAGCGGCATCCACAGCGGCATCGACGGCGGCATCCAAGGCGGCATCCACAGCAGCATCGACGGCAGCCTCCACGGCATCCTCTTCATCCTCAGGAAGCGATCTTCTCAAGGGAACGGAATTTGAAGGCGTCACAGCCAAGAGCAGCTATACTTTCGATGTCATCGTGAAGAGCTTCCAGGCGACTTACTGGCAGGCTGCTCTCAAGGGAATGGATCAGGCTGTTTCTGAACTTGGAAAAGACAAGATAACCTATACCGCACAGGGACCGAATTCTGAATCGGATATTGCCGACCAGGTAAATATGCTGAACAGTGCCATATCGTCAAAACCGAACGGAATCGGTCTGGCAGCCTGCGATGCCGAATCCGTCAAGGATTCTCTGAATCAGGCCAAGACAGCCAGTATACCGGTTGTCCTTTTCGACACAGGGGTGGCAGGAGCACCGGACGGAACAGTAGCGGCTACGATTGCTACGGATNATGCCAAGGCAGGCGCTCTGGCAGCCGATAAGCTCTATGGATTTTTAAAGGACAAAATTTCATCAGCCACGTCCCAGGTACGGATTGGCGAAGTCAACCAGGATGCAACCGCTACGAATATTCAGCAGAGAGGCCTCGGGTTCATCAATGAGATGATTAAGAATATCACTGCCGGAGGAAAGACGGTTGCGGTCACCGGCAATGAGTTTTATGCCAATGCGGCCGAAGGAGCCAACGGGAAAGAAGCTGACGCGAATGTCGTGATCGAGGTAGCTGTTCCTGCTCAGACAACGGTTGATCTTTGCTCAACGGAAGCTTCCAAGATCATGAGCAAATCCGACACCATCGGAATCTTCGGTTCCAACCAGACATCTGCGGAAGGTGTTCTTGCAGCAAACAACAATCTCTCAGTTTTAAACGCTGACGCGACGAAGGGGATGGTTGCCATCGGATTCGATGCAGGAGCAACGATCAAGGGAGCCATCACGGATGGAACAATGGCAGGTGCCGTTACGCAGTCACCTCTTCTGATGGGGTATTACTGCATTTATGCACTGACCGTCTGTGCGAACGGCGGAACCGTCAAGGACATGCCGATGGATGGTTATTGGTATGACAGCACCAATATGGAAGATCCGCAGATTGCACCGAACCTGTACGACTGATTATCAGCAAGAAAGAAATATATAAAAAGTTCCGGAAGCAGCAGTGATACTGCTCCGGAACTTTTTTTTTGCTGAAAGGAATTAATTGGAATACTCTTTTTTATATAGTTTCCGGTACTGTTTCGGAGGCATTCCGGTATGGTGCCTGAACACTGTAATGAAGTAATTGTAGTCGCTGAAGCCGCAGAAATCGGAAATCTCACTGATATTCATGTCGCAGTCCTCTGTCAGCAGTTCTTTTGCTTTTTCTATTCGCAGGGAACGGATATGCGCAGCAATTCCCTCCCCGTAGTTCTGCGCGGCAATGTCGTACAGTGCTGTCTTGCCGATCCGGAATTTGGTGCAGATGGTCTGCACATTGATTTCTTCCATATAGTGTTTGGCAATATACTCATCGATCCGGATGGGCAGATCTTCCTGCTTGATGATGGCCATTTTCTCAAGACACAGATAACTGGCAACAGCCTGCATAATATGAGCTGCAGATTGAATATAATCCGTAGAAATAATCGGCCGCTCCCAGCAGGCATCCTTCAGCTTTTCCATATCGACGCGGTAGTTCCTGCATTTTTCTTTAATTACGTCCCAGCCTGTTTCATGCGACTCATAGCAGAAAACATGTCCGAACAGCAGATACCCGATAACGATATTGCCCATGTAAAGAGGCACGATGGATTCCCAGAGCCCTGCGTGGCAGGTATAGGTATAAGCGTTATGCCGGCCCATGACTTTCCTGCAGGCTTCTGCATCGCAGATCCTGCATGCATCTTCTGCATTTTTATCGCAGCGCAGAAGCTGGCAGAATGGAGAGACTTCCAGCGGGTAGGCAATCAGTTCGTGGAAATTTTCATCAAATACGGTGATGCGGATTTTTGTGATGTTGTAGAAATCCATCAGAAGAGAATTGAGTTTCGACAGATTGAATGAAGAGACCATAATCGTCCTCCCTCGCGGATGAATGCCTGACAGGGATATTGTATCGCAAGTGCGAACAAATTTAAAGAGAAATGGACAAAAGATCCTATTCCCTGCAGCATGGAATCGTTATAGTAAAATGGGGTTTTATAAGTAAAAATACAGTCAGGAATGCTTGAAAACAGGGAAACAGATGGACGAACAAATTCAAAGTAAAGAAAACGCTTTCCTCTATATAAGAAAAGCGGAAACAGATAAAAATGTAATTGTAATATAAGTCCAGATAAGAATTGCAGGAGATAAAAAATAGACATATTGAGATTGCCATATGGGAGAGCAGATCTGGAATTCCGAATCCCTGATGGAACGGACTGCGAAATCCTGACTGCGCGTAAGATTCAATCAGAAGGAACTTCCGGGGATGCCTGTGTCCTTTCGGCAATGGCAGATCCGATCGGGTCCCCCAGGCTGTGCGAACTTGCCCGGGGAAAGAAAACGGCGGTCATTATCTGCAGCGACCATACACGGCCGGTGCCGAGCAGGCAGATTCTGCCTCATATGCTCAGGGAACTTCGGGAAGGAAACCCGGATATCCGGATTTCCCTTCTGATCGCGGCGGGATGCCACCGGCGCACCACGCGGGATGAACTCATCTTCAAAATGGGTAAGGAGATTGTCGAAAAGGAACACATCGTCATCCATGACTGTCTCGATGAATCGATGCTGACAAAGATCGGCACATTGCCTTCCGGTGCGAAGCTGATCATCAATAAAACGGCAGCAGAAGCGAATCTTCTGGTTTCGGAAGGTTTCATAGAACCTCACTTTTTCGCCGGTTTTTCGGGCGGAAGAAAAAGCATCCTGCCGGGCGTATGCAGCAGGACGACAATCCTGGGCAACCACTGTGCAAAGTTCATTGCCAGTCCCAAAGCCAGAACCGGAATCCTCGACGGGAATCCGATCCATGAAGACATGGCTGCTGCGGCACGAATGGCAAACCTGCGGTATATCGTCAATGTCATCATTGATGAATCAAAGCATGCAGCAGCGGCATTTGCCGGAGATCCGATTGAAGCACACAGAAGCGGTTGCGATTATCTGATGAAGTATGCGTCTGTATGCCCGAAGAGACCTGCAGATATCGTTATCACGTCAAACGGCGGCTATCCGATGGACCAGAACATCTACCAGGCGGTGAAAGGCCTGACGGCTGCGGAAGCGGCAGCCAAAAAAGACGGAGTCATCATCATGTCGGCTTCGTGCATCGACGGCACGGGAGGAGACAGCTTCTATAAAACGCTTGCCGGGTGCAGAAGTGCGAGGGCACTTCAGGAGGAAATCCTGAAGGTTCCGCAGGATAAGACAATTCCCGATCAATGGGAATCACAGGTCCTTGCAAGGGTTCTGTCCGGCCATCACGTGATTTTCGTGGCAGATCCGTCTGTCAGACGGAAGATTGAAGAAATGAAGATGACATGGGCGGAAACGCCCGAAGACGCCTGGAAAATCGCCTGTAAAGAAAAGGGATCCAATGCAAAGCTGACAGTTATTCCGGATGGCATATCCGTGATCGTCAGACAAAATAATAAGGAGGTGTCAGAATGAAAACGTATCAGTTATTCATCAACGGCAGATTTATCCCGAACGGAAAAAGGGAGATGATGAAAGTCATCAACCCGGCAACGGAAGAGGTTATTTCCCAGGTGCCGAAGGCTACGGAGAAAGATGTGGAGGATGCCGTCAATGCTGCCTATGAGGCACAGAAGAGCTGGGAAAAGGTCCCACCGATCAAACGGGCGGCTTACCTGAAAGAACTTGCTGACCTGGTCAGGAAGAACGTTTCTCTTTTCGCAAAGACAAATTCCGAGGAAGTAGGCAAGACAATGGCCCAGTCCGCGGATGAAGCCGGCTGGCTGCCGGAGTATATCGATTATTTTGCGGGGATGGCACGTCATATCAAAGGAGAAATCATTCCGAGCGACCGGCCGAACGAAAATATCTATTTTTACAAGATGCCGGTTGGTGTCGTTGCAGGTATCATGCCGTGGAACTTCCCGCTGTTCCTGATAGGAAGAAAAGTTGCGCCGGCCCTGATCGCAGGAGATACTGTCGTCCTGAAACCGTCGAGCGAGACACCGAACGGATGCTATGAGTTTGCCAAGCTGGTTGCAAAGAGCTCACTGCCGAAGGGAGTCATCAATGTCATCACCGGCTCCGGTGCTGTCGTCGGGCAGGCCCTTTCCGCAAATCCGAAGGTCAGTCTTGTCAGCATGACAGGCAGTGTTGCGGCTGGTGAGAAAATCATGGCAGCTGCGGCAAAGAATATCACAAAAGTCTCGCTGGAACTTGGCGGCAAGGCACCGGTCATCGTAATGGATGACTGTGATCTTGACAAGACAGTGGAGTGGGTGTGGCAGTCCAGAATCGTCAACGGCGGACAGGCCTGCAACTGTGCGGAACGCGTCTACGTTCAGGAAGGAATCGCAAAGGAGTTCACGGCGAAAATCGTCAGGAGAATCAAGGCAACAAAGTACGGGAATCCGGCAAAGGATCCGAAAAAAGGACTGGATATGGGACCGATGATCAATCAGCAGCAGGTCGATCATATCGATGAGCTTGTAAAAGGTGCGGTCAGTGAAGGAGGCAGGATCGCCTGCGGAGGCAAGCCGGCCAAGATTGACGGGAAAGGCTTCTATTATGAGCCGACTGTCATCACCAACTGCACGCACGACATGAAAATCTTCCATGACGAGATCTTCGGACCGGTACTTCCGATCACCACATTCAAGACGCTGGATGAAGCAATCGAGAAGGCGAATGACTGTGAATACGGGCTTACGTCTTCCATTTATACGACAAATACGGACACCATGCTGAAGGCTCTCAATGGAATTAAGTTCGGGGAGACTTATGTAAACCGTGAACACTTTGAGGCATTCCAGGGCTTCCATCAGGGCGTTCGGAAGTCAGGCATTGGCGGAGACGACGGAGAGCACTGCCTGGATGAATTCCTTGCAACGCATATCTGCTATGTTGATTATGATATGAAATAGAAACTGGACCAGAGGAAATGAAACCGGGTTGTAAATTGACCCGGTTTCATTTATATTCAAACTGAAGTTTACGGAATGGAAGGGAGTGCCGGATGGATGCTATGGAAGTAACCCGGAATGCAGCAGAAAAAGATCAAAACCGTATCTATATCATCACAGGTGCCGCCGGCCATCTGGGGTCTTCGGTTATACGCTGTCTGCTGGGATCGCATAGAGAAGTACGGGGGCTGCTCCTGCCGGATGAAAGTCCTGCTGTTGAAGATTCATGCATTACATATTATCACGGCGATGTATGCGATATAGGATCCCTGAGAAAATTGTTTGCGGATACAGAAGGCAGAGAGGTTATTCTGATCCACACCGCAGCTTTGATATCCATTGCAGAAAAAATGCCGTCAAGGCTTTATCAGGTGAATGTAAACGGGACGAAAAACGTACTTCGTCTCTGCATGGAATACAATGTGAAACGCATGGTCCATGTAAGCTCTGTTCACGCCATCCCGGAACTTCCTCAGGGGAAGATCATAACGGAGGTCGATTCTTTTTCGGCGGATGCGGTAAACGGAGGCTATGCAAAGACAAAAGCCGAGGCGGCACAGGCAGTATTGGATGCGGCAGGAAAAGGTCTGGATGCAGTCATCGTTTTCCCATCCGGCATTCTGGGACCCTATGACACAGGCAGGAATCATCTGATACAGATGGTTCGTGAATTCATGGACGGAAGGCTTACGGCTTGCGTCAGGGGCGGATATGATTTTGTCGATGTACGGGATGTGGCGGAAGGCTGTCTCCGTGCGGCAGAAAATGGGCGTAAAGGGGAAGGATATATCCTGAGCGGACATTATTCTGAAATCCGGGATCTTCTTTCTTTAGCAGGAAAATACTGCGGAAAGAAGACCGTCCGCATTATTCCAATACCGCTTGCAAAAGCGGCTGTTCCGTTTATCAGAATGTATGCGGGGATTACACACCGCAGACCGCTTTATACGGACTACTCTCTGAATACCCTCCGCAGCAACAGCCGGTTTTCAAATAAAAAAGCGGTCGGACAGCTCGGCTATTCAGTCCGAAGCCTCGAGGAAACAGCAGAGGATATGGTGGATTGGATAAAAAATCATGACAGGCAGTAACATTCACGGGTTTTGATATTTCAATATCGTTCTCTTTTGCCAGATCTCTGATTTTGTCAGCGTCTCTGCATGCCTTGAGCTGTTCCGTAAGTTCGGGCTTCGAAAGTAACTCTGTAATTTTCTCTTCCTTTTTCATGGAATGCCTCCGCATAGATTATATGAAAAATATAACATCGGCGTCAGTTGCAGGCAATTAGCCTTATTTCTGACTTTTCGACTGACCTTCCGAACTGATGACCAACAATATTTCCAGTTAACAAAGGTTAATTTTGTCTTGATTTCACAAAATCAAATTAGTTCTTGAATATCCGTTGACAAAAGGACTGCGAAATAATATATATAGATTAAAGGTTAAGCGATTAACTACTTAACCGCTTAACTTCGAAAAAGGAAAGACACGGGGGCATTGAAAAATGGCAAGAGCTACGTTAAAAGATGTTGCAAAAAAAGCGGGTGTTTCAACCGCTACAGTGTCCTATGTCCTGAACGGCAAGAAAAAATCAATCTCGGATGAAACAAAAACGAAAGTCATGACAGCTGTCCGTCAGCTTGACTATGTGACGGACATGAGTGCGAAAAGCCTTGTGATGAAAGACTCAAAACTCATCGGGGTTGTCATCCCTCAGACGGAAGAGAAAAACCATAAGATCTTCAGCAATAATTTCTACAGTGAGATTCTTGGGGCGATCGAATTCAAAGCCCGGGAAAAAGGATATCAGATACTGGTCTCCGGACTGGATGTGGATGATGATTTTCTCCGTATAGCGCACCAGAGAAACCTGGATGGAATTATTGCCATCGGCGTGTACAGCGATAGGCTGTACAAACTGAAAAAGAAGCTGGATATTCCGGTTGTCCTCGTAGACAGTTACTGCAGGAATACAGATTTTGTAAATATCCGGATTGATGATGTGCAGGGAAGCTACATGGCAGCCGAATATATGATCCGGCACGGCCATCGGAAAATCGCATTTATGTGCGGAACCCTGAACGACAGCGGCGTCATGAGGAAACGCTTCATGGGGTATCAAAAAGCATTGGAAGACAATGGAATCACTTATAAGGATGCCTGGCTGTACGAAGGAAATGTAGACTTCCAAAGCGGGAAAGAGATGGCGGAAAAGATTGTCAGCGATCATACGGCAATCACAGCCATCGTCACGACGGCAGATATCCTCGCTATCGGTGCCATGAAGGGATTCATCAATGCGGGGAAAAAGATTCCGGATGACTATTCAATCATAGGCTTTGATGACATTGTGATCTGTGACTACGTAACGCCGGGCCTCACGACCGTAAAACAGCAGATTTCGGAAAAAGGTGAGGAAGCAATGGAAATGCTGGCAAATGAAATCAAGGGAAGCAAGGATTTAAAGGATGTCATACTTCCGGTTCAGATCGTTGAAAGAAACAGTGTACGGTCAATATAAAAGAAAGTTGGGAATTTATGAAAACCAGATGGACCAGAGATTATGAAGAATTTGAACTTGCAAATGGTCTGAAGGCAAGGGTGACCAGAACACATTCGGAAAGCAAAGATGAAATCGTAATAGCCGTTCCTTATCTGGCAGCCTATGGTGCAGGCGAGAAATTTGACGGACTGAACCTGAAGGGGAAGCATGTCGTCAATGAAGTCATTGAAAAATTCTGCAGTCAGGGCGGGCTGACATATCTTTCCATACCGTACTTTATCACGGACAGCGGGATAGGTGTTTTTGTCGAAACAGATGAAACGACGGAATTCATTTTCCATGAAGAAATCAGATGCAGAATCCCATCCGGCGCATCCGTCTTTATTCTGACCGGTTCGGCTGATGAGATGTTTGCAGATTACGTGAAACTGGCCGGCGGAATGGAACTTCCTCCGGAATATGCATTCGGAACCTGGATTTCCGCAAATCACTGGAACTGCCAGGGCGATGTAGAAGAGGCGGTCCGCTGCCTGAAGAAATACCGGTTTCCTGCAGCCGTACTCGTACTTGAGG
>JGI20225J20221_1002700_pt1 | contig 12372 bp, 11 predicted proteins | sample BioMet4_FD_20221 | JGI IMG/M metagenome (IMG submission 20221) | reverse complement strand
GCGAGGATATAGAGATCAATCAAATCATCTATATAAACATTTGAATACCTGTTGAGACCTGCACCGAAATAAGGGCCTGCATTTATATGTTTGGCTATGTCTATTAGTTTTGGAATTTGATCGCTGTTCACCTGCGCACCCTTGCCTTCTCCATAAATCATAGAAGGACATATAACAATTGTGCGGATTCCCTTATCAATAGACGCCTGCCTTACGTAGCGATTCATTTCGACACGGGCACGCCTGAAAGGCACAGGCTCAAAAAAGTCATCTTCAGACGAAGGTTCTGCCCCGTATGCTCCGTCGGCATGGTCTGCAACAATGGAAGATCCACTGGTGTGGATTAATAGTTTTCCACTATGTTCAAGTGCTGTAACAAGCGTTATTACTGCCCCGATATGATCAACATTGGCAGCATTGATAATGATATCAGCCGATTGAGCAGCTTTTGTCAATACTCCAAAATCATCCAACGAGCCAATAATCGGTCTAATATTTCTTTTTGCCAATTCTTCTGCATTATCGGTTGTTCGAACTAAGCCGGCAACATCATATCCCATCGAGACTAGACGTTCTGCTACAGATCCTCCGATATAGCCAGTAGACCCTGTAACAAAGACTTTAATGTTACAATTTGGAATCTCATTAGATACAAGATATCCAAATGTTCTCTTTTTTGTTTCCATCTTTCACTTTCTTTTTAAATTTAAACCTTATTATTTTTAATTGATCAATTATTTGTATTTCTGGCAGTTAAAAAACATCATTTAATAAGCTTATTTCAAATCCTGCTTTTATACAATGCAAAATTGGGCTATTTTTGTAGTATGAAACTTGCAAGAAACAACGAATAAATTGTAGCTTTTATAGATGCATATAAGAAACCTAACAAAAAAAATAGAGGTTGATCATGTCTTCGAGGATCAATGGCAGTATCCGATACATAAACATATGTATTATGAATTGCTATATATCAATGAGGGCAAGGGGCAACATACAATAAATGATTATAGCTATAATTATGAAGAAGGTGATTTGTTTATATTAGCTCCACAGGACCATCACTTCTTTATGTTTCAAGAAAGGTCCTCAATATGTGTAATCAAGTTTAATGAAAGCTACTTTGAGTCTTTTTTGCAGGATAATGAATTCAAATTACTTCTATCACAGCTTGTGCTTCCTAAAAGGAAAATGCTGTTGTCTATTGACTGTAAAAGAAATATAGGGGAATTAATACAATTGATTGAAAAGGAATATAAAAGAGCATCTGCGTTACAGAATATTATTGTCAAGAATTGCTTGAGTTTGATTATGGCATTGATGTCAGAAGAAGAAAACCTTGTTCTAGCGACCGCCAGAGACGAACGGATACAGTCTATCCTTAATTATATAGATAAACACATTATGGATAAACATCTACTGACAGTTCATAATATAGCAGAAGAATTTAATATTAATAAAAACTATTTTAATCAGTACTTTCGCAAAGCGATAGGAAGTCCATTTAAAAAATATATCCAATCATATGCTTTAAACTTGATAGCCTATCGTTTGGTACATCAGAATGGCACATTATCCCAATTGGCTTTCGATTTTGGCTATAGTGATGAGAGTCATTTGAGTAATACATTCAAAACCCATTTTGGGCAGACTCCTTCTGCTTTTAAAAAGGAGCATCAAAAGCCTGTTTATAATAATTCAGATGATTAATAGCCTTTATAAAACATATATAATGGCGCATTTTAATATATCATCTTCTTATTATTTGATTTTTTTAAGTAATAGACTCGCAATATTGACATCTATTGATAAATATCTTCAATTGGAAAAAAAATACATATGAATACTGATTTTATAAACTTGGCAACAGAGAATTTAGGCAATGAACACTTATGCTGCATTATCCGCAGCAAAAAGTGACCTCCCCCCTAAAAAATGTACAGTTTAAAATTAGAGTTTCGTACTTAAATAATTATATTTATCCAAATTGTTTTTGTTATGAAACGATCTAAGTTTACAGAGTCGCAAATTCTCTTTGCTTTAAAGCAAAATGAGACAGGGGTAAAGACCGAGGAGGTTTGCCGTAAGATGGGTATAAGTGAAGCCACTTTTTATAATTGGAAGAAGAAATACAGTGGTTTAGGTGTTTCCGATTTTCGTCGTTTACGACAGTTAGAGGAAGAGAACCAGAAGTTAAAGCAGATTGTTGCAGATCTTTCCTTGGATAAGCAGATGCTTCAGGATGTTTTAAAAAAAAAGTTCTGACCCCATCCCAGTTACGTGAAGCAGCTATGGAATTAATAGGTGAATATAAGGTTTCTGTCCAAAAAGCAACTGCTGCAGTTATGCTTCATCGTTCAGTTTGGTATTATAAGGTCAAACCTAAAAACGATGAACTTCTTTGTATGCGAATGCATGAAATAGCGCATACAAGAATACGATATGGTTTTTGGCGCATATTTATATTGCTTCGCCGGGAAGGGTTTAAAGACAACCATAAGCGTGTTTATCGGCTTTACAAAGCGGAAGGATTAAATCTGCGTTCAAAGCGCCGCTCTAGAAGCAGAGCCGGGATACACCGGGAAAATTATCCGGCAGTAAAAGAGATGAATCAATGTTGGAGCATGGATTTTGTATCCGATGCTTTGTATAACGGACAGAAGTTCAGAACACTTACTGTTATAGATAATTTCAGCAGAAAGTGTGTGGCCATTGAGGTTGGCCAATCCTTAAAAGGCAACGATGTTGTAAACACATTAGAGCGATTAAATGTTCTTTATGGTATTAGGCCACAAAGGATAAAAGTTGATAACGGACCTGAATTTATTTCAAAGGAATTGGACCGATGGGCGTATGAGAATAAAGTGGTGTTGGATTTTTCCCGCCCTGGGAGGCCCACTGACAATCCATTTATAGAATCTTTTAATGGAAGTTTCAGGGATGAGTGTTTAAATACAAACTGGTTCTTATCTTTGCAAGATGCAAAGGCTAAAATAGAGTCATGGCGTAGAGAATATAACAGCTATCGTCCACATAGTTCTTTGCAGGACAGAACGCCCGAACAGGTAGAATTTGAAGTGTTAAATTACAGGGTAAACTCTAATTTAGCTGTGTCCGAATAATGGGAGGAGGTCAATTCGCTGAAAAAAGGAGAAATTACAAAACTCGCTTTTCTGTATTTGGACAAAGCAAATATCAATCCAAGCGAAGCACCCGAATCGACAAAAGGAGAACTTAGAAAAATTAACAAACGGCAGGATGACCTGATCCGCTTTATACGCCATTACGAAGAAGAGCAACTCAATCCAATGATACGGACGAGCCACACGATAGCAACCCGTTTCGATAGCACCGCCAAAGCATTGGAAACACTTGTTCTTTCACAGTTGGAGCAGAGCCAAGAAAAATATCATGCCGTACTGCATAAAATTAGCGACCAGTTCCAAAAACATGCCGATGTGATAAACAATCAGGGAAAGCATATAGGCTCATTACAACAGGTACAGAAAAAGGATAATGCAAGGTTATTGAAGTTAATTAGTCTGTATTCGGATTTGGCAACCTGTGGAGTAATGGACGGAAAGCGGAAAGAGAACCTGAAAACCGAAATAATTAATCTAATTAATGAGTAATGAATATAGATTTCCCGCCCCCATCCAAAGGCACATACAACAACGCAGGCAGTAGCCGGAGATTAGCTGACTACTGCGAACATGAAGATTTGGAACGCATGGAACAGGGAATCTATGCAGAGGGGTTTTTCAACCTGACGGATGATAATATCTACAAATCCCAAGTCGTAAAAGATATAGACAGCAATATCGGTCAGCTATTAAAAATGGATGCCAAGTTTTACGCTATCCATGTAAGCCCGTCCGAGAAAGAACTTAAAGCAATGGGTAGCACCGAACAAAAACAGGCCGAAGCCATGAAACGGTATATCCGTGAAGTAGTCATTCCTGAATATGCCAAGAACTTCAACAAAGGACTATCGGCAGAAGATATAAAAGTCTATGGAAAGATACATTTCGATAGAGATAGGTCAGACAACGAACTAAATATGCACTGTCATTTAATTGTCAGCCGAAAAGATCAGACTAATAAAAAGAAGCTGTCGCCACTTACCAATCATAAGAACACCAAGAAAGGAGTAATCAAAGGCGGTTTTGATAGAAAGAACCTGTTTCAACAAACGGAGAAAGGTTTTGATAAGCTATTNAACTACGACCGTACTCTATCCGAATCTTTCGAGTATTACAACACGATGAAGAACGGCAATATCTCCGGACAACTTAATATGCAGGAACGGCAGATTGCTATTGAAAGAGAAAATATGCAAACAGGCATGAATGCAAATAAGCGGGAAGAATTGACTGAAAACAAGGTTGCATATACACAAGATAACAACTTTTCAAATATACAATCTGTAAATCAGGAAAATAAGAAAGAAGATAATCAATCTTTCAATCTTCCCGATTTGGATCTATCCTCTGCATTGAGCTTGTTTACTCCCAAACCAAGCAAGAGCGACGAAGAACAACCGATACGAAAAACTAAGAAAAAGAAGAAACCTAAACGAGGATTTCGGCAGGGATAATCCATTTTATATTTGTGAAACAAGGTATATTCCAAGTCTGAAACAGCAATGCCAAGCTCTTCGGGTTTTAGCAGATTTCTTCCTTTTCGCTCACGAAAAGAGTAAATCTTCTAAAAGCATTGTTTTATTCAACCTTTCCATAGGAGGGGTGTTTAACAAATCTAAAAAGGGAAAATATATGCGTTGGTATGGGGGCATCTCTATCCTCTTGTGTTTTTCAGTCGTTTATTTGGGCGTATTTTTGATAGATCCTATATTCTTATAATAAATAATTTGCAATTACGGACACATTTTGTACATTTGTGCAAATTATTTATGAGTTGAAAAAGAGAAAAAAATACGAGTATATTGATGACTATCTGCTTAGTATCCGATCTAAAGGCAGATTTTCATTTACTTTTGATGAGTTAAAAAACACTTTTGATTCATCGGAACAAGCTATTCGCAAAAAAATTTCTCGCTTAAAAGCAGATAACAAAATAGCGACTATTCGAAAAGACTTTTATGTAGTTCTTCCTCCTGAATATGCAGAAAATGGTACCCTTCCTGTCTATCTGTATATCGATGAGCTGATGAGGTATTTGAAAAAAGACTACTACATAGGCTTATATTCTGCTGCTGCTTTATATGGTGCTGCCCACCAACAACCTATGGAATATCAAGTTATTGTACAACAGCCAATTCGGGATTTTGTTTTAGGCGATACAAGGATAAGCTTCTTTTTTCGCAAAACATGGGAGCAGAACAGCATAGAGAAGAAAAAATCTGCTGCCGGATATTTTAATGTTTCATCGCCGGAATTGACAGCACTGGATCTCATGTCTTTCAATGGAAAAATTGGGAGTATATCTCGAATAGTTACAGTTCTAGAAGAACTTATTGAAGAAATTAAATCTTCTCTAATATATAAATCTGCTGCTGCATACCCACAATCGTCTGCACTGCAACGCCTTGGCTATTTATTTGACAAAGTATTAGGTAGAGATGATTTGGCCAAAGCTATTCAACGTGTGTTGAAAGGAAGGGCTACACAAAATATTGTTTTGTCGATTTCTGCTCCCAAAAAAGGATCTATTGACAAGGATTGGAAAGTAGATGTAAATGTAGATATAGAAAGTGATTTATGATACCACAACGATATATAGAAGAATGGAAAGAGAATGCACCTTGGCCAACTTATGCTCAGATTGAACAAGATTTGATCATTGCCAGAGCTTTGGTTGAGATATTTTCTGATGGTTTTCTAAAAAAATCATTGGCTTTTCGAGGAGGAACGGCTTTACATAAGCTGTATTTGCCACCCCAAGTCCGTTATTCGGAAGATATTGATCTGGTTCAGATCAATTCAGAGCCTATCAATCCGATATTGAAACGTATTCGTGAGATATTGTCTTTCTTGGGAACAAAAAGAACGGTAAAACAGCATATCCACAATAATACAATTATCTATCGCTTTGATACGGAAGTTCAACCTGTCATAAATATGCGGTTAAAGATAGAAATTAATACTCGTGAGCATTTTAATGTACTTGGACTAAAAGAAATTCCATATAAAGTTGAAAACGGATGGTTCTCTGGCGAATGCAATTTAACAGGATATGAGTTGGAAGAACTACTCGGTACTAAAATGAGAGCTTTGTATCAACGTCGGAAAGGTCGTGATTTATTTGATCTATATTGGGCTTTAACTAATCACAGTGTAGATATCGATAAGCTGATTCAATGTTATAAAACTTACATGGAGTACTCTGTTGGTAAGCCTCCAGCTCAAAAGCAATACCTTATTAATATGGAAGAGAAAATGGTTGATAATGAGTTTTTAGATGATATTTATATTATCTTAAAGCAGGGTGTGAAATATGATAATAATGAGGCTTGGAAAATTGTAAGAACAGAATTAATAGAGAGATTTTAAGAATGGATAAGAAGCAATCCAAATATGATATACCAAAGGGTTGGATAGAAGTTACACTTAGAGATATTATCACTCTTGAATATGGTCGAGGCCTTACTGCTAAAGAAAGGAGAGAGGGAGATTATAATGTTTGGGGAGCTAATGGTGTTGTGGGGACTCATGATGATTTTCTTATCGAAGGCCCTGCTATTATTGTAGGACGAAAAGGCTCTGTTGGTGCAGTTCATTATTCTCAGAGAGAATGCTGGCCGATTGATACAACTTATTATATAAATCCATTTAAATCTCTTTCATCTCGGTTTATATATTATTTGCTTAAATATATCAATCTATCCAGTTTAGATAAATCAACCACTATACCAGGGCTTAACAGAGAGATTGTATATTCTCAAAAAATACTGTTACCTCCATTAAATGAACAATATCAAATAGTTGAAAAAATAGAAGAATTATTCAGTGAACTTGATGAAAGTTATCAGAATTTGAAAATAGCAAAAATTAAGACAAATATAGCAGTTCTTGCAGTTATTAAAAGAGTATCTCAAAATAATAGATGGAGGCAATTTAAGATAAAGGAACTTTGTGAAGTTAAATACGGGAAGAGTCTTCCAAAGATCAAGCGAATAAGCGGTAATATACCTGTTTATGGCTCCAGTGGTATCGCTGGATATCACAATGTACCCTTAGTAAATAACCCTTCAATAATAATTGGAAGAAAAGGTAATGTTGGACAGTTATACTTTTCTGAAGAGCCATGTTTTCCAATAGATACAACATTTTACATTGAAGAAACGCCTGAATACAATCTGAAATTTATTTATTATCAATTGCAGATTAAGAATTTACCATCATTAAATACATCTACTACAATCCCTGGAATGAATAGAGAAAACTTTAATGAAATAAACATCCTTATTCCGAATTCTATTGAAGAACAAAAGTATATAGTTGATGAAATAGAAGAACAATTAAGTATTATAGATAAATTCACACATACTATTAATCAAGAACTTCAAAGAAAAGAATATATATATCAAAAAATTCTCCAACAAGCTTATTCGGGGAAATTGACCAAGCAATCTACAAATAATTTTTACGAAAATCTTTTGGAAAAAATAAAGATAGAAAAAGAAGAGCGCAATAAACAGCAAACAATATTAAAGAAAAATTATTCTAAAGTCAAAGTAATGGAAAAAGATAGACTGACAATAACTCAAATATTACAGAAAAGTAATAGTCCTATTTTGGCAGAAGAGCTATGGAAACAGTCAATACATGCAAATGATATTGATGATTTCTATGCAGAATTGAAAATGCTTATAGAAAAAGAAGAGATAGAAGAACTTCCAAGAGATGGCAAAAGATCCTATTTAAAACTCAAATCAAAATGAGAATAGACAAGGTATTTATAGAAGATTATAAAAATCTGAAAAATTTTCTTATCGATTTTGATGAGAAGGAAATGAAAACTGTATTACTCGGGCAAAATGCGACAGGAAAATCAAATTTTCTGGAAACATTAATTCTAATTTTTAAATTTCTAGATTTAAGCACAGATGCAAAGAGGCTGGTTCCAAAATTTGATTATGAAATCGCTTATAGTATAAAAGGTAATAAAATAGATATATCTGTCAAAAAAGGAGTTTATAATATTTTGGTAAATGGAGAAAAAATCAGTTTTAAATCATTTTTTTCACAAGAAGGGAAAAAAACATATCAGCCTAGATATGTTTTCACTTATTATTCTGGACTCAGCAATAAATTAAAAGAACTCTTTTGGGATCATCAGAAAAAATTTTATGATAGAATTACAAATGACAACTTTAAAGACGAAGAGTTAGATTCATTAAGAAAGTTATTTTATGTTCAATTAGTTCATTCCTATTTTGTTCTTTTGGCATATTTTACACATGAGGAGGAAGATTGTATTAAGTTTCTTAATGAGGTTTTAAATATTCAAGATATTGAATCTATTTTGTTTATTTTGAAGATGCCTGATTGGGCAAATAATCGGATAAAAGCAAACCCTGATGATATATTTTGGACTGCTACAGGCCTAGTACGACCTTTTTTAGATAAGTTGTGGAATCTATCTTTAGCTCCTATATACCATCAAGAAAAAATTCAGGTAGATTTTGATAATTATGACAAACAAGATCGATTGTATTTATATTTAAAGGGAAAAGAGAAATTAAAAGAACTTGCCAGCACATATACTGATAACACAGCTCTTTTCAAAGCCTTAGAGAGTACTTATATTTCAAAATTAATTTCGGAAGTAAGAATAAAAGTAAGGAAAAAAGATGTTGATGGAAGTATTACTTTTAAAGAGTTGAGCGAAGGTGAACAGCAACTACTAACAGTATTAGGATTATTAAAATTTACAAAGGATGAAGATTCTTTAATTTTACTTGATGAGCCTGATACTCATCTAAATCCTATCTGGAAATGGCGTTATCTGGAGTTTTTAGAGGATGTCGTTAAAAGACCCGAATCAACTCAGATAATTATTAATACTCATGATCCGCTTGTAATAGGTAGTTTAAAGAAAGAGCAGATCAGAATTTTCAAACAAATTCCTGATAAAGTGATGGCTGTCGAGCCAGAAAAAGATCCTAAAGGGATGGGAGTTGCTGGAATATTAATAAGTGATTTGTTTGGATTACCAACTATACTCGATAAAGAAACACAAACAAAATTAAACAGAAAAAGGTATCTACAAGGTAAATTAATGAGGAACGATATTACAGAAATAGAGTATAAAGAGTATCAAACTTTAAATTTAGAGTTAGAAGAAGTTGGTTTTTATGAAGAAGTAGAAGATAAATGGTTTAAAATGTATTTATCCGAAATGTCTAAATATGACTTCGTGCAAAAGATAGAATACACAGAGGAGGAAAAAAGAATGTTAGAAGAGGCTAGTAAAAAAGCTGTCGAAATGATAACTCAAGAAATGAATAAAAAGATATAGACAATGAGATATATTGATATTTCAGAATTTGAAGAGGTATTCAATCGGTTGAATCCTAACACTAATTTTCAGAATTGGATAGTCGAAGCTAGTAAACATTTTGAAAATATTAAAAATCTAGACCCTAAAGATAGGGGTGAATATTGGGTTAAAAATAATCATTGGAAGCATTTGTATTCGACTCTTTCTGAATTATCAGGACATAAGTGTTGGTATTCAGAAGCGCCAGAAAATTCTTCTGAATGGGAAATTGAACATTTTCGTCCAAAAGCAATATCAAAAGATGAAAGTGGAGTTGTTATACGAAATGACGGCTATTGGTGGCTCTCATATCACTGGAAAAATTTCAGATTAGCAGGGAGTTTAGTAAATAAATTAAGAAAAGATAGATTTGATAAGGCTTCATCAACTTATGGTAAAGGCAATTTTTTTCCGTTATTAACTCCCATTATTGCCCAACCTAATGATTATATTTGTAACTGTGAAAGACCCGCCTTAATTGATNCTATAAGAGCTGGTGATGTTACACTAATTTCTTTTGACAGCAATGGGCAGGTTTATCCTACATATGACGAGGCAAACAATGATATCAATTATAAAAGGGCCATATTGTCTATAAAATTTTACGGATTAGATCATACACCTATAGAAAGGAGTAGAAAGAAGGTTTGGCAAAAATGCCAAACTATACTTGATTTAACGAACAATTATATTAAGTTTCATAATCTTTCTCAATTAGAAATTAATGATAAAATAGCAGAGTCTTATCTGGAATTATCAAGTCTTACTAAAAAAAGTGAACCTTATACTATGGTTGTAAAATGTTTTATCAGAGAGAAATTAAGAGATAAAGACAATTATCCTTGGCTTGAGAATATAAACTTAGTTCTTCAATAATTATGATTACCTCTAATAATTTAGTCGCAAAAATATGGTCTTTTTGTGATACACTTAGGGATGATGGTGTAAGTTACAGCGATTACGTAGAACAAATTACTTATTTATTATTTTTGAAATTGGCGGATGAATATGCTCAACCTCCATTTTTACGTAATTATCATATCCCTGCTAAATGTGATTGGCAGTTTTTCAGAAAGCATAAGGCGGAGAATCTGACAACGGATTATTTTGAAGCACTAGCCATATTATCCCAACAAGGTGGTATGTTGGGCAAAATATTTAATGGCGCACAAAATAAAATCCATGATCATAATAAACTAAAAAAGCTAATTGAACTTATTGACGAAGAAAAATGGGTTTCGGAGTCAGTAGATATTAAGGGTGAAATATATGAGTCTCTTTTACAAAAAAGTGCTGAAAATAGTGGGGCTGGACAATATTTCACCCCTCGTGCCATTATTAAAGCAATTATAGAATGCATTCAACCAAGACTAAAAGAAACTATCTGGGACCCAAGCTGTGGGACAGGAGGCTTCTTCTTAGGCAGTATTGATTATTTGACTACAAAGTACAAAAAAGAATTGCAAAATGAAGATGAAAAAAACTTCTTTCAGTTCAAAACATTTAAAGGTTGGGAAATTGTTCCTTCAACAGCTCGTTTGTGTTTAATGAACTTGTTTTTGCATGGTGTTGGAGATTTGGTTGAAACACCAGATATTAATATCGAAGATAGTTTGTTGAACCCAAACACCGAGAAATCTAAAATTATATTAGCTAATCCCCCTTTTGGAAAAAGTAGTAGTTATACTATTACAAATGATGATAAGTTAGGAAAACAGGAAAGCTTTTTTTATAGAAAGGAATTTTGGACAACTACAAGCAATAAACAGTTAGCCTTTATTCAACATATTTATACTATGCTTGAAAATGACGGGAGAGCGGCTATTGTAATTCCAGACAATGTCTTGTTTGAAGGGGGAGCAGGAGAAATAATTCGAAAAGAACTTTTAGCGAAAACTAATTTGCACACTATATTAAGATTACCAACAGGAATCTTTTATGCAAATGGAGTTAAATCGAATGTTCTATTCTTCGAAAAGAAAAAGACAGATGAAAGTCGAATGACACAAGAAATTTGGTTTTATGATTACAGGACAAATGTGCACCATACTTTAAAAAAGCAAATATTAAGGTATGAACATCTAATCCCTTTTGTTGAGTGTTACCAAGCAAAAGATAGAAATAAGACCACAGAAACTTGGAGTAAGGAAAATCCTAAAGGTAGATTTCGTAAATATACTTATGACGAGATTATAACACGAGAAAAAATGAATTTTGATATTTTTTGGCTAAAAGATGATAATTATATTGATATAGACAGTTTACCTGAACCTGAAATTTTAGCTCAAGAAATTATAGACAATGTAGAAAGCGCTCTGGCTGGTCTTCGAAATGTATTGGATGGATTGAATAAAAAATAAATTCAAGCAAGTCTTCATAGAAATTATAATCTCTGGTAAGTCATAGCTATTTAGGAAAATATCCCCTAACAGTATTTTAGAAATAGCTAAAAAACAAACTATTGTAGATATATTTTCTCCTATTACCGCGGTAACTGTTACGGTGGAAACAGGGGAAAATTCTTTTGTTTTGTACATAAAACAGAAATGTACTATTTTTATTCTATCAACAAAACAATATTGAGCTATTAGATAAATTTCAGCATAAAATTATCCATTGTATTCCTGATTTTTCCTAACTTTGTAAGATCAATCATGCAAATAACGAGCAGAACGATGAAAGATAATCTGTGTGCTTCCCTTTAAGTCGGACTGTTTCTAATTAGACAAATCTTATTAAATTTGTCAAGGAGGAATAAAAGATGAAAAAGTCAAGACACAGTGAGAATGAAATTGTAAAGGCAGTCAATCAACTTGATAGTGGTTTATCTGCAGATGTTATCTGTCGTGAATATGGTATATCTCGTGC
>JGI20225J20221_1002699_pt1 | contig 12380 bp, 8 predicted proteins | sample BioMet4_FD_20221 | JGI IMG/M metagenome (IMG submission 20221) | reverse complement strand
ATATTGTATTGAAAAAATCGCCGTCATTATGATATCGGCTGCAATCCACAACCACCACTGATACAAGTACGATTTACTCAGCCAATATGTGCCCAATATGCTGAGCGCTGTTGCAAGCGCATCCAAAAACGGGTAAGGATCCGGAGAGTGTGAAAACAATTTGCTAAAAAACACGATAAGGCTATAAAGAGCTGCAGTTAAGAGACATAGAATAACAGCGCCCCATGCAATTTGTTTACCTGTCGGGATACAATAGATAACACTGCTCTCCTTAACGGTCTCAGAAGCATTGCTGCTCAAACTGATTTGCTCAAATGACTTCTTATAATTTCTGCGCTGCAAGGTCCATTGCCAAATTCCGTAAAAACTCATTATTACAAAATATATTTGGAGTCCCATTTGGGCATAAATACCTTGATTATAGAATATTACAGTATAAGACATTGAGGTGATAAGAGCTACAATCCACATAGCTCTTAGCTGCAAAATTTCAAATAGTGTGTAAATAATGCCGCCGGCAAAACCAAGTATTTCTATCCAGCTAAAATTCATTATTTGTTACATTAAAAACTGAATGATAAGCGTACAATAAAATTGGTTGTTGCCTGAGCGTAAACGCCNCCGCTTACATNATCCGCAGAACCATCCTTAAACTTTGCTCTATAAATCCAACCGTAAGAATAATATTTATTATTCAATAAATTNTCAACNCAGANNGATAGCGTAGCTGTAGCGGTGCCTTTAATCTTAAAGCTCTTCTGAGCATTAAATCCCATTACAAAATAGCTTGGAACTTCGGCCTCCTTGGAAGAGGAATTATCCATGTATTGTTTGTCTACATATTTGCCGTTTAAAGATATCACGGCTGTTTTAACAGGCATATATGAGAGCATCGCCGCCCATATCAGCTCCGGAGACAAAGTAAGATTTGATTTCTTGTAATATGTTGCTGTTTGAGGGACGGAATTCCAATCNTTTGGATTATCAAATGTGTCTGTGTACAGAGTATAATTTTTCAGTTTATTTTTGGAGAATGTGATATTGCCGTCTAATGAGAACTTCTCCAGCGGCATCCAACCGGCGGATAACTCAACCCCTCTGCGGTAGCTGTCCGGGATATTCTCTTGAATTGTATATCCCGTCTCGGTTAATTTTCCCGTTGCAACAAGCTGGTTTTTATACTCCATCGCATATAGATTAATGCCAGCATTAACATGCTCATTTGCAAACTTATATCCCATTTCATAATCTATCATTCTTTCAGATTTAATTGCATCCGCCTTTCCCGCTTTAATAGACTCTTTAACATCACTTCTGCTTGGCTCCCTATGACATGCCGCAACAGAAAAATAGACCTTGCTGTTACCGTTAATGTTATAAGTCAAACCCGCCTTAGGGTTAAAAAAGTTATAATGCATACTTCTGTCAATACCTATAAAATCTTTATCCATTCCGCTGAGTTTAAAGAAGATATAGCGATACTGCAAATCTGCAAAACCCGTCAGTCCGCTGACAATTTCATATTCAGTTCTTGCATAAAAACTTACATCATTTTTCTTCCCGTTGTTGCGGTACCATTCAAAATTATTTGCAACATTTTGATTGTATTTGCTCCATTTAACGCGGCCAAAATGATCTCCGTTGTAAAATGAATAGGAAGCCCCGGCGGTTGCATTGATTTTATTTTTGTTATAGTTCACATTACCGGCGGAAGCAACGTAATCATTATTCATATATTGTCTGATAATGAAATCTCCCGTTTTATGAGTAACACCATCAATTGTCTGATTTTCAAGACCGTATTTAGAGAACTTCTTATTATAAATATAGTTTTCATAATAGCCGGTTCCTTTGGTATAATGCAAGGTTGCATCAAAAGTCACATAAGAAGAGAACTGATGAATATAGTGCAGCTGAACATGATGTTGCCTGTAATTATCTGTCTCATTATCATAATAATGCACATTGCCTGCCTCATCATAATATTCGCCGGCACTATTGTATCTTCTGTTATTATGGTAAATCTCCAGCGGACATCCGTTCCATGTAATGCCGGTTGCCTGGTCTCCGTATATATAAGTGATTTTAAAAGAGTTATTCTCGTTTTTCCATCCTCCCGACAGATACAGTGAATTCAAATCCGCCTTTGCATTTCTGATGTAACCATTGGTGCTGCTGTGAGAATATCTGACGTCAAAAGAGAAACCGTTTTTCATCTCACCGGTTCCCGCTCCGATTGCAGTGATATATGTTTTAAAGGAACCGAATGAAAATTCTGCATTTCCGTACGGATCCCGGGCGGGAGTCAAAGTCTGCATATTCATGCTTGCGCCAAATGCACCTGGGCCGTTTGTAGATGTCCCCACACCACGCTGAAGCTGAACAGACTGCAAGGAATTACCCAAAGACGGAATATCTACCCAGAAAACTTCCTGGCTCTCGGCGTCGTTGATTGCAATTCCGTTTAACGTTACATTAATTCTGCTGGCATCACTGCCGCGCACGCTAAACTTGCTGTATCCCAGGCCCAAACCGCCTTCGGTGGTTGCAACCACAGATGGTTGAAAGCCCAAAACCATTGGTAGAGAATGAGATGCAGCTACGCTCTTTAACTGCGTCTTTGATATGGTAGAAAATGTAACAGGTGTATTTGCTCCGGCGCGCACCGCAGAAACAATTATACTGTCAAGCCGATTGACCTTTGAAGTATCAGACTTTACAGAAAATGCATTTGCCGTTAAAGGAAATACAATAAGGAATAAAAAAAATAACCTCTTCATAACAAGCTAAATATTAAAAGCTTAGAAATGCAAAGGTATCTCGCTCTCCCTCCGGCGGTATTAACCGCGTCAGGTTCCAAGGGTATGATCTCAGCCTTTCGGCACCCCTAAGCCGCTGCAAAGATATATTTTTGTTTTTGCAAAACAAAAATACAGATGATTACCTTAGCGGATTGGCAATACGGAAAAGACGAGGCCAATACTTGCCGGTAATATAAATGCTACCGTCCAACTGGTTATACGCGATACCGTTAAGTACGTCTGTATCAGCATTTTTCAATGACGCAGAAAGAATACCGCTGCAATCAAGTTCTGCTTTTACAACGCCTGTTTTGGGATCAATCATAACTATCTTGTCTGTCTCATAAACGTTTGCCCAAACAAGGCCGTCTATATATTCAAGTTCATTAATCCATTTAAGAGGTGTTCCGTTCAGAGTAACATTAACTCTGCGCGTGCAATAGAAACTTGCGGGGTCCATAAAATACAAAGTAGATGAGCCNTCACTCATAATCATCTCTTTGCCGTTAGTTGTAAGTCCCCATCCTTCAGTAGGATATGAAGCCACACCTACCTTCTTAAATTTATCCGCAGAGTAAACAAAACATGAATGTTCCTGCCATGTAAGAATGTAGATATTGTTTCCAAAAATGCATGAACCCTCCAGGAAATACTTTGCATTAAAATTCCATCTTTTCTTAAGCCCCCCTGTCTTGTAATCTACTATTCTAAAGCTGCTTTCACCGTATTGCCCTGCGCTCTCATACATTACTCCTTTATTGAAAAACAATCCCTGAGTGTAGGAATGTCTGTCGTGAGGAAAAGTGGCAAGCACCTTAACCTTATATTTTTTTGCAATGGTTTTGTCCGCAGAGCTCTCTGATCCGCCGGTTAAGTTGTCTGCCATAGCACCCTTATTTACAGAGCATAGCAAAAAAGCAAGAACCATAACAAGAAATATAACGGCCCCTTTTTTAATATGCAATTTACTAACCTTCATATCAAAATTATTTACTATCGGACGCTGCAACTTTCAAATCACAGCTGCCGTTTTTTTCTGCACGATACTTCATTGCCGCTTTAACAAAAGCAACGAAAATAGGCTGCGGTCTTAAGACTCTGCTCTTTAATTCCGGATGGAACTGAACGCCTATAAAAAACGGAAGCTTGGGAATCTCCACAATTTCTGCAAGACCGGTCTCCGGATTGCGGCCCGTAATAATCATGCCCGCCTTCTCAATCATGGGAGCATAATGTTCATTAAACTCAAACCTATGACGATGTCTTTCTGAAATCATCCTGCACCCGTAAATTTTATATGCAAGAGAGCCCTCTTTAATCTTGCAATTGTATGCTCCGAGCCTCATTGTGCCACCTTTCATTGTTAGAGATTTTTGCTCCTCCATAAGGTCAATTATAGGATTTTTTGCAGTTGGATTAACCTCAGTGGAGTTTGCTCCGTCCAATTTTAGAACATCTCTTGCAAACTCAATTACAGCCATTTGCATGCCAAGGCAAATTCCAAAGAATGGAATTTTATGTTCACGGGCATATCTGACGGAAAGAATCTTGCCCTCTATTCCTCTCTCTCCAAAACCGGGTGCTACAAGGATGCCGTCCATACCCTTAAGTTTCTCATTTATATTATTGGCATCTATAAATTCACTGTGTATAGTATGAACATTTACTCTGCATCTGTCTGCCGCTCCGGCATGTATGAAAGACTCCTGAATGGACTTATACGCATCCAGAAGTTCCACATATTTTCCAACCAGAGCTATATTGCACTCATATTTAGGATTATACAGTTTATTCAAGAAAGTTTTCCATGATGATAAATCCGGAGCCGGAATGCTTTTAAGCTTGAATCTCAACTTCTTAAGAACAATATCATCCAGTCCCTGAGCATGAAGTTTTAACGGAACTTCATAAATACTCTTTGCATCAGTACTCTCAAAAACGGAATCCGCCTTTACATTGCAGAACAATGCAACTTTTCTCTTAATGCCGACAGGCAGAGGCATTTCTGTTCTGCAAACTATTATATCCGGATTAACCCCGTCCTGCTGAAGCAATCTTACAGAATGCTGAGTTGGCTTAGTCTTAAGTTCTTTAGCGGCATGTAAGAACGGAACCAATGTCAAATGAAGTACAATGCAGTCACCCTCAGGCATTTCCCACTGCAATTGTCTAACGGTCTCTATAAAAGGGGTAGATTCTATGTCACCGACAGTTCCGCCAATCTCTGTAATTATTATGTCAAACTTTCCCGTCTTGCCAAGAAGCGTCATCCTCCTCTTAATCTCATCCGTAACATGAGGAATGATTTGCACGGTCTTGCCCAGGTAAACGCCCTCTCTCTCATTATCAATAACGGTCTTGTAAATACGGCCTGTAGTAACGTTATTAGCCTGAGACATAGAGACATCCAAAAATCTCTCATAGTGTCCCAAGTCCAAGTCAGTCTCCGCACCGTCATCCGTTACGTAGCACTCGCCATGCTCATACGGATTTAAGGTACCGGGATCTACGTTAATATACGGATCAAACTTTTGGATTGTCACTCTTAAGCCTCTGGCTTGCAGCAGCTTTGCAAGAGAAGCTGCCATAATACCTTTGCCCAGGGAGGAAACAACTCCGCCCGTAATAAAAATATACTTTGTCTTCATGGTAATGATTGCGAAATGTCCTCTTATGGATCACTTCCTGTCGGGATGCAAAGGTAATTCTAATTAAAATTCAAAGCAAAGTTTTTACCGCATTTGCTTTGTAAAATTAAAAAGCATACTTTTGTGCCACGGCGGGAGGCTTTATCGCTCAAGTAATTGGGAGGAAAGTCCGGACAGGATAGAGCAATGTGCTGCGGAAAGCGCAGACAGGTGAAAGCTTGTGTGAGGGTAACAGAAAATAACCGCTTTTTTCCGTGGAAACGGATGGAAGCAAGGGTGAAAATGCGAGTCAAGAGCTCACAGAGGGCAAAAGTGATTTTGCTTTAGTATTCAGCCACATCCTGCAAGGCCACATATACCGGCAGTTAAGAGCTGCTCGCTCGTTGCCGGGGGGTAGGCTGCACTAGATAAATGATAAAGGCCGCTGTTTAAACGGTACAGAATTCGGCTTACACTCCCGCCTGCAAAATAAAGGGTCTGAGAAGAAATTTTCAGACCCTTTTCCATATGGTTCTCAAGTAACAAATTGTCATTTTTTTCACATTCCTTACTTGACGGGAGATTTTGCAAGGATATCCGTGAAATATTGCCTTAGGTTTTTCCAATCATAGTAAGGCCACATCTTGCTCTCCAGAGGGAGTTTGGCTTCACGTTCATTGATTAAGATTTTTACATAAACGGGAGCATTTGCAACCGTTTTGCCGTTGGTTTTTCCCGTCGCTGATTTCCTATAAAATATAAACTGAATATTTGCAGCCATTGGGATGTAATCTACTATATTCCAGTAATATGCAAGGGAATCCAGATTGCCGGTCCGGTAATTGCCGCCGTTAATTCCAATCAGACATGATAGCGGAAGCACGTCCGAATCATGTCCAAATCTTAAAGTGGCACCGCGTCCGTTGCAGGCAATAACGGAATCTGCACCTTTGATAATATTTTTAAGAAGATATGTTTGGCTGTAAGGCATTTTGGCTCCCGACAGCTCTGAAAATCCTCTTATGCAGTACCAATAAGCATTGTCATTCAAATAGTAATTATACAGTTCTTCCTTTGTAAAGATATCTTTCATAGAAATCTTAAAATCAAGGTCCTGCATAGACTGAGCCANATTGCACAACTTGTTGAAAAGANGAACAGACTGGTTGGAAATAATTACTTTGCCGTCCGTTCCGTAGGATTTTTTGTCATAAGGGACAGCGCATCTTGTAATAAAAGTAGTATCGGTAAACAAAGCGGACATCAATCTGTCGGGATGAGTGTTTTTTGCCTCAAAGGTTTCCAGCGCACTCTTTCTGCCCTCATCTTCAAAAAACTTGGCAAAACTTAAGGCCCCGTCTTTATCATCATAATTCATATAATACATGTCATGTTCGCTTGCGTCATTGGTTATGCTTATGTTTTTGTTGTATGCCTTAAGTTCTCCGCATTCAGCCATCATACTTAATATACAGCGGATTATAACTGTTGAGCGAGCATCAACTTTTACATCTCCGGCAAAGACTTCCGGAAAGTTTGCAATCATTCTGTCTGCAATTCCTCTGTGTTGTTTTGCGCCAAGTTGTGTCAGCTCCCCAAGCCGGCCGGTTGATGCAATATAAATTGAATCAACTTTAAGTTTAACGGAAGCACCTAAAGGAGTAAGAACACCCGCTTTCTCAGCCGCGTTAAATACATCATAAGCAAAACCATAATCTTTCGGACTTATCAGCCAGCGTGAGCCATGTCTTCCGTAATGGCTGATATAGAATGGTTTGTAGCCTCGCGGTGCCGGAGTCAATTTTGGCACAGCGGCAAATGCAGGGGCGGACTGCGTAGACGCATACGGATATGCCCACAGACTTCCNCCNCCGATATTTACATTATTATATATTTTGTTTTTAATCTCTTGCGCACCTGCCGGAATGCTTAATATCAGCACTATGCAGGCAAATAGATAAACTGTCGCGATTCTTCTTTTCATATTTACATCAATATAATTTTCACTTTTCACAAATGCCATTTTCTATTTCACAAAGAAATCTATAACCTGCCCAATTAATTTATTAATCTGAGCTTGTGATGTTAAGGTCTCCAACGGGAATCCAAATGATGCTATTCTATAATCATCACCTTTGTAAGCTACTGCTGCAGAGATACTGGTCTGCGGGTATCTAAAGATGGTATAAGCATTTTTCTCCGCAGGAGTAAAGGCATCCGGAGACTCACAGCAATATTTTTTCTCATTAAGCCGAGAATAGAAATTGTAATCTCCGCTAAAGCCAAACGGATTATCTACGGCGGAAACATTTCCGTCCGTTGAAGCAGAGTGCGTCATCCATTTGAATTTAAGAACTTTTGACGCAAAATTCTTTCCTCCTGTATCTATTTTATATCCGTCAACTAAATCTGTAGATATGTAAGCTCCTGATAATAACAGTTTTCTACCTCCTGCACAAAATTTAACGATTGCATCTCTCATTGCAGGCGTATAAACGGTAAAGTTCACCGCCTTCATTTTTCCTCCGTCATTGCTCTGAGCCTGCTTACCCATAATCATATCGCAGATATCGTAATCCTTCAGGATTGTCTTTCCGTTTTCAACAGCGCTGCGAGTTGATGAGACAAAGCTATAACCCTTTTGCATAAAGGCAATTCCATGGTCGTAAGAGTAATCAAACGTGTTGCCGGCTATTACCATTTTTGCATAGTCTCCGTGACAGGCTCCAAACCCCGGAGCATCATCATCGGTCCATGGAACACTGCGGCGGAATTCATACATGCTGCCTATAAAGCCTGCATCCTGAATATAAGGCACACCATGATCATAATCATCAAAGAAACCTGCCAAAGTGGAATCTCTGCTCTGCAGCCATTTTGGAGAACCCACTCTTTCAAAGGCATTTACAACAAGGGCAACTTTTTCTTTATTAGAATTACCTGATATCCCGACAGATACAACTTCCGAAGGGAAACTCTTGCCACCCTCATTAAGAGCGCATATTTTAAATCTATACACTTTCCCCTTTTCTATTTCGACTCTATATGTTGTATCTTCCACAACATTGCCCCCGTCAAAACCGTTATCGTCAATTGCCGTATAAACAATATACTTAGACGGCTTTGCAGTTGGCTCCTCAGGATCTTCTACTGCAGACCAATTTACCTTTGCATAAACCGTCTTGCTTGCGTCAATCATATTATAAACCGGAAGAGTTGTGACAGCAACATCCCTGTTCTTTTTATTTTTTCTGCTTCTTCTGGATGCAGAAGATTTTCTCTTATGTCTGCCTTTCTGCAGGGATGAATTATCAGAAGAATCTCCATTATCTACTGTTACCCTTACATTATTAACAGGAAGAGGTTCAACAACATAAGGCACATTATTTTTAAATGCAAGGAATTTTAATATTCCCTTGTACATTCCTCTTGCAGCTGTAAATCTAAATGCGGGGTCAAGACCGTATTTCATGTCTGCAAAGTTTTCATGTGACAAGAATTCAAGCAATATTCCCGGAACCTGAGGAGTCCTACTCTCCGAATAAGAACGGTCCCACAATCCTCTCCTTGTCCAAGGAAATCCATACTTATCGGATACATCATTAACAACCTGTGTTTGAACTATATCGGCCAGCTCTCTTCCAAACAATCTGTCCTCTCCGTTTGGATATTTTACACCTCCTCCGAAATCTTCACAGTTACGAGTATAAATAGAAAGTGTACCAACAATTGAGTCATTTAAAAAAGTACCGGCATCCGTGTGAAGAGCAAAAGATAAATCTATCGGGATTTTCTCTCCGCCGTACCCCCAGTTTGGCAATTTGGATGAACCTCCTGCCAATCTGTTTGTCCATTTGCCGCGGCTTACGTAATCATCATTGTAGTCATTTACGTTATGAGAATATGAGTAAACAGTATCCGGAAAACCGCTCCATTGCAGCCAATATCTTGCACCCTCCGCAAATCTCGGCATTCCGCTGATATAACCATCTCCTTTTCCACGGGCCATGTTACCCCATCCTCCGCCGAATTTTACAGCATCTGCAGTTACAATCCCTTTATCAATTGAGTTCACATTTGTTAGATAGACGCCCTGGTCAGATGCCCCTTTCTTAAAATAAAATGTGCCGAGATAAACCCATATTCCTCCTCCCATCTGCTGATTAACTCTGAATTTTGCAACACCGCCGCTATACTTAACGGTATATCCGGCGCTCTTGGTACTCTCCGGAAGAGAATGATATGAAATATAAACCGCATAGTTTCCGTTTTCCGGAATATTTGGAAGCCATCTAGCCACACTCTCATTCTTTTCTATCTGATTTTCTTCTGCCGTTTTAGATGATTTCATAAGTCCATGAACCTGAAGATAGGAACCTAATTTAAAAGGATTCTCATTAAATACATACGATTTTTTTGGATTTGCAAATCCCAGAGAATCACCCTTTTGCCAAGAAGATATTCCGTTGGTAACGGAGAAGCCTTCCGTATTTGTATCATTATCAACAATTATCTCATTTTTGTTGTAATCCCTCTCTTTTGGCATCATTACAACCGCACCGGCATTTTCCAACATCGGAACAAGAAAAGGAATAACATAGCTCTGAGTGTACATGTCCTCAACTGTTTCAAACAGTCTGGCTCTCTGCCACTCCCATCTGTCCAGTTTTGACTCATAATACCACCCGTGACTGTTTGAAACGCATATATGTCTATCTTGCAGACCGTTATAAATATCGTACGGACGTGATGTCTCCGATTTCAAAGGAGGGACAAAATTTTTATCCTTCTCTCTGGCGCTCTTTTTCTTGGCCTCCGCTTTCTCTTCTCTTGCCGCCAATTTACCCTCCTGCAAAAGTTCCTCTGCCTCACTCTGAAGTTTAAAAAATTTACTGTCGGGATTAAAAAACGGAGGCACCAAATCTTCTATCTTTGAGTCATTTGCAATGATACCCATTTTTTTGTTTTTGTACTTTTCCGGCAGGTTCTGACGCGTTAATGAATAAACCTCTTCAACAGTCTGCGGACGGAAAGGATAATCCGATATTTGACTATTAAAACATATTAGCAATGAATCATCATCCGCAAAAGTATAGGCGTTAGGTGACTCCACTTTATCCGGCCACCGATTTCCGGAAGTTGGTAAAAATAAGCTTTTACAGCAACGCCGCGATTGCAAATCTGCAACATCTGTAAGTTTTGGTGTAGTTTTTACATTTAAGGCCGGGATGTAATGTACTTTTCCGGTTGTGCCATAAAGACTTAAAGAACGCCATAATACGGGCAAAACAAAAAGCAATACAGCCCGCCCTGAAAAAAAATTGTTTTATCATAATTAAAATATTCTTTCTATACTAAAACCGACCGTAAAATAATACGGATATTTTTTTGCAAAGTTACTAAACAGTCATATTAAATTTTTGCCGCACGAATTGAGTTCCGTAAAAACTAAAAAAATGAAGGAAGTTAAAATCTGTCCAACCCTGCCAACCAAAATTTCAAAAACTGGAGAGACTTTCAAAAGAATTGAATGCCATCTATTACATCAAAACGCGATGACCCAAACCGGTAGTGAATGTTCCGAAATAAAATCCCGCAAATTTAGAATTTGAAGGCTGGGCCGGAGGCCGCTGGATAAAGGCTGCAACATGCTGGATTTTACCCTGCGGAGGAATACAATCCAACCATTGCGTGCAACCGTTAGAGGTCCGCCCACATTGCCTTGGATGCAAATCCGGGCAAGTATTCTTAGAAATCTCTCAAAACTCCCCCTGTAACCAGGGCCCAATTATTTTTTCTCGGGACAAGGTTGCTCGGTGCAGGGGACGCTAAAATTCTGCAACCAGGACAGAGTATCGAATCACCGCACGGAAATCATGAACCAAATGGCGGAAGAGTATCAAAGCTCAAGGATATAAACCATACGTATCCCCGAGGGGAGGCCATCTAATTGCTATCGGTAACAATTGGGTTATTTCAATTGTATGGAAAGAATTTCTGAACAAGAGGAAACTGTCTCGGTATTCATTTGATACCAATTGTTGTAGCGACAGGCAGCGCGGAAACCGTAGCAGGACTTTACCCTTGCAGAATGCAGTTAATGAGTCTTGGAAAGGAATTGTTGGGAATGGCAGTATGTGAGATATAATACTTTGCAGGATTTACTTATAAAATAGCATCGGAGGGGCTGCAGCTTTGCCTTTCCGGAATATAAAGGAGAAAATTAGACAAGAAACAACATAGAAATCAATGATAAATAATGTTGGGATAGGTTACGCATTAAAGCAAGGCCGGAAGAACTGGGATTTATAAAAAAAGTAGCTTATGAACAGAAGGAGTTATCTTTGATCGGTTTGTACACCGCGGAAAAGCCCATGTACGGGCCATTTGGAATGGAACTTCAGCCAGGAGGAAATTTCAAGCCCACAACGGGAATGGTTTTATTCATCCATACGGGCCAGGTTTGTTTGGATTATTCCCTATCAGTGGAGACATTTCCCGCTATAGGGAGGCGAAACAGAAACTTTTGGACCTTTTCCTCTTCCAGAATCAACTCCAATTCTTCCTCGCTCAAACTCTATGATGTTCCTTACTTATAGACAGGCCGAGGCCAGCGCCTCTGCCCCATTTTGTCAACTTGGTTAAATCCGATTCAAATACAGTAATTGGCATCTTTCCATTAGAAATGTCCAACTTACCGGTATCTGTAACGGAGACTTCAACCGTATCACTATCAGGACCCAACAATTGTACTCAATGTGATTGAGCCTTTTTTAGTAAATTTTATCGCATTGGTAAGAAGTTTACCGATAACCTGCCTCTATTCTCAACAAAATTCTGCATTCACAATAACAATCACCACTGATAGTCTTTCTTGCAGGAATTACGTTCTCCACTCGTAAAATTAACCATTCACGGACATAAAGCTTCATGCACGGATCTTCTATGGTTC
>JGI20225J20221_1002697_pt1 | contig 12409 bp, 10 predicted proteins | sample BioMet4_FD_20221 | JGI IMG/M metagenome (IMG submission 20221) | reverse complement strand
TTTGACCATGGATCACGAGTTCGCTTTCTTGGTTCTGGGCGATGGTGCGGCCAATCTTGATGGCTTCGCCTTGGATTTCCGTCTTTACGGTAGCCTTGCTATTACCAGCGCCGATGACTTGCCATCCCCCGGTGGGGGAGGGCGTAACGTGTTGATTTTTTCCCATATTTTCCTTTCTGTGACAAGAGAGGTTGGGTTGCCTTCCTCTGGCGCTTGGGCTAAGATGAAGGTGCTTTACATGGCAGAGCCACCTCTCTTGTGGCTCTTTATTTATACTACGTAGTATAATAAAACGCAATACCATATTACTTATTATGTCGTAAATATACATAAATAAATAAGTTAATGTATAAAAACGATAAAACTTGTTGCGTTTTATAGCATATGAAACTAAAATACCAATGCAGGTCGAAAAAAGGCCATTTTTATGGAAATTACATCACTTCACATCAAAGGTTTTAAGAATTTGAAGGACGTTTCTCTTTCACTTGACGATTTCACCGCCTTGATTTCTTATAACAACTATGGCAAGTCCAATGTTTTAGAAGCCATTCATTTTGCTTTTGATTTTATCGGTAGCAATTCTGAACAAAAAGCCCGGATGCTTTCCACGGCCGCCTTGATTCCTTTACATGCTGAAAATTCTGCTTCTCCATTTTCTTTTGAATTCGGCTTCCGCACAATTTTGAGTAACAAAATGGTGGTGGAAGGCGAGTATGGTTTTTCCTGCTCTTGGCGAACGATGGATTCTTTGGGTGCGATTAAAACGGAATACTTGCGAAGCAAAGATGCTAATGTTAGTCAAAAATTGTCTTTACTCATCAGCCGCGAAGACAAGGAGAGTTTCTATCGATCTTCTCAAACTGGTCGGTGTGATAAACCGATCAAGGTCAATCCAAATGAACTAGTTCTGAATAAACTTTTGGCTTTTGATGATCTTTATTATCACGAGCTTTTATCTTCGCTCTTTCAGATTAAAATTTATCTCGATCGTCATTTTGATGTGGTGAGGCCTTTTGAATTCTCGCCATTTATTTCCGACCCGGGCGACATGCTTTCTATGAGCGCGCCTTTTGGCTATGCAGGCTGGCTTTATGGAATTCATGAGCGCTATCGAGATGATTTTGATTTGATTGTGCACACCATCAAGGATATTTTTCCCATGGTAGAGACGCTTAAAGTTGACAAAATTCCGATTATTTCCGGAACGAAAAAAAACGATGCTTCTAGGGACGGCGAAAACGCTCACAAAACGGCTCGTTTTTACGATCTTGCCGATTTTGTTTATGTCGCCAGTGTCACCATGTCCAATCTGGTTAAACCGGTGAACATTTCACAGATGTCTGATGGTTTTAAACGCATTTTGCTTATTTTAACGGGCTTGAAGGTTGCAAAATATAACCATTATTCTTTGCTTTGCGTTGAAGAACCTGAAAACTCGATCAATCCTTCTTTGCTTCGACGTTTTCTTACTTATCTCCATAACTTTGCTGAACCCACTCAAATTATCGTGACTTCGCATTCGCCTTTCTTGGTCAACTATCTACCGCTCCAAGATGTCTATCTCGGCCTCCCTGATCCCAACGGTTTTGCTTCTTTCCGTAAAATCCGGTCTCAATCCATCGGTCGAATCGAAGACAATGCAAAAGCCATGGATATGCCAACGGGAGAATATCTTTTTGATGTTCTTTCCGGAGATGAAGAAGGCCTTTCGGCTTTGGAGAAATATCTCGAAAAATGACGAAGACTCTTCTCATTATTGTTACTGAGGGGCCTACTGATGACGAGTTTTATCGACGCTTACTCCCCGAAATAAAGCGCCAAAATGGGGGTTCCCCTTTTGGTTTTTCAAAAATCGACTTTGTTTGCGCCACTGGAATTTCGCGTTTCGAGAATAAAATCGTCGCTCGCATCCAACAACAATTTTGTACAGGCGATTATGCCACTTACGAAAAAACAGTTTGCCTCTGCTATGATCAGGATGTTTTTGATCGTTTTGCCATGCACCCTCCAGTCGATTGGAATTCCGTTCGCACTCGAATCCACGCAATGGGGATTTCGTCCATAATCGAAATAAAAGCGGATCAGATGATCGAAGATTTCTTTCTTTGCGATATTGAGGGAATCAAACGCTTTTTGCGCATATCCAAAGACTATTCTTTGCCCCATGGTCTTCATTCCCTTATGGCTTTGGAAACGCTCTACCGCAAAGGGAATCGTGTCTATGTCAAAGGGGAAAAAGCGGAAGGATTAATCGCCTCGCTTAATTTCACGATTATTATGGCCAAAATTTGTTCCAGCATCGCTCCTTTGTGCGATGTTCTCGGCTATCATTGCGCTCGCGATAAATGTCCAATCCCATCGATGAAATAAAGATTGGAATCTTTGATGACTTTCCAATGCTTCGTCTCTTTCGATGGCGTCCTTCAGGTGATATCCTTTTTGCATGGGCGATGATGAAGCAGGAAAGAAGCTGGCTGCTCTTCAAAAAGAGAACCTTTATTTAAAATCGCTTTTGGATGCGCACGGAATTGCCTACCAAGCCCCAAAAAGCGTTCCGCAGATCAAATTATCAACCGACGAAAAAATCGCATTGTTCCTTTCTTATTTTCGCGGAAGAGATGATATTTTTGCCGAACGTTATGAAACGAAAGATGGCAAAAGCGGATATGCCCCTCTTTGCCTGAACAAATTTGATCCTTTCCTTTGCGGTCTTCTGAAGAAAACACCATGCCGGCTTTGCCCGAACAGGCGTTATCGCGGGCTGACGGATGNGGATTTCCACGATCATCTTTCCGGGAAGAGAAGCCTTGGCATTTATCCGCTTATCGATGGCGATTTTTGTTACTTTCTTGCTTTGGATTTCGATGAAGGGAATTTTTTCGAGAATGCCCAACAATATCGCCTGGCTGCCGCTCGACACGGCTTTGATTGTGGAGTCGAGATTTCCCGCTCAGGGAAAGGGGCACATTGCTGGTTATTTTTCGAAAGCCTGACCAAAGCTGCCGTCGCTCGGAAAATCGGAGATGTGCTTCTCCAAGAGACTATGGATACCGCCAAGGGGATTTCTTTTGAAGCTTTCGACCGTTTCTTTCCCTCGCAAGATTATTTAACCAAAGAAGGATACGGAAATCTCATTGCGTTGCCCGATCAAGGGGAACGGGNCAAAGAAGGATGCAGCGTTTTCGTCGATGAGAATGGTGTTCCTTATCCTTCTCAATCCTCTTTTCTTCTTTCGCTTAGAAAAATTAAAAGAGAAGAAGTCGCCCTTTTTCTCTCGTGGATCAAAGAAAACGGTTCGGATCCGCTNAAGAAAGGGTCTTATCGGTCTAACCGCCCACCAAAGAAAACGGATTTTCCCGCGGGTTTAACCNTGATCCGAAAAGGCGATCTTTTTGTCCCAAAGGCCTCGATTAGCGAGTCCGGTCTTGTTTATTTAAAGCGTCTGGCGAACATCCCCAACCATGAATTCTATCAGAAAGAACAATGCCGAGTTTCAACTTACCATATTCCTCGGGTTCTCCAATTAGCAAAGGAAAATGACCAATTTTTGATGCTCCCGCGCGGGGTTTATGATGATATTGTGGATTCTTTTGCCTTATCTGGCATTTCTCTATGGATTAGCGATGAGCGGTATAAGGGTAAGCCCATTGATGTCGATTTCACCGGAAATCTGTATCCGGAGCAGGAGGAAGCCCTTTCCGTCCTTCTTAAAAAGGACAATGGTCTATTGGTCGCTCCGACTGCTTTTGGGAAAACGGTGACTGCCATCGCTTTGATCGCTCGGTTAAAAGTTAACACCCTCATTTTGGTTCATAACCGCAATTTATTGAGTCAATGGCAAGAAAAATTGAATCAATTTCTCCAAGTTCATTATTCTTACCAAAAAGAAAAGGATAAATTCGGGACCTTCCATGGCAACAAAAAGAAATTGACGGGCTCCATTGATGTCGCTTCCTTGTCCTCCTTTGATGAAACCCCAGAAAAAGAAGCCATTCTTTCTTCGTATGGTTTGGTTTTGATCGATGAAGTTCACCACATTGGGGCGGTCAGTTTTGAAAAAGTCGTGCGTGCTTCTGCCGCTCAACGAATCTATGGCTTGACCGCGACTCCAAAAAGAAGCGACGGGAATGAAAGCGTCATTTTTAAAAGCATCGGTCCTATTTTGTGGGAAGCGAAGAAAAAGGATATTCTGCCCTTCTCAAAAATATTGGTTCCTCGTTTTAGTGATTTCCACCTTAAGGAAAGCGACACTCTTTTGCCGTATGTCGAACAATGCGATCTCCTTTATCAAGACGAGAAACGCAACCAACTCCTCGTGGATGATGTCAAAGAGGCTTATCGTCAAAAGAAAAGTATTCTCGTGCTCAGTGGGAGAGTCGATCACCTCGAATTATTAAAAGACAAAATTCTTTCTTTTTGCCCCGATGTTTTCCTGCTTCACGGCGGGATGAAACCAACAGAAAAGAAAGCTGTACTAGCTCGGATTCAAGCGCAAAGGGATCCTGGGTTTATCCTTTTGTCGACTGGCCAATATGTCGGCGAAGGTTTTGACAACAATCTTCTTGATACCCTTTTTGTTGCTATGCCCTTCAAATGGCGAGGGACCTTGGCCCAATACGTCGGTCGGTTACATCGGCTTTCGCCTTTGAAAAAAGAAGTGAAAGTTTACGACTACGTCGACATTCAAGCCGCGATGTTTTCTCACATGTTTGCTGAGCGGTTAAGAGGCTATAAGAGTCAAGGCTACATTCCGTTGGAACCAACCGAAGGCCTGCTGAATCGAATATTGCCTCGTGCTCATTATGAAGATCAATTTCGGGAGGATCTTCGCCGTGCTCGTTATTCCGTTATCGTATTNGCCCCTTCTTACGATGAGAACCTTTTGACTTCTTTTCTTCAAGAAACGACAGCGAAAGTCATACTTTATTCCCCCCAAGCGCCATTGCTTCTTTCTAAAATTAACTATTATTCGCAAGACACAACGGCCTTTTTACTGATTATCGACTCCTTAATTGTTTACTTCTCTNGCTCTTGTCCTTTTGCTTCTTCCNTCTTCTTCTCTCCACTATTGCGCCTTCAAGATGGGAGGTGCGCTAACGACATTCTTCATCAGATTGTNNATAAAAGCACGGCGAAACCTCTCTGATGATTGCTTTTTGATTTTTCTGTAGAATTTGGTTTTAAGTTCCTTTATCTACGGGTTCTTTCTTAACGATTACCCCAAATGGTTGCCCGTCATTTTGTTAGACCCCGTTTGCTTTCAACTCCCTCATTCGTTTTTCGATTTTGTTTAAGACTCTTTGAAGAAGGAATGATTGGTTAGACATCGCTCTTCGGATGTCGTTGGGGCTTACCCATTGAAAAACAAAAGGACTTAAGGCGTATCCTGCCACTGTTAGTTTTGGTAGGCATTGTCCTTTTCATAGCCTTGGTTGGGTAAGTATCCTCAGGTTCCTTTATTCCGGGATCTTGAGCGAAAAGTTCACCGGCGAAATAATCGTTATAAGGGGCCCGGACCGATCGATATTCCAGAAATCGTCGTAACCTAAGACTGTGTGTTGTAAGTTATTTCTCTCAAACTTGTTGGTTCGAAAAGGAACCAGTCTCCCTAAAATTTAGTTAGTCTTGCCTTTCAAATGTTAGGGCGAGGTCATCACTTCAGCAAAGCGAGTTATTGGTTTTCTATCCCGTTCTTTGCGGGATTTTCTTATTACGTTGGACTATCCGCAAAACCTGTATGGCGTGATTGGTGTCGCTTCTTCCTTTACTTGAATATTACAAATATATTCAATATGAATATTTTGTGATATACTTTCACTGAAAGGGAGAACTTATGCGCTTTTTCTTGTTAAAATTGACCACCAATGGGGTTAAGAATATTTCGGAGGATGTTTCGCTTGCCTTTTATCGCGAGACCGGTATCGACACTATTACTTTTCCTGGCAATAATATTCGGGCCATCTACGGGAAGAATGGCAGTGGTAAATCCGCTTTGATCCTTTCGGTTCTTTTAGCAAAGAACTTGATGAGTAAGTCCTCTTATATCGCCAGTAAACCCCAAGGCTATTTTGATGAATTAATCAATAAGAAAACGAAGCATTTTTCTATCGAATTTATTTTCGCGGTCTATGACGAAAAGAAAAAGAACAAAGTCCTGGGCCTTATGGCTTATTCCTTGATGCTCACGTTAAAAGATCATCGCTTTCAAATCGTCAAAGAATGCATCGAAGAAATCAAAGGCAAATCGATTAATGGCGAACGAGAGCTCGTCGCCAAGAACGAAAATGGGGAGTTGAGTTTTGCTTCGGATAACACGGATCCTTTTGCTCCTTTTTTAAAGCAATCCACCCTCAATCTTTTGCAAGACAACACTCTGGTGAGCCAGCTAGGCCGTTGTTTGAAGAGTTACGTTAAGGAAGGGGAGAACTTGAACAATTTCGAAAGTTGCTTATTTCTCTGCTGTCTTTTTGCTAATTCCTTAGCGGTGGCGGCTCAAACGAGCGATCTTCATGATTCGGATTTCCCGATGCCACCCCAACTCCTCAAGGCCTACAGCGATATGAAAGCCGAGGATCTTAAAGCCTTATTCATTAGTAATTGTCTTTCTTCCAATGGCGATTGCGTCACCAAAGTCCCCAAGAAAGAAATGCCTTCCTACCACGATTACATCGCTCGCCTTTGCGCCTTTCTCCGTCTATTTAAGCCAACGCTAAAAACCATTGAGATCCAGCAAAAAGAGGATGCCGAGAATTTTGTTTGCACCAATCTTCTGGTTTATCAGGATTACGCAATCAGCGAAGTGTATGAAAGCACGGGCATTAAAAAACTGATTTCTCTTTTTAATTCCATTGCTCTAGCCGATCGCGGGGGCATCGTTTTCGTTGATGAACTCGACGCCAATATCTCGGGGGTTTATCTCCAAAAACTGGTGGAGTTCATCTCGATGTATGGCCATGGCCAACTTATTTTTACCGCCCACAGTCTTGACCCGATGTATTACTTATCCAAGTATTCGAAGAGCCTTTATTTCTTAGGCGATGACAACGTGATGGTTCCTTGGATCAAGAACGGCCATTATCAACCCTATAAGCTCTATCCGGAAGGGATGATTAAAGGCTCAGCCTTTAATCTTGAAGCTTTCGATTTCCTTTCGGTTTTCGGAGAGGACAAGTGAGAGATGCAGTACGTCATCGTGGTGGAAACGAACAAGAAATGCCAAAGCGATTATCTTTATATTCGTTCCTTTTTGTCTTGGCGTTATGAGTTGAGTCAACCCTTACCCAAATTTACTGCCATCTATCTTGGGGGAAAGAGCCGTTACTTCGACGAAGAAAAGTCGATCAACAAGGCGGTAGCGGCCTACGCCTTCACTGGCGGCGAAAGCCGGATTATCTTTTGCCTTGACACCGATAGCGGACGGCAAGGAGAAAGCCTAAACGAGGCCATTACGACTTACTGCACTCAAAAAGGCTACTTTTTGGTTTGGTTTCGCCGGGATGTCGAAGAGGTCTTTCAAGGTCACGGCGTTCCCCAAAATAGAAAAGGCCAAGAAGCTGAGCGTTATCTCCGCGCCAATTCGATTCAGCAACTTGATGCCAAAAGACTTCATCACTCTTTGCCTCTACTAAGCAATGGGGATAGCAATATCGCTATGGTATTTGATGCCTTTCTTTCCAAAAAATGACAAAACTAGGTTGACGCATTGCCATTGATAATTAATGGTTCGGGATTAAAATGAATACGACGAATGTGAACGATTGTGAACAATCAACTGTTTCTTCAGGAAAGGAGACTGATCATGAATGCCATTGCTTCAGATCCTATAACGACGCTTCCGCGTGAAACACTTGCTGAAGTCTGCATCTCCGCAACAGATTATTCTTTTGCCCTATCTCTTTTTCTTTCGAAACAGTTCAGCAACGTGGAAACGGCAGAATTGGTCGATGAAAAAGTCGCGCTCTATCGGGCAGCAAAATCTCGAGAGAAACACATTGAATCTCTTGTCCGGACTTTGGAAACGAATGGCCCGATGACCCACGATGCCTTAGCTAAAGAAAATCAGATGCATAAAAGCCAATTGACGCGGGCCATGAATGCCTTGGGTCCTTTTGGTTTTGTTGCTTTTGAACGGCTTGGCAATACCAAAAAATATTCTTTAACTAAAGAAGGCCATAAGTTTTTTCGCTATTTGGCCACGAATACTTTGTCGGAGTCTATGCCCATTCAATTGGGAAAGCGCGAAGCCTATATCGCTCTAGGGGGACCTTATGGACATTAATCGCGATTTGGCCTTAAGAATTTGGGATGATGTTTATGGGTCCAATCAAGAATATGTTCTGGATTGCTATGGAACGTATATTTGCCGTTCCGATTATGGCGATCACGAAAAAATGAGACAAAGACCCGATGGCAAAACCTATTCCTATGGCTGGGATCTTGATCACATTCGGCCCCGCAGTGATTTTGCTAAACCGGAAGATGCCGATTTCCTCAACAACCTTGAACCGGTCCATTGGGTGAACAATCACGACAAAGCTGATGCCAATGGTGCGTTCACTATCGATGGTCGTTCTTATCACATTGTTCGTTGCGAAATCTGCAAAGCCCATAACGAACGAGGCTATGGCATTGTCGATGATTCTACAGGCAAACGCGTTGATTGGAAGGGAGTTTCCAATCGTTACTACCAAACGGTGAAATGACAAAGATCTTGATATTCTTTAATTTATTTAGTTGGCGTTAAAAGGCATTTTCAGCTTCTTAATTTAGAGATTCATCAAATAGATAATAGCCATCGCAAATAAGCTAGCGATTTGGACCTTTGCGTTTAACAACATTGTCAATCTCTGAGTTTAGTTTTGCTGAGGTGAGCCTTTAGAAGGGTAACAAGATCACTCAGGCTTCTGAATGAGATTACTATTCCGAAAGTGGAGAACGAAAACGTTTGATAAGTTTCGAGCCAAAAATTAGGGCCCCTGGTTCCGAGTTTCTTCTTTCAAGCCTTAAGCCGCCAGTGGACAGCAATCTTCTAACACATTTTTTGCTGAAGCAATGGCACCAAACGAATTCTTTCCTGTTTTAGGAATTCGCGTTATCCATTACGTAAGAAAGATTAGGATATGTATACAGGAATGTAGCAAGGAGAAGCAATGGCGCAAAAATCATAAAAACTCCCCATTGAACTTCGGATATCAAAAAACTCCGTTTGATTCTAAATAAATAGCCACAAAATATAGTTTCTTCGAAAACTGCTGGAATTTTTCCTGTTTTTCTATACACTGACCAAATTATTTCTCCACAAAATCGGCATTTTATCAATAGTTATCCACGTTTATTGACTCTGACTCGTTTTGAAAATAAGCCTGTTATCGGATTTTTATTTTTTATTGTGGACAAAATGTGGATAAAAATGAAAAGTTTGATACGAAGCATATTAACTAAATGTACAAGGTTGACATCAAGACCGCGTTGATTAAAATGGGAAGTGTTGGAGGAACACCTGTACATGAAAGAAATCAACTTGTCTGAATGCCAGCTGGTGAATGCTGTTTCAAGGCATCCCACAATTTCCATTACGGCATCTTGCGTTATTGTTAGTCCCGATTTAGTGAAATTGCTACGTTGTCCGCCTGCTATTCGGGTCTATATGGGAAACGACAAAACGTTTGCAGTTTTGATTCCTTGCAGCCCCGGTGAAGAGGGAAGTATCCGTTGCTCGACGGTTCAAGGCGGCTATATCCGCCTAAATAATCGGGCGCTTTCTTCTATCTTTGCCGATATTGTCCATATCGATTTGTCCGAAAAATGGGCAAAAATTGGCGGCGAATATCAAACTCAAGTTTCCGGTTTCGTTCTTGATCTCAGTCCTTCATCGGTACGAATCTTCGAAAGAAAGCGAATGACGAAACACGACCACCAACAGAGCGATCTGGGCAAATAAAAAAGAAAAGCCGCTATTGCAGTAGCGGCCTATTGCAAAGTGTCGATAGTCTCCTTTGCCAACAATAAGACTATACCACACTTTGCCCTCAAGAAATAAAGGAGCAAAGTTATGAATACAAATTAATTTACAGCCGATCTCATTAACCTTTCTTTTCCTTTTCCCAATCGCTCGTTGGTGTTTGAGAAAGGATAAATTATGGTTATTTCAACATATTGCCCCCAATCAAGGGGTGTCATTGTCGATATCGATGTCGATGGTGCCGATACGCTTAGTTTTGTCGATCCATCAAGGGTTCATGCTTTCGCCACCGGGAATTTTCCCGCTGAGTACAGCGAGGTCACTGAACTTGCCAAAAAATGTGAAAAGGATGTTTTGTCTTTTTTCACTTTTGCGGCTTCCACGCAAATTGAAGGAACGGGCGCTTCTCTCGACGAACTGTTTACTCATTTCCACGAGCCGAAAGAAAACCGTTTAGGTTTTAGCCCTACAAGTCAGGGAACGTGCCTCGGGGATATTCTTGAGGATACTTTCAAAACGGCCGTTTGCGAAAGAATTCGTTCATTCTACGAACGTTATCATGGTCTCTATTCATCCCCCCACATCTTTCTGGAAACGACCAACATTGCCCGCGATCGCACCTCGGACATTGTGGTGAGGGTTTCTTTCAAAGCGTTTGCCGAATACACTTTGATGAAAGCCCGGCAGTGGGGGCTTACCAATTTCCGTTCCGTTTCTTCGGACTACTGGGATTCCGAAACGAATTCTTGGAAAACGGGAGAGTTTAATCTTCCCTTTGTTCCTAGAGCTAAAACGGGGAATGAGCCTTGCCTCCTCTTTACCCCGCAAAAGCTCGCCGCTCATACGGATCACATTTCTAGTGTTTATTCGTATTTGCTTGCCGCCTATGCTCGTTATGAAAAACAAAAGGACATCTTGTCCGGTGCCGTTAATCCTACGCCCTGCAAAAAACGGCGTGAACAATTGCATCAACAATGTCCGAATCGTGAGTCTCTTCTCAATTTTATCAGGGGATCCATGTCCCCCGAAGAGCAAGCCGAAATGCTCTCGTTTAGCCAAGACCGTTATGTATCCTGGCTCGTTGATCGATACTCGATTTGATTTGCCTAAACGGCCATCCCGCTTATAGAGATGGCCGTTTATTGATATGGTATATCTGACTTTGCAAATGCGTTTTCATTTACGAGGAATCGTATCATTCAGACAAGTTTAAGCAAATGTAGATTCTAGTGACTAAGCATCACCTTATATTGCTAAGAGAAACTTACTTTATTGAGTTTTGGCCTTTTTAGCCGACATGACCCGAAGGAACGCACTCTCGTTAGAGAGGGTGAGGAGATCCTTCTTTTCTTTTGGACTTGTCGCGAGGCGTTCGGCATCATGATAGATGGCTTCCATCGTNTGNTTTAAGAGNTTATCGACTTGCTCGTAACTCCAATGCTCGCCCGTCCGGTTTTGNGCCATCTCGAAACCCGAGACGGTCACGCCGCCGGCATTGCTGGCTTTGCCTGGGGCATAGCCGACACCCGCGGCAATAAGCTTCTGGGCCGCTTTGACTTCGGTGGACATATTGGAGCCTTCGCAGACCGCGAGGCAACCATTCTTAATTAATTTATCCGCATCGACCTCTTTGATTTCAAACTGGGTCGCGCAGGGAAGGGCGATATCGCAGGGGATGCACCAAATGGCGTTAGAGGCCATTTCCTGGGCTTTAGGATGCGATTCGAGGTATTCGTGAATTCTTCCGCGATGGCCTTCCTTGATCGCGCGTACGGCTTTCAAATCAATGCCCTCGGGGTCATAGATCGCACTCGAGGAATCCGACATCGTTAAAACCTTGGCCCCTAATTGTTGGGCTTTCTCACAAGCAAAGGTGGCGACGTTGCCGCTGCCAGAGATGAGAACTCTCTTGCCTTTAAAGGTTGTCTTGAATTGATCCTTTAATAACGCTTCGGTGTAATAGCATAAGCCATAGCCCGTGGCCTCCGGGCGGAGGATTGAGCCGCCATCCTTTAAGGACTTGCCCGTTAAAGCACCATCATCCTTGCCGGATTTCTTCTTATATTCGTCATACATGTAGGTGATTTCCCGCCCGTGGCCTCGGGGCGGAGGATTGATCCGCCATCCTTTAAGGACTTGCCCGTTAAAGCACCATCATCCTTGCCGGATTTCTTCTTATATTCGTCATACATGTAGGTGATTTCCCGTCCACCGACGCCAATATCGCCTGCTGGGACATCGGTATCGATGCCAATATAGGGATAAAGTTGATCCATGAAGGCACGGCAGAAGCGTTCCACTTCGGCCTCACTCTTGCCTTTCGGATCGAAATCCGAGCCGCCTTTACCGCCGCCCATCGGGAGACCGGTTAAAGCATTTTTAAAGGTTTGTTCAAAGGCGAGCATCTTCAAGATTGAAAGATTAACGGAAGGATGAAAGCGGAGA
>JGI20225J20221_1002694_pt1 | contig 12427 bp, 10 predicted proteins | sample BioMet4_FD_20221 | JGI IMG/M metagenome (IMG submission 20221) | reverse complement strand
TTGTAAACGCGAAGCAGCTACCTGCGGAATTGCAATGTGACAGAATGCGAATTTTCCGAATTAGCTCATTGCGCCGGAAGTTGATTGCCCATTGCCTTCCCCGCTCAGGCAAACAGTCTGCTGATAAACGAGATGCAGCAAAAAAACCGCGAACACGATTTGCAAAAAATTTCTGCGGATTACTTTACACCGCTTCCCTTTTATTATGCCCCTGCTCTGCAAATGTCATGCGGCGCAAAAGAATATAAGAAAACAAACCGTACACCCATGCCCAGCCATCAGGAAAAAGTTTCCTCCACAATGACATAAACAGAAAACGACTGCAGCCATTAGCACTGATAAAAGTATAGACCACCAAACGTAGCCATATAATGCTCCTGTACTAAAAAAAGTTAAATAAAAGAAGAGAGGAATCAAAACCGACGGAACCACTACAAAATAAATGCCAGCTAAGCATCTGCGTGATTGTGCATTTGTTTTACAACAGCAAATACGCTTTGCTAATGAACGAATGGCCAAACAGCGGTAAAAAGAACGGAAGTGTTCTGATGTAGCAGAAGGATGAAGTAAAATGATGTCCGGCTTGCCTCCATTGCCGCCGAACACTTGAGCGCCACCAAAACGCGGCTCCACAGCGCGGCGGACATGAGATGAATGCCCTACGGCCAAGCTCCTGCAAAGTGCTGGCCGGTTACCCAAGTCATTTCCTATTCGTTTTGAAGGCAGGTACACAGTTTCAGCCAGCTGTGAGCAGAATGATTCGGCCAAAAGTATTTTAATAAACATTGCCGCCCCCACGCACAAAATATATGCTTACACTTGGGAGACGGGCGTGCAAGAACGGGATCATCAAAACAACCTCGCTTTACCAGGAAGGTCCAAGGTGACGCTGAACAACACTGCCTCCAAGAGAATAAAATTTACATGATGAGCCGGTGACTCCGGAGAATTTTTCCGGATGAGGCAAGGCATTCCGCTCTGTAGCCTGCTCTTTTCTGTTTCGGCATAAAAACGGGAGATGAGAACCCGGTGCTGCGCAATCCATCGTGACAATATGTGGCCGGTTGGAAAAAACGAGCGCCCAGTGCTTCCAGCTAATAATTTTAGGATTCATTTCTTCGTACCTCGCTTCCATTATTTTTGCCTCTTTTGCTTAATCATAGCGCCTGGTGGGGCCAGCTTTGCAATCGTTGCTTTTTCAAATAATTCAAATGCCCTTCTTCAAGGAGAATTTTCTTCAACATCCGGGTAATAGCCCGCGAGTAAAGGTTAGAAGTTGAGTTGCCATTTGTGTTTTTGTCCAGTTGGCGGGCCGCAGTTGTATTTCTTTTTTCCAGCAGATAATGCTACATCATCTTTGATAACAGCATATCTTTTGAACGGAGATGACTTGCTTCGAGTTATTCCGTTTACTAGCCGAATAAATATGCAGTTCGGCATTTGTGTTTTCTTTTGCAACCGCTTCATCAATGTACGATGAACCTTCACGAAGCAAATCGAGTGCATGCAGCGGATTTGATTTGGGAACAGTACCCTGCTTCAAGCGTTAACTGCACTTCCGTAATACGCGCGTGCCGTCATGTTTTACGTCTATGTAAGGAAATAAACTCTCCTTGCACTTTCTGGCGTATCCGTCACTTTCTGTTTTTGCCGCATTGTGAAATTCTATTCCCTTTTGCAATGTTTTGCGCAGTTGATTGAGCGAACACTGATGAAGAAAATAATTCCAATGAGTGCACATACAATAAATCGTTTCATATATCTCCTGTTAAAATCCTTTTGTTTCTGCCAAAGATAAAACGTCCGTTCCCTGAATGGTTTATTCCGTAGCATAAAGTAAAATACGCAAATACCGGATATCAACAAGCCACGCGAAGTCGCCGCCGAACGCGTCAGTATATAACGGTGCTGTTCCAAGAAGTGCCATGTCGGTAAAAATAAAAGGGCTGCAGTTCAATAGTGAATGCCGGCGGCACTGTAAAAGTGAGCGCATTCCATCTGATTTCACCTGAAGCAAAAATATATGAATCAGCACAGAACGCTTTACTGTACGGTGAATTTGAACGAGCACTTGTTGTACCTGAGCGCACGATTCTGTCCGGAAATGATGCTTCTGACAATGTTGAATCATGCATCCCTAGGTTGAAGAAAGTATTTGTGTGTGATGATGAAATTCCTGCGGCACCGCACAGCGCAAAAGTAACTGGAACAAAGGATGTCCAGTTAAGTGCCGTAACTGCTTCACCGCCAACAGCTTTTTCTGTGCTGAATGGATAGGCATACAGCCGGGCAGTTGACAACGCGGTGACTGTTTTTGAAAAATATTTTTGTATCTGTATATACGGTGAAACGCATAATTCATTTATAGGAGCGCCTGTTGAGAAAGCGGCCGTGTCATCAAACTCAATACACAATCTGATATCGGGATTGATAAAAATTCCGGAAGCAAGTTGTGCGTATACCCGTGAAGCAGTGTCAGCTTGAAAGAGGGATGCGGGGCCGTTCCATGCAAGTGAGCTTTCAAAAATGAATGGTGAATCAAAAACGTGTTCATATAAAACCGAGACACCGTTTTTATTCCATCCTGCGTACGAAAGCACTTCAAGACGTTTACCGCCTATGCCTGCTTTTCCAAAAACACCGTAGGCGTTTCCGCCACCAAATCGCCAGAAGAAGCCTGTCTGTACCGTGATGATGACTGTCCGCTGTGCAGGATTTTTTCTTGGAGGAGCGACAGAAACTTTTGCTGAATAAAAAAGTCCGCTTGCCAAAAGACGGAGCTCTGTCTGCACTAATTCATGTTCGAGCGCATTCAGAGAAATTTCTTTTCCTGCCACAAGTGCAGTGTATGAAAGAACCGTTTCTCTGCAGATAAGAGGAGAAGACTCTTCATCATCAATGAATACTTTTATATTTGAGATGGTTACTTTTGTTTGTTCAGCAAACAGAAGTGGTGCGGAGAAAAGAAAGTATAGAATGAAAACTGTTTTTTTCAACGTGCAGTCGCTCCTTAGTTGCTTTTTTACAGGCTAACAGGATTGACAGCAGCTGAAAATATGAAATTCGGTGAGTTGCATAAAAATGGCGGTGAAATGCGGGGAGCGAGGACAAACGTGCAAGTGTATGGTTGCGGAGCTGTCTTTTCAGCTCTGCCGATGACATATGTATCCGGCTTGTTTTTTAGTTGCAAATCCGTATTACCGGTTGTATTATTAATTCAGAACTGGTTCCCTGAAATACGAGAGGATGGCTCAAAAAAGTTGGAAAACGTATCTGATATTCTAAACAATATCCCCATCGGCGTCTGTGTTCTTTTTATGCCTGATGATACACATCAGGAAGTTCGTTTTGCCAACAAGCAGCAGATGCGGCTCATCAATCCTCATGCATCGGCTCCTGAAAAGGTGGACCCGGGCTACGAGCGGGCATTACGCGCCGGTTTAATTATAAAATTGCATTTTAACGGTGTTTCAATCCTGACGAAACCTTCAAATGGCGGTTGTGTTTCTCCGCGGAGGGAATTCCATCAGAATCAGTCAGGTTCCGCGCGCATTAGGCTCAGAATGACGACGGATTAGTCTGGGTTCACATGGATGTGGAAACGCTCGGGGAAACATTGCCCTGAAGGTCGAGTTTTTACGCTTCATACCACAACATTCAAAAGAAGTTGACACTTTGAGCAATGCTCCTTGAAGCTCATGGCGGCAGAAATATGTGGAAAAGGACGTTGCTTGATACCTCGGGAGACGGCCTTCCTTCGTGTTCCGTTTTTGTACATAACCAGAAGGATTGCACTCCTTGTTCCAAAAGCAGTACTCAAATGATATCCTTTCTCTCCATGGGATTTGCGCTTTTCTAAAAAACAGACACTGTGGACTGTGGTAATAATTTTTTTCTTCTAATTCCATATATCCATTCCTTGATGATAAAGATGGCGTCATATAAATCACTTGCGTGAATTGCCAAGAAGACGTGGGAGTTCCAGAATGAAGTGTTCCGGGTCCAGATAAAGAACGGCAGCTACAAATGGGTCAGTGTCAATTCACGAAGTTTTCGCTTTTAAATGAACCCCACTATCTGACGTATTGTGGTGATAACTGATATTGATGATTTAAAAAAACAAGAGCTGCTGCTCCAGAAACAGTACGATGCCGCACAGTCATTTTTTGATTCTGTCGCCGAATCATATTTGATGTCTCAGCGTTCAAATCTTACGCAGAATAAAGTTGAATTGCTTCGCGGCCGCGGTTCCCCTCCCCAGAAATGGGAAGAACGACCATACGATGAGCTTGTTGATAGAATTCTACAGGGGTTGCCTGATGAAGAAGACCGGAAGAATTGTCTCGACTTGCTCGATCGCACAACGTTGCTTGATGCGTATGAAAAGGGCATCCACACCATTACAAGAGAATTCAAATCGCGTCCTGCGGGGCATGAGACACTCTGGGTGCAGGGTGTTACTACTGTTTCAAAACGTCCTGAAAGCGGCGATGTGATTTCATTTTTAGCAATAAGCAATATTGGTGAAAAGAAACTGGCTGAATCAATCGTGCATAAAATTGTTGAAGATCAATGTGACTACATCTGCTGCATCAATGTGAAGACGCATAAAGTGGAGTTGTTCTTTTCAAATAAAAGGTGGAAAGGAAAAGAGACAATTGAAGTTGGTTCAGATTATGATCAAAACATACAGAATGTTTTTTTAAAATATATCCTTTCCGAAGAACAGGAACGGTATAAAGATTTTACCGATATCGCACACGTTCTTGAAGCATTGGAAAAGAGCGAAAGTGAAACAGCGCTCTTCCACAATGAAGAAGACGGCGTTCTGCGTATGAAAATGCTTGAGTTCTCTTACATTGATAAAGAAGATGATTTGATTGCACTGGTTAAGACAGACATAACTGACATGCAGAAGCAACAGCTTGAACAAGAAAATCGACTGCGTGCAGCGCTCGATCTTGCAGAAAAAGCTAATGCAGAAAAATCAATGTTCCTGTCAACCATGAGCCACGATTTGCGGACGCCACTCAACGGCGTGCTGGGATTTACTTCTTTTGCGCTCAAAGAAAGTGACATGCAAAAAAAACAAGAATATCTTGAGAAAGTTGAATCTTCTGGGAATCTCTTACTTGAACTGGTGAATGACACACTTGATTTGTCGCGCATTGAAAGCGGTAAAGCGCTCCCTGAACCGGAAGCAGTGATGTCTGATGAATTGATACCGGCAGTTGTCACTGCGTTACGGCCATCTGCTGAATTGAAAGGTGTAAAATTAATTGAAAATTATAAAGACTATGAGAATCAGACGGTGTGGGCTGATAAATTAAAAATTAATAAAATTATTTTGAACTTGCTTTCTAATTCAATTAAATTTACTCCCACAGGCGGCACGATTACCGTCACTCCTTTCTGCACGCCTACATTTGCTTCCGATGGTGGCTGCGGCTTTATCATCGAGGACACTGGAATAGGCATGAGCGAAGAATTCATGAAGCACATGTATGAGCCGTTCGCGCAGGAGAAACGTTCTGAATCCGTGCAGACGCCTGGCACCGGGCTTGGTCTTTCCATTGTCAAACGATATGTGGATCTGCTCGGAGGAACAATAAGCGTCGAAAGTCATCTGCATGCCGGCACTCGCTGGCAAGTGGTTCTTCCCGTTAAAAAACTTCAGGATGGAATTATAGACAAAGAAGAACAGAAACTTGAATCGATGCAGGGAAAGAGAATTCTTTTGTGTGAAGATAATCAGATGAACATTGAAATAGCGTCTGTGCTTTTGAAAGATAAAAAGATGCTGGTTGAAGCCGCTGAGAATGGTGCAATCGGTGTGGAAAAATTTACTTCATCTTCTCAAGGATATTATGATGCCGTGCTCATGGATATTCGTATGCCGGAAATGGATGGCTACGAAGCAACAAAAATCATACGCACTTCAAAACATCCTGACGCTGTAAAAATACCTATCATCGCAATGACAGCGGACGCCTTTGAGGAAAGCATACGCTCGGCCAAAGAAGCCGGAATGGATGCGTACATAACAAAGCCGATTGAACCACAGAAAATGTTCAAGACGTTGCAGGATTATATTGGCAAACCAAGAAAGTAACAGACTGACAATCCGATTATGTCTGACAAAAAAAGCCAAGAAATGACAGGAACGCATATCTATACTATGATATCTTCATTACAGTAAGAAACTTTTCGGAGGTACCACATGGAGTGGACGGAAGCACTCAAGCGCTCAATCTCATACATGGAAGCACATCTGCTCGACGACATTGACGGGTGCGATGTTGCAGAAGCGGTGAACATATCGCCATTCTATTTCCAGAAGGGATTCAGTTTGGTCACCGGCTACACCATTGCCGAGTATCTTCGTAACCGCCGCCTGTACCTTGCCGCGATTGACGTCGTTGCAGGCAGGGAGAAAGTGATCGACATCGCTTACAAGTACGGGTACGACACGCCGGAAAGTTTTACAAAGGCATTCACGCGTTTTCACGGACAGTCGCCGCTTCAGCTCAAGGGTGATTCGTCAAAGATAAAACCGTTTCTGCCGCTCACCGTCACCATAACTATTCAAGGAGGTAGTGACATGGATTTTACTATAGAGAAGATGGATGCATTCAAAGTGATTGGTTTTCTCTCCGCGATTTTTCGTTCGAGACTTCGTACCAGGAGATACCACAGTTCTGGAGCCAGTTCATGACGAACTGTATGCAGAAAAAAAATACTGCCGAAGTGCAGGATGTAATTGAATCATGCTGCCATCGGAGAGTTCGGGGTATGTGTCGATGACCTTGCACCGCAGTCAAAAAAAGTTCCGTTACATGATTGCCGGGAAAATATAACGGCGGCCCCGTTCCGCTCGGCATGGACGTGGTGGATATTCCTGCACTTGAGTGGGCGAAGTTCCGTTGTGTCGGTCCGCTTCCGGGTGCACTGCAGTCGGTGAATACCGAAGTGTTCAAGAAGTGGCTGCCTGGTAACCCTGACTACGAGATGAGCTCCCGATTAATATCGAATGGTATTCAATGGGTGACGGAAGCAAGACCGACTACGAAAGCGGCATCTGGGTTTCCGGTGCGGGAAGAAATAAATGTATAATCAGCGGTGCCGTTTGTTCTGCGTGAATGCAGCCAACCGCCCCTACGCAAGTTGTGAATTGGCTTTTTATATCAGGCTGGCTTGAATTGTCTAGAAAAACTGAGTTTAAATATCATCCAGGCTTTTTGTATTTGTATCCTGTGTCAGCCATAAACCCAAGGACAAATATTTCCGTATATTTCGTTCTTAGCAACCATAGCCATTGGCATATCTTTATTCGATTATTTTATCTACCAATCTCATTCTGTGATACTCAACCCATGATACATTTGTGTTCAGAAATTGAGAGAAAAAACACGTAAGCAAAAGCTTCGTGAATAAAAATCACAGTCCAACACAGTGAGACTGCGAGTGAATACAATAGTGGAATATTCCTAGGAGGAATCGTTATGAAAAAAGTATTGAAAGTGTTGTTCGCGGCGGCAGCTATGCTGCTGTGTGGTGCATGCCGACAAGAAGAATCAGTCACAGGCTGCTGCAGAAGAAAGCGGAAGGACATTGAGCGAGGCACAGAAAGCATGCGTGCTCGTCTACGGCAGCCAAAGTGGTGATTTTGTAAAGGCACCGACAATCGGTTTGCTCATGGAAGGAGGAATGTTGAAAACCGGAACATGCCGCGGTGTGCCGATCGAGACTAAAATAGATTCATCGGAAATCACCAAAAGCAGAGCAAAATATATTCTGAAAGTCTACGCAAACAACAAAGACTCAATGACCGTGACCGTCATATTCAATTTTCAATATGATGACGGTTACGCCTACATCAGCTACTTAAAATTGTTCAGCGCAGTCTCGGACTCCCTCGAGGAGAGAAAAAGCGATGGTAGTACGTACGGCAATCAAGATACTACAGGTTATTTCTGCGGACTGACGGAACTCCTGTTCAACATGGATGATGTAAACGCGGCGCTGAAAAAATAACAGTGATTATAATTATGAAGTTACCGAATTCATGTACAAGAACAGCGAGAACATCATGAAGACGAAAGACGGAGCATATATTAAGAATGACAATATGATAAAAGTGACAGGGGGGTAACTACAGTCGTTCGGCAAGATGAAGAATGTCGGACGGCTGGATTTTGAGAACAACTGCAAGTTTCTGAAGCGTATGAACTGTAGGGCTCGCAAGGTTATTCTCAAGTTTATACATATAATGACGAGAAATCTCAGCTTCTGTAGCTAGCTTTTCCTGGCTAAGATTGTGTTTTTTTCGTAATTGAATAATTGCAGCGCCGATATCCATAAAAGTATTATAAATGGTTGCAAATTATAAAAACACGCCTTATAATAAGGGGTATTATAGTAAACATAGTAAACGGAGAAACACAATGAGCAATAACAGTGTCAGCTTATATTCTGTCAGTGAACTATTAGGGAAAAACTTTTTTATTCCAAGTTACCAGCGCGGTTTTCGATGGTCAGATCAGCAGGTTAACGACCTTTTAAATGACATAAAAGAGTTTTTGGACAAAGAAAATAAATGCCAAAAAGAATTTTATTGTCTGCAACCTATAGTCGTAAAGAAATGCAGTCAGAGCGTTATTACAGATAATGCTCTGAGCAGTTCATCAGATTCGAACATCTGGTATGAAGTAATCGACGGCCAGCAGCGGCTGACAACGCTGTTTCTTATCATTCATTATTTCAATGAAATGTGGATTGGGAAACAGAAGACGCCAGATATAAATATCGCATATGAGACAAGAAAAAACAGTTCTGTTTTTCTGCACAATCTGCACATTGCGGATAATGGTGCTGTAAGCGATGGATTTCAATGCAGTCAAAATATAGATTTTTCATTCATTGCAAAAGCATATACAACTGTCCATACATGGGCAGTTGGACAGCAGGAAGGCGGAACTTTTGATAATAATTCATTCATGTCTATTTTCAAGTTTTCTACCAAAGTAATATGGTATGAAATTGCGGAGGATTCAGAAACTGATACTCCGATAGAAACATTCATCCGCATTAACATGGGTAAGATTCCGCTCACAAACGCTGAACTTATTAAAGCTCTTTTCTTGCGCAAACGGAATTTTAATGACCGCACGTTTCAGCTTAAGCAGATCGAGATTGCTTCGGAATGGGACCGTATGGAATATGCACTGCAGAATGATTCATTCTGGTGGTTTTTGAATACAGGTAAAAATGATATTCCCGCGCACATCGAATATATTTTTGACATCATGTATCAGGTTGCTAAAGAAACAGATAAAGACACAGATTTTAACAGCGCGTACGGTACCGATTCTTATGCAACATTCAGATTTTTTAACAGTAAATTTTCTGACAAGTTATGTACCGAAGATGTAACAGCCGTGTGGAATGAAGTGAAAGAATATTTCATGACATTCCAGGAATGGTATAATAATCCGGCGTGGTATCACTATGTCGGATATATTATTTCACAAGCATCAAAGGACAAAAATCCGGTAATCGATATCTATCGCGCATACAGTGCATCGACAAAAGAAGCGTTTACAGCAGAATTAAAACGCATAATCAAATCAGGATTAAAGCAGATACATTATACTGTTCATGACGGGAATTATGATACAACCGTTGAATATGGTGATCCCGAGTTGTACAGTATTCTGCTCCTGTACAACATTGAGCATATCATTCGGCTTTCAGAAAATAATAAATCGCTTACAGAATACATCCGCTTCCCGTTCAAATCGTTCAAAACAAGTTCATGGGACATCGAACATATTGATTCTCAGACTGACAATGAAATTAAAGATAAAAAAACGCAGAACGACTGGATAAAGGCATCAATGCAGAATCTCAAAGATTATACTGCAGCTGAATTTACAGATCAGGAGCAGTCACGAATTAGTTATTTTCTAAAAAATGACGCTGATGATAATTTTGAAGAGATTAAGAATATTATTGCCGAAAAAGCCGGAGAAGTTTCTGCGGAAGGCAATGACCAATTAAAAAACAGTCTGGGAAATCTGACGCTGCTTGATTCCGGTACAAACAGGAGCTACGGCAATGCGCTCTTTGTAACGAAACGCGGGCGGATTATTAATGAAGATAAATTAGGGACATTCATTCCGCTGTGTACAAAGAATGTATTCCTGAAATACTTTGATGAAAAAATCCCGTCGCTTCTGCAGTGGAGAGCAGATGATATGCAGAACTATCAAAACGATGTTGTAAGCACGATAAAAGAATATCTTACGGAGAAGGCAGAATAACATGAACACAAAGACATATTGTTTTTCAGATATTATCAGCGGCGATATCACCTGTTATGATGAAGAAAGCAGATCAGACTGTACATATCATCTGAGCAGTATAGAAATACCGATTATTCAGCGCGATTACGTGCAGGGACAGCCGGTTCCCGAAAGCAACGGGACGAACCAGCTTAACAATACCGGCAAGCATTTTATTCATGATATATTCGAGCACCTTGCTGCAGGCAGAAAGATGGAGCTTGATTTTATTTACGGATCACTTGCAGAGGATACAAAAGGTACTTATATTTTTACGCCGCTTGACGGCCAGCAGCGTCTGACGACATTGTTCCTGCTGTACTGGTATATCGGCTCACGGGAACTTTCTAAAGCGGATTCCGCGCAGCTTATGCAGAAACTGAATCATTTCACCTATCAGACACGGGCGACATCGCGCCGGCTCTGCGGGATGCTCTGTGACAAAAATAACACGGTGATTGATTTTTCAAAACCGATTTCTTCTCAGATTGAAAATCTGCCATGGTTTCATGCGTCATACCTTCAGGACTGTACCATAAAGGCTATGCTTACTATGCTCGATGCAATCCACGAACAATATACCGAATGCGGAAAAAATCTCTACGAACAGCTAACGGGTATCCGATTTTACATCATGGTGCTTAATAATTTCAATCTTACCGATGACTTGTTATATTAAAATGAAATGCGCGAGGCCAAACCGCTTACCCGCTTTGAAAATTCAAGGGCCGGATCTGATTCACTTGGATTGAAAAGAGCGATAAAACGACCTCTGAATCTGCACAATTCAATGAAGAGTCAGTATACGGATCTATAAAGATGCCGTACTATCTTGCATTTTCCAAATAAAATCGGACAACGAATGGAACAAATTATTTCTGGAATGAAATAAAAAGACGAAGTCTGATGCCACAGACTATCGACCCCGCTTTTTTATGCCGATTTATTTAACCGTTATTTTTGTAAACATCGAAATAATCAAATCATGGAAAAATGCTGCTGAAAATCGAAGATAGTGACAATGTATTCAACTATTTCTATTGGTTCAGAAGGCGACGAACAGCGGGGATTGTCTATTCATCTTTTGGAACCATTAAAAGATTTTTCACAAAAAAGCAATGTGAAAAAATTTGAGGAAAACTATTTTGCAAGTTTTAAATGAAACACGGCCAGTGGAAATAAAAAAAAAGTCATGCATCCATGCTGGGACGAAAAAAATGATGATACGCCGTGGATATTTTACGATATAAAGAAATCCCCCCAGCCGCCAGCGTGTAGCTTTTTATGCTGCGGTTTCTTTCATTGAAAAACAGGAATCATTTGATTCAGAAAAGATTCAAAGACGACTGGATGCGTTTTTGTGTGGAACATGATTTCCGATCCGGGTCTGAGAACTATTTCACGCGAATGATTTCTGCCACTGCCGCTTTGTCGAATCACTGCTTGATTATGCAGATGACATTAACAAATATCTTGCAGGTTTTTACAGCCGTAGATAATGTTGATGAACTTATACCGGAATCAGTTTGCTGCGGAATGTATAAAAGCAAAACTCATTTGTTTTAACAGAAAACCATGAAGCATGGCGAACAGAAATTGTAACTGCAGAAAGTCTTCCGCTGTTCAGAGGACGGATAAATGTCCTTACTTTTCAGAGGCTGAGCATACATCGATACAGCGTTTCTCTCTGCGGATTATGCTACAGCTGCAGAAATTTTCCAGCAAATATTCCTTCTGAAAAGGAATTTATCTCTGGATACGGTCAACGCTTTTGCGGAAGCTGAAATTCAGTTACCACTTCCGACTCGATTTTGGGACGATGGGCACAATTTTATCACTGGCGCGATCTTGTAAATGGACCATTACAAGATTCTTTCCGCAGGCTTATGCGCAGCTCAAGATGAATAAAAGGGAATCCGCTCGAAGATCAGAATGAAAAAAATCTGTAGATCGTATACAACGGGAAACAGGAGTGAATATCATGGATATATCCGCTTTCCGTGCAGTGGGAAGATGAAAGCGACAATTCCACTTCTGGATTATTCATGAAAAACAAAAACGTGTGCGGGACAATTACGGTTGTG
>JGI20225J20221_1002691_pt1 | contig 12441 bp, 10 predicted proteins | sample BioMet4_FD_20221 | JGI IMG/M metagenome (IMG submission 20221) | reverse complement strand
GAGGTCCAGGCTTATAGGACGTAACGGCGCGATAACCGGTTTGTTCTTAAGAATGACGGGCTGTACGCATTTTGGTCTACGGTCACCACTAGCGTACACCGCATACGTTGGCGGTAAGGAAGATGCCTTTGGTTTGCCCAATGTTTGACTACCGCTACATTTTAACTAACTTCAACGGGGAGGGTTATACGTCGAGATATAGTGGGAGGCCAGTGCGCTCCGCAGCCCAACTACGTGCGTACAAAGGAACGGACTTATTAATGTGGTACTTTCGGTCGATTTCCTTCTATAAAATTTAAAAACTAAATAATTTTAAGCGCAAAAAACTAAAGAACTTATAGTAGTCTTTAAATTAAAGAATTTTAACTTGTTATATTTGAAGAATCTATGGCCGTTTGTTGAAGGGGACTACCTTTCGTTAAAGTATGGTATGTTTCCTTCCCAAAGTACGGCCTTTCGGACGAAATAAAACACTCTTAACCGCCGACGCCTGAACCGCTAACGGATTGACCACGCTGCAGTTCTTAGCACCTTACGGACTTTAAGTGGTTGAGTGAAGACGGGCTGCTTTATCACCTTGTATTAACGAGAAACGGGACGGTTTCGCCATCAAACAATGCCACCGCTTTGGCGACATATATTGAGCTAATAAAACGATTGGGTTGACGTTTTTTGTATTTTTTATTTTTTGAATAGAGCTTTGGAGACGCGAAAGTTAGGTGAGTCACCGAAGGACCCTAACCTAAACGGTAAAGCGGTTTTTTCTTTGTTTTTAGGGAGGCGACGACTTTTAAAAAAGAATTTTCGGCTACGTTGAATTACAGTACTAATACTGCTTTGCTAAAAGCCTGACGCGCCTTTTTACGAACGGTCCAAAGCAGGCTTACAAAAGAAACAGAAGGTCGCGGCTTTTTTACGCTCGGCTGCGTTGGTCTTAATTAACGGATGAATAACACTAAAAGCGGCAATCAGGATATCGGCCTGGAGGCAAATTTCTTTCAGATTTTCGGTTTTGCTGTGGCAGAGGGTAACGGTGCAATTACCAGGATAGCCTTTGCGGCTCATCAGTATACTCATTGGTGTGCCTACGATATTGCTTCTTCCTAAAATTACACAGTGTTTTCCTTCCGTTTCGATGTTGTAACGTTCTATCAGTTGCATGATGCCATAAGGAGTTGCCGACAGGTATGAAGGAAGGTTTAAAACCATTCTGCCAATATTTATCGGATGAAAGCCATCCACATCTTTGGCAGGATTTATCCTCTGGATAATTTTATCGACCGGAATATGTTTGGGGAGTGGCAGTTGAACGATGAACCCGTCCACATCTTCGTCATTATTCAAAAAATCAATAGTTTCAAGTAATTTGATTTCCGAAACCGTTTCGTCAAAGCGATAAACCGAAGAGATAATTCCTACTTCATGACAAGCTTTTTCCTTGCTGGCAATATACGTTTGGCTTGGAGGGTCTTCGCCAACGAGAATGGCAGCCAGATGAGGTGATTTTTCGCCACGATCAATCATTTCGGCTACTTCTTTTGCGATTTCATGTTTTATTTCGGCTGCGATTTTCTTACCATCAATGAGTTTCATGTATTATTGATTTTTTAATTTATTGGTCAAATAGCCTGTATCCATAAAATATCACCTTAGGGTTGTTTATACATTGTCCTTATGGATATTTATGAGTTTATTTTCTTTTAGCGTTTCGCATCATTTTCATCATGTTGCGCGGACCGCCGCCGGCAACCATCTTCATCATTTTTCTTGTTTCGTCAAATTGTTTAAGCAAACGATTCACGTCCTGAATATCTGTTCCGCTACCAAGGGCAATACGTTTTCGGCGGGTGCCATTGATAACCGCTGGATTTTCGCGTTCGTATGGAGTCATCGAAAAAATAATAGCTTCAATTCCTTTAAAGGAGTTATCATCAATTTCCACATCTTTCAATGCTTTGCCCATGCCTGGGATCATGCCCATGAGGTCTTTGACGTTACCCATTTTCTTTATCTGTTTTATCTGGCTGATAAAGTCGTTGAAGTTGAATTGATCTTTGGCAATTTTACGTTGGAGTTTCCGTGATTCTTCTTCATCAAATTGTTCCTGGGCTTTTTCCACCAAAGAAACGATGTCGCCCATGCCTAAGATACGATCTGCCATACGGTTTGGATGGAACACATCGAGAGCATCCATTTTTTCGCCAATACCAACAAATTTGATCGGTTTGCTAACCACTGCTCTCACGGTAAGTGCAGCACCACCACGGGTATCGCCGTCGAGTTTGGTAAGTACTACTCCGTCGTAATCCAAACGGTCGTTGAACGTTTTAGCAGTGTTTACGGCATCCTGGCCGGTCATGGAATCTACCACAAATAAAGTTTCCTGCGGATTAACCGCCTTTTTTATGGCGGCGATCTCATTCATCATTTCTTCGTCGATAGCCAAACGTCCGGCAGTATCAATGATGACTACATTCCAGCCTTTATCTTTAGCAAAATTGATGGCGTTTTTGGCAATTTTTACCGGTTCTTTACTGCCATCTTCGGTATAAACTTCCACACCCACCTGTTGGCCCAACACTTTTAATTGCTCGATAGCGGCGGGACGATAAACGTCGCCGGCAACCAGCAACGGATTTTTTCCTTTTTTGGTTTTCAGATAATGGGCAAGCTTGGCAGTAAAAGTAGTTTTACCCGAACCTTGCAGCCCTGCAATAAGGATTATTGCTGGAGAACCCTTTAGGTCGAGGTCTGTTTTTTCTCCCCCCATCAGCTCGGTAAGCTTATCGTGGACGATTTTTACCATCAACTGTCCGGGCGAAATGGATGTAAGCACATTTTGTCCGAGGGCGGTTTCTTTAACTTCTTCCGTAAATTGTTTGGCTATTTTATAACTGACATCGGCATCCAAAAGGGCTTTACGCACATCTTTCAGGGTTTCGGCTACATTGATTTCGGTAATGTGTCCGTGTCCTTTCAGCAATTTAAATGCCCGGTCAAGTTTATCGCTCAGATTTTCAAACATAGTATTATTATGATTTTCGTTTGGTTTGCAAAAGTAATCATTTTGCCAATAACTGAAACCTGCCATTCAAAGGAGGCTAAATATTATTTTAAGATTAGCATTTGAATATTTTTCATTACCTTAGCCACCTTGTTTCTTGTTGTTTGCAAATAAGCTAAATAATGAAATATCCATAAGTGCTATGCTCATACCAACCGAGAATGATATTTTATGGATATTCCATGTGACCAATAAAATTAAAAATTAGTAACACATGAAAAAATGTATTTTCCTTGTAGCTTTGCTGTTGTTGGTCCAGTATGGCTTTTCCCTTACCAAAGGGGAACAGAGAGCTGCCGACAGCCTCAAACGTATTTTTGCAAAATCAAAGGAAAAAGAAAAAGTATCCATTTTGGCAAATCTTTCCTTATGCTACTCTTATGAAGATTCTGCGTTATCCATTGCGTATTCCCGGCAGGCTATTGCCTTGGCAGAAAAGCTTAGGGATTATCATTGTGAGATCATTGCCCATTTTTATTTTTCAATGTTTTATAGCAATCATTTTAATCGTCCGAAAGAGTTAAACCAATTGTTAATTGTTCTCGATATTGCTGAAAAACATCATGATAATGAAGAAATAGCAAAAATCTTTGGTGAGATTGGAAGATGCTATATGCTGATGAATAATTTTAATGAAGCGCTGAATTACCAACAAAAGGCATTGGAGTTATTCACACAGTTGGATAATAAAACCGGCGTTGCAAAGACGATTCACCGTATGGGTACTGTTTATCTGCAAAAGGAGCAATACCGGGTAGCATTACTCTATTTTGAAAAAGCGTTGCAGCTCCATCAGAAAAATAAAAATTCAAGCGATATAGCAAAGGCTTATTATCATATCGGATTTTGTTATTACGAAATAAGTGATTACGATAAAGCTATTGCATCCTTTTTCCAATGTCTTCCATTATATATCAAAATACCGGAATGGGCTAATGTTTGGAATACTTATGATATGCTGGCAAGTACGTATCAGAAAATGAAAAACTATCCCAAAGCCCTGGATTTTTATTTTAAGGGACTGGAAGTAAAGAAACGTTATTCAGTATACCTTGCTTTTGCCTATTCATACAATAACCTTGGAGCCGTGTATAACGAAACGGGCAAATACGACCTTGCCCTGCAATATTCCATGAAATCGCTGAAGATTAAGGAAAAATACGGCGAAAAGAAAGATATTGCCAATTCATTGGAATACATTGGGCGTATTTACAAAAACAAGGGATTTTATGAAAAGGCAACGAATTATTCAAACAGGGCGCTTCAGTTATACCACGAAATATGGTATAAAGAAGGTATGATTGCCGCCATCGAAAATCTTGGCGATGTGGCGATAAAAGCGAAAAAATATTCCGAAGCGTTGAAAAAATATACTGAAGCACTTTCATTGGCAAATACCCTGAAAATACCGGACAAAATACGCGATATGCACTTTAAACTATCGGAAATTTACAGCAGTACCGGTAATAACAAAGAAGCATTAGCTCATTATCGTCTTGCCGATCAGATGAACGACAGTATTTTTAGCCGCGAAAGCCAGGATAAGATTGCAGAGTTGCAAATACGTTATAATGTAGAAGACAAGGATAAAGCAAACCTCCTGCTTGCGCAGCAGTTGCAGATACAGAAAAACAGAAAGATATTGTTCCTGATATCAGGCCTGGCTTCCTTTGTCATATTGTTATTAGTTATCGTTGTCTACAGGATAAAAAGCCGGGCGCTAAAAGCAAAATATATGGCCGAAAGGGAAATTCATCGTCTTGAAAAAGAAAGGATCCGGTTAACTCTCGATGCCCAAAACCGGAAGCTCACGACGGCTGAACTGCACCTTATGGAAAAGAATAAAACGCTGACGGATATCAAAGCCGTACTTGATCCGGCAACTGTAAACGATAGGTCGGTCTATCATAAATTACTGAGCTATATCAATAGCAGCAATCACTTTGATGAAGAATGGGATAAATTCACCCTGCATTTCGAGGAAGTCCATCCCGGCTTTTTCACACGCTTAAACGAAATTTCGCCTCATCATTTAACAAAAGAAGATTTACTGTATTGTGCGTACGTGCGTATGCATCTCAATAGTAAAGATATTGCAAGGGTAAGACACATCCTGCCCAGGAGTGTAAAACAGCATCTCCGGCGACTCAAGTCCAAGCTGCATCTTTCGCACGAAGAAAAGTTGTCCGATTTTTTGAATTCGTTGTAAAAAATTATCGTAATTAATCGCAAAAATAGTAATTTTGTAAAAAACATAAAGCTATGGAAAAAATTATCAACCTGCATATTGAAAAGCTACCCGAAGGTTTCTATCTGGCAACATCGTCAGAAATACAAGGTTTGGTTGCCCAAGGTCGTACGATTAATGAAACTATAGAAATTGCCCGCGATGTGGCTAAAAAAATATTGGAAGCTCAACAGGAAGAAGAGCATAAAACTTTTCCCCTACATCCGATAAAAACATCGTTTGATTATCCTTTAGTGATAGGCTTATAAATATGGGAACGCTTTCCGGTTATAAATACAGGGAGGTTGTACGACGATTGAAAATATTAGGTTTTGTTTTTTATCGTCAGGCCGCTGGCAGCCATGAAATATGGTATAATCCATATTCAAAACATTTTACGACTATTCCAAACCATCCTGGGGACTTGCCTGAAGGTACTTTACGGGCTATTTTAAAACAAGCCGATATTACACCCAAACAATTTATGGAAGTAAAATAAATCCAACTAATTCATTAGCTTCGTTTCTAATGAACAATTTGAGACAAACTTACAGTATTTTTTCTGAGTAAAATCTTAACTTTAGGCATTTCAAGTATTTTAGTCACTTTAAGAATCCCGATTAAGATTCGCTAAGTCGTTCCTCCTTTAACCACAATAGGCACAATAGGGCACATATAATTTATTTGTCTACTGCATTCTGCCTACTGCTTACTGCTTTTTATGAACCACAATAGGCACATTAGAGCACATAGGAAATAAATGAATCAGCCAACCGTATTCTGGATCAACACCTAACTGCCTACTGCTTTCTGCCTACTACATACTACACTACTCGTCTATAAACCAGCGAAATAAAATTATTATCGCCCTTGTAGCCCTTTTGTAACCCCCTAAAATTTGGCGAACGGCTATCCCCCGTCTAAATTTGTGTCTGATTGAATAGTTAACCGTTCTTTTTTATGAAAACTGAAGAATAGTACCCGAAAGGTAAAAACACATGCGACGAATCACCTTGCGTCGCTGACGGACGACCTTGCGTCGGTGATGGGAGAGCTTGCATCGTTGATGAACAACCTTCTATCGCTAAAGCATAACCTTCTGTCATTGATTCGAGACCTTCCGTCGCTGATGGACGAATTTCCGCCACTGACGAATAATCTTGCGTCGCTGATGGACGACCTTGCGTCGCTGACGAACGACTTTTCGTCGTTGACGAGAGACCTTCCGTCGGTGATGGATGATCATACGCCTGTGTAGTAATAATTTACAATTACGAATTACGAAAATCAATTACGAATTAAAAATTACGAATTACCAAAACCTGACAGCGTACGAAGTACCTGTCAGCGTTTTAAATGAAGAAAAAAAAGATTGTCAAATTACCTAAACCTATCAACAATCAACAATCAACTAATCCCGAAAAGGTCGGGACTTCGCTAACGCTCAGCAATTATCAACTATCAACTAACAACTAACAACTAAAATCATGGAAGCAAAATCATTAGTAGCGCTTTACAGAATGCCGCAGCCGGCGCTGGCACAGGAATGCGACAAGGGACTTATGCTTATTGACCGCGATGGCGATCTGTTCCTGAAATCCTACGGGATAAATGATGAGTTTAAAGACAAACTCTTTCAGAAAAACGATTTGTTTAAGAATACGCCTTCCGATGCCGAAATCTTATCTATTTTAACATTTAAAACCCGCGACAGGGATGCGGTGGCCGATCAATGCCGCATGGCAATACGCAGCCTGATGCTAAAGGTAAAAAATAAATTCGGCGAAAACAGTTTGGAATATAAGAGTTTTGGTACCGGAGGCATGAATAAATTAAACGGTAAAGAACTCTTTTTCTTAGTTAAGACAGTAAACCGTGCCGCCACTACCTACCTTCTGCCGTTAGCCGAAAAAGGCGTAACCCAGGCTACCATCGACGAACTCACCCAGTTGGGTAAAAACCTCGATGCGGCCATAGATGAAAAAGACAAAGCCGAAAGGCAACGGGCTAATGCTACGGCGGAACGCATCTCGCTGGGCAACGAAATTTATAAGATGCTTGTCGAACTGTACGATTATGGAAAGGACTACTGGGTAAGCCGTGATGTGGTAAAATTTAGCGAATACATCTTATATAATACCCCGACCGGTAAGCCCGAAACGCCAACGGCTACAGGTGTACTGACCGGAAGGGTTACCGATGCCGCTACCAATAACCCTTTAGCCGGAGTTACCATAACCATTATCGGTACCCAAATTACCATGCAGACCGACGAAAACGGCGATTATGGCAGGGATGGAATACCCGCAGGCAAAAACAACGTGAGCGCCACCCTTACCGGCTATGCTCCTTCCATCAACCAAAATGTGGAAATAATTGCCGATGAAGAAACTACGGTGGATTTTGTGATGAGGGCGGAATAGATAAAGTTGAATTACGAGCTAAAAGACATTCCATGTTTAAAACAACAAAATCAAAAAAATAATAAACTTTTTTCCATTATGAAGCAAACCGTTTCCCGGTCAATCTCTTTAAAAGATAGGGATAAGGCGATGAGTTGGTTTATGAGCAGGACTAAATAATTAACAACTTAAATTACAAATCATGAAAAAAACCATATTGTTATTGTTTGCCATTTGTTGTTATTTAATTACAAATGGCAATATTAATTCGAACGATAAAAATACAAATACCAAAAATTTGATGATTGAGGTTTTTAGTCATCCAGATTCGGCTGATTATAAAATAGCAAATCTCAAAACAAAAGAAATAGAATCTCTTTTACAAGTATGTAGTTCTGATAAAAGAATCATTCTATTAAATAGTGCAAATACCTGGAAACTTTTAAAACCAGGTACATGTGATTGGATTGTCTTTCTAATAATAATCTCTGCAAATATTTTTTTGATGTTCGTGGCAAGAAATATTCAAAAGAAAACGATCAAAGAAAAAGAAGAAAAAGAAAAAGAAGAAAAAGATGAAAATATGGAAAAGGATATGTATTATTCTTCTGGAGAACCATACATGTCAGACACTTTAAAAATAAAAGGATGTGATATTAATGATAGATATTGTATCCACCGTTTTTTTCTCACGGGCAAGCAGCATAAAGCAAAAGGACTGTTTTTGCGTGATTTTGGTTCACTTTCCTATGACATGGCAACACATTGCGACAGGGCAGAAGTTTCAGAGTATAGAGGAATTTTGCATTGGCACCGTGATGCTACTGAAAAATTCATAAGTCTTTTTTTAGTTTTAGCTTTTACTTTTTTCCTTTCCAAAGCGATAATGTATAGTATTTCCTATCTAAGTGGTGATGCCTGGAGGCTATTTTTGATACCATTGGATTTAAATATTGTTTTATCATTTATTGGATTTGCGCTTATTATAGATGGCTTAATCATTGTAGCTGCAATGACTGATGCTCCGGGGATTGGGCGAATATTGGATTCTGTAATTGTTGTATTAGCTGGCGTAATTGTATTATTAGTGGAAGCAAAACCGGGAAAAGAATCGCTGATAACTTTTTCGTTAGGAAATAATCCATGGATGACAGCTATTTTAGCATTTGCAATAGCATTTTTGTTTTTTACCCGATGGATTATAAGACACCACACTATTGTTGAATGGAAGGGAAATTCAAATAATTATAATGGAAATGTAAAATTAAAAGAGCCTAATGATAAAAAAACAGACTAAAAAAGCATCATTATAACTCTTTGTAAAATTTTTATTAATCTAATCATTTAGAATATTCTATTAAATCACAAAACCTTAAATATTTAATCATGAAAAAAATTGTTTTACTCTCTACATTTTGCTTACTGATTGCCATGTATTCGTGGGCACAAACACCTACCCCCATCAATCAGGTACGTCCTTTGCCTCCCGGAACAGTAGTAACTGTTCAGGGTATACTCACTGCTGACCGCGCCACTATGCGTTGGACCGGCTATATGCAGGACGAAACGGGTGGAATTGCTTTTTATGATAGTAATCATCAACTCGACAGCCTTAAACCGGGGGATATTTTTATCATTACCGGCACGCTGAAGGACTACAATGCACTACTCGAAATAAGCCCTGTTTCCAACGTTACCCTTGTTTCGAGTAATAATCCTTTGCCAACGCCTGTAGTTGTTCCTATTGACCAAATTGACGATAGTTATGAATCAATGTTGGTAAAATTAGAAAATGTACATTTTGATGCTTCTGTCCAGGGACAGTTTTTTAGTAGCAGCACCTCCGGCATCAACTACAACATTACCGATTTGGATGGTAATACTACTCAGGTTCGCATACTTCCTTCAACCAATATTGTGGGTACGCTTATTCCTATCGGAAACATAAATATTACCGGTTGTATGTCGCAATACAGCCCATCAAATCCAAATGCCGGCTACCAGCTTATTCCGCGTTCAGTTAATGATATTAATAATTTCGAAGTAACGTTTAATGTTGATATGCATGGGGTAGGGCTTAATGCTGGAGAAAATGTATATATTTCTGGAGATTTTGGCGGTATCTACGGATATTGGGATGAACCGGGAACAAACATGAATAACTTGATGACTGATGTTGACAATGATTCCATCTATTCCATTACAATGGATATTCTTGCCGGTTTATACCATTATAAGTATTTTAAGGGCAACGGATGGAGTGGCGGCGAATGGACTGGAGACCCCAATCGTACAATTATTGTCAATGGCGACATTTCAACAACAGTTAAATGGGGTAAAAAGCCATTTAATCTTACTTTAAATGTAGATATGCACGGAGCTGGGCTTGTTACTGATGAAGTTGTTTATTTGGCCAGTAATTTTGGTGGAAGTTATGGCATATGGGATGAACCGGGAACAAATCCTGCGAATATACTTACAGATGCTGATGCCGATTCAATTTATACTATAACGGTAAGCCTTGATTCTATTGGTACTTATGAATTTAAATTCTTTAAAGGCATAGGTTGGAGTGGCGGCGAATGGACTGGAGACCCAAACAGGATTATTGCAATAACAGGTAATACTACTGCAAACTTCTTATGGGGTATTATTGGTAATACAGGCTATAACGTAAATGGTACACTAACTTATGCCAATTCCGCTAACACTCCAATGTATGGTGTAACGCTTAATCTTAAAAATGAAATAGGTAATACGATAGGAACAATAATTACAGATGCTTTTGGTAATTATAATTTTGTTGGTATAAGCAATGGAAATTATACTCTTGAGCCGACAACAAATAAATCATGGGGCGGAGTTACTGCCGGCGATGTATTACTTTATAAAAAACACATCGCAAGTATAATTTCATTAAGCGGTATCTATTTTGCTTCCGGCGACGTTAATGCTTCTGGTAGCTTAACTGCTTCTGATATTTTGTTGATAAAAAAACGTATTGCATCCATAATCTCTTCTTTTCCATCCGGCGACTGGCTTTTTAATAATGGCGCCATTAATGTAAATGGCTCCAATGTAATGTATAATTTTAACGGTTTGGTTTATGGAGATGCCAATGGTTCGTATATTCCAACAGCAGTTGATTTATCAGCCGTCAAGAAACAAGGAATAATCAGCATGGAAGAGGTAAGTGACGTTAAGGGCGCGAAATAACCGTTCCTGTTCGTATTTCGGATATGCCTGATCTGGGATTATTCCAGTTTACCATTACCTACTTCCCCGACAAAATCCAGTTTACCGGTATTAATCATTGGTATGATGGAATAGCTGATGTAACTGTTGGTAATTCTGTACCGGGACAACTTACTTTTGTCTGGGCAGCCGATGATAAGGGCATAAACATTACTGACGGAATATTATGCAATCTCTGGTTTACCACTAAAACGTCAGGAGAATCAACCTTATCCTTTGAAAATAATCCGACGCTCAAAGAATTCAGCGATTATGATGGCAATTTGTTTATGCCCCAGTTTATCAATGGAAGTATTGGCTCTGTAAATGGTATTGGCGAACTAAATCATCATGGATGGATTATATATCCCAATCCCTTTACCGGCAATACCACCCTTACCTTTAGGATGGAAAATAAAGCGCTGGTAAATCTAAGCCTTTATGATTGTCTTGGCAATAGAATAAGCGAATTATTAAACAAGGAACTCCCGGCAGGTGAATATCAGATACCTTTTGATGGAAGTGGGTTAAAGAACGGGGTGTATTATTATATACTTACTTATGGCAATACCACGAAAACGGGGAAGATGGTGAAAGTGGAGTAATCAATTACGAATTACGATTTAAAAGACATTCCATGTTTAAAAGGCAATTTAAAAACGGTTTGTTTTTGCAAAAGCGATAATAATATTTATTGTCATCAAAACATGGAATGTCTATACGCTGCGAATTACGAAAACCATCCAAAATCTGACAGCGTACGCAGTACCTGTCAGCGTTTAAATGAAGAAGAGAGTTTGAAGTAATTTTAACTCTTCCAGGTACTTCGTACTCTGGAAGATTAAGTATCAGACTTCAAGGGTAATTCAATACCATTGGTTAAGATTTCAGAAGCCATCGGATTGGAATGATTAAAATCGGCTTCATTAAAAGGATGGGGTTCAATGTCGATGGAAAAATTGCGGCGGAACACCATTAACTGTATCTGGGTCTCGATAATATCGTTTATATCGGGCATTACAATGGCTAAATCAATGTCGCTATCCTTAGTGAATGTACCTTTGGAATACGAACCAAATAAATATGCTTTATTGATCCTGAGTTTTTTTTCGTTTATCAGAAAATACAAGTAATCTGATGCTATTTTAAATGCTCTTCTTTTATCCATCGGTGGTTTTATCCTCAGGATTTTTATTATTCTTTGCCTTCTGCATTATTGATTTATTAATTAATACTTGAGCATAGATAATCATTTTAAAATCTTATATTGGAAATAGTAAAAAAAGATTAAACATTATTTAAGAACTTCCAGCGCCTTCAAAAATGTGGGATCGGTTTTCAGATAAATGGGATAAAAACCTTTGTCGTCGAACAGATTGCGGCTAATAAGTGATTTCAGCAGGTTTTTAATTTTTTCATCAGTATCATTTTTAGCTACTGATGTTTTTTTGACACCTTTTTTAACGGCAAATGATTCAAACTGGGAATAGATAGCTGGTGAAATCCGGAAGTTT
>JGI20225J20221_1002690_pt1 | contig 12443 bp, 9 predicted proteins | sample BioMet4_FD_20221 | JGI IMG/M metagenome (IMG submission 20221) | reverse complement strand
AGTTCCGGGAGAAATCCTCTGTCGCGGCCGGAAACCCCGCGTGCTGGCCGGAGCTTGTCCGGCTGGCCGCCGCCGTGAAGGAGGAACCCCGATGAAAACCGTAAAGAAGTCCCTGCTCCGCCTCGCGCTCGTGCTGGCCGTGCTGGCCGCGCTCTGCTGCACCGCGTTCGCGATCGAAAACTTCCACGTGAACTCGAAGCAGGAGCTTGTGGACGTGCTCTCCGAGCAGCTGGAAGACCGCGTGACGAATTTCAGCGTCACCTACGACGGAGACTACCTCGACCTGGTCGACCGCTATCTGAACCCCGATCTCTCGCTTCTGCTGCGCCAGCTCGACGCCACCGAGCCCAACCCCGACAGCAGCGGCCCCGACTACAACACGCTCAATCTCAAGTCGGCCGCCGCGGGCGTGCTCGACCACGTGCTCTATTTCAGCTTTGAGTATTTCACCTCCCAGAAGCAGGAGGCCGAGCTGGACGCCAAATGCGAGGCCATCTACAAAAGCCTGCAGCTCGACGGCCTGTCCGACTACGCCAAGGTGCGCGAGATCTACGAATATATCGGCACCAACTTTGTCTACGACGATTCGCTGAGCATTTTCTCGCCCTACTACGGGCTGAAGACCGGCACCATGGTCTGCCAGGGCTATTCGCTGCTGCTCACGAAGCTTCTGTGGCTGGCGGGCGTGCCCAACCGCATCCTGATCGGCGACGGCGGCGGCGAGCCGCACAGCTGGAACATCGTGAAGCTGAACGGCAGCTGGTACGATCTGGACGTGACCTGGGACGCCGCGCAGCGCATCGGGCAGGCCATGACCTGGAACTTTTTCCTGCGCGGCAGCGCGAATTTCCCCGCGCACACCGCCGCGGACGCCTATCAGGCGTATTCCTTCGCCTCCCAGTACCCCGTTTCCTCGTCGGATTACGACGCGCCCCGCATCACGCTCTCCATCAAGGGCAGCGCCGTGCAGTCGCTCATTCTGCGGCTCAACACGCCGGTGCAGCTTGTCTCCAGCGTCTCCGGCTGCACGTTCGTCTCCACCGACCCCTCGATCGTCTCCGTCGACCAGAACGGCAATCTCACCGCCCGCAGGACCGGCGACTGCAGCATCATCGCCCGCACCGCCGACCGCTCCGTCGTGCCCGGCATGCTGACCATCCGGACGGTCGATCTGACCTCGGCGTCCTCCTGGGCGTCCTCCGCCGTCAACGCCTACTACCTGCGCGGCCTGCTGCCCGCCGAGTTCTGCACCGGCTTCCAGAAAGCCGTCACGCGCGCCGAGATGGCCCGGTACCTCTACCAGCTCTGCGCCTACGAGCTGGATCTGAGCAAGCTGGAGGTCTCCTACGTCTACCGCGACATCGGCGATTCCGACTACGCCGACGCGATCCTCGCCTGCACCGCGCTGGGCCTGTTCTCCGGCACCGGGGAGAACACCTTCTCCCCCGACGCGCCCGTGACGCGCGAGCAGGCCGCCAAGCTGCTCGTCCGGACGATGGAGCTCCTCACCGGGCAGAAGCTCGACGCCTCCGCCAACCCCGGCTACACGGACGCGGCGAAGATCAGCGGCTGGGCGTCCTCCTGCGTCTCCGCCGCCACAGCGGCCGGGCTTATGCGCGGCGACTCCCGGGGCCGCTTCTCGCCCGCGTCCGGGATCACGCGCGAGCAGCTCACGGTCGTGCTCGAGCGGATCTGCCGCACGCTGGACGCGCAGCAGAAGGCCGCCGCCTGATCTTTTTGGAAAACATCCGGCCGCCGCGATTTCGCGGCGGCCTTTTTGCGCCCGCGCGCCGGCGGAGCGCGGGTCCGCGCGCTTTATTTTCCGCATTTCCGGGCAAACTGAAAAAGCAGCCCGATGTTTACAAATTATTTAAATGTGAGGTATTGACATCCCTCCCCCGCGGTGGTAAACTGCGTTTAGCACTCAGGTAAATGGAGTGCTAAATTCTCAGAACGGAGGATTCGCCATGGAACTGTCGGAACGCAAAAAGAAAATCCTGCGCGCCATTGTCGACAGTTACGTCCGCACGGCGGAGCCGGTCGGCTCCAAGAGCATCTCGGAAATGCCCGGCATGGACTTCTCCTCCGCGACCATCCGCAATGAAATGGCCGATCTCACGGCGCTGGGTCTTCTGGAGCAGCCGCACACCTCGGCGGGGCGCGTCCCCTCCCCGGCGGGCTATCGCTTCTATGTCGACGAGCTGATGCAGGACTACCGGCTTTCCGTCGACGAGACGAAGAGCATCAACCAGGCCATGGAGATCAAGATGCAGGAGGTCGACAAGGTCATCTCCCAGGTCGGCAAGCTGGTCTCCAAGATGACGAACCTGCCCGCCTACGCCGTGGCCGAGAGCCAGGGCGCCGTGACGGTCAAGCGCTTCGAGCTGATCCTGGCCGAGGCGAACAGCTTCATCCTCGTCGTGATGACGAACGCCAACACCGTCAAGAACAAGCTCATCCAGCTGCCCGTCGCCGTGACGGAGCAGGACCTGAAGCTCCTGTCCGCGGTGCTCAACGCGAGCCTCACCGAGCTCACCGCCGACCGCATCACGCCCGACGTGCTCGCCCGCGTGACGCGCAGCGCCGGAGCGGCCGCGCCGATTGTCCCCGTCATCGTGGACTTTACGACGCAGATCCTGCAGGAGCAGCACAGCGAGGTCTATATGACCGGCCAGGCCAAGCTCCTGACCCAGCCCGAGTACCACGACATCGACAAGGCGCAGGAGGTGCTCTCGTCGCTCGACGAGGACGTGATCTCCAACCTGCCCGCGGCGCTCAAGTCGAACAGCAAAACGCAGGTTCTGGTCGGCCCGGAGAACGTGGCCAAGGAGCTCAGGGACGCCAGCGTCGTCGTCACGAAGTTCGACATCGGCGACGGCATGCAGGGCATGATCGGGGTCGTCGGCCCCACCCGCATGGATTACGCGAAGATCACGGCCCGCCTGAGCTATTTCGCCGAGAATCTGAGCCGCATGTTCAGCAAATCCCAGCTGCCGCCCCTCAAAGAGGCAGCCGAGGCGGACGTTCCGGAGGCCCCGGAGCCCGTGCCGCCCGAAGAATAAATCCCGGAGGCTGTAACGATCATGGATAAAAAGCACGAGAAAACCGCGGAAAAGCCCGCGGAGGACGTAAAGAAAGAGCCCATCCCCCAGGCGGAGGAGAAAAAGCCGGAAACGGCCGCCCCCGAAGCCGAGAAGAAAGCCGAGACCGCTCCGNAGGAGAAAAAAGAGCCCTCCGAGCTCGAGACCGTCAAACAGGAGCTCGAGAAGACAAAAGCGGATCTCGCCAAGGAGCACGACAATTACCTGCGCCTGGCCGCGGAATACGACAANTTCCGCAAGAGAAGCCAGAAGGAGCGCGACAATCTCTACACGGACATCCGGGCCGAGACGGCGGGCAAGTTCCTGCCGGTGTTCGACAATCTCGAGCGGGCCCTGGCCCAGACGACCACGGACGACGCCTACAAAAAGGGCGTCGAGATGACGATGAACCAGCTGGTCGACGTCATGGAAAAGCTGGGCGTCAAATCCTTCGGCGAGGTCGGAGATCCCTTCGACCCGGCCCTGCACAACGCGGTGATGCACCTGGAGGACAAGGACCTCGGGGAAAACGTCGTCGCGGAGGTGTTCCAGAAGGGCTTCACCGTGGGCGACAAAGTCATTCGCTTTGCAATGGTCAAGGTTGCAAACTGAATCATAAATCCGTAAAACCATTCATTCACATAGATTGCAGGAGGACAAATTATTATGAGTAAAATTATCGGCATTGACCTTGGCACCACCAACAGCTGCGTCGCCGTCATGGAGGGCGGCGAACCCGTCGTCATCGCGAACGCAGAGGGCAACCGCACCACCCCGTCCGTCGTGGCCTTCTCCAAGACCGGCGAGCGCATGGTCGGCCAGGTGGCAAAGCGCCAGGCCGTCACGAACAGCGACCGCACCGTCTCTTCCATCAAGCGCCACATGGGCACCGACTTCCGCGTCAACATCGACGACAAGAAGTACACCCCGCAGGAGATCTCCGCGATGATCCTCCAGAAGCTGAAGGCCGACGCCGAGAGCTACCTCGGCGGCACCGTCACCGAGGCCGTCATCACCGTCCCCGCCTACTTCAACGACGCGCAGCGCCAGGCCACCAAGGACGCCGGCAAGATCGCGGGTCTCGACGTCAAGCGCATCATCAACGAACCGACCGCCGCGGCTCTGGCCTACGGCGTCGACAAGGAAGCCGAGCAGAAGATCATGGTCTACGACCTCGGCGGCGGCACGTTCGATGTCTCCATCCTCGACATCGGCGACGGCGTCATCGAAGTTCTGGCCACCAACGGCAACACCCATCTGGGCGGCGACGATTTCGACGACTGCATCATCCAGTACCTGATCTCCGAATTCAAGAAGTCCGAGGGCATCGACCTGTCGAACGACAAGGTCGCCATGCAGCGCCTGAAGGAGGCCGCCGAGAAGGCCAAGATCGAGCTCTCCGGCGTCACCACCAGCAACATCAATCTTCCGTATATCACGGCNGACGCCACGGGCCCGAAGCATCTGGACGTCACCCTCACGAGAGCGAAGTTCAACGAGCTGACCGCGCACCTGGTCGAAGCAACGACCGGCCCCGTGAAGCAGGCCATGTCCGACGCCGGCCTCAAGGCCGACGACATCTCCAAGGTCCTGCTCGTGGGCGGCTCCAGCCGGATCCCCGCCGTGCAGGAGGCCGTCAAGAAGCTGACCGGCAAGGACGGCTTCAAGGGCATCAACCCCGACGAGTGCGTGGCTGTCGGCGCTGCCATCCAGGGCGGCGTGCTGGGCGGCGACGTCAAGGGCCTGCTGCTGCTCGACGTGACCCCGCTGTCCCTCGGCATTGAGACCATGGGCGGCGTGTTCACCAAGCTCATCGAGCGCAACACCACCATCCCGACCAAGAAGAGCCAGGTGTTCTCCACCGCAGCCGACAACCAGACCTCCGTCGAGGTCCACGTCCTGCAGGGCGAACGCGAAATGGCCGCCTACAACAAGACGCTGGGCAAGTTCCAGCTGACCGGCATCGCTCCCGCGCCCCGCGGCGTGCCGCAGATCGAGGTCACGTTCGACATCGACGCCAACGGCATCGTGAACGTCTCCGCGAAGGATCTCGGCACCGGCGCCGAGCAGAAGATCACCATCACCGCCTCCTCCAACCTCTCCAAGGACGACATCGACAAGGCCGTCAAGGAAGCCGAGCAGTATGCCTCCGAGGACAAGGCCAGAAAGGACGAGGTCGACACCCGCAACGCGGCCGACCAGATCATCTACCAGTCCGAGAAGACGCTGAACGAGATGGGCGACAAGGTCACGGAGAGCGACAAGGCCCCTGTGCTCGCCGCCATCGAAAAGCTGAAGACCGCCCAGAAGGGCACCGACGTCGCCGCCATCAAGGCCGCGACCGACGAGGTCCAGAAGGCTTTCTACGCCGTCTCCGAGAAGCTCTACAAGAACGCCGCTCCGCAGGGCAATCCCGGCGCGGGCCCCAACCCCGGCGCAGGCCCCGAGCCCAACCAGAATAACTCCGGCAAGCCCGGCGACGACGGCGTCGTCGACGCGGACTACGAAGAAGTCAAGTAATGAAAATCGGCCTCAAAGGGGCGGAAGAATCTTCCGCCCCTTTCCGACTGTGAGGTGAGACCTGATGGCAGATCAGAACAAGAGAGATTATTACGAGGTGCTGGGCGTTGAGAAAAACGCCTCCGACGCCGAGATCAAAAAGGCCTACCGCAAGCTGGCCATGAAATACCACCCCGACCAGAACCCCGGCGACAAGTCCGCCGAGGAGAAGTTCAAGGAGGTCAACGAGGCCTACGAGGTGCTCTCGAACAGCGAGAAAAAGGCGCTCTACGACCAGTACGGCTTCGCGGGCGTCGACCCGAACTTCAACCCGAACGCGGGCTTCGGCGGTTTCGGCGGCTTTGGCGGCGGCGGAGGCGGCGGAGGCTTCAGCGGCTTCGGCGACCTCGGCGATATCTTCGGCGACTTTTTCGGCGGCGGCGCGTCCTCGTCCGGCCGCCGGTCCGGCCCGGCCAAGGGCCAGAACATCGTCGCGGAGCTCGAGCTGTCCTTTGAGGACGCGGCCTTCGGCTGCGAGCGCGAGATCACCTTCGGGCGCATCGAACCCTGCCCCGACTGCCACGGCAGCGGCGCGCGCGCGGGCTCCGAGCCCGAGACGTGCTCCTACTGCAACGGCCGCGGCACCGTCAAGACCCAGCAGAATTTCATGGGCATGACCATGCAGTCCACGCAGCCCTGCCCGAAGTGCGGCGGCGCCGGCAAGATCATCAAGGATCCGTGCCCCACCTGCCGCGGCAAGGGCAAGGTGCGCCGCAACAAGACCATCAAGGTCAAGGTGCCCGCGGGCATCGACGACGGCCAGTCCTTCCGCGTGCGCGACGAGGGCAACTTCGGCGCGAACGGCGGCCCCAGCGGTGATCTGCTCGTGACCGTTTCGGTACGCAAGCATCCTCTGTTCACGCGGGAAGGCTCAAATGTGCTCTGCGAGATGCCCATTTCCTTTACACAGGCCGCGCTCGGCGCGACCATCGAGGTGCTGCGCCGCAACAAGACCATCAAGGTCAAGGTGCCCGCGGGCATCGACGACGGTCAGTCCTTCCGCGTGCGCGACGAGGGCAACGCCGGCGCGAACGGCGGCCCGAGCGGCGATCTGCTCGTGACCGTGTCGGTGCGCAAGCACCCGCTGTTCACGCGCGACGGCTCGAACGTGCTCTGCGAGATGCCCATCTCCTTTACGCAGGCTGCGCTCGGCGCGACCATCGAGGTGCCCACGCTCGACGGCAAGGTGCGCTACACCGTCCCCGAGGGGACGCAGACCGGCACGACCTTCCGCCTGCGCGGCAAGGGCATTCCCTACGTCGGCTACAAGACGCGCGGCGACCAGTTCGTCACCGTCGTGGTCGAGACGCCGCAGAAGCTCTCGCGCGAGCAGAAGGATCTGCTGCGCAAGCTGGGCGACAGCCTCGGCGACGAGGGCCAGCCCAAGCGCAAACGGTTCTTCGACAATCTGGGATNATAATAGGCCGGGACGCCGCATCAGCGGCGCCCCGGCNTTTTNATCCACTATAAAGGTTCGCTCTCGTAGACGCGCGGCTTGTACTCCGGCATCCACTTGCCGAACTTGAAGTACAGCAGGAACAGGATCGACGCGGCCGTCCAGGTCACGGGATAGCAGAGCGCGATGGTCGCGTTCGACAGGTGCGGGAACGTGATTGTGAACAGCAGCGTCAGCCGCAGCACGCAGACGCCCAAAAGCGTCAGAAGCGTCGGCTTGACGGCGTTGCCCACGCCGCGCATCGCGGACGAGAGGATCTCGGTGAAAGCGATTGTCACATAGGTGAGGGAGATCCAGGACGTGATCTGCACGCCCTGCCGCACCACGTCCGCGTCCGAGCAGAACAGGCGGATGGCGGGCTCGCGCAGGAAGAAGAGCAGCAGCGAGTAGCTCACGGAGAACGTCACGTGCAGCACGAGGCCCGCGCGGATGGACTTGTAGATGCGCTCGGTGTTGCGCGCGCCGTAGTTCTGGCCCGCGAAGGTCATGACCGCGATGCCGATAGCGCCGCTGATCGGCCAGAAGATGCCGTCGAGCTTCCAGAACGCCGACCAGGCCGCGACGGTGTCGGTGCCGAGCAGGTTGATGGCCTTCTGCACGAAGAGGTTCGTGAAGCCGTACATAGTGCTGGACAGCCCCGCCGGCAGGCCGATGTAGAGCATCCTTTTGAGCAGGTCCTTCTCGAAGCCGAGCCTTCGCAGCTCCAGCCGGCAGCAGTTTTTCTGCCGCGCGAGCGTGCGCACGACGAGCCACGCGCAGACAAGCTGGGAAAAGCTCGTGGCGATGGCCGCGCCCGCGACCTCCATGTGGAACACCGCCACGAAGAGCAGGTCCAGCACGGTGTTGAGCACCGCGCACACGAAGAGGAAGTACAGAGGCCGCCGGGAATCCCCGACCGCGCGGAGAATGCCGCTGCCCATGTTGTAGACCATCGAGGGGATCATCCCCGCGAAGTACCAGCGCAGATAGTCGGCCGAATACTGCATCGTGTCGGCCGGGGTTTTGAGCGCCGTCAGAAAGCGCGGCGTCACGAGAATGCCGACCAGCGTCATAAAAGCGCCGATCACGAGCGAGAGCGCGATCGCGGTGTGGACGGATTTCTGCACGCGCTCCGGCTCGTTCGCGCCGTAGTGCTGCGAAATGACGACCGCCGCGCCCGAGGACAGGCCGACGAAAAAGCCGACGATGAGGTTGATGAGCACGATGTCCGACCCGCCGACGGCCGCGAGCGCGGTCTTGCCGACGTAGCGGCCGAGGATCACGGCGTCCACCGCCGAATACAGCTGCTGCAGAAGCGTGCCCAGCATGATGGGCAGGAAGAACCGCAGCATATTCTTGAATACCGGGCCGGATGTAAAATCGGCCTGCGGCATGCGCAGTCTGGACATAGCCGGACGCCTCCTTTCGCGCAGTTCTACCATCATACTCCGATTCCGGTATTTTTCAAGGGGTGTACGAAAAAAACCTTGACAAAAACAGGCCCCGCGCCTATCATGTATTTGGCCGCAAGGACAATCGAATACAGGGGCGCTGGAATTCCGGCTGAGATTGCGCAGACGCGCATGTCCCTTGAACCTGATCCGGGTAATGCCGGCGTAGGAAGCTGATTCGTGTCAGATCGCAAAAGTTTCGTACCGCACTACACCAACAGGTTGTATTGCGGTACTCTTTTTTTGCGAGGTAATTCCCATGTCCATTCCCGACTCTGAACAGGCCGCCGTCAACAGCTCTGTCAAAAAAACGTCCCGCAGCTACATGACCCTCCGCGCGCTCTGCGAGGGCGCCATCATGCTCGCCATCGCGCAGGCGCTGGGCTATCTCAAGTTCTACGAGCTGCCGCAGGGCGGCGCCATCACGCTCAGCCTGCTGCCGATCTTCCTCTACTGCTCCCGCTGGGGCTTCGGGCCCGGCATGCTCGTCTCGTTCGCGTTCAGCCTGCTGCAGCTCTTCTTCGACGGCGCCTACGCCTGGAGCTGGCAGTCGATCCTCGGCGACTATCTGATCGGCTTCACGCTGCTCGGCTTCGCCGGTCTCTTCCACGGCAGGAAATACGGCTTCTTCTACGGCGCGATCCTCGGCAGCTTCCTCCGCTTCTTCTCGTCCTACGTCACCGGCGCAACCGTCTGGGCGGAATACATGCCCGACCGCTTCTTCGGCATGACCATGACCTCCCCGTGGATCTACTCGGCGATCTACAACGGCTTTTACACTGTCACCAGCCTGGCTCTGGTCGTCATAGTCGGCCTGCTCCTCTGGAAGCCGATGGGCAAATATCTGCAGGGCCTCGATCTCCGGTAAGAGCGCGCAAAAATCGGGCGGCCGCAAGCTTGCGGCCGCCCGATCGTTTTATTTCTTCTTCGCGTTCAGCAGCACCTTCACGATGCGCAGCGCCGCCTTCTCAAGCTCCGCGCGCGTCGGGTCGCTCACATAGCGCTCGCCGTCGGCGAGGAACATACCGCCGAAGTGCCAGTCGAGGATCATCGACTTCACGAGCACGCTGTTCTCCCCGAGGATCTCGCCGCTGAGCGTCAGCTGCGGCAGCAGCGCCGCCCGGTACGAGCGCGCGGCGATCTCGAAGCCCAGCGCGTACACGTCACGCCACGCGGACTGCGACACGTCGAACGAGCGCCGGGGATCGACCGTGCGCAAGACCGCCGTGCCGTAGGGCTGCACGCCCTCGGCCAGGGCCGCGGCGCAGACGCCGGCGAGCACGGGGTCCTCCGACCAGGTCTCGAAGAAGCCGGGCTGGCGGGGCGTGCGCTGGAGATTGGCGCCCGGCGCGAGCCAGAACTGTACGCCGTACTCCGCCATCTCGCGGCCGACGGCCGCGCCGACCGAGCGGATGAGCTCGCGGTCGAACGAGCAGGCGAGCAGGCTCGCCGCCGGGAAGGCCGTGCAGGGCTGGCGCTTCACGATTTTCTCGTTCTCGTCCTTGATATCGCGCGTGAGCTGCAAACCGTCGGAGCCCGCCGCGATCGTGTAGGCGGGCACGCCGTACCGCTCGAGCGCGGCGGACGCGCCCAGCGCGCCGGGCACCTCGGACGGGCAGAAGCCGAAGTCGCAGACAAGCTTCCGCAGGCTCTCGTCGTCGAGCCCCGCCACGAACTGGAACAGCGAGCACCAGTCGTTCTGCAGCTCCTGCAGCGTGTGCATCTTGCCGTCGCTGCGGCAGCCTGTGAACTCGCGGCCCTTCTTCTGGCTGCGGCGCGGCAGATTCCGGTCGGACAGGCGGATGGCGCGGCGGCGCGCCTCGCGCAGCTCGTCCTCCTCGCCGGGATAGGTGTAGGGCGAAGCCCCGGAGCGGCTGCGGCAGAGCGTCGGGCCCATCTTGAGCGGCGCGACGGCCTGCACCACGACGCCGCGGGTCAGGCGGATGGAGCCCGCGATGCAGCTCGCGCGGCTCGCGGTGCCGATGCGGATATCGTAGTAGCCCTCCTCCAGGCAGAACGCCGAGGCGTCCTCGCGGAAGGCGGCCAGCTCCGTCACGGGAAAGCGCAGCTCGACCGTCTGGCTCGCGCCGGGCTCGAGCAGCTTCGTCTTGGCGAAGCAGTCGAGCAGATACACGGGCTGCTCGAGCTTGCCCTCGGGGTGGGAGACGTAGACCTGCACGACCTCCTGCACGGGCCAGGTCTCGCCGGTGTTCTGCACCTCGGCCGAGACGAACACGTCGGTCCCGTCGAGGCCCATCGACACGGCGCCGAGCTCGGCCTTGCCGTAGGTGAGGCCGAAGCCGAACGGATAGAGCAGCTCCGTGCCGAAGCTGTCGAAGTAGCGGTAGCCCGTGAAGCGGTCGGCCGTCTCGGCGGCCTCGTCGAAATCGGAGAGTCTGAGCGGCCAGCTGTGCGCGAGGCGGCCGGCCGGCATAAGCTTCGCGGTCAAAAGATCGCAGAGCGCGTAGCCCGCCTCCTGCCCCGGAATACCCATGAACACGACGGCGGCGCAGCTGCGCGCGGCCTCGCCGAGCTCCATATAGCCCGGCGTGTTGAGAATGAGCACCGAGCGCTCGAACGCGGCCGAGACGGAGGCGATCATCTGCGTCTCCTCCGCGGTCAGCTGCGGGCGATAGTCCTCCGGCCGGCGCGTCACCACGAGAAGGGCCGCGCGGCAGTGCTCCGTGAGCTCCTCAAGGCTGATGCCCGAGAGCGGCAGGGGCTCGCCGTTCGGATGCTCCACGGCCCAGGCGCGGTATTTGTGCGCGAGCAGCCCGTCGGGCTTCACATATTCCGACGCGCACAGACCCGAGAGAATGTCGATCGTGCGCCAGGGCGTCATGGCCCTCTGGCAGCACGCGGTAAAGAGCTGGCCGATGCCGAACACGGCCACGGGCAGCGGTTCGCCCGCCTCCGGCCGCAGCGGGAGCGCCCCGCCCACATTTTTGAGAAGAACCATACTGCCGGCCGCCGCCGCGCGGGATACGAGCGCGCTTTCCGAGAGTCTGGGTGTCAGTTCCATGGCAAATCTCCTTGTTCTTCTGTCGTGATACCATGATAGCACAAATCCCCCGAATGCGAAACGGAAAAAACCATTTTTGCCGACACGTTTTGTCCGAACCCTCCCCGCCCGCCGCCGTATAATCGAAGCGCCGGGCAAAAAGGAGGACATGCCATGAAAAAAACCGCCGTCATTTCTCTCGCCGCCGCGCTCGTGCTGCTGGCCGCGCTGCTGCGCGCGGGCGCCTCGCGCCCCGTCCCCGCGGGCGGGCCGTACGCCGGGAGCGAGCTCTCGCAGCTCGAGGCCGAGCAGTCGTTTGTGGAGGGCGAGCCCGCGCGGGGCCTGCGCGTGCTCATCCGCGCGGAATACTGCGATTCCGCCGAAATCCGTCAAAACGGCCGACTCGTGCAGACCGTCTCGTTTACAAACGGCGAGACCGCGGCCGGGCCGCTCGCCCCGGGCGCCTACACCCTCGCGGCCGGGGACGCCGAATGCGCCTTCACGCTCGCGGAGAACGCCAGCCTGCGGGCCGTCTCCGGCGACGGCTGGACGGACGGCGAGGTGCTCTATTTCGGTCCCGGCGGATAGCCGCCCCTTTTTTACAAAAAATTCACCCAACACGGCAAATCTGCTGTATAATATATGAAATATGCCAGTCCGGCGGCTGCCGGAAAAGACTGTAAAGGAGGCGTGGAAATGGCAAAGTCCATTCTCATCGTCGAAGACGACCACAACATCTCGGAGCTGCTGCGGCTGTATCTGGAAAAAGAGGGCTACACGGCGACGATCGCCAACGACGGCGGAGAGGGCATCGAGGCCTACCGCAAGCACAAGCCCGATCTCGTGCTGCTCGACATCATGCTGCCCGTGATGGACGGCTGGGGCGTGCTGCGCACGATCCGGCAGGACTCCCAGAC
>JGI20225J20221_1002688_pt1 | contig 12449 bp, 19 predicted proteins | sample BioMet4_FD_20221 | JGI IMG/M metagenome (IMG submission 20221) | reverse complement strand
CATTGCATTAGCTGCAACTTGAACCGTTTCAGAGAACTGATTCCATGTAACAGGAATCCATTGTCCCTTATCATAATCCCGGTATTTCAGGGCCACACGGTCGCCATATTTTTCGGCCTGGCGATGAACCAAAACAGATAAATGATGATAAGTCATACTATGTTTTTTTGTAATTTCAGGGGACAAAGGTATAGTTTAATTTGCAACTATCGCCATATTTGTGAAGTAATTTGCTCTAACTTATTTATATAGAAGTATCGATATTGTCAGCAAATCTTTCTTTTTATAAGATTTATATTGGGAATTTTAGTTAAATGCATTTGTTTCAAGGTTGATATCTTCTAGGCCTCTTTATAAACCAAAATGAATTAATAATTGTTCAATTACTAAATCATTAAGTTCAATTTCTTTAAGTATTAAAATTAATAAATCAATATTTTTATCTTTTACTGCATTTTCAAATTTGTCCATTAATCCACTTATATAAAGTCGCTAATTAACAGTCATTCAAATATCTAAGATTATTTTTGTAGATATTGCACAACATGACATAAAGAGTAGCCAATACCAAATTAATCATCATTTGCTTTACGAATGATTAAAGAACAGCAAAAACGTAGATGCTACCAACAAGAGTATTAGTAAAATTATTGATAACCATTTGTTTCTAATAGTCCATTCTTTATATATTAAACATATAATTCCAAACAGAATAATTCCAATTATTGGAGACAAATCAATTCCCTTTGCAAAAACGGTCAAGAAGTATTGCTCTCCGCCGGGATGTTGAGAATCAATAGCACTTGACCGTTTTTGCAAAGGAATAATTCCAATTATTGGAGACAAATCAATTCCCTTTGCAAAAACGGTCAAGAAGTATTGCTCTCCGCCGGGATGTTGAGAATCAATAGCACTTGCTGCTGTACACAAAACAATCAAATAAAAAATGAATGATAAAAACAATACTAGCAACGGGTTCCATTTTTTCATATCTTATTTTTTAGCATTCTGCTTAAAATCACTAATAGGCATTATCTTTTTCTTATTGTTCTTAAGGGTCAATATTACCCGTTTGTTTTCAGTTGTGATGTTCTTAATATCTTTATCATTTATTGGATAATGTTTCTTATATAATCCAATATATGCTTTATTTTCATTGTTTATAAAAACAATTGCAGGTTGATTTTTATACAAAAAAAAGATTTTCTCAAATTCGTCATTTGAACTTTCAAGCATTAATTCATTCTCAAAGTTACTAACTATTATTTTATTGTGATCAAGTTGAAATGTGGTCAATAAACGATAATGTTGATGTGTACCACTTAAAAAGATGAAGCTGTTCTTATATTTAAGAATAAAATTTGGAACAAAACTGCAAGATTCTGAATCTTTCAGATAGTAATATTCTTTTTGAATACTACTATTATTTATTGTGACAGTAATAACAGCAGTAGTGTCATTCTTAAGATTGTACTCTACTTTGTTCGATATATCCAATATAGTATCGACTCTACAAGTTAGCACTTGAGATACAGCACATAAAGGAAACATATATAAAACAAGCAATAAAAAATGATATTTCATACTCGGCATGATATTTTATCAGCTTCCTCATAATCCAGTATTTAAATCCCCAATTCTCGTATCTTCTAGAGCTCTTTGATAATTTATTAAGATTGACAGAGAGAAGTTTTTCCATGATTGGCAAATTTAATTATTTGTCTTGCATTTTTGCTACTTTATTACAATATTAATCAAAAATAGGTATAGGGGTTTCTTCACCCAAAAACGTAGCGCCCATAACAAGAAAAGCTAATTTCTACAATCTATGACAACAAATTGCTAACATCATTGCTTCTGTATTCTTTTTAAAAGTATTTTTCCTAAAGCAATATCTTTGTGAACATATTTTCCACTAGTGTATAGTTCGCTCATTTGCAATATAGAATTGACATCTCCTAATTCAACACCTTTTCTAAGATACTTCAAAGCTAAAGCTTCTGTTTCTTTATCAATTTTCCCAGTTTTATGATTTTCATAGATGGAAGTTAAACAATGAAAAACATAAAAATACGCAGGTGGATAATTATATTTATTTGCCATATAAAGGGAATAAAAAAGATATTCTTCTTCATACTCCTCGTTAAGATATGCAATATTTAATTCTGCATAGGCAGTTGTATCACCTTTTAACAACACAAGGGATTTCAATTTGTCAATTGGGCGAGTGCTATTTCCTGTGGTTACTGTACTACCCACTTTGAAATGAATCTCATGAGAATTATAATACACACCTATTCCTATGGCTGAAATAATAAGAATAAGAATAGCGAGAAGAATAGCTATAATTAGTTTATAACTTTTTGTTTTCATGATTGTCTTAACAATTTAAAATGTGACTCAATAATGCATTAAAGTCTTTTGGTATTGGTTTAGAATATTCTGAAAACACTACTCAAATTACCATAAAGATAACCCTGCCTTATGTTCATTCCCTATATTAACAGCCTTCAATTCCTCTATAAATAATTTAGTAAATTTGAGCTGTTCTAATTGTAAATTATGTATAAAGAATTTCTGATTATTGTTCTTATCTATATCTGCTTGATCAAAATTAAAATGCAAAACTTTGCTTTTTATATAAATGCTAACGCTCCTAGTGATTTTATCCTCATGGAATGTACGTATATCTGTTCCATAGTTTTCAGGATAAATAAATTCTTTTCTGAGTTCTGATATGTTTTTATCAATAAATGAAAATAGAGGCAAACAATCAACCATCATATGCTTATAGCTTATACAAGGGTGAATTTTGGTAAAGTAACACTTACCTTTTATTTTCCAAGCAACATAATGATTTATATATAAACCATGGTAATAACCAAATGGTGAACAAGTATCATTTTCCAATTTTTCCAGTCCCCAGAGGCCACCTTCTTCTATTTTCAATGAAATAATTGTATCAACTCCACTTTTCCTTAAATCTTTAATTAATGAAGAGAAATTCCTTGCTGAAAAGCACAAGCTAGAAAACATTAATATAAACAAGATTGATATAAACTTTTTCATCTTTTGTTTTTTCAATTATATAGTGTTTCAAATGCTATTACCAATCTATTTCCCCTTGCATCACCCGGAAACATTATAAAGAGACTTTGTAATATAGCCTTAAGCAAATCACAACATATTTGGCAAATTTAATATATTGTCTTGCATTTTTGCTATTTTATTATAAAAATCCATTACTTAATAGCGCTTTTATCCTCATTAAGTTGAATAAATTATTATTCCATATATAGAAACTTGGTATCACATTAGGTGGCAGAGGTGGCAGTAAAAAAGACCTTTTTGGCTTCTGAGAAATAGGAATTTGGAAATTATGCAATTTTGAACTGAATCCCAACTTTTTTGTATAACTTTTGGGGTACAGTTCATGAGGTGAAATGGATGGATATTTCCGGCTTTAGGGTCAACAGTTGACAATATAGGCAATGCTGGATAATATCCTCTTGCTCCATAGGTTTCTACAACCTACGGCGAACTGAGACTCTAAGGATTTAATACATTTACATTCAAAACTCCTGATGAAATCAATGCTAAATTCATTTCAATGTATTCAACCTTAATCGTTGGGATAGATTCAATTAATTCCAAGCAGTAATTCTTTTTGTTACTTTTCAATAAATTAGTCCCCAAAAATATATAATCTCCAACAACACCTTTAAACTGTTCATGTGGATTAAGTAATACAGAATCTTTCTCCATTAGGGATACTGGTATTAAATTGATGGTATACGAATTATTTTTCACTTTGAAGTGCAAATACATTTTAGATTTTCTTGGCAGAAGCTTAATTGTTTTGTTGGACTCATTTGAAATACAATACCGCAAATGAATATATGGTCCATCATTGTCTCCCTCTTTGATGATGTTAGATCTATTATTTACAAATATATTAGATACATCAATCTTCTCTATTGTTAAAGTCGTCTGTGAGTATAATTTTACTAAACTCAACAATACTACAAAAATAAAAGTTAAAAAAAACCTCATTTGAAATTAAAATTTAATTGATTGGATTTCATTCATAAAATTCAGCTTGATTATCATATAATAGCTTTATTTTCTTTTCAACAAGACTATCATATCTTAATCCGATAAAGTTATCAATATAATAACAAGAGATTCCATCATCATCTCCTTCATCTCCAATTCCTCTAATTAATACTTGATCATCAGTAATATCAATTAAAAATCCAATTATATAATCATCTTCATTCAGAAAAAAGGTGCATATCTTATCACTTCCTTGCAATGTTTTTAAATCAGAAAAAAGAAATTGGCCTTCCTTCCATATCGTTACACGGTTGTTAGGATCAAACATAGATTTTACCAGATATAAATTCCAAGCGTTTTTGGTATCTGTCATTATATTCAATATGAAGTACGTCAGTAATACAAGACTACTGTTCATAAAAATTACATTAATGCTAGCTTAAAAATAGAAATGAGCAGCTCCTTAAGCTTGCACATTTCACTATCAGTTAGTAATCAGATTACCTTTGGCTTGCGGACGGATTACAAATCCATTCAAGCAGCGGATCGACTACATCACTATAAGCCATTTAGAATTTATTGACAAAGAGGAAAGACTATCTTATAAAAACTATTCTTCTGATCTTTGATACATATTTGATAATAATTTTGAGTATTGTGCTTCACATTATAGTAATTGACATTTATCAAACATAAAATAAATCTAACAGGATTATTGATATATTCATATATTTCTATATGCTTTTCATTTGATGCCACTTTTTTTATTTTACAATTGCCATCATCTTGATAATTGTATCTTTTATAATCTCTTGGATTCATGTCATAATACAAATCGAATCCCAACAAAAAGACATCTGGTCTTTTAAAAAAATCATTGTTGATTTTAGCTTTTTCTAATAACTGTCTTGAAAAAACAAATCGACCGCCATAATAACTAGTAATAATTGGATTTTCAATTGAAATTGTGTCAACAACATAAAAGTTTTTATAGTTATTTTCACCCTTATAATTCGAATCAAATATATTTTTTGAGCATGAAGATAATAGAAAAAAAATCAATATTAGTATAATGTTTGGAGTTTTCATCTTTAATTCACCTTTCCTTTTTTTAATTCATCATTTGTATAATTTGTATTATTAACTGTACCTTTAACTGCATTAACTTTATTGCCATTTGAATCATATTCATAATTTACTTTACCTCCTAATGGATACGAAATCATATCATTAACATTTCTTTTATTTACATTACTTGATCGGTTTGGGTCTGTCGATGATGGTGTCATTAATCCTTTGGTATCATGGTCTAATCCTAAAGAATGTCCCATTTCATGTGCCCCTGTATTAGCATTTTGCTGAGAATATTTTACTTGAATATAATTACCATTAATAGTAGCACCATTAGTATTTGCATCCAGTTTAGAATCGGGTACTACAATGTAAACGTTTCCTTGACCGGAATTATCAGCACTTAAAGTTGTATTTAGTGATCCCATCTCACCTAAATTTGGATCAATTTTAACTTCAACAACTTTAACTTCAAAATTAACTTTATAGGTAGTAAGATCATCTCCTTTTCCTACTGTATAAGTATAGTTGCCACTTTGTTGATTTAATGTTTTTGCAGATTGATTAGCAGATTTCAAAGATGAAGATGTTGCATAATAAGTAGCATTAACAGTTACTGTCTTCGCTTTATCATCAAAAGTAAGTCCATAATCCATACCTGTGGGATCTACAAATCTTATAGGGTTGTTTGCACAATAGGCGTAGGGAGAAATCGAATAATAATTCTCTACATGAGGGTCTATCACACCCCATCGACCAATAGCAGCATCATAATGCCGTGCACCATAATCATACAAATCCAATCCATGCATCCTATCAAGTTCTTTACCATTGTATTTGTACCTGTTATCAGAATTATCAATTCCTTCACCGAAAGTCATTCCAAAGGGATAGTAATGATTGGTTTGTTCAATAGTCCCATTTTGATTGAATACTACACGGTTATTCCCTTGATGATCCAGAATATAGTAATGGTAAGTTGGTGTTGTAGCACTCATTGTTATATACCCACCATCCACAAGTATTCTGCTGAGAGCTCCGTTTTCATAGATCACATTACCGCTACTCCAGTCGTTTAGACACTTATAAAGGAAAGAAATAAGATACATCTTTTTAGTGCCTAAACAATCAAAATTATTTATTATTTTAAAATAATAAATGATTCTATGGGCTCATCCAGTCTATATGTTTTCCCGTAAATCTTAAGCATATCTCCTCTAAAAAAGAATGTCATTTTTATGTTATCCTTGTAATATATATCCAATTTATATCTAGGTATAAATACAGCAGGTTCCCACTTTGCTTTATTTATTTTCTTAACAATCTTAGTGATAGAGTCTATATTTACAATATTGACATCTTTATGCTCCTCAAATCTATCTGTAAGTACTAGTTTCACAATGTTTTTATTATCAATTATCTTATTTGATTGACAAGCAAACAAACATACAGTCATAATTATAAATACACACTTTTTCATATATAAAATTTTAAGGTTCTTTAAAGAAAACAACTAATCTTTTTAAAATATTCCCTGAAATAGCATCTTTAAAATTTGTATTAGTTTTATTTCCTGGATTTCTTATAATCGAGGCATTAGGAAGATTCACTGAAGCATTATATAATTGATTTGGAGTTGTAATTTTTATACTTTCGAATTGTTCTTCAGTATTCCCTAAATGTATTCTGCCTGGAACAGCGTATTCAATGCCTGCTTTAGCATAATCAGAGCAATTATTATTTAACCCATTATACTCAGAATTTGCAATTTCATGTGATGATAATGACAAATTGACCAACTCATCTGTAGATGCATCTGTTTTCAATTTAACAATGCCATCAGGAGAACGTCCTTCATTACCTGTATCTGTACTTCTGAGTTTATTTAATGTTGTAACTTTCTTATTAAATAACGCACCCACATTTTGATCAACATCCATTTTCCCTACTTTATTGGCAGGCCACAAATCAGAATAAGTAACAGTATCATCTTTTACTTGCCTAGTCACAGGATCTCCATTTTTATCAACAACAATATTACCATTTCTATCCTTTACTTTTTCTGTTCTATAATTGTCTACAGCAATTCCGGCATGTCCAACACGACCGTCATAAGAAGCCCAGATAAACAAATAAACATCTGTTCCATCCGGATCTACAAATCTTATTGGATTATTAGCACAATACACATACGGCGAAACAGAATAATACTTTTCCGCCAAAGGATCGATTACTCCCCATCTACCAATAGCAGCATCATAATGCCGTGCACCATAATCATACAAATCCAATCCATGCATCCGATCAAGTTCCTTACCATTGTATTTGTACCTATTATCAGAATTCTCAGTTCCTTCACCGAAAGTCATTCCGAATGGATAGTAATGGTTAGCTTGTTCAACCGTTCCACTTTGATTGAATACCACACGGTTATTCCCTAGGTGATCCTGAATATCGTAATGGTAAGTGGGTATTGTACCACTCATTGTTATATACCCGCCATCAATTAGTATTCTGCTGAGAGTTCCATTTTCATAGATCACATTACCGCAATAATCAGTTTGGGTTGTTAATGCACTTTATCAGCAGGAATAGGAAGCATGCTTCCCATTAGTACCAAAAGATTCTCGGTAGTAGTTACTTGTTTTAACTTTCGTTTTACTCCGGCAGCATCATAAAGATACTCAGAAGTATGTCCTTCGGTAAATTGTAATACACTTGGCAAATTTAGTATATTGTCTTGCATTTTTGCTTTTTCCTTGTAAGAATCTCTTGTTAAATCTCCATTAGCATCATAAGTCTTTTCTACAAAAAACATCAGAGATGAGTTTTTTCAACTAGCCAAAAGGCGAAAATTATGGTAAGTTTTAAATAATCGAGTCCATGCATACGATCAAGTTCCTTACCATTATACTCATGTCTGTTATCAAAATTATCAATTCCTTCACTTAAAGTCATGCCGAAAGGATAATAATCAAAATGATAATTGACCATCGTCACATTATCCTTATTTTACACGAACCGGCTCTGCAATTCTAACACACTTTGGTTTCATGTCTATAAATTCAATATATTTATTTTTGTTTGATTTTACACTAACTGATAATACAATTGTTTTTCCTTTTATATAATCTAAAGTTTCATGCTGATTTTCGTTTATACTTATTGGAGAAAAAAATGGTTCTAATGACACTTCTTTATCATTAAACACCCCTACTATTCTAGTTTTTAGATAAAACTCATTATCCTTTTCTTCCCCATTAAAAATATGAGAGTAATTTAAAATACCTTTTTCATTTTTCATACATAGAATTATATTTTTACCAATATCATAGGTTACATTATTTTNTTTTGGAATTCTTATTAAAACTCTACATTTATCTCCCATTCCAAAAAATGAATCTTTGAGAACATAATATACTTCCATATCCATTTGCATTTTCTCGTTATATTGAGGACTGCAACTTATTGAAAAGACAATCTCTATAACACAAATTAGAATAAGTCTTATATTAGAATTTTTCATATTTTCAATTAGTTAAAATTCATAAAATATTTTATTATTACTTTGTCAGGGGCTTCAATTACAATATTTGGATTACCATTCCCCTTTGGTAAAGGCTTAAGCACCTCTACTCTTTTATCTCCACTTTTTGCTACAGCATTATGAACTGATCCAGGTGTCGTAGCGTCTACAGATTTATAAGTAATACCACTTGTTGCCCCTTCAACTGTAACGGTTGAAGGAGTTGAACCATTAATTCCAACAGACTCAACGGCTCCTTTTGTATAAGTTGCACAATCATTATTAGGCATTTCATATTTTGAGTTGTATTTTTCATCTAAGTCTAATGATGCAGACATTACATTATCTTGATGTGCATCGCCGTTTATTTTAATAATTCCATCAGCACCTCTACCTTCACCGCCATTAAATGACGCTAAATCCGACTTAGCAATGACTTCATATCTATAATCAGCATCTTTACTTTTTCCAACTTCAGCGCTACCACCTTCTGGCCATAAATGACGAACAACCAAATAACCTGTAAGATTACCCTTTGAATCACGATCTTCAATAGCAACCGCTGAATGTCCAACTGCATCTCCTTTAGGGAGCCAAGTTAATAGGAATTCATCTCTTCCATCTGGATCAATCCTATTAACTGGATTTTCGCTACAGTAAGCATAAGGAGAAATATTATAATGTTTCTCCGCCAAAGGATCCATCACACCCCATCTACCAATAGAAGCATCAAGATGCCTTGCACCATAACCATACAAATCCAAACCATGCATACGATCAAGTTCTTTATTATTATACTTGTACCTGTTATCAGAATTATCAATACCTTCACCAAAAGTCATTCCAAAGGGATAATAATGATTAGTTTGTTCAATCGTTCCATTTTGATTGAATACTACTCGGTTGTTCCCCTGATGATCCTGAATATAATAATGATAAGTGGGTGTTGTGCCACTCATTGTTATATACCCGCCATCAACAAGTATTCTGCTCAAGACTCCGTTTTCATAGATCACATTACCGCAATAATCCGTCTGGGTTGTTACTGCTACTTTATCAGCAGGAACAGGAAGCATGCTTCCCATAGGCACCAACAGATTCCCGGTAGTGGTTACTTGCTTTACCTTTCGTTTCACTCCGGCAGCATAATAAAGATACTCTGAAGTATGACCTTCGGTAAATTGTAACGCACTTGTATGCTTTTTAGTTATAATAATTACAACTAATTTATATAGAAAAAAATCACCAATATTCTCACACTTTATATTTATTCAACCTCCCATTGCTCTGGATGATCCAAATTATTAAAAATTCTAAAGCCATTATATATCTTATAATAAGCAATTTGTATAGCATCATATCTATAAACGTTATAGAAAAAAGTTGTATCTATAAAGCGTTTATGGAAATAAAAATCCTTATCTATATTAATAAGCTTTATCTTGAACTTAACTTTTCGATTCATTTTATTAATTGTCGCAACTTTCATCGCATCAATTCCTGATTCACTATTATTATAAAAAAATATTCGGTTGAAGACCAATGAATCATTGATCCAAACTTTAGCTACTTCTTTATTTATTCTTTCAAAATCGAGTGACAGATACACATTAACGCCACTATTGTTAATTTCATTTTGCTTATTTGTACACGACATAAACAAACAAAAGATTATTAATACACAATATTTATTCATTGCACAAGATATTTAACACCAAAAATAGTTTTCCGAACTGGAGAGCAATGATTCAATTTACCTTGAAGTATTTTTGTTGCATCTCTCTGATTTGTTCATTTTTCAAATAAGTAGCTTTAGATGGATCACCTCAAACCTGTAGTATGTTATCCATGAAGTATGTTTATTATCTTTATTTCTATTTATAATTTNTCAAAGATCGACCGACTAATTATTCCGATATCCAAGACTCTGGGTTATCTCGATTATTATAGACTTTAAACCTTTTANTAAAACCTGTATAAGAAATAATCATTTCATCAATATTATTGATGAAATAGAAAAATGTCGTATCAACATATTGTTTTTGATTGCATGATGATTTATCAATATTAATAAATTGAACTTTAAATTTTATCAGGCTGTTAGTTTTATTAAGGCAAGTAGCCCTCATACCCAAAGCATCTTCATGCTTATTTAAATCAGAAAAATATATTTTACTAAATTTCAAAGTATCATTAATCCACAATTTTGCAACAGTTTTATTATTCCCTTCATAATNCATACGAAGAAANACAAANACTTNNTTACTATTNACCTTCNCTTTTTTACTATTGCATGATAATAGCAAACAAATCAGCAATAATAGTAAAAATGCGTGCTTCATTTTATCATATTTTTAATAAAAAAAGATATTACAGGAGAGACTATATTAACTTTATCGTTTATATAATTATGCATCATTAAATTTTATNNGTCCATTATTTNAAAAAGTTGCTTTAGATGGATCTTTACATGCATCCTGAATACACCAAGATTTCATCATTAAATTATTCATATCTTCAGGTAACCCTATATGAGGTAATCCAGCAGAATAAGCAAATTCATGAGCTATAGTTCTTTTATTTTTCCTGCAATCATTCTATTAGCTAATTAATCCCCAATATTAATATTATGTATTCCAAATCATCTATCAATTTTTAATTTCTTCTCATTAGATAGAAAATAGGAACAATTTACTTATTTATCTTTTTAATAATCGGTCTTGAAAAAGTTCCTTCTTCATTTTTCAAAGGAAATGGCATAAAAGGATAGGCACCATCTAGCTGATAACAATTAAATTTTCCATTTCTATCCTCTATTGCCCAATAAAATTCATCTAGATTATTCATATCTTTTTCTTTTTTTATATCAGGATCATTCACTGATACATATTTTTCTAGCCCAGTATAAACAGAAATAATCTTATGGTCTAACTCAATATGCCATAATGAACTTATTTGACTTCCACGTTCTTTTTCTGTTAATGATACAGGTCCAATATAAAATAAAATGTTAGAATTATGCGGATCAAGTTTATCAAAGTATAACTCATAGATCTTATTTGACGGACTCTTTTTTATGATGCTGTCAAGCAGCATTTCAATGCCTGCCCTAAGTCTGATTTGTTTTACCTGCTTATTCTGAGTTACACAAGATTGCAATATTAAACAAAAGAAAACTATCAATCCAGTTTTAAAACTATTCATTTTACTTTTTACAAATTATGAAAATTATTACTTTTTTTATATTAAGTCAAAAAAAAAATCACCCTTAATCAAGTTACTAATGTTAGCACCAGGATGTATTCTAGTAATATTAAACATTCTGTATCTATTAAAACCTGCTGGAGTAGCTGTTGTGTTATGTGCCGTAACAATAAAACTCACATTATCTTTCACGATTAATTGAAAGATATGCTGGTTTATATTTGAGGTCCATCAAGTATTGGACTACCAATAATCACACTTTCTAATCCATCATTTATCATGTAATAGTTTGAGTCAGACCAAAAGAGATTTTACCCACATAAAAGGCTTTAAACTTTAAAACTCCGTTGCTATATTTACATTATTTAGGTGCTTTTATTATATAGATGTAATGTTCAGTGCCTACTTCTTCAATCCTTCCGGATATTATTTTCAATTTTGGATCAACATACTGAATTTGCAAAGTAGGCAAAATCTGTAACATTTCTTCTGTATAGTCGTAATATTTATTCACACTATCAAATTTCAGTAAGTTTGTACCCAGCAAAATTCCACACGAGAATTTTATTGGATATTTTTCATTTGGTTTAAT
>JGI20225J20221_1004158_pt1 | contig 12465 bp, 12 predicted proteins | sample BioMet4_FD_20221 | JGI IMG/M metagenome (IMG submission 20221) | reverse complement strand
CCCGTAATTTTTGGAGCCGTTTTTTTTTGAATACACGTTATGTTTCACAGAACTTCTTGCAATAATATACGGAAACCAAGTTTGCTAAACAGCCTACTTGGTAATTTGTAATGAAATACTTTTTAATTTTTGTGCACATAAAACTTCAAATAACAGTACCGGACTATTACTAGAAACGGAATAGGAAGACATTTCGTTTACAAAACACTGTTGGCTCAACTAATCACGGTAGTTAGTGAGGAAAATCACAATCCATAACTCAAAGAATATGTACCAGATTACATAACTAATTAGATGTACCATAAAATTAAGTCGATAACGTAGCAACGCCTCTAGCCGAAACGTATAATATTAGTTATAGATAAGAATTAAAAGACAACCGAATTATATACACAACTCTTACCACGAAATTACCAAGATAAAGGTGGAGAAATAATTTATCGCACAATCATACTATAGTCTTTAGGCCGAAATGTACTAATTAGACTTTCCGCATAATCCATATACGTCATTTATCTGAGAACTAAAACCAAATTAAGGTGTTTACTAATATTAACGAAATGTCCACGGTATTATCGTGGACATTGTAAATATAATAAGACCAAGCCGTTACATGGCTAACTAAAGTGTAAAAAAACCTTAGTACCATGTATTATAGAAAAAGTTAAGATAGCGTCTACAGTCTACTTAGATGAGAGTTTCCTACATGTTTTTGCGAAACGCATTGTCATACAATACATTAGCTAATGTATATAAGTCCGTTCTTATACATTTTAGGGAGTGATTAGGCCCTAATCACTCTATTGTCCTACATGCTTTGCAGAGTGATTAGGGTCTAATCACTCAAAGACGCACCGAAAAAGGCGATTTTATTTTTGTTGTGCTTCATACATTTACTTATAATAGTATTTGATTATAAACAATCATAGTTATACTTACTGACTCACTATACATTTTTTTAAGCTGTTACTGATAATCATTATTGTTTCTGAAATCCTTTACTGGGAAGGTTGGCATATCAAAATGCCATATAAATTTATTTGTTTTTAAAATATATTTACAAATAGCAGTGGCGTTTCTTGAATAATAATTCTTAAGAAAGGCATTGATGTGATTTGCGTTACTGCCAGAGACACGGTTTAATGGTGTGACTTAAAAAGTGATTTTGGTATTATGGTTTGATCAAATTCCATCGTTTTGGTGCAAATACGTGCTTATAATGTAGGAACCATGTAGGAAAGATGTAGGAAAATGCACTCTTATACATTAGGTAAATATTTGATAGATAGGTATTTAAGCCAAAAATGTAGGTAATGTAGGTAATTTTTCTTTTTTTCTGGAATCTTTTTCTAGTTAAAGGATAAGACTCTCCATAAATAACCCTTGTTTGTAAGTCGTTTCACACTTGCTCTATTAAAAATTAAACTTTTAATTACCTCGATTTTATTGACGTTTTTCCATGATTTCCTTCACTCTTTCCGCAAAATAAAAAACATTAAAGGAGTAATATAGATATCATATTATTATATCCACCAACCGATTTGTCGGATGAACCACAAAAATGTATATTTGTACTTATAAAGTTTTATAGAACATATAAACTAGGCTTTTTGATTAGTATGATTTATTAGCAAATGCATATAAACAATCTTATTCTTAAGGAAATACGTGCTTTGCAGCGAATATATAACTAGCTTTTGACTTAATACATGGGGTAACATACTGTATAATAACGCGTTGCGCAAAAACATGTAGGAAATCACTAAAGTTTTTATTCTTTGAAGAAGTTTTATTCATAAAATAAAAATAAGCGAGATTAAATAATCTCGCTTAGTATCTTTAGATCTTCATCTGTTGTAGCCCATGAAGTTACAAAACGGCAAACGAAATTCTGTGTGTCATAAGGCTCCCAATGAGTGAACATAACTTGTTGTTCAAGTTCTTTCATCTTATCATTCGGNACTATGACAAATTGTTGNTTTGTTGGNGAGTCAAGAAAGAACTTATAGCCCTTTTTCGCAAACAACTGCTTCATCTTTTCTGCCATTTCTATTGCATGTTTTGAAATATCAAGATAAAGGTTGTCGGTAAACAATGCATCAAACTGTATGCCGATAAGTCTGCCTTTTGCCATTAATGCCCCATGCTGCTTTATCGTAGTGAAGAAATGCTTTGGTGCTCCATTCGGGAATACTACAGCTTCTCCGCACAATGCTCCAACTTTTGTTCCGCCAATGTAGAATACATCACAATGAGCGGCAATGAATTTGAGGTCAACATCACTTTTAAGCGACATTATTCCATAGCCCATTCTGGCTCCGTCAATAAACAGGTGGAGATTATACTCTTTGCAAACATTGTATATATTGCTTATTTCTTCTGCTGAATATATCGTACCATATTCTGTAGGATAAGTAATATATACCATTCCTGGTTGCGCAAGATGTTCTGTGCTTTCATCATTCACAAACCAGTTCATGTAATCACTCAAATCCTTTGCGTTCATCTTGCCATCTTGGGCAGGAAGGTCAATTACCTTATGACCTGTAAATTCAACAGCTCCAGCCTCATGAATGTTTATATGTCCAGTCTTTGCCGAAATAACAGCTTCATAGCTTTGCAGCATACCGTCAATCACTGTCATGTTGGTCTGTGTTCCTCCGCTAAGGAAATAAATATCGGCTTCTGGTGCATTGCATACTTTGCGGATCTTTTCTTTAGCTGAGTCGCTCCATTCGTCGAATCCGTATGTTAGGCTTTGTTTCGAGTTGGTTTCTAGCAAGTGCTGCAAAACTTTTGGGTGAGCACCGTTGTTATAGTCACATTCAAAAGATATCATATAATCATTCTTATTATTATAAACTTTCGAGCATACGCTTAATTACAACCTCTGCACTAATCTCACGATTGGCAGCTTCTGGTATAACTAAACTATGGTCGCTTTCTATTACATCGTCAGTAACGATAAGTCCTCTTCTAACAGGTAGCCAAATGCATGAAATAACCATTGTTAGTCCCGCCTATGTGTATTCTGTGTCTACAGTCAAAGAAGGCGTCTCTGTTGATAATCTTTCCGTACTCAGCAGGGAATTGGTTACAACCTGCGACAATCCCAGCTTCTTGCATAGATAAAATGCAAGCATCTCAAAGGCCTTTTGGTTGTATTCAATCTTTGCCCGTTACCAGCAAAATTTTGGGGTCAAGTTCGCTATCCTCTGGGTGCAGTTATTACAAAATCTACGTTCTGCAAGCATTATCCATTGCGGCAAAAACTTGCTTTGCAAACAGCCTTGTGGAAGACTCTCTTAACAATGAAGGCAGCCAAGAAAAAGAAACAAACATGTTTAAAATAAAATAGGAGCGAGCCCTGTTTGCTTATAATGCCTAAATAGTGAGAAAATCGCGCCAAAAAGCCCCTGCAAAGGGTGAAGCTGTCTTGATAAACAATACACATTGCAAAAAACTGGGCGTCCGCTATCTTATTTCCCAACACAAAGATTGGTTTACAAATATGTTCGGCATAACAAAATCTCTTCGGCTGAGTCGCTGGCAAACGAACGAGAACTACCCTACCAATGTTCTTCTAGATGAATTTCGGTCAGAAAATCTTCCACCCATAATCAGTGCTTTGGCGCCCAATGCGCGCTCGTGGGATACATAGAAAAACGCTTTCAGCAAGGTGTTTCACTCTATAGTCTCCGTCGCAATAATCATGCATCACGTTCCGTTATGTATCATAGTTTTTCCACGACAACCTGCAGTATGAGCATCAAGCACTAATCAGCAGGTATTCAGGCGGCCAAGAATTTCAATCGCCTGCTTTCTGAGCTTGGACAGACGTGGTTCGCCAATGAAAATTATTAAAGAATATTCAATCAGTAAGGTTTTTAATTCTCTGCCGAGTTCCTGATAACGGCGAAAAATCGGTTGTTTTTTAATTTGCTTTCTGGGCCAATCAGCTCAAAAGCATCGTTTAAGTATTCCCAGCAGGGAATACTTCTACATTAAAAAAAGTCTTCATTAATTCTATTGAATTTTATGCATCTTATCTGTCCGTGTCCCTCAATAATCCATTTGTAGGTTGTTATTTCCTCAAGTGCCATTGGACCACGTGCACCCAACTTTTGAGTACTGATACCAATTTCTGCTCCAAGTCCAAATTGCGAACCGTCTGTGAAACTTGTTGGAACATTTACGTAAACGCAAGCTGCATCAACTAATGTCTGAAACTGGTGTTGTGCATCAATATCTTCTGAGATGATGCTTTCACTGTGTCCACTGCCATATTCGGCAATATGCTGAATCGCTTCATCTATAGAGTCGACGGTCTTTATACCCATTTGCATACTCAACCATTCTGTATCCCATATTTCTTGAGTTACTTGTTTAAGAAGGCTTTCAGGATAGTGTCCGTTTAAAGCATTGAAAGCTCTTTCGTCGGCATGGATAACCACTTTACTTTCGGCTAGTTTGCTACAGATTTCTGACAAGTCATTCAATCTGTTGCTATTTATGATAAGCGTATCTAAAGCATTGCAGACACTACATCTGCGACATTTGGCATTATGGATAATGTCTTTCGCAATTTCGGCGTCTCCACTCTCGTCGAAGTAGCAGTGTACAACTCCAGCACCAGTCTCAATAACAGGAATCTTCGCTGTGTCGCGCACAAAGTTTATTAGCCGTTTGCTTCCTCGTGGAATACATAAATCAATGTATCCTACCGCTGTAAGCATTTCTGCTGTAGCCTCATGAGTAGCCGGCAGTAATTCTACGATATCTGTGTTGATATTGAATTTTTTAAGTACCTCATGTATAACTTTGATGGCAGCCTTGTTGGATTCATCAGCGTCTTTACTACCTTTTAGAATACAGGCATTTCCGCTCTTGAAACAAAGTGAGAATACATCGAAAGTAACGTTAGGACGAGCTTCATAGATCATTCCAATCACGCCAAACGGCACACTAATCCTACGCAAATACAATCCGTTATCAAGTGTCTTCTCTTTAAGAATTCTTCCTAAAGGAGAANGTCGTACATAGGATTGCTTTTGTCCATGCGAACCAAATCAAGTGCGTTGTCTGCTATCAGCTGCGGAATATTGTTTTCAATACTATCGGCAACAGCCAATAGTACCTCATTGCGTTTCTCGTCGCTGATGGTAGCGAGCGTCTTGCTTGCTTCCTTTACTCTCTTGAATGTATCTGTAAGTTCCATAGCTGTTTACTGTTCCATATACAAATAATCATAGTGAATAAGCGGTTTTAAGTCATGTGCGCCGATATTTTCCTTTGCTTCAGAAGAAGAATATCCGCTTCTGCCTACGGCAATGATTTCGTTATTGCTTCCCACTACGTTTATAATATCGTTTTCTTCAAAGTCACCTTCTATAGAAGTCACTCCAACAAGCAAAAGACTCACAGCTTTGTCGCCTTTCAGAGCATCTTCAGCATTCTTGTTTATGTGAACAATACCCTTTGCAAAGCTCTCGCTGTGGGCAATCCATTTCTTAACCTGTGATGTAGGGTTAGGATTAGGACGGAATTCCGTATGCATGGTCTCCTGTGGCTTTGTGGCAATATCAATAAGGATATTGTTTGTCTTACCGTTAGCGATAATAACTTTTATGCCTTCTTCGGCAACCTTTTTGGCGATGTTGGTCTTTGTGATCATACCTCCGCGACCGAATCCACTCTTGGTATCCTGAATGTATTCGCCTAAATCGCGGTCATAATTTACCATAGGTATAACTCGTGTGTTAGGGTTGTTTGGATCGCCGTTGAAGATTCCGTCCACATTGCTCAGAATAATTAAAGTGTCAGCATCCATCATAGAGGCGATAAGTCCAGAAAGTTCGTCATTATCAGTAAACATCAGTTCGGTAACACTCACCGTGTCATTCTCATTTACAATCGGAATAACATCGTTTTCAAGCATTACAGTCATACAAGCACGTTGATTCAGATACTCACCACGAGTAGAGAAACTGTCTTTCATGGTGAGTACCTGACCTACATGCATGTTGTATTCACGAAATAAATCGTAGTAAAGTCCAACAAGTTTCACCTGACCTATTGCCGAAAATAGCTGTCTTTGCCCCACAGAATCCAGTTTGCGATCGATTTTTAGCTCATCACGACCGCAAGCCATTGCTCCCGAAGAAACAAGAATAACCTCAAAGCCGTTGCGCTTCATCCACACAATCTGGTCTACTATGGCAGACATCCTCGTAACGTCAAGTTTACCATCGTCGCGGGTAAGCACGTTGCTACCCACCTTTACTACAATTCTTTTCATTTTGTCTCTATCTCAATATCTATTGTTTATTGTCCTTTTGTCGAATTTCAACTCGACGAATCTTGCCAGAAATAGTTTTAGGCAATTCATCAACAAACTCAATGATACGAGGGTATTTATAAGGTGCAGTCTCGTGCTTTACATGATTCTGCAACTCTTTTACCAATTCGTCGCCGGCTCTTTCCTTGTATTCGTCAGAAAGTACGACTGTTGCTTTGACCACCATACCACGTATCGGGTCAGGTACACCTGTTATTGCACATTCCACAACAGCAGGATGAAGCATAAGTGCATTCTCAACCTCAAATGGACCTATGCGATAGCCAGAACTCTTAATCACATCGTCTGTTCGACCAACAAACCAGAAGTAACTATCTTCGTCTCTCCAAGCCATGTCACCTGTGTGATAAATACCATCGTGCCATGCTTCTTTGGTTTTTTCCTCGTCACGGTAATAACCCTTAAACAATCCTAAAGGTTTCTCATCGCCTATGAGTATGCATATTTCGCCCTTCTCACCGTCTTCACATTCGGTGCCGTCAGGTCTTAATAGTCTTACGTCGTATTGAGGATTAGGTTTGCCCATAGAACCAGGTCTTGGTTTTACCCAAGGGAAGGTTCCTAGCGTCATAGTTGTTTCGGTCTGTCCGAAACCCTCGTATATTGTAACTCCTGTGAGTTCTTTAAACTTATCAGCAACAGATGGGTTCATTGCTTCTCCAGCTGTTGTGCACCATTCGAGACTACTCAAATCGTATTTAGAGAAATCCTCACGAATGATGAAACGATAAATAGTAGGAGGTGCGCAGAAAGAAGTGATGTGATATTTTTCAATCTGTCTCATGATCTTCTCTGCCGTAAACTTCTCATGATCATATACGAATACAGCAGCACCAGCAAACCATTGTCCATAGAGTTTACCCCATACGGCTTTACCCCAACCTGTATCGGCAACTGTAAGATGTAGACTATTCTCGTTCAAATTATGCCAATAAACTCCAGTTGTGAGGTGTCCAAGTGCATATAGATAATCATGAGCAACCATCTTTGGCTCACCACTTGTTCCGCTGGTGAAATACATCAGCATTGTGTCCTCATTGGTGTTCACGTTTTCTGGGCGTTTGAACTCTGAAGCATTTATCCACTCCTTATGCCAGTCGTGGAAACCCTCTGGTATAGTCTTGTCATATTCAGACATAGAATTTACCGCTACGAGCAGTTTCACAGTAGGACTCTCTGGCATTGCGCTTAAAATCTGTGAAGTTACATACTCATCGTTAGCGCATATAATAGCTTTTACACTTGCACTATCGTTGCGATAAATAATATCTTGCTTTGTAAGCATATGTGTAGCAGGGATGGCAATTGCACCGATTTTGCATAAAGCCATCATTGATAGCCACCACTGATAATGTCGTTTCAGAATAAGCATCACTTTGTCTCCTCGTCCTATTCCTAGGCTCATGAGGTAAGCAGCTGTGCGGTCTGTTTGTTCCTTAAATTCCTTAAAAGTCGTTTTTACTTCTTCGCCACGCTCACTAGTCCATAATAGAGCAAGTTTGTCTGGTGTTTCCTCAGCCAAAGCGTCCATTACATCATATGCGAAGTTAAAATTCTCAGGTATTTTGAAATGCAGATTCTTCTCGAAATCTTCTTCAGACACGAATGAAGTCTGTGTTAAAAATCTTTCTAACATTTTCTAATTCTTATTTAGTTTACAACACAAAGAAATTTAGCCGGTTCATTTTCCAGCGCTCTCATGCAGTGAGGTACTTTAGCATCAAAGTAGATGCTGTCACCTTTTTTAAGAACTAGAACTTTCTCATCAATAGTAAGTTCCAACACACCTTCAAGTACGAAGTCAAATTCTTGACCGTCGTGTGTGTTCTTATTGTTTTTCTTATCCCCTGGCATTGGGTCTACCTGCACAAGGAATGGATCCATTTTTCTTCCTTTGAATCCGCTTGCAAGAGTTTGGTACTTGTATTTGTCTCCACGATCAATTTCGGGAGCTTGCTTGTCTCTTGTAAGAAAGTAACTGTTCATGCGTGGCTCTTCTCCGAAAAGGAGAACATCCAAGTCAATTCCGTAACGTTTTGAAATCTTAGATAGTCGATAGACAGAAGGGTCAGCTTCACCAGCCTCAATCTTCAAGTAGTGGTCTACGCTTATTCCGCAGAGTTCTGCAACTTCTTCTGCGGGAATGTTAAGCACATCACGAAGACCTCTCAGTCTCTCTCCAATTTGTTTTATTGATTCTTCCATAATTAATGGTTTGATAATTTCGTTACGCCAAAATTACGAAAACTTTTTATATTAATGTATTTCACGAGCGTTTTATTTGCATGCAGTGTTAATTAAGTCATTAATTATGCTCAAATACTCGCCTATGTGCAATCGTTCAATGCCACATAGTTTATTTTATTCCGGCTTTCAGTCCACGGATTACTGAACTTGTGAATCCAGCGTGTTCCATTTCGTTAAGTCCCTTTATTGTTAGTCCGCCTGGGGTTGTTACTTTGTCAATTTCAGCTTCAGGATGGTTGCCATTTGCTTGAAGTAGTTCCACTGCACCTTTTACTGTCTGTAAGACTATGTCTTTGGCAGTATCAGCTTTGAATCCAAGTTCAACGCCACCTTCTGATGCAGCTCTGAAATATCTCATTGCGTATGCAATTCCGCAGCTAGCTAGTGTTGTTCCAGCAGCAAGATGCTGTTCGTCGGTAAGATAAGTCTGTCCAACATGGTCGAATATTCCTTTCACCATATTTGTCTGTTCGTCACTAGCATTACATGGCACGATGAAAGTCATACTAGCCTTTACGGCTATTGCTATGTTGGGAATTATTTGGAATATTGTTGGCTTGGTATCTCCTTTTGTCGTCCATTCAAATAGTTGTGTGGAAGAGATCGCTGCAGCCATATTAATGATAATTTGTTTCTTGTAATCAAGTATAGGTTTGATTTCTTCTATCACCTTTTCAACTAGCCAAGGTTTCACTACAATAGCAACGATGTCTGCACCTGTTGCTGCAGCCATGTTGTCGGTAGTGATGCTAGCGCCCATTGCAGCGAATTTCTCCAGTTTGTCTGTATGTGGGTTGGCAACGGTAATGTCTGCAGCATTTATGCTGTCGCTTTTCAGCAATCCTTCAGCAAATGCTCCACCCATTGCGCCTGCGCCAATTATTGATATTTTCATGATGTTCCTATAATTCGTTTAACACTGTTTCAAGACGTTGTATGAAATCATCCACATTGTCTCTTGTAAGGCATAGTGGTGGTAGAATTCTCAAAATATCGGTTGATGCGCAACCAGTGAAACAATGCTGCTCGTGGATGAGCTTGTTTCTTACTTCCTTGTGTGGAATGTCAAGAATAACGCCAACCATAAGACCCTGTCCTCGCACACTTTTGATGTGTGTTGTGCGCTGTTGCAGTTGTCTAAGTTCATCCATGAGATATTCACCCACCAAGTGAGCATTTTCAACAAGTCCTTCTTTCTCAAACACATCTAGCACAGCAAGAGCTGCTGTACATGCCAGGTGGTTACCTCCGAAAGTAGTTCCAAGCTGTCCGTAGACAGGTTCAAAGTCGGGTGAAATAAGTATTCCTCCCATTGGGAATCCGTTACCGATACCCTTGGCTACAGATATAATGTCAGGACGAATACCCAGCCATTGGTGAGCGAAGAATTTTCCGCTTCGTCCGTAGCCGCATTGTATTTCGTCACAAATAAGTATGGAGCCGTATTTTTTGCAGGCTTTCTGCAATCCCTGTGCAAATTCAGGCGTAACCATGTTTACACCGCCTACACCCTGAATACATTCTAATATGCATGCACATACATCACCCTTTGCTAGTTCTTCTTTTCCCATGCTTCAAGATCGTTGAGGGGAAGAAAACGTTACCGTGATTGGTTGTCGTTTATGGGAGCTATAAATTTTAGGATTGTTTGTCAACCTCTACGGCGAGAGAGTTTCGTCCGTGAAAAGCCTTTTCAAAAGAGACACACGCTTGCGCCCGTTTTTAAATGAAGCTAATTTCAGTGCGTTCTCATTGGCTTCTGCCCCACTGTTGATAAGAAAAAAACTGATAGTCTTCATATCCGCTTATCTTTCCAAGTCGTTCAGCTAGTTCCACTTGTCAACTTATTGATTACCGCGAGTTGGCTGCCTAGGAACCAAGCAGCGTTAAGTTGCCCTTTGTGCCATCATCTCAACGCTAGCTGAGGATGACTGTGTCCGATACTGATTTACGGCCATGTCCAGCCGTAGAGATCAAGATATTCCTGACCTTCTGTGCATCCCAAAACATTCACTCCTTTGCCTTTGACAGCAATAATTATGTCAAAATAGGGCGGAAGACACATCAAATAGTCTTCATATTTTTCTCTCCCCTGCTTTATGTTAAAATGCCCGAAGGGCTTTAGTTTGCAAGCCCGTCGTCTGGTCAATGCCCCAAACATTAATATTCCATATTCTGGTACAGCCTGTCCCAACAGCGCGCCTTTCAATAAGGTTAGTCTATGCAGGATGTTACCAGCTAAAGTTTATTATCTATCTTTTCGGCAATGGGCAACTAGACGGCCTTGTTTGGTGTTTACAACCTGCTTAAGGTCTAATGGCTTGTCTACATAATGTGTAAAACTTTGCGTTTTTGTAGAAATTCCTTAATATACGCATCTCAGCAATCGTGGTCTATATCAACATCAGTGCTTTAATAACTTCCAGTCGCAAATATTTCCCTCTAAGCGAAAATCACCCACGATAAGGGATAAAGGCCAATGCTTGCATCAAGATAGCTTTGTAAACCTGCTTTAAGCTTTCCCCCTATATTTCTGGTATATATGCTGATGCTTAAAGGCTTTGTAATAGTGGCTTATGTTATTGTTACGCCATGAAGGAAATGGGGTCGTTGATCCTGGCTTTTTGCCCAGCACCAGTGCTTGCCCCGTGATAAGCATTCACTGTGACATCATCGTTTATTAATTGCCATCTGGGCTGCCACGAAGCAGTCCCAATTGTATGCAAGTTGCCAAAGCATCCAGGATTGGCTAACATGATTTGCATGTGGCAATCTTATTTTCGTTTATTTCCGGAAGTCCCGTAAACAAAAGCATGAGATTTGGAAGTTGAATGCTGTATAAAGACCCTGTATTCCTCAGGTTTGGCCAATTCTGAAGTCCTTGGTGCCCAAAGTCTATCACATTTACTCCTTCAGGAATGTCGTGCCTCAGCTCATGTAGGCTTCCACTCTTTCCGTGTCCGAAACAGAAAAATACTACGTCAACTTTGTCAAAATCTGTTTCTGCAGTAAACTTTAATTCTGTTTCTCCATATAATCCTTCATGAACGTCGGCAACAAGGTTGCCGGCATTACTTTCACTGTTGGCAAAAACTATTTTAGCCTGAGGGTGATTTAGCAGAAGGCGAATAAGTTCGCCCCCTGTATAGCCCGCAGCTCCAAGTATTCCAATTCTAATCATATCTAATATTTCCTAGGTACAATCAACCATGCAATTATGTACAGAATAAAACCGCTGAATAATGTTGTTACGGTGAAAAACGTATACACAAGTCTTACTAATGTGGGGTCAAGGTCAAAAAACTCTGCTATTCCACCACATACTCCAGCAATAACACGATCGCTTGAACGATAAATTTTTCTTTCGTTTGACATACTTCTTTTCTTTTTATGTTTATTTTTATTATAGACGTTTCATTAATTAGAAAAGTTGCAGTCAAATACTTCATTTATATAAATAATCTCGCTTGAGACAGATATTATCTTATTTCGTCTGGATGCATTCCGTAGTAAACTCTTAGAGGAGTCGAACTTACCTTTATAAATCCCTTTGCATCTTCAGCTGTCCATCCGTGCTGCATCTCTCCATATTCTCCTAGTTTAGACTTGGTAAGGTCATCTTTAGAGTCTATACCAACTGTTTGAAAGCCATAAGGGCGCAGCTTGAGAATAGCAGTACCGTTAACGTTGCGTTGTGATGATGTCAACATAGCCTCAATATCTGGCATTACAGGCTCAAGATACTGACTTTCGTGCAGGAACATTCCATACCAGTTACCTATTTGATCTTTCCAATATTGCTGCCATTTACTCAAAGTGCTCTTTTCTAGCAATCGGTGAGCTTCGATTATAAGCTTAGG
>JGI20225J20221_1002686_pt1 | contig 12474 bp, 17 predicted proteins | sample BioMet4_FD_20221 | JGI IMG/M metagenome (IMG submission 20221) | reverse complement strand
GTTCCCCTGCACGGGGATAATCGTATAGACCGGTGAAAGCTCGAACTCGAACCCTTTGAGGCTTGCCGGCGAGAACCTGAACGAAGGCGCAAGCTGCACGGCGAAGTCGACGTACGCGCCGCTCGGCATGTCCTGCATGTCGTCCTGCGTCTGAATGCCGCGCACCACCACTCCTGCGCTCAGCTCCGGCTGGAACGCGAACGCGCCCTTACCCAGCGGCAGGTAATACCACACTCCCGCCAAGGCCGAACCGCTCCATCCGCCGGACACTTTGTCTGATGACGCGAACAGACGGCCACCCTGCGCCTCCACGGAAACGCCTGAATTTCCCCCGAACAGCGGGAGCTCGAACTCTGCGGAAAGACCGCCGCCCGCACGAGAACCGATGTACGCGGCATAGTCGCCAAGGGACGCCTCACCCGATCCGAACAGTCCCGCACGAAAAGCGGGCGCCTTACCTAGCGCGGGGAGCTCCGCTGCATTCTGTGCTGCAAGCGGCAGTGCGCACACTGCGAATGACGCGAGCAGGACGGTTACAATACGTTTCATAATTTCCTCCGGTAAACGTTTTATATTTATTAAAAAGTGCGCCGCGGAACGGGTCCGCAGGTGCGCTTGTTTTTACTGTGCTGGGTGAGTCAATGGGTATGTGCCGGCGTACTGTTGTGCCGGTGTGAAAATTAAGCTTGCAAATCAGGCATGGCCGTTTCAAATACTTTTTTCTTAACTCTTCCCAAATTATTATATTATAACACATAACAAGTGTAAAGTTGAAGGAAAGAAAAGAAAGAATGCGACTTTGTGAACAGCATGTCGTACTGCGGCGGGGGCTTCGCTCTTGCCTTTTCAGTTATTGAAAATATCGCTATGTCTGCCTGTATCAACCATCAGTCACAATCCTCAAGCAGTTCCTTTGCGCTTGAATATGATTTTACCTTCGGGTCGCGGCTTATTCGCTTTGCTTCCTTGACGGCGGCACGATGTCGAACGGAATCCGCTGCTGGTTGACTGACTGCTTCAGGAACAGCCGTATCGCGGTCGTCGTATCAAGCCCCAGCGAGTCAAACAGCTTCTCCGCCTTTTTCTTTGTATCTTCATCAACCCTTTCCGCTTTTACCTTGTTTTATCATTACATTTGCACTATATTGTAATAACAGGTTATTACAAGAGGCATACTATGGCAACATTACAACTGCGTGTTGATGATAAACTTAAAACACAATCGGACGCACTTTTTGCGTCACTGGGAATGGACACATCCACGGCAATAAGAATATTCCTCACGTCCGCCGTAGAAAACAAAGGGCTTCCTTTTGCCGTCCAGCACCGGCAGAGCGACTATTCGCTTGCACAGGCTGTTTCCGACACCAGAACCCGCACCAATCTCCACGGACCGTATACAAACGCATCCGATGCAGTGGCTTCCATGCTGGAGGATTAACTATTGTATTGACGCCAAGCTGATGCAGAAACGCGGTAAAGATATGTCAAAACTTATTGCTGTATTGTCGCAGCTGGCAGATGGCACACTGCGACCGGATCTCACGCAGACTTATTTGAATAATTGAAGAAGGATGCGCCTTGGTGAGCAGCACTCCGCCCGTCAGCAAGTCCCCACTTTCCACCCGGCTATCGTGCACGCTTCTTTGTCGAACCCCACGCCTATCTTCACAACACGGCGCCCGTCCGCAGGTCGGTGACGAACTTGCCGATGTAGAACGCAGTCTCCGGCGCGGGGATGCCTGTCTCGTGCGGCAGCAGGAAGTTCATGAACCCGTACCGCACCTCCTCGTTTGGGAACGCGAGGGTGTATATTCCGAATTCCTTGTTGTAGTCCTTTATGGTGAGATAGCCCGACTGGTACAGCAGCGGCACCGGCGTGTCCATGTCGAACCGGTATTCCATGAACACCGTGTCGCTCGCCTCTATGCCCGTCGCCATCGAGGCAAGGTCGAAGTCGGTCTTCGCCATCAGCTTTACCAGGAACGTGGGCGTGCCCGTCTGGAACCAGTAGTAGTTGAACTTGAGCTTTTCGAACGTGTTGAGCAGGCTGAACGGATTGTACATGCCCGGCGTGTCCTCGCAGAAGTGGTAGCCGTCGTACGTGCGCCGGAGCTTTTCCGCAACCTCGGCCTCCGTGCCGCCGGTCTTCTGTGCAAGCGCGGCAATCTCCGGCTTGAAGGAAGAGGCGAGCTCGTCCTCCGAAATGCCGCACACCGCCGCATACTTTTCTTCCATGCTGATGTCGCGCAGTTGGTTTAAGTCGCTGAACACGCTCACCTGGCTGAACTTTGTCACGCCCGTGAGGAACACGAACTTGAGGTGCGCGTCCTCGCTCTTGAGCACGCCGTAGAACGCCTTGAGCGTCTTGCGGTAGTCCTCGTACAGCGCCTCGTTGTCGAGCACTTCGATGAGCGGCTTGTCGTACTCGTCCACAAGCACCGCCACCTGCCGGCCCGTCGCCTCGTGCGCCGCGCGGATCACCGCCGTAAACCTAAGCTCCGGGTCTTTGTCGCTTTGCGGCAGATTATATTTCTTTTCCCATTCGTCAAGCTGGGCGGAGAGCATCTTGTTCAGCGATGACGGGTCGTCATATTTTTTGCTGTTCAGGTCCATGTGGAGCACCGGGTACACCGTCCACGGCTCCTTCGTGTTCTGCTCTTCCAGCGTTTCAAGCGCGAGGCCGGAGAACAGCTCCTTCTTGCCCAGGAAGTACGCTTCGAGCGTGGAGAGGAAGAGGCTCTTGCCGAACCGCCGCGGGCGCGACAGAAATATGGGGTTCCCGTTCTGCACGAGGCTCCACACGTACTGCGTCTTGTCCACGTACACGTAGCCTTCATTGCGAAGTTTTTCAAAGCTCTGAATGCCGATCGGCATCTTTCTTGGTGTGCTCATACGCAAATGATAGCATAACAGGGGAAAAGTTGAAAGGAAGAAAAGATGAAAATAAGAAGAACAAGGGTAAAGTAAGAAAAGTATAAAGGGACAGGTGAACAAGAAAACGATGCGTCTTGGTGAACAGCGCGTCGCCCGTCAGCGAAACTTCCCTTTTACCTTTACACTTTTACCTTGTTGTATCTTTTATTTCAGTACTATTCAATCGGCAAATCAATTCCGTAATAAACTTCCGGTTCCCTGATTTCCAGAATATCTGCAATTTTCTTGTCACTGTAACTGGCAATTCTATGCCTGTAGTCTGCAAACACGGCAATATCCTCGATTTCTTCTCTACGCATCTTTGACATTTCAAGGAACCCAGCTTCCCTATCAATACCTAAGAATCGTCTTCCAAGTAAGTTTGCCGCGATTCCAGTCGTGGAACTGCCGGTAAATGGGTCAAGGATCCAATCGTTTTCTTTTGTGGAAGCCAAGATTATACGAGCCAGCAAAGGAAGCGGTTTCTGCGTAGGATGCTTACCGCAAGACTTTTCCCACTTCGCAATAGCGGGGAGTGTCCAAACATCGCGCATCTGGGTTCCTCCATTTATAGCTTTCATCAATCCATAATTAAAATAATGCTTTGATTTTTCAGACTTTCTGGCCCAGAGGATAAATTCGGTTGAATGTGTAAAACATCTGCAAGCAAGATTAGGCGGTGGATTTGTTTTCTGCCAAGTAATGCAATTGAGAATCTTGTATCCCAATTCTGTCATAGCTTGCGCTATAGAAAAGATATTGTGGTAGGTTCCTGAAACCCAGATTGTTCCATCATCAGAAAGTTTTTCACGACAAAGGGAAAGCCAATTTTTATTGAATTCGTTGTTTTTATCAAAGCCATGCGACTTGTCCCAATCGCCTTTATTTACTGAAACTTGTCTACCGCTTTGAACTGATATACCGCCATTGCTTAAAAAATAAGGCGGATCCGCAAAAATCATATTGAACTTAAAGTCAAATTGAGGAAGGAGTTTGGTGCAGTCGCCTTGAACAAGAGTAAAATCGTGATTATTGGACTTATAGTAAGACTTTAGCATTTTTAATGAAAAGTAGCAGAAGAAACAACTTTATATATTCCAGCATGATTCTTTAATTGCTCAATAACCTTACCGAACATATACGCATCAGATCTATTAGTCTTTTCTTGCACCATCAATAATTTTGCAAGCAATATAAGAAATTTTATACTAAACTCACCTTTTTCTGCTAAAGCGGAATATTCTTGAGATTCAGATTCAACTTCATTCATTAATTTCTCAGTATCCAAAAAATTCTTTCTGTCTTCTTCTGATTTAAAAGGAGTGGTCTTATTCCATTGAGAAATTAAAAAATCTAAAAATTTATCAGTCTCTTTAGGATCTTCATTTTGCTTTATTAAAATATCTACGGCCCAATGGATATGTTTAGGAGTACGAGGTCTAGTCCATTCTCCATTAATCGATTGCTTATATTTTATGACAATATCCAATGGTGAAATAGTTCCTTCATAAATTCCTATCTGAAAATGAGAATTTACTGGGAATTGATTCAATAACTTTACTTCCTGCATCCCAAGTTTAGCGGAAGTAGGCATTTCTCTTTCGTTCATTTAAACAACTCCTCCATAACACCGCTTTCCATGTCCTGAATGTTGTAGATTGTATCAAGAACATCAAAAGTTTCTTCTAGATTGTGGCGGGCACCTTCCCATCCACTGCCATCGGTAAACCAGATGAAAGTTACTCCGTTAATTGTTGCGATTTCATTGGCCAGTGTTTTATAGCTTCTGGAAGTCTCATTCAATTTTGAACCGCCAGAACCGTAGAAGTTTGTTTCAATTACATAAATCTGGTTTGGTGTTCTTACAACGTAATCAAAGCGTTTTTCCATCTTGCCCTGATTGGAGATTGCAGAAAGGTCCGTTCCCCACTTCTGTGTAATTTCATGAATATACATTTCTTTGAAGTAGGTTTCATCCTTCTTGAAGCCCGCTTTCTGTATATACATTTCAACAAGGTCTTCCATCAGGTGACCGCCGCGATTTTTTCTACCATTGGAATCAAGCCCAGTTTCAACACCAGTAACATAATCAATCAGATTGCTGATTAAATGATTGGAAAGAAGATTGAAAAGACCTGACTTTTCCATGAACTCAGAATACTGATCCAGAGTAAAAGCAGGCTGGGCAAAGTCAAAGATAAAACTTCCTGATTTATCTGTAATAGGAATCTCAGAACCTCTAACGGCCAGAAGAATTGGAATGCATTTTAAAGTGTCTGGATATTTCTGGATGATTGCTTTGAATTCATCCTTTATGTTTTTAGAACCAATCAAGGAATTGAGGATATTCAATTCAACTTTGACTCTATCAACATTGGCATAAACTTTCTCAAAATCAATGTAGTAGGAATACGTGGCAATGCTTTCTCTGAAGGTGCGGAACCATAAATTAAAATTACGCATCATTTATTATCAACATTTCCCCCATTTATTGGGAATCTACAGTCACGACAATAAGATTGAGGAATAATTCTATCACCTATATTCCTGTAACCAAATAATTTTTCAATTTCTTCTTTGCCAATTGCAGTTTTTCCACAATTAGGACATTTCGCAAAATCATCTTTTCCATACGGCATATAATATATTCTCCTTAAAAGTTTTATAAGCAAGCAACCATCAATTCAGTTATTTCTCCGCGACCGTTTGCCTTGCTATTTATCATTCTGGAGGCATGGACCCTATTAATTTCATAGGCACCATACAAGTCATCGAAGAAGTTATCGTTTTTATCAGTGTTTTTAGGATCCGAATTGCTAAGAAGAACCTTCGTTCCCATACCATGAATCAGGCTTACAAAGTTACCTAGTTCAACTTGTTCTTTGTCTCCAAATCCATCTTTAGCATAAGAAGTAAATGAAGCTGATTGAGTCAAAGGTCTGTAAGGCGGGTCTATATAAACGAACGTCTTTGCGTCGATAAAGTTTTGTGTCTGTTTGTAGTCGCCAGTTGAAATCTGAACATTTTGAAGAGCCTTGCTTACACTCTGTAAAGTTTCCGCTTGGCAAATGCCAGGGTTCTTATACACTCCGCTTGGAACATTGAAAAGTCCCTTGGCATTTACGCGGTAAAGCCCATTGAAACAAGTCTTGTTCAGATAAATCATGAGCGCAGCTTTTTCTACAGTGTTCTCTTTTGTCTGAATCAGTTCGTTGAAACGGTTTCGCTTTTCAAAATAGACAGATTTCCTTTCTTCCGGGGAAGAAGCAAGATATTTTTCTTGCCAGTCAGAAAGAACTTCAATAAGGTCTGAAACATTGTTTTTAATCTGGGTATAGCAGTTGGTAAGTTCAGGGTTTATATCGTTAATGAGAACTTCTTTAGGTTGAAACTTGGAAAGCAAATCAAATAAAACGGCTCCACCGCCAACAAAAGGTTCGCAGTATTTATCTATCTTTGAAGGATAGTATTTTTCAATTTCATCGAGAAGTTGTGATTTTCCGCCCGCCCACTTTAAGAAGGGCTTAAGTGTCCCCGTCGTTTTCATTCTATCATCTTACCATATTTTAACAGAAATTTTAAGATCTTAGTGAGCATATAGTAAATAAATAACAAAGTAAAAGGAAGGAAAGTGAAGAGATGGAGGTGCCTTTGCAAACAGCACGTCGCATGGCTGCGGGACTCCACTGTAGAAAAAACAGAGAAGATGTGGTATCGTAAAAGGCATGATTGATTCTTCCGTCATCCAGCAGTGCATTGAAACGCTTTCTCACCATGACAGCGAACATTTTGCAAAGACGCGCGACGTCTTTTCCGCGAGGCTCGATTCTTACATCGCTGAAACAGGAAAATACCTTGAGGCGGCGGCCATCGGCGAACTGGGGAACAATGCGTTCGACCACAATTTCAATTTCAACCGGACCTTTGAACGCGGCGTATATTTCGACACTCAGTTCTTAGGCGGCTATACGGTGATAGCGGATTTCGGGCGGGGGCTTCTTGACTCACTGCGCCGGGTAAAGCCTGAACTGAAAAGCGATGAGGAAGCGATGAGGACCGCATTCCTTGAACGGATTTCAGGCAGATTCCCCGAACAGCGCGGCAACGGCTTGAAGTTCGTGCTTGAAACTGCCGTCGCCCACAAATGGAGCATCTTTTATAAATCAGGAACTGCCAACGTCAACTTTTCAGACGGAACATATACATTCGGCAGCTGCAGACAACCGTACCAGGGCTGCCTTGTCATCATTCATTTTTAAGGGGGCTGTCTCATGGTAATAAAAGCAGTAAATTTCGGCGAAGTGCTCATCTCCCGTCCGGCCGGGCGCGAGGCCTTCATGGCGGCACAGGCGTATGTGTTTCCCAAGGACGGCATCGCGGACAATCAGGTTACGCTCGATTTTGAAGGCGTCAAAGTGCTTGCCCCTTCATGGGCGGATGAATTCATCACCGGAATAAAGAACAACTACACCAAGAACATTTCATATCTGAACACTGCAAATCCCTCAGTTGCACAGACGCTCAAGACGCTGGAAGAAGCGGAAGATGCGCCTTGGTGAACAGCATGTCTTTTGCAAACAGCATGACGCACGGCGGCGGGTCTCCAATTTTACCTTTTAAAATAAATCTGAATGTGATCCGGTTCTATAAAGTACAAGCTCCAGTTGTTTTTCTCTTATTTTATAAATCAAAAGAACATCAGGATGAATATGACATTCCCTGTATCCTTTATAATTTCCGGAAAGAGGATGATCATTTTTTTCAGCAGGAAGCGGTTTCTGTTTTTGAATTTCGCCAATAACTTTGAACAACTCATCAACATCTTCGTGACGCTTTACCGCAAGCTTGTAGTCTTTCTTAAACTGAGTGGTAAAAACAAGTTCAAGCATCAAGCGCGTCCTTTAATTCATCTACGGTAGAATACGGGCCGTGCAGTTCCTTGCCCTGCTCTGCCAGTTCTATCGTCTTTGCGGTTACAGAGTTAGGAATGTCGCTTCTGATTTCAAACGGAATACGGTGTTCCCGCACAACGGCCTTTGCAAAAAGCGTTATTGCCGTTGAAACAGGCATGCCGAAATCTTCACACATCGATGAAAACTCTTTTTTAAGCTGAGATTCCATGCGGACATTAAACGCTGACTGTGCCATATTGATACCTACCTCGCACCTAATATATACACAAATAATAAAAAAAACAAGTGTAAAGATAAAAGTGAAGAGAAGAAGAATGCGCCTTAGTGAGCGGCATGTCTTTTGCAAACAGCATGACGCACGGCGGCGGGTCTCCAATTTTAACTTTTACCTTTACACTGTTACCTTATTTTTACCACAAGACCTTAATGTCGTATTTAGGAATAATCAAATCCTTTGTAATCAGCGTAAGATCATTCTCCTGTGCCTGAGCAATTAATAACCGGTCAAACGGATCATGGTGAATGAAAGGTAATTCCTTAATTCTTTCAATATCGTGTGATGTTATGCCTATCTGCTCAAACCCTTCATTATTCAGAACAGACTCCAAGTACGGAATCTCAACAGGAAAGTCAAGTTTTTTCAAGCTTTGCTTTATCGCAATTTCCCAAAGTGACACTATGCTGTAAAAGCATTTTTTATTTTCCATGCAACTTCGTGCTCCTTCTGAAAGAAGACCACTGCCTGTCACATACCAGATTAACGCATGAGTATCTATCAAGTACATCACATGTATTCCTTAAAATCTTCAAGGGGCGCNTCAAAATCTGCCGNCATGCGGCACGGAATATTTTTTAAGCAGCCGAAACCCTTTTTCTTGTCTGATGACTTGAACGCTGCCGGTTTGCCCGATTTCTTATAGTTCAGGTAATCTATGAACGAGGAGACTTCATCCAAATCATTCTGCGGCAGTGTTTTTAATTTTTCTTCTAAAGCAACGAGCGGCATATAAACCTCCTTGTAAGTATTTATAGTATACCACAACAAGTGTAAAGGTAAAAGGAAAGGAAAAGAAAAAGTGAAGAGAGGGAAGATGCGCCTTGGTGAGCGGCATGTCTTTTGCAAACAGCATGACGCACGGCGGCGGGTCTCCACTTTCACCTTTTACCTTGCCTCTCCTTCCTCCAGCAGAAAATCATACACGCTGATTTTTTTATAGCCGTTCTTGAGCTGGGTGAACGGATCGGTATCCATGGTGATTAGTATTTTTTCGTAGCCGTCTGCAATAGTATAGAAGGAAGAAATCTCCTGCTCCATTTTGTCTGCGTCGGCCACGGAATACGCAACCTGAATGTACGACAGGCTTCCGTCGCGGCGGGCAATGAAATCTATTTCCTTGTTCTGATTTTTGCCGATATCAACCGTGTACCCGCGGACTAGCAGCTCGTTATAAATAATATTTTCAAGCGTATGCGTCACTTCAATCTGGCGGTAATTGATTTTCTGATTCCGTATGCCGATGTCGGTGATGTAATATTTATACAGCGACTTGAGATATTCCTTTCCGCGCACGTCAAAGCGGGCGACCTTGTAAAACAGAAACGCATCCTGCATGTAGTCGATGTATCTGCTCACCGTGTCATCGGTAATCTTTATTCCGTTCGAGGCAAGCGTGTTTGAAATCTTGAGCGAATTCACATACGACCCGATGTTCGAGCAGAGAAAGTCAAATACCGCGTTGAACAACTCAGGATTGCGTATCTTGTAGCGGTCGATGATGTCCTTTGTAATCACCGTGTCGCACATCATTTTAAGATACTCTTTTTTAAGCAGGTCGTCCGTCTCTGTCGCCATGAACGGCAGGCCGCCGTAATACATATATTCGTTGAAGGCGGCAGCTTTGTCTTTTTTAGAAACTTCCATGTACTCTTTGAATGAAAACGGAAAGACACGCACTTCAATTGAACGTCCGCGCAGTTTGGTGCTTATGTCCTTTGACAGCAGCTTCGAGTTGGAGCCGGTCACATATACGTCGCAGTGGAATTCAGACTTGAGTGAATTGAGCAGGTCCTCAAACGAATCAACATACTGAATTTCGTCAAGCAGCACATAGTACCGTTTTTCATCCTTTATTCTCGCTTTTATTTCCGCATACAGCGCCGTTATGTTCCTGAGCGGCATATTGGAGACATATTCCAAATTAATTCTGATGATGTGGCTTTCGTCAACGCCGGATTCAAGCAGATGCCCGTAAAACAGCTCGAAAAGAAGGACTGTTTTGCCGGAACGCCTCATTCCGGTCACCACCTTTATTAAATCTTTATCCTTTAACGAGATGAGCTTGTTCAAATACAAATCGCGTTTGACAATCATGCTTTCATTCTACTCGAAAACTTTTCTTTTTTCAACAAGTTTTCGAGTAGAATACGGAAGGACAAGGACAATGCGCCTTGGTAAGCAGCACGGCGACGAATCCTCAATTTTACCTTTTAATTTTACACTTTTACCTTGTCCGCATGCTCCGCAATAACGAAGTACTTATTCCAGTACGGAATCATGTAGCGGTGAAGAAGCGCTGTTTTAAATTGGAACATGCTATAATGAGCCATAATTCCAAGGTATGAGTTTACAGTGGCACGGAACATGTCCAGTTCATCTTTCCGCGGTTTATGATCGTACGAAAGAAGCTGCAGTGATTTTAGAGCGTGTTCAAAATTATTTTTTATTCGACGAGAACATACCGTATAGGCAGGCTTTATAAAACATCCCAAAAATTCAACACCATGTGATACTTCTTGCAGATATATTTTCTTCGGATGCAAACATACATGAAGCTGCGTCTGCAGAAATATTTTCATAATAGGAACAAGCAACCGTAAATATGTCTGACTTTTAGACACTATCACGCAGTCATCTACATACCGCACATAGTTCTTTACACGCAGTGTATGTTTCACAAAATGATCGAAAATACTTACGTAGAAATTGGCAAATACCTGGCTGGTTAGATTACCAATAGGAAGCCCGCACCCCTGCGCTGTATAAAAAAGACTTTTCTGCTTCGGCAGTTCGTTCCATGCGGAAGGAGGACTTTTTCTGATACAGGAAGCACACGGATCATTAAAAATAATGATTCGACATAATTTTTTTTCAAATTCTACAGAACCGCACGATACTGTTTTTCTATATATTGAATCCAAAAAATTACAAAGCAAACTATACAGAACATTGCGGTCTATGCTCATAAAAAAACTTTGAATGTCTGTTTTTAATACATACGCTTTCTTTTTACCGTTATCTGATTCTGAACGTATAAAATGTTCAACACGGGCTATCGCCGCATGAGTTCCTTTGTTTACACGGCAGGCATAGCTGTCATGTATGAAATACTTTTCAAAAGAAGGATTAAGTCTGTTTATAAGCAGATGATGCACAATTCTGTCACGGAATGATGCTGCAAATATTTCACGTCGTACCGGTCTGGTTACAATAAAGCACGTTGAAGGCCGGGGGCTCCATGTTCCGCTTTTAAGTTCATAATACAACTGAACAACATTGCTTTCATAGTCTGATTCAAACTGCAATGCACCATAAGAATACCGTTTGTTTTTTCGGCAGTCGTAATATGCCTGAAACACTTCCTCTATTGTCAGCTCCATCGCCCATTTCTCCGCTTAGTAAAAAAAGCGGAAGTATCTGACAAGCAGATACCTCCGCAGGTTTGTGTAAAATCCGGCAACACTACGAACATTGTTATTGTTGTTCTTGTTGTTGTTGTTCTGATTCCCATTGTTGAAATTCACGTTCCACGCGTTGTTATAGTTGGAAGAATACTGGGACGACGACCACCTTACGCAGAACCTTATACCGTCGGCACAGATTTGTGCGGACGGACATATGTGCCGAAAAAAGGCGACGTGCCGGCATCGGACGCCCCGATGTCTTTTTGATTTCGGCGGTTCTGCCGCTTTTACACAAAAACCTCGCTCGCTCTGCGGCACCGTGGCACCGCAGATTCAGGCACATGGCACAATGCGCCATGCTGCTACCTGTTTGCATTACGCCAGCCGGTAACCTGCTTTCCAATTGAATCCATTGCAAGAGATAATTCAGCCTGCTGTTTTACTGTTACAAGGTGCAAATCCGTACTCAGCCGCATCTCAAGTTTAAGCACTTCAAAATCATCTAAAAACTGTTCCAGATAGGCAGTTTTTTCTTTACATTTATTTGCGCGGTATATGCTTCGTACCAGCAGTATGGCATCTTTCTTCATGTCCTGCCCCAGCGTGAATTTGTATTCCCGGCTGAAGTTTGACGTTATTTTAAACAGACGCAGCGTAAGTTGATACACATCCTTGAATACCGGTAAATCATAATATAAAGCCAAAAGACACCCCCTGAATCAGCGGGCGGCTTCGCCGCCCCATCAATAGTTAAATAGCTGAATAGTTAAAAGCCGGCAACACTACGAACATCGTCATTGAGGCCCTTGCCGTAGTTGCTCTGATCCCCACCGTTGAAATTCACGTCCCACGCGTAGTAATAGCTGGAAGAATACTGGGACGACGACCAGTACCAGCCTGTGCCCAGTTGCGTTGCGGTGCAGCCGTTATCTGACAGAGTCTTCAGCCCCGTATTGATTGCAGT
>JGI20225J20221_1002685_pt1 | contig 12476 bp, 6 predicted proteins | sample BioMet4_FD_20221 | JGI IMG/M metagenome (IMG submission 20221) | reverse complement strand
CCGTTTGTTTACGTTGACTGTTCGCGAAACATGTTTTATTCACAACGCACGGAACTAGGTATCTTCACCTGTTCACTTCGTCACAAGTGAAGTTTGGTTTCTACTAAGGCGCCCTGTATACTGAACAAGTGACGGGACGGCTATGTTTTGTCCAACATCTTTTCTATGCTTCGCACAAACTTGCCAGATACGCATGCGCAACGACGAGCATACGTCCTATTGAAGGGTAGGCGAACAAGGTCTTTGGCTAGGTATTGTGCCTCACAACTTAAGTTTTGCCGACCACTATTCAAAGGCATTGCACTAACAGAGATAGAGGCAAGACGCCGCATGTGGACGGTGATAGACACGCATACGCTCGCTGCTTGGAAGAAATAACTCAAGACTTTACAATAAACGCGCTAAAGAGGACGGACCCGTTCGAAGGGAAGCCCTCGAGCGAGCGTAAAATAAACAATACAGTTCTTTATAAAAACAGGCCCTATTGGGTTCTTGCTACAACGGCGGATTTTCATTCGCGAGCTTCTTACAGATAGATAAAAAGAACATTTTCCAGTCCGAGCAACAGCGTGGTAGTGTATCAGTTCCGGGAGTGCAAAGAAGGGAGCTTTGAACCAGTGTTGCGATACACCTAAACAACGGGTGAAAATAAGATCGAAGGCCAATCGCGGTGAGACAATGACAACCTAAGGCAGCTTCTGATTGAAGATAGTACTCTCCTTCTATTAGCTTACCTTGTACTGGCAAGACCGAACTTCCATTTGCTCGCGGGCGTCGGACAACGTCACTAGGTCTTTCCTTGCCTGAAATGCGCCCAGTGTACTTCGGCCTTGTCTTTCGCCACGCAAGCTGACTCATTTCAGCGCGTAATACAATAGGCTCTTACCTTTATCTTTGCTCACCAGTAATGTAAACAAGGGCCACCATGGTCTCAGGAGGTCGGCGGTATCATTGCAGCCGCATTTTTGTTATAAATGGTAACTGAGTAGACCCCACACTAACTGGTTACACTGACGACCTCTCGCGTCCGTACATAAAATTATAGGTAAGAAAACAACTTTGCCGGTACTGTCAGAGCGCTATTATACCTGTTGAACTGAAGAGCGGGCCGTACTGTTTCGTACGCGCGAAACGGTTGCCAAAAAAGCGCGGTGCCACCTCAGGGCCCAAGCGTAACGCCGTTCGTCTGGACTACTTACGTACAGTTCGCGTCATTACGGTTGAGGTCGTCCGGTTGTCAAGGATACCTCATCTAGCCCTCTATACAGCTATAATGAACTGCCAGGCCCACGGCGACACCTGTACGGCATTTCAGCGGAGCATTACATTAAACACCAGAAAAGTGCGCATGGACTAAGGCAATACCTTTCCCCCTACGCAAATTCTTCATGTCAGTGCGAACAGGGACTACTTGTTCAACCTACGCCAGGCTCCAAAAGACAAATACAGAGTAACTTTCTGACCGTTGCAAATAGACAACCTAATACTACGCCAGCATACAGGGGCATAGGCCGAGCTAATGGAGAGGAACGGTACCCACACGAGCGCCAGTACCTCTGCCTCGAAACAACGCAGAAGAACAGGTCACATTAATACCACATCTTATCACCGAACGAACCCTGCACATCGAAGCACGAAGAAGCATTCCTATATTCACAGGGTGCCACCGGTTCAAGTGACACAGCGCGCCACAAAATTAGCAACATTACATACAACTCGGCTGCTGGCAACTTGAAAAGGCTCGTATCTAACGAAACAGAAACGGCGTCCCGGCCTACAAACCGATGAAGGCAGACCGACGCCCACTGTAAGACAAAGTGTATGTTCTGGCAATGCAGGACCAAATGCATACTCTGCGACTTACAAACGTCGTGCGCTCGTCAACGTGCGTCCTACCTTAGCAAGATGCCGAAAAGGCATACTAGTGGCAACGGGCAAAAACAAGCTACTCGTCCGAGAAACAAAAAGAGACTCCGCGTGAAGCAGTACACTCTTTCTGTGCAGCGGACTCACCAGACGTCGAAACAGAGTATAGAAGAGACTAACGTCGGCCTCTGCGGGTGAAAAACAGCGTCGTTGCTCGAGTAGAGTAAATATAGGTTGTAAGAAGTAGAACATGTAAATTAAGAAGGACTGCGCCAAAGTCACCGTCCTGACCAAACGAATAAGCCAGTGTTCCCAGTCGGCGCAAAAGGCCTAGATGACAAGCTGTCTTGTGAATCAGACACTTCTTCCTCCCGCGTCTCTTTACTTTCTTCTAATAATGGCGAATACGGTAACGCTGTGAGAACAGAACCGTCGAGCTAAACGCCACTCAGATATGAAAGCTATATGCATTAGCTTTTGGGAGACGTCTTTTGCTCATATGTAGTTCCTCACGTCTTTTTCCGCCGATACCCGCCGGCCGCTCGAACGTGTCCTTATTACCGAACGTTGTGTTCGAAGTCCTTTTACCCGACCGCGGCACAGTCTTCCGATATACAGTTCTTCTACTGAACTTTTCCGACTACGACTGTTTTTGTCACCGAGAACGTTTCTCCGTTCTAACTTATAACTACGTTCTCCCGTAGGTGCCGCTACACTTAAAGGGGCAGATAACGGTAAACTCCTCGCGTTTCTCACCGGACATAACCCGTGTCCGTTGACTAACGTAATGCCTTTCTTCTAATACGACGCCGTTTTCACGCGGACCGACCGTGTTTCGTCCAAAGAAGTTACAAGAACGACACATTTCTTTAGTGTGCGAGACGGTTTTCAAGATGTAGCCATGATAATCGGATTCATCGGCTCTCTGATTGTTGCGTCTGTCATCATCAGACCTATAAGGAAACTTGCTTCCCACGTTGCAATGATACGCGATACGGAGGATAAGGAAAAACTTGCTGGAAAAGACATTCAAATAACAAGCCGCGATGAAATAGGATTGCTTGGCGAAACAGTCAATGAGATGACGCACGGACTTGTCGCAGCCGCCGCGGCCGCAAAGAACTTGACTGTCGGCAAGGACATTCAGACAAAATTCATTCCGCTGCAGACAGATAAAAATGGCAACACGCTTACGACAGGTTCGCTCTCTGCCAAGGGTGCAGACTTCTTCAGCTACTACGCAGGCGCCGATGAACTTTCCGGTGACTATTTTGACTACAAGGAAATAGACGAAAATCATTATGCAATCATAAAATGCGATGTCTCCGGCCACGGAGTTCCAGCCGCACTCATCATGGTTGAAGTTGCAACGCTGTTCCTCAATTATTTCAAGGACTGGAATATAAATAATCCTGCGCAGGGAGTGAATCTTGCTCCTGTGGTGGGCAAGATAAATGACTTGCTTGAGTCTCGTGGCTTCAAAGGCCGTTTTGCTGCGTTCACCCTTTGTCTGCTTGACACAAAGACCGGAGAAATTTGGTTCTGCAATGCGGGCGACAACCTTGTGCAGATTTACGATGGCACTGAGCGCAAGAAGAAGACAATCACGCTTCAGGAAACGCCGGCTGCCGGCATGTTCAGCACAGATTTGATTGACATGAAGGGCGGCTATAAAGTCTCAAAACTCACACTTAAAAAGAATGACGTTCTGTTCCTGTACACTGACGGTATTGAAGAGGCAAAGCGAAGTTTCCGCGATGCAACATTCAAAGTCGTTCCGTGCTCGGAGTCCGGTCTCAAGACAGGAGAGGCGCACGGCAACCACAACGTCGGCGAGAGCAGTGAGGAAATGACGCCGGAGCGCGTTACTGCAATCATTGAAAGTGTGTTCAGCCACACGACATATGAGCTTTCAAAGTACCATAATCCTGTTCCTGAGGAAAAGCTGCTCTTTGACTTCACCACCTGTTCAGGCACTGCTGAAGACGCAATCATGGCACTTGTTTCTGTGGAAAAGGTGTTCCGCATGTACAAACCGGCAGACGCAAAGCCTACAGACCGTGTCCGCGTTGACCGCAAGATAGACACTTTCCTGCGCAACCATTTCGCGCAGTACGGAACATATTGTTCGTCACGCCAGGAGACTGCTTCTGACGATCCGTTCCTTTTCTATACGGGAGTATGCGAAGATCCGCAGTACGATGACCTCACCCTTGTGGGAATAAAGAAAGAATAACGTAAAAAGAATTTGCTTTACGCAAAGTAAAGGATTATTTTATAAAAGAGCAAAAATTTTTTTTGCAAGGAGAAGAAGTATGAAGAAAACAGAAACAACACAACAAGCGGCGCCGCAGGAAAAGCAGAGCTTGGTTACAAGAATCAAGGCGTACATTGACAGAGGCGTGGAGGCTTCAAAAAAAGGCATCAAGACAGCCGGAAATGCAATCAGTGATTTTGGCGACAAATCAGTTCTGCAGATTGAGCTTTCACAACTCAAGGCAAAACTTGCAAAGGAGTATACATCGCTTGGCGAAGTTTCCTATGCATTGCTTACTGGCAAGACAAAGACCGTAAAACCTACGTCAGCAAAGGTTTGTGACCTGCTTCCTAAGATTGCCGCTTGTGTAAAAGACATAAAGAAGCATGAAAAGCAGATTAAAGAAATGGAAAAAGATGCTGAATCAAAGAAAAATGAAAAAAAATAAAAAAAAGTGCTGAATTTTAATGTTTGCTCTTGACACTTTTTATTATTATATGATATAGTCTGTTCACTTGCGAAAAACAAGGGTGCTAAAAAGCTCTTGCATCATCACAAGAAGTTATTTGACAGTAAAAGGGAAGGAAAGAAGAATAACAAAGATTAATGCATGCAAGTGCAGAGATCCGAGTAAGGTCAGCGAGAGTGCAGCGATGCACGGAGTTGAATGAGGACATGCGCCTATGAAGAATAGGCAAGATCCCGGCGGCAGCGATGCCGCCAAATTCCAAACTAATTAGATAATTAGAGCGTGGAAGGGGACTGTGAAGTGGTAAAAAATCTTCGGCCGCAAGGCCAAAGAATCTATCATGGAGAGTTCGATCCTGGCTCAGAACGAACGCTGGCGGCGCGTCTTAACCATGCAAGTCGGACGGCAGCATAGCAATATGCGAGAGTGGCGGACTGGTGAGTAACACGTGGGTGACGCACCCCCAAGCCGGGGACAGCTGGTAGAAATATCAGATGATACCGGATGTGACCCCCGCAGTCAGAGTGCGGGGAGGAAAGGAGCCACGGCTCCGCTTGGGGAGCGGCCTGCGGCCCATCAGCTGGTTGGCGGTGTAACGGACCACCAAGGCAATGACGGGTATCCGGCCTAAGAGGGTGAACGGACACATTGGGACTGAGATACGGCCCAGACTCCTACGGGAGGCAGCAGGTAAGAATATTCCGCAATGGGCGAAAGCCTGACGGAGCGACGCCGCGTGGATGATGAAGGCCGAAAGGTTGTAAAATTCTTTTGTGGCTGAGGAATAAGTGCGGGAGGGAATGCCCGCATGGTGACTGTAAGCCGTGAATAAGCACCGGCTAATTACGTGCCAGCAGCCGCGGTAACACGTAAGGTGCGAGCGTTGTTCGGAATTATTGGGCGTAAAGGGCATGTAGGCGGTCCGGCAAGCTTGGTGTGGAATGCAGTGGCTCAACCACTGAACTGCATTGAGAACTACCGGACTAGAGTGAGTGAGGGGGAGCCGGAATTCCAGGTGTAGGGGTGAAATCTGTAGATATCTGGAAGAACACCAATGGCGAAGGCAGGCTTCTATCACATGACTGACGCTGAGGTGCGAAGGTGCGGGGAGCAAACAGGATTAGATACCCTGGTAGTCCGCACAGTAAACGATGTACATCAGGTGTCTGGCCATGAGGCTGGGTGCCGAAGTAAACGCGATGAATGTACCGCCTGGGGAGTATGCCCGCAAGGGTGAAACTCAAAGGAATTGACGGGGGCCCGCACAAGCGGTGGAGCATGTGGTTTAATTCGATGGTACGCGAGGAACCTTACCTGGGTTTGACATACACGGGAGTTGAGTAGAGATATTCAAGCGTAGCAATACGCCCGTGAACAGGTGCTGCATGGCTGTCGTCAGCTCGTGCCGTGAGGTGTTGGGTTAAGTCCCGCAACGAGCGCAACCCCTACTGCCAGTTACCAACACGTCATGGTGGGGACTCTGGCGGAACTGCCGGTGACAAACCGGAGGAAGGTGGGGATGACGTCAAGTCATCATGGCCCTTATGTCCAGGGCTACACACGTGCTACAATGGTCGGCACAGAGTGATGCCAAGCCGCGAGGCGGAGCAAAACGCAGAAAACCGATCGTAGTTCGGATTGAAGTCTGAAACCCGACTTCATGAAGTTGGAATCGCTAGTAATCGCATATCAGCACGATGCGGTGAATACGTTCCCGGGCCTTGTACACACCGCCCGTCACACCATCCGAGTCGAGGATACCCGAAGTCGGCAGGCTAACCAGCAATGGGGGCCGCTGCCGAAGGTATGCTTGGTAAGGGGGGTGAAGTCGTAACAAGGTAGCCGTACCGGAAGGTGCGGCTGGATCACCTCCTTTCTTAGAGAAAGGCAAATGGGCTAGTCCCATAGTTTAGTGTACAGCAAACGTGTCCTCAGCAAACTTACTCACAGTTCTTCTTTCTTTCCCTTTTCTGCCAAGTATATGGCATTCGGGACAGTAGCTCAGTTTGGTTAGAGCACCGCTCTGATAAGGCGGGGGTCAATAGTTCAACTCTATTCTGTCCCAAAGAAAAGTATCTTACTTTTCGAAATATAGTCTAAGACAGTTGAACTTTGTTAGACTTGTTCTTTGAAATGATCAGGGAAGGGAAGCATGAGAACGAATCACGAAGGTGAGGAGTTCTGAAGAAGGTAAAACGAGAGGTTCGCGCGAAGCGAGCGGATCGGGGCGGAGCTTGACAGAAGGCGCCCCGTGACGCGAGAGGAAGTGGGCGCGAGCCGAAACAATAATATGGTCAAGCGAAGCATAGGTCCATGGCGAATGCCTTGGAGCTGTAAGACGAAGAAGGCCGCGATAAGCTGCGAAAAGCCTCGGGGAGGAGCACATATCCATTGATCCGGGGACCGCCGAATGGGGTAACCCGACGGGAGCGATCCCGCCACCGCATCGGCCGAATAAAATAGGCCGGCGGGGTTATACCGGGTGAAGTGAACCATCTAAGTAACCCGGGAACAGAAAACAATAGTGATTCCGCAAGTAGCGGCGAGCGAACGCGGAGGAGTCCAAACCACCTAGAGTGGGGTTGTAGGGCCGCACGGGGATGACCCGGGAAGTTGCAGAAAACAGGCGCATAGCGGAAGGGCATGGGAAGGCCCGCCGGAGAGCGTGAGAGCCGCGTATGCGAAATGCGCCTGACTTCCTGGTGCGGTACCTGAGTACGGCGGGGCACGAGAACCCCTGCCGGAATCCGGGTCGACCACGATCCAAGACTAAATACTATACAGCTACCGATAGCGCAGAAGTACCGTGAGGGAAAGGCGAAAAGAACCCCGGCAAGGGGAGTGAAACAGAACCTGAAACCATGGACCGGCAAGATGTCGCAGCCCGCAAGGGTGGCGGCGTGTCTTTTGTAGAATAAACCTGCGAGTTACGGTATGCAGCGAGGTTAAGCGTTCGAAGACGCGGAGCCGGAGCGAAAGCGAGTCTGAACAGGGCGTCCAGTTGCATGCCGTAGACCCGAAGCCAATGTGATCTAACCATGGGCAGGCTGAAACCGGGATAAAACCCGGCGGAGGGCCGAACTATAATCTGTTAAAAAAGGTACTGATGACCTGTGGTTAGGAGTGAAAGGCTAAACAAACATGGAAATAGCTGGCTCTCCCCGAAATGCCTTTAGGGACAGCCTCATGAAAAGATGCCGGAGGTAGAGCACTGGATGGACTAGGGGGAGCTAAATCCCACCGAAACCAATCAAACTCCGAATGCCGGCACCCAGCTCATGGGAGTGAGACGGCGTGCGACAAGGTTCGTCGTCGAAAGGGAAACAGCCCAAACCATCAGCCAAGGTCCCGAAATGCCGCTGAGTGTGAAATGAAGTGCGGATGCGCAGACAGCCAGGAGGTTGGCTCAGAAGCAGCCATTCCTTAAAAGAGTGCGTAACAGCTCACTGGTCGAGCACCCGCGCGCAGACAATGTAACGGGGCTAAGCGGCATACCGAAGCTATGGATTCGCACGTTATCGTGCGACTGGTAGGGGAGCATTCCGCCAACCGGAGAAGGGGGACCCGCGAGGGCCCCTGGAGGAAGCGGAAGAGAGAATGCAGGCACAAGTAACGCAAAGACGGGTGCGATCCCCGTCCGCCGAAAACCTAAGGTTTCCTGGGTAAAGGCAATCTGCCCAGGGTAAGTCGGCCCCTAAGACGAGGGAGAAATCCGTAGCCGATGGGAAATTGGTCTATATTCCAATACTTCGTTCAGTTTCGAGGACAGGACGCATGAGGCGAAATCCGGCCGGAGAACGGTAGTTCCGGCCAAAGCGGCAAGGCGCCGAGGGGGGCAGGCAAATCCACCCCCCGAGCCGAGCCGCAAGCGAGCCGAGAGAAAGTCGAGGCGAAGCGGACGTAGTCAAGGTGCCAAGAAACACTGTCTAAGGCTAGGCTGAGCGGAACCGTACCGGAAACCGACACAGGTAGGAAGGATGAGTAATCTAAGGCGCTCGAGCGACCTCGCGTTAAGGAACTCGGCAAAATGCACACGTAACTTCGGAAGAAGTGTGGCTCACGTTGTCAAAGATTGTGAGCGGCAGAAAGCAGGCCCAGGCGACTGTTTATCAAAAACACAGCCATCTGCGAAACAGCAATGTGACGTATAGGTGGTGACCCCTGCCCGGTACTGGAAGGTCAAGAGGAGGCGTCAGCCGCAAGGCGAAGCGCTGAATTCAAGCCCCAGCAAACGGCGGCCGTAACTATAACGGTCCTAAGGTAGCGAAATTCCTTGTCGGGTAAGTTCCGACCCGCATGAATGGTGTAACGATTCTGGGCACTGTCTCAACGCGAGACTCGGTGAAATTTATATACCGGTAAAGAAGCCGGTTACCCACAATTAGACGGAAAGACCCCGTGAACCTTCACCGTAACTTATCATTGGGATTCTATTTACCATGTGTAGGATAGTTGGGAGACAGCGAGGCGTGGCCGTCAGGCTGCGCGGAGTCGCCGGTGAAATACCAACCTTGGTGAATGGAATTTCTAACCCCCGCCCTGAAGCGGGAGGGGGGACAATGGTAGGCGGGCGGTTTGACTGGGGCGGTCGCCTCCCAAAGTTTAACGGAGGTGCGCGAAGGTCTCCTCACTCTGGTTGGGAATCAGAGCGCGAGTGTAAAGGCACAAGGAGGCTTGACTGCGAGGGTGACAATCCGAGCAGGTGCGAAAGCAGGTCTTAATGATCTGATGGTTCCGCGTGGAAGGGCCATCACTTAACGGACAAAAGGTACTCCGGGGATAACAGGCTGATTTTCCCCAAGAGTTCACATCGACGGGAAAGTTTGGCACCTCGATGTCGGCTCATCGCATCCTGGGGCTGGAGCAGGTCCCAAGGGTTTGGCTGTTCGCCAATCAAAGCGGTACGTGAGCTGGGTTCAGAACGTCGCGAGACAGTTCGGTCCCTATCTGTTGTGGGCGCAGGATGTTTGAGAGGAGCTGCTTTTAGTACGAGAGGACCGAAGTGGACGAACCTCTGGCTTACCGGTTGTCCTGCCAAGGGCAAGTGCCGGGTATCTAAGTTCGGAAGGGATAACCGCTGAAAGCATCTAAGCGGGAAGCCCACCTCAAGATAAGACATCCCCGGGAATTTAGTTCCCCTGAAGACTCCGGAGAGACTATCCGGTCGATAGGATGCAGGTGCACGTACGGCGACGTACTCAGCCGAGCATTACTAATAAGTCGTGAGGCTTGACCATATTATCGTTTCCCGCCCGAGGGCGGCGTCATATCCGAGCGCGGGCTTCCGCGCCATGCTTCCCGTCACGGCCTGCCCGCGGTCAACAACCGCCTGGAGGCCGCCCCGATCAAAACTAGGCATTTAATGCCGGTGGCCATAGTGGAGAGGCAATACCCGTTCCCATTCCGAACACGGAAGTCAAGCTCTCTTACGCCGATGATACTGGGTTTTCCCGGGAAAGTAGGTAGCTGCCGGCTTTTTTCTCTCTTTCTTTTACAACATAAAGAATTAAAGAAATACTAAAGATTTCTAAAAATATTTTGATTTTTTTTGTAAAAAACATCGATATTGTATTGACAGTAATTTAGGTTTTGTGATATAATCCTAACACTTGCGAAAAACAAGTAATGCTGCGACAGTGAAAGGTCAAGGCAATGATATTTGACAATTAAGGGAAGGAAATAAAGACAAAGATTAATGCATGCAAGTGCAGAGATCCGAGTAAGGTCAGCGAGAGTGCAGCGATGCACGGAGTTGAATGAGGACATGCGCCTATGAAGAATAGGCAAGATCCCGGCGGCAGCGATGCCGCCAAATTCCAAACTAATTAGATAATTAGAGCGTGGAAGGGGACTATGAAGTGGTAAAAAAAATCTTCGGCCGCAAGGCCAAAGAATCTATCATGGAGAGTTCGATCCTGGCTCAGAACGAAACGCTGGCGCGCGGTCTTCACCATGGCAATCGACGCAGCATAAGCAATATGCGAGAGTGGCGGACTGGGCTAACACGTGGGTGACGCCATACCCCCAAGCGGGGACAGCTGGTAGAAATATCGCGATGATACCGATGGACCCCGCCAGTCAGAGTGCGTGAGGAAAGGAGCCACGGCTCCGCTTGGGAGCGCCTGCGGCCCATCAGGCTGGTGGCGTGTAACGACCACCAAAGGGGCAATGACGTATCGCCTAAAGGAGTGACGACACATTGGACTGGGGAGATACGCCAGACTTCCTGCCGGCGGAGCAGCAGTAAGAATTTTCCGCAATGGGCGAAAGCTGCGGAGCGACGGCCCGCGTGATGATGAGGCCAAAGGTTGTAAAGTCTTTTGTGCTGAGCGAAATGCGGGAGGAATGGCCGCATGGTGACTGTAAGCCGTGAATAAGCACCGGCTAATTACTGCCAGCACCCGCGGAACACGTAAAGGCGAGCGATGTCGGAATTATGGGCGTAAAAGGCAGTAGGCGTCCGGCAGGCTTGGTGTGGAATGCAGTGCTCAACCACTGAACTGCATTGGAGAAACTCACCCCGGACTAGAGGATGAGGGGAGCCGGAATTCAGTGTAGGGTGAAATCGTAGAATATCTGGAAGAACCCAACCAATGAAGGCAGGCTGCTATCACATGACTGACGCTGAGGCTGGAAGGTCGGGGCCAAGCAAACAGATTAGATACCCCTGTAGTCCGCACAGTAAAAACGATGTACATCAGGTGTCTGCCATGAGGCTGGGCCGAGTAAACGCATGATTACCGCCTGGATATTGCGCAAGGTGAAATCAAAGAATGACGGGGCCCGCACAAGCGGTGAGCATGTGTTTATTCCCACCCAGCCTCCATGGCCAGACACCCTTGATTCATCGTTTACTGTCGGACTACCAGGTATCTAATCTTTGTTTCTCCCCCGCACCTCGCAGCCTCAGCGTTCAGTCATGGATAGCATCCTTGCTCGCATTGGTGGTTCTTCCAGAATAATCTACAGGATTCCATCACCCCCTTAACCTGGATTCCCGGCTCCCCTCCTGCCGCGGTATGTTCTCGACATGCAGTTCAAGTGGTTGACCACTGCATTCCACCACCATACTTGCCGGACGCACCATGCCCTTACGCCCAATAATATCCGAACAACGCTGTCGGCAACCTTACGTTTACCGCCCGGGGCGTGCTTGGGCCACGGTAAGTTAGCCGGGTGGCTTGATCAGCGGCGGCTTACCAGGTCCACCATGGCGGATTCCCTCGCCCGACTTGATCCCTCAAGCCACATAAAAGGAAATTTTACAACTTTTCGGCCGTCCATTCATCCACGCGGCGTCGCTTCGCCCAGCTTCCGCCCATGCGTAATATTCTTACCGTCTGCTCCCGGTTAGAGTCTGGCCGTATCTCGTTCCCCAATTGTCCGTTCACCCCTTTAGGCCGGTTACCCGTGCGATTTGCCTTGGTGTTGCCGTGGTAGCCGACCGCAACCAGCTGATGGGCGCAGGCCGCTCCAAGCGGGAGCCGTGGCCTCCTTTCCTCCCCCACTCTGACTTGCGGGGGTCAATCCGTATCATCTGCATTTTATACAGTCTTGACCCCAGGCGCTTCTCCTATGGTCGTGTGACTCATCACCACGTGTTACTCGGTCTCATCCAACACATACATCCTCCGCAATTGTCACGCCTTGCAATGTGCTGCACCGACCGAAAAACTATCTCTTTGCAAATCCGAAGTCCGAAGATTCGACGACCAGCCTAGCGTCGTTCTGAGAGGGCCAGATCGAACTCTCCATGATAGATTCTTTAGGGCCTTGCGGGCCGTCCCGAGGATTTTATATACCAACTAATTCAATAGGCCCCCTTTCCGACGGCTCTAATTGGTTAAAATTCTGCAATTTTATTGTGCTGCGATATCGTATGAT
>JGI20225J20221_1000239_pt2 | contig 12481 bp, 9 predicted proteins | sample BioMet4_FD_20221 | JGI IMG/M metagenome (IMG submission 20221) | reverse complement strand
GGATAGGTCATTTTAAGTAAGAGGTGGAGACTTGGAAAATACTGCAATCCATTTATGTAAGTGTATAATCCAAGCAACTTCGTTCTTTCAAATTCTTGTTGTAACGTTTCTATCATTTGGTAATGTATAGCATCATCATTATCCAAATTAGTTGTGATAACATATTCTTCGTCGGTCAGCAAAGATCTTACTATTTCTCTTATCTGATTTTTCCAGTCGGCCATCTGACTTTCATTGAAGAAAATGGGACGCATTTGTGGCATTTGAACACAATATTCCAATATTCTTTCCTTGTATGTGTCAGGAGTGTTTTCGTCAAAAAAGCATAGCCAGATGAACTCCTTTGTGCTCTGTTGACAAACAGACGGGAAGCAATATGTTTCAAACAGCCGAAAACGTTTCTCTAACCATTCATTTGTACGCGTTGCTGAACGCTTTTTATCAGTATCCCACAATTTCAAGTTGAATAGGGTGATGAGAAAATGCTTTTTTTTCATGCTTTCCACTTTATTATGCGTTTTAATTGTCTTCTTCTTTCGAATTTATCCAATGCAATCATTACTCTTTTTATGCTTAATTGGATATCCCAGTTCCGTAATTTGGCATACTCTTCAACAATCTCCTTTAATAAGCCTCTTCGGTGGGTTATGCGCTTTAAATTGTCTAAACAAGCTTCGTAGCTTATCTCTGTTTTGAATACAGATCTATTTGTATCTATTACTGTGAAGAAAAAATCATTTTCTCCAATCGCTCGGTAGAGAATATTATCTAGGTTAGGATCACCATGCAGAAATCCTTTTTTATGCATATCTACGAAAAAAGCGGCTAATTTACCGACTAATTCTTTATTATAATTAGTTGTTTCAACTAAGGTTGGGTAAAGTGGTGCATCCTTGCACACATTAGAAACAAAGTAGCTGTAATTGAATAGTTTATATTTTTTTTCTTCAATGTAAGCAATTGCATTTGGTGTATTGATTCCCAAAGCAAGTAATTTGTCGGCATAAATAAAAGCTCTTTCTGCTTTGCTTTTCCTAAAAAAAGAATATGCTATTTTCTGAACGATATTAGGGCTTTTATATCTTTTGACAACCCATTCGCCGAATTGTGTATCGAAGCTTTTAACAACATTTCGACCTGCATAAATAATTGTTCCCTTCGTAGCAAACATATTAGGCAGTTGAGCTATAAGATGTTGAGCTAATTGATATTCAGGATGGATGATGATTTTCATTCTGGTGTATTTACGACTTTTTCAACTGTACTAATTATATTATATGGGGTATGATTTAAGCATTCGTATTGGCCTCTTTTTAGTAAGCATGGCTTATTCCCAAAAATAGAACAAGGACGGCAAGCAAGCTCAATTTGAATTGCATTTGCTGTTGTTTGCCCCCATCCCATAAATCCAGCAAAAGGATGAGTCGCTCCCCATATTGAAATAACAGGAACGCCTGTTAATGAGGCGAGGTGCATATTGGCGGAATCCATTGATATCATTGTGCTGAGATGGCTCATCAGTGCAAGTTCCTCATTCAATTTGAACTTGCCTGCTACAGACTCTATGTTGTCATATAGTCTTGCCCAATCTTCCAGTAACTTACGCTCTTCACCCCCTCCTCCAAATAGGAAAATTCTCCAATTGCTAAATTTAGATAATTCTAGTAAAAGAGCTTTAGTTATTTCCTCTGGTAGCCTTTTGCCTCTGTGCGCTGCAAATGGAGCAAGTCCGATCCATTTTTTACTATCTGGAATCCCGATGACTGGAGCAAATAGATTTGTTTCTCCTTTGCCTTCACCATATATAGAATGGAATGTTGTTTTAACTGGATAGCCTAATAGCAGAAATACATTTTCGTAACGGGAGAAAGAAGATGGTAATTGTTTTAATATTTTATTATTTTTTCTTGTCAATGCTCTTTTCTCTTTTCTTCCTTTATCGATGTAAAATACGCGTTTTCCGGTGACTCTAAAAAGAAAACGAAGAATTTTGGTACGTAATACATCGTGTAAGTCGGCTATAATGTCGTAATTTTCGTCTTTTAATTCGCGAAAGAGGCGGATAAGTCCTAAAAGACCCCGATATTCTTTTATGTCTATTTCGCGGAAATGAAAATTAGGTGGCATTCCCACAAAAAGAGGCTTAATGAATGGTTTACTCATCAGCGTGATTTCAAGCTGTGGATATTGCCGTGCAAGTGAAGTGATTACAGGAATCGTCATTGCTACGTCGCCAAGTGCTGATAGGCGCATGACTAATAATTTCATTTCTTTTCGTATAGGACAGGATTTAAACTGGGGTCGTTATACATTTTCATCTGTTTATAGACTTTCATATACTTCATTCCATTCTCAATATCATTTATAAGCTGCTCTATTGCAGTAGATAAATCTTTTTGTTGTTCTAATAATATTCTCAACTTATCCTGACATAGAGAATGATGTTCCGGGGTGCTATCTTGACGTTCCACTTCTTGCCCCATGTGGTAAATTTTTAATGCCAAAATAGAGAGTCGGTCAATAGCCCATGCTGGACTTTCAGTGTTTATTACAGCTCCTGGCTTTACTTTTACTCCTTTATATTTATCTAAGAAATAACTATCAATTAACTCTACAAGATCTGTTCGATCTTGATTGGATTTATCGATACGTCTTTTAAGTATTAGTGCTGCGGCCGGATCAATATTCGGATCACGTATAATATCTTCAAAATGCCATTGGACGGTGTCTATCCAGTTCTTCAGGTACAGATAATACTCGATACTTTTTATAGGGTAGGGATTTTGAATGGGGGTATCTACATTGTCAACCTTGTGATATTCACAGATTGATTTTTCGAATATGCTGTTGCAAAGTTCTGTAAAGCTCATAAACTCGTTCTTATTTAGGTAGAATAAAATATTTTAGATACAAAGCTATATAAACTTTTCAAAATTTTCAATTATTGGCTAATAAAAGTACCTTTGTGCCTCGTTAACCTTATGACTTTTTTTTACTTATCCCGTGTAAGCACTACTTATTTTTATGTGGATGATGCAGTAAACTGCAAGAATCCTCGTTTTTTAATCAAGTAGTTATTTGATAGGCTTACAATATTCTTTGGGATTTTGGCAATACTACTGTTGCCCTAAAAAGATAGATGTATGAAAAGACATTTTTTATTTTTTGTTTCTGTCGCATATTCTTACCCGATACTTCGCCCTCTTCAAGAGGAAATATGGAGACGGGGGGATGATGTAGCTTGGTTTGTTGAAGATGATTGCCCCATTTTATTAAAAAATAATGAGACGCTCCTCCGGACGTTGCAAGATGTATTGGATTATAACCCCATTGCAACATTTGCACCGGGGAATTACATTTATGACTTTTTCCCAGGGGTTAAAGTATCTCTTTTTCATGGATATCCTATAAATAAACGTGGGGATGAAAAAGACGACCATTTCTCCATTAGAGGCTGGTTTGATATATATTGTACTCAAGGTGAAAGCAGTACATTACCCTTCAAGAAACTTGAAACGAAATATGGTTTTTTTAAAGTTTATGAGACAGGCTGGTGCAAGACGGATGCGTTGGTAAATAAATCTACTACTGCTCAAGTCCGGCATGATCGTCCTGTAATATTGTATTCTTCTACTTTCACAAAAGATATAACTTCTGCACCTCATTTATTCGAAACTCTTAGTAGATTAGTAAGAGAAAAACCTTGGGATTGGATTATTTCCTTTCATCCGATGTTTCAAGACCTTAGTGTGCTAAATCAATATAAAGAATTAGCCCGCGCATGCCCCAATGTAACTTTTAATGAAAGCGGACTGGTGGACGCAGAACTACTGAATAGTGCAGATGTCTTATTATCAGATGCCTCCTCTGTGATTATTGAGTTTATGCTGCTCGATAAACCTGTAGTAACATACCGCAATACAACTCCGGGAAGACATCTGCTGAATGTGACAGATCCACTAGATGTTGAAGAAGCAATAGCAAAAGCCATTACCCGTCCAAGCGGACTGATGGCTGATATTCGTTCATATGTAACTATGCATGAAGCACATGCTGATGGGCATTCTTCAGCGCGAGTATTAGACGCAGTAAACAATTACATTTGGTATTTCCAAGAAAAGGTGAGGCCAAAACCGTTGAATTTGATGCGTAAATTGAAGTTACGTTGGAAAGCCGGATATTCTTTTATTCCCGGATTTATTGGAACTAATATCTAAAGACTGTTGATGAATAATGAAATGTGAGTCACTTCCTTTGATCAGTATTATTGTCCCAGTATATAATGTAAGAGCTTATTTAAGGAAGTGTCTTGACTCTATTTGTGGGCAAACATATAAAAATCTCGAGATAGTAGTCGTGGATGATGGTTCTACAGATGGTTCGGGTGAAATTTGTGATGAATATGCCCAATTGGATAATCGGGTGAAAGTAATACATAGCAAAAATGGAGGGTTAAGTTCTGCTCGAAATATAGGACTCAACAACGCTTTAGGTGAATACATAGGCTTTGTAGATAGTGACGACTGGATAGATTATGATATGTATGAATTCTTATGGGAACTCTTGAATACAAGAAAAGCAGATTTGGCTATATGTTCGCATTATATAGAAAAGCAAAATAAAACGAAAGTAAAATACGTTTCGAACGAGGTTACCGAATTGACATCTACAAAAGCTATCCGTCTTTTATCGGAAGATAAAATTATTAGAAATTATGCTTGCGATAAACTTTTTAAGAGATATTTGTTCGAAGAACTGAGATTCCCCTTAAATCGTTATTTTGAAGACATTGCTGTAATGTATAAAATCTTTTATAATGCTCAAAAGATAGTAATGAAAGGAGTCCCCAAATATCATTATTTGATTCGCGAAGATAGCATCATGCAAAGTCTGTATGATCCTAAAAAAGAATATCATTTATTCCTTGCCGTATATGAACAGAGTAATTTTATATTAGAAAAACAAATGTGGGACAGAACTCCGATATTTGTTATTCAACGCGGGATTCATCTTATAGATCATATAATGCTCGTCCCTCCAACTTCTTGCACAGAAAAAATAGTAAATGATGTACTCGATAAAATGCATTGCTATGATACCTTTAATTGGCAGAAAATAGGGCTGTTAAGCGCTTTGAAGCGATGGAGCATTTATAACCATTTGCCTCTATATCGCTCATTTTATTATTTCTATAGGTTATTATTTAAGTTGAAGAGACATCGTGTTTAAAAAAAAGAAAAGATGCAGCTACCTTTAGTAAGTGTTATTATACCTAACTATAATTATGCCCAATTTTTAGAACAGCGTATTGATTCCGTATTGAATCAATCTTATCTCAATATTGAAGTCATTTTGCTAGATGATGCTTCCACTGATCACAGTTTACAGGTTATTGAGAATTACCGATTTGATTCACGTATTTCTCATATAAAAATAAATTCATTAAATTCAGGCTCTCCTTTCTCCCAATGGAAAAAAGGACTTGAATTAGCGAGTGGTAAATATGTTTGGATTGCTGAAAGTGACGATTATGCCGATCTCTCTTTCTTATCAATAACAGTACCTTTATTAGAAAAGTATGTTGAAGCTTCATTCTGTTTTGCTGGCGGATATCGTGTAGATGAATCGGGATGTATAATGAAATTAGATTATGATAGATGGGGGAGGAAACAGAAAACTTCTAGAAAGGGCTATAATGTCTTTAATGGAACAGAATATATTCTGCATAATTTATTTTGGCGTTCATACGTTTATAATGCAAGTGGCGTACTCTTTAGACGAGATTTAGCTGTAAATCTTGATTTTGACTTATGCATTTCTATGCATTGCAGTGGTGATTGGTTGTTTTGGACAGAAATGGCTCGTTTTGGGCAAGTCATTGAGGTTTATAAGAAATTGAATTATTGCCGTTATCACATGAACAGTGCATCTACTCAAGCTAAGAAAACAGGCAAGTCTTTAGAGGAAGATATGGTTGTTGTAGGGCAAATTGAAAAGTATTACTTTCTTCATCTTAGTTATTATAAGCGGACTTTGCGTCATGGCATTTTTTATAAAAAAATAAGGCGAGCGCCAATAACAAATGAAATGAAGAAAAAACTGTATGAGAAATTGAAACAAAATTTCAAAAGTGGAATTGAGGCATATTTTTTAGAGAGATTTAATAAGTTTTTAAGTGTGTTACCCTGTGTACTGACAGAGAAGAGAGATCGGTTGTAGACTTTTTACTAAATAAAAAATGTTAGAGTATGGCTATAAAGAGGGTTGTGAAAAAAAAAATAATTTATTGGAAAGATCTGATCTTTGCGTTTATATATGAAAAAAAAATACGTGGAAACGCAATTTATTCTGTTGAAAAATACAGAGTATTTAAGGTAACCCTCTTTAAACGAGTAACTTCGATTACGGGAATAAAATCTACTTATTTGAGGTTTTTTTCTTTTAATGCTCCTCTTCCTGTAATTGATTCTATCCAATATTCAAATGATGATAATTTTGCAGACTTTGATTTACCGATAGATTTAGATAGAGTCCCGTTGGTTAGTGTTATAGTTCCTAATTATAATCACGCTATGTACTTGGAGGAGCGTTTGGATTCTATCTATCAGCAAACCTATAAAAATATAGAAGTAATTCTATTAGATGATGCCTCTTCTGATAATAGTGTCCAAATCCTGAAGGATTATCAGCATAGATATCCTGATATCACTCGCCTCATTGTTAATAAAGAGAATTCTGGGAAAGTTTTTCTTCAATGGAATAAAGGATTGGAATTAGCTAAAGGCGAGTATATATGGATTGCAGAGAGCGACGATTACTGCGATAGGAACTTTTTGGAAGAGTTACTTTTAGGCTTGCAACATCAGTCAGTAATGCTTTCATTTGCGAGAAGTGTATTTGTGAAAAATGGGAAAAAAATTTGGTCTTTGGAGGAATACCTCAAAGATTTACCGCTTTCTTGGGGGAGGCCTTTCATTATGTCGGCGCATACATTAGTGGAAAAGGCTTTTGCAATAAAAAATGTAATTCCCAATGTAAGTAGTGCTGTTTTTAGAAATATAGGGAATATACCTGATGAAATCACGGCTATTTGGCAAGAAATGTCCTTGTGTGGTGACTGGCTGTTTTATCTATGGTTAATTAGAGGGGGAGCTGTAAGCTATACTAATGAAGTTACTAATTACTATCGTATTCACGAAAAAAGTACTTCGTTGAAGATTCAAAAGACATTATATTATTATGCTGAAACCCATAAAATTTCGTGCTTTATTGCTCAAAGATATGCTGTGAGTTTATCTGTTTATAAGACTGTTAAAGATAACTTAATAGCACATTATATGGCTCATCATCATGTAGATAATTATGATGTTGTTGAGAAGATATATGATATTGAAGTAATAAAGGATTGTACAAAGTATAGATTACCTAACGTGCTTGTTTGCGGTTATTCTTTAACGCAAGGTGGAGGGGAAATTTTCCCTATTTATTTAGCCAACGAATTGAAGAAGCAAGGCTTAGCTGTGACATATATGGACTTTAGGGGTACACCTTGTGATGAGGAAATTAGACGGAAATTGAATGTTAATATACCATTGATAGAATTGAGCAATGTTAAGTATCTTCAGCGTATAATATCATCTGTCGGCGCAGAAATTATTCACACTCACGAAGGTACAATTGATCATATTGTGGCTTGCGTTATAAAAAATAAACAAAAAGGATGTAAGCACATTATTACTCTTCATGGGATGTATGAAGCTGTTCCTAAAACGGGATTATCTAGGATATTGAGTTCTGTGATTTCAAGTTGTTCTTGTTTTGTTTATATTGCAGATAAAAATTTGATGCCTTTTAAGGGTATATTGGATCCAGTTCCTTTGCAGAAAATTGGGAATGCTCTTCCAAAAATACCTATAGCCCCACATAAAAGAGAAGAATTAGGTATTGAAGCAAATGCTTTTTGTTTGACTTTAGTAAGTAGAGCAAGAGTTGATAAAGGATGGCTTGAAGCTATTGAAGCTGTAAAAATAGCAAATGCTGAATCATCTAGACCTATTCATTTAATTTTAATAGGAGATGGTAAATGTTATGATATTCTAAAGATAAAGAAATTGCCTTCTTATATTCATTTGCTGGGGCGGAAAAATGATGTTCGGAATTATTTTGCAATGTCTGATATTGGATTATTACCTTCTCGGTTCAAAGGCGAAAGTTTTCCTTTAGTTATAATTGAGTGTTTAATGAGCGGAACGCCTGTAGTTGCAAGTGATGTAGGTGAAGTTCGTAATATGTTAACTGATGAAGAAGGACTTATGGCTGGCGTATTGTTTAATCTAAATAACTGGACTATACCAATTGCAGAATTGGCTAAAATTATCCTGGCTCTCTCTAAAGACAATGATGCGTATGGGGAATTGAAAACCAGAGTAGAAAAAGTGGCAGCTAAATTTGATATCGGCCGTACGGCGAAACGATATATAGATGTATATAATAAGGCTTTGGGCATCTCTCGAATAGATTGATTCTACTATGAATTTCGATATAGCTCCTATGGAATAAAATCTATCTATTAAAGAGTATATATACTAGATTGTTATATGGCATAAATGATAAGAACTGTCTGATTAGATTTTCGGTGGTGCAAATTAAACAGTGTCAAATATAGCAGTTTGTTTAAATTCTCATATATATCTTCCATCGGCAATAATGACTTTTACTGAAGAGCATATTTTTTTTAAAAGTTAAGCTGCTTTACTGGCATGAATATAGATTACTGTAATCATTACTGCTATTAAAAAGCCATTTTGTCTACCACTATATGACACTTGATTCTTTTTATTGCCGTCATTCTTATTTATTCTCTCGGTATTCAATCTGATCTTCAGTAGTCCAAAATTAGTAGAAGCCTTCTTAATACGCTTTAATCTAGGCCTTTCACGTCAACGGCTTAGCAAGAGATCAAACTCCTGTAAAGAAGACCATTTACGGAAATGGTAATAAACAAACTACCTTTTAAGGTAGTTTGTTGGGGGTATACGCCATTTACGTCTCTCCTTACTACATAAAATACGACATTACATATATCTCTTTAATTATGTTTTCGCTTGCGCAATTGCATCAGTAAAATTTTTCCATATACTCCCACTGAGCTTCTTTCAAATTTGTTGAGCACGTTTCTTTTACGCTTGGTCACTTCAAAGAAAACAAGCATTAAGAAGAGAAAGGAACTCTTTTTGTCCTTTATTTCAACTATTTTTAAACAGGCTCTAAGTATTGAGGGTACTTTATTTCGGTTGATTTTTAGAAATATATTCAATTACAGCTTTTTTTACTTCCTCTTGTTTCTGGGGGTCTTTAATATAGTTGTAGATTGGAATTAGTTCTCCTACTTCTACCATCTTGAATAGTTCATCATTTTTTAAATCATGGGTCGTTTCATACCACTCACTCATGTGAGAGTCCGGACACATCTTCTCTAAATTGAAGAAACCGAGTGGAACAGTGCTACGATCGCCGCCAATAGCATTTAGGTACAGGATAGGATTGACATTCGCTTTCAACAACCTGTCTGTATTGTCTGGCATACTCTCCCAGTTAAATGAACCGCACTTGCTCTTTTCCATTGCTTTGTAATAGCCAACTTTTATGGCATCTCTTTTGTTTTCATCTACCGTTATTATTTCTCCCTTGTAATTATATCGGGTAGGAACAATTTTAGCCATATATAGCAAGTCGAATCTTATCCCGTCGTAATATTCCGCAATGACGTGTGTACCGTATTTCTCTATAATTTGTTGCGGCGATAAAGAACTTATATCGTCGGCAAATGACTGCTTAAGATATCTTTTAGCTGTCAGGTCGTTATAATAGCACCTATATCGAAGATAATAATTATGCACTGATCGATAGGTGTATTCATTTTGTCCGTCTGATAAAAAATTGTACGCAGGCTGACCTTTAGTGAATAGGATTTTTCCTTTTAATTCTTCTTGTTCCAATGTTCTGCTATCAAGAAAAAGATAAGGCATTTCAGCTAAATACTCATTCTTGTTTTCTCCATATAAATCTCTTGAGAAGCTTTCGAATGTTCCTACTTTTACAGTTGAGTAAGGATCTTCGGAATCCATTTTGTCTAAATCAATAATTTGGGCTTTTACAGATTGGTAGCTACCAATCTCTCCCATGATATCAAGACCATATCCTAGAACGGATTTCATGGAACTTGCATTGTCGGATGCTAATGGTATATAGGCATCCATGGGATTTGGAGTGTGGCTTTCTTCTATTAGAGTCATTTGGTCTTCACTATCGTTGTCTGAACACGATACAACTGTAAATGTTAGCATAGAAAAAACGCTAAATGAAAAGAATAGTTTTTTCATGATTTTACTAAATAAATTTTTATTATCTTTTGTCTTGAGACTAACTAGATGTGTCAGTTAGTAATTGCATACAAATTAAAGTAAAAAAAACGATTAATATATAATGCAAGTATATTTTTTTGTAAGTAAAATGAAAATGTTGCGATCTATCTCATCTCTTTCAAAAAAATGAGCTTAATTGTCTATCATTCAGAATGGATATAAATGCGAGTCGTTTTTGATTGATTTAGCTTAATCGGCACTTAATTAATGGATTTTCTTGTATCTTTGCACCCTTAACTTAATTAACTGCAAGTAATGAGAGAATTTTGGGAACTTATGAGGCGCTTTGTGTCGCCCTATAAAAAATATATAAGTTGGGCTATCGTACTCAACATTCTATCCGCTTTATTCAATGTGTTTTCTTTTACTTTACTAATCCCGATTCTTAATATATTGTTTAAAACAGGTCAGGATACACATGTGTATCAGTTTATGGCATGGGGGAGTGGTAGCCTGAAAGATGTTTGCATAAATAATTTCTATTATTATGTTACACAGCTCATTCAGTCGTATGGCCCAACTAGTACTCTATTGTTCCTAGGAGTTTTTCTTGCCATTATGACTATGTTGAAGACTTCTTGTTACTTTGCTTCTTCAGCAGTGATGATACCTTTGCGGACAGGCGTTGTCAGAGATATTCGAATCATGGTTTATTCTAAAGTGATGTACTTGCCGCTAGGCTTTTTCTCTGAAGAACGTAAGGGGGATATCATTGCCCGTATGAGTGGAGATGTCGGCGAAATAGAGAATTCTATAACAAGTTCGTTGGATATGTTGATGAAGAATCCTATCCTCATCATTCTCTATTTCGCGACTTTGATTGTGACCAGTTGGCAGCTGACCTTATTCACTATCTTGGTATTGCCCGGTATGGGCTGGCTGATGGGGCAGGTTGGCAAAAAACTTAAACGTCAATCATTGGAAGCTCAAAGTAAATGGAGTGATACGATGTCTCAGCTGGAAGAGACCTTAGGTGGATTGCGTATTATTAAGGCTTTTATTGCCGAAGATAAAATGGTAGATCGCTTCACAAAATGTAGCAATGAACTGCGTGATGCATCCAATAAAGTGGCTACCCGACAGACGTTAGCCCATCCGATGAGTGAGTTCCTAGGTACTTTACTGATCGTTTTTGTTCTTTGGTTCGGNGGTATGCTTATTTTAGGCGATCACTCATCTATTAGCGCTTCCACTTTTATTTTTTATATGGTTATTCTATATAGTATTATCAACCCATTGAAAGATTTTGCGAAGGCCGGATATAACATCCCAAAGGGGTTGGCCTCTATGGAACGCGTGGATAAGATACTGAAAGCTGATAATCCGATAAAAGAACCGAAGCATCCCTTATACCTTGGTAAGATGGATGACAAAATAGAATTTAAAGATGTTTCTTTTAGCTATGATGGAAAGAGGGAGGTATTAAAGCATATTAATCTAACAGTGCCTAAAGGTAAGACAATTGCTTTGGTAGGACAGTCCGGTTCCGGGAAGTCGACTTTGGTTGATTTGTTGCCTCGTTACCATGATATTCAATCTGGTGAAATCATGATAGATGGAATCAATATTAAGGATGTACATACACGCGATCTCAGAGGTTTAATTGGAAATGTAAATCAGGAGGCTATTCTCTTCAATGATACGTTCTTTAATAATATTGCGTTTGGAGTGGAGAATGCAACTCTAGAGCAAGTTATTGAAGCTGCAAAAATAGCTAATGCGCATGACTTTATCATGGAGACGGAGAATGGATATAATACGAATATTGGTGACCGTGGCGGCAAATTGTCCGGTGGACAGCGTCAGCGTGTCAGCATTGCGCGTGCCATTCTTAAGAATCCTCCAATACTTATTCTCGATGAGGCTACTTCTGCTTTGGATACTGAATCAGAACGTCTGGTACAAGAAGCTTTGGAGAGACTAATGAAGACGCGCACCACTATAGCTATTGCTCATAGGCTATCTACAATTAAAAACGCAGACGAAATTTGCGTAATGTACGAAGGAGAAATTGTGGAAAGAGGTAAGCATGATGAGCTGTTGCAAAAGAATGGCTA
>JGI20225J20221_1002037_pt2 | contig 12499 bp, 12 predicted proteins | sample BioMet4_FD_20221 | JGI IMG/M metagenome (IMG submission 20221) | reverse complement strand
GATGAAAAGCAAAGGGACAGGCTCGCGTCTGTTTCCGGCATATTATGCTTTTTAGCGGCTTGCACCTATCCGTATCAGGAGCTGATCGGCTGGCCCCCGCTGTTATTTGGCCATGATTGGGTAAACGACAAAACACAAAGCGTGCTATTGACCGTATTGATCTTAATAATAATGATTTGTATTCAAAAGGTGTTTCAAAAAAGAGATAGGCAACTGAAAAACCATCAGTAAACATGCAACAATAAATCACAAAGCCGCGCAGGATTTTTGGTCCTGCGCGGCTTCGTGTCATAAAAGAGAGGATGGTTGTCAAATGAAGAGATTCACGTTGGATTCCTCGGCGTCGCCGAGGTAGGTGCCCACGCCCGCCAGCTCCACGCCGTCGATCAGCTCCTCGGGGCGGATGCCCATCACGTCCATGCTCATGGTGCAGGCCATGAGCTTGACGCCGTTGGCCATGGCCTTTTTCATCAGGTCCTCCAGAGAATCGACGTTCTTGTCGTTCATGATGCGCTTCATCATCTCGGTGCCCATGCCGCCCATGTTCATGCGGGACAGCTTCAGACGGTCGGTGCCCCGGGGCAGCATCCTGCCGAACATGGCCTCTATGGGCGTCTTTTTCACGTCCTGCTTTTCGGCCTTGCGCAGGGCGGTGAGACCCCAGAAGGTGAAGAACATGGTCACGGGCCGGCCCATGGCCGCCGCGCCGTTGGCGATGATAAAGGAGGCCAGCACCTTGTCGAGATCGCCGGAAAAGACGATGATGGTCTTGCCCTGGGGCGTGTCATGCACCACGCACGCATTGGCCCCGCCCTTGCGCAGCAGCGCGGTGTAGTCGCTGCCGCTGCGGCCTCTGGAAACCAGCGTGTTGCCCGTGCGGCGGCACCAGGCCTCCACATCCCGGGTGAAACCGGGGTCGGAGGCGGCCACCTCCAGCTCCTCGCCGTCGGCCATGGTGTTCATGGTCTCGAACACCTTCATGATGGGGCCGGGGCATTGCAGGCCGCTGCAGTCCAGCCGGACGGTCCTGGCCGGGGCAGGGGAGGCCGGCGCGGCGGGGGCCGCGGGCGTTTTTTCGTTTTCCATCAGATACTCCTTATAATGAACGGATTGATAGAACTTGCTGCCGCCGGGATAGACCAGCACCTTTTCAAAGCCGTTTTGCATCAGAATCCGGGCGGCGTTGTAGGCCCGCACGCCGATGGCGCAGAACACCACGACGGTTTTGCTCTTATCCAGCTCGCCCAGCCGCTCCCGTACCTGCCCCAGCGGGATGTGCACCGCGCCCGGCACCGCGAGGGCCAGCAGCTCCGCGGCCTCGCGGACATCCAGAAAGACGGTGTCCCCGCCGGCCTTCACGTCCCAGGGGGCGAAGCGGACGAGACCCCGCAGCAGGTTGTCGGCGGTGAAGCCCAGCATATTCACGGGGTCCTTGGCGGAGGAGTAGGGCGGCGCGTAGGCCAGCTCCAGATTCTTGAGATCGTCAACGCCGCCGCCCAGCCGCAGCGCCACGCCCAGGGTGTCGATGCGCTTATCCGCGCCGTCCCGGCCCACGGCCTGCGCGCCATAGAGCTTCTTGCCGTCCATGGAGAACAGCAGCTTCAGCGTCAGGGGTACGGCGCCGGGGTAGTAGCCCGCGTGGGAATTCTGGGTGACGAGGACGGATTCGTAGTCCCGGCCCCGGACGAGGCCGCGCTTTTGCAGGGATTTTTCGTTTTCACCGGTGGAGGCCGCCGTGAGATCGTAGACCTTGGCCACGGAGGAGCCCTGGGTGCCCTGATATTCGCTGTCGAGGCCGGCGATGTTGTCCGCCGCGATGCGGCCCTGCTTGTTGGCCGGGCCCGCCAGCGGCACCAGCTTGCGGTCCTTGAACACGAAGCCCTCGATCTCGGCCGCGTCGCCCACGGCGTAGATATCCGGGTCGGCGGTGCGCAGATGGGAATCCACCACGACGCCGCCCTTGGCGTTCAGCGCGAGACCGGCGGCCCCGGCCAGCGCACCGTTGGGCGTGACGCCGATGGAGAGGATGACCACGTCGGCTTCCACGGCGCCGCCGCTGCGCAGCAGCACCCGCACGCCGGTCCCGGTGTCCTCAAAGCCGGTGACGCCCTCGCCCAGATGCAGCGTCACGCCGTTTTCGGCCAGATTTTGATGCAGCAGCTGGGCCATTTCAAAGTCCAGCGGGGGCATGACCTGATCGGGCCGCTGGATAATGGTCACGTCCAGCCCCAGCGCGGAGAGGTTTTCCGCCGTCTCCAGCCCGATGAAGCCGCCCCCCACCACGGCGGCGCGCCTGGCGTTTTGCCCTTTCACGGCGGCCAGAACGGCGTCCATGTCGGGGATCGTCCACAGCTGGAAAACGCGGGGNGAATCCACCCCCGGCAGATCGGGCCGGACGGGTGAGGAGCCGGTGGAGAGCACCAGCTTGTCGTAGGCCTCCTCGTAGGTCTCGCCGGAGGCGGTGTTGCGCACGGTGACGGTTTTTTTCGCCCGGTCGATGGCCGTGACCTCGCTTTGGATGCGCACGTCGATAGCATATTTCGTCTTCATGGCGGCGGGTGTCTGCAGGATCAGGCTCTCCCGGGCCTTGATGGTCCCGCCGATGTGATAGGGCAGACCGCAGTTGGCGAAGGAGATGTATTCGCCCCGCTCCAGCACCACGATCTGGGCGTTTTCATCCAGCCGCCGCAGTCTGGCCGCGCAGCTGGCACCGCCGGCCACGCCGCCGATAATGACAGTTTTCATAGTTGACCTCCCCTATAAAAATGGATGTTTCGAGAATGCCCCAAGTTTTATAAACCTAGGATAACCCAAAACGTCTGTTTCTACTGTAGCAATGTTACATTGTTTTTTATCGCAGGCTGGGGCCAGCCAGCGCCGACAGGCGCGGCACGTCCAGCAGGGTGATGGTGCCCCGGCCAAGCCGGACCAGCTCCTCGGTCTGAAAATAGCTCAGCATCCGGGTCACGACCTCCCGCAGGCTGCCCAGCTCGCCCGCGATCTGCTCGTGGGTGACGGACAGGGTGTCCGACCCCGCCAGCGCCCGCTGCTCCACCAGAAAGGCCGCCAGGCGCGAATCCAGCCGCTTGCTGAGAATCTGATCCATCAGCCACATCACGTCCGAGAAGTGGGTGGCGGTGAGCTCGCTGGTGAAATTCGCCACCGGGGCGGATTCCTCCATGAGCGTTTGGTAGACATCCGTGGGGATGACCAGCGTCTCCGTATCGGCGGCGGCGGAAACCACGACCTCAAATTCCACGCCCCGCAGGATGCAGGAGGCGGAAAACAGGCACAGATCCCGCTCAAACAGGCGGTACAGTGTCAGCTCCTTGCCCTCGGCCGAAACAGTGTAGACCCGCAGCTGGCCGGAGAGCACCAGGATAAGCCCCGTGCAGTCCCCCGCGCCCTGATGCAGCAGCGCGCCTTTTTTGAAAAAGTGGGGCGCGGCCGCGGCGGAGAGGGTCTGCCGCTGGCGCTCGGTGAGCTTGTCCCAGAAGGGAAAATAGCCGCTGATGTCCATAAAAAGCACCTCCCGATGCGGATGGAAAAAGGAAAACTCAGGCTTCAAGATCGGGCTTGGGGTTCTGGCGCACCAGTACCCTGCCGACCCGGCGGCCGTCGGTCTCCAGAACGGTCACGGTGATGTTGGCGTATTCAAACTGGTCGCCGGACTTGGGGAAGCCTTCGAACATCTCGATGGTCCAGCCGCCCACGGTCTCGCTCTCGCAGTCGAAGGAATCCTCGTCCCAGCCCATGAGCTCCAGAAAATCGGAGATGGACATGTCGCCGTCCAGCTCCCACACGCCCTCGGCCTGCTCGATGATGTCGGGCTCTACGGTGTCGGTCTCGTCCCAGATGTCGCCCACGATCTGCTCCAGCACGTCCTCCATGGACACCACGCCCAGCGTGCCGCCGTATTCGTCCGTGACGATGGCCAGATGCTGCTGCGCCTTGCGCAGCTCGGTGAGCACCGCGGGCAGCTTCATGGTCTTGTACACATAGCAGGGCTGCATCAGCAGCGTTTTGATATCCACCTTATCCCGGTCCACCAGCGCCTTGAGGAAGTGATTGAGATACAGCACGCCGATGATGTTGTCCACGCTGTTCTGATAAACCGGCAGGCGGGAGTAGGGCGAGGCGTCGATGGTCTTGAGAATCTCGTCCCAATCGTCGTCGGCATCCAGCGCGGTCATGTCCACACGGGCGGTCATGACCTCGTAGGCGGAGACGTCGGAAAAGTCGATGGCGGCTTTCACCAGCTCGGACTGGTCTTCGTCCAGCACGGATTCGTCCTCGGCGGTGTCGATGATGGACTGCAGCTCCTCCACGGCGGCGCCGTCGTCCCCGTCGTCCTCGCTCTCGCCCTTGAGGCCCCGGGTCATCAGGTTCACAAGGCCCACGATGAGCCAGGTGACGGGCTTGAGCACGACCATGAGAAAGCGGATGACGTAGGCGTTGATCAGGGCGTAGCGGTTGGCGTTCTTCTTGGCGGCGATCTTGGGTACCGTCTCGCCGAAAAGGATCACCGCCACGGTGATGATGAGGGTGGACAGCCACGCGTAGCCGGCGCTGGCGGTAAGGAGGATGACCGCCACGGAGCCCAGCGAGGACGCCGCGATATTCACCAGATTGTTGCCGATGAGGATGGCGGACAGGGCGTCGTCATATTTTTCGGTGATGCGCACCGCCACGGCGGCGCGCTTGTCGCCGTCATCCCGGGCGTTTTCAAGGCGCACCCGGTTGCAGGAGGAATAGGCCATCTCCGAAGCGGAGAAGAAGGCCGAGAACAAGAGGCACGCCACGATGGCGATGATGTAGGATGAAATCATTCCGCCTCGCCTCCTTCCGGTTCGTCCCGGTCGGGCGGGAGGATGCGCACGCGCAGCCGGAGGATGCGGTTGTGCTGCATGGCGGCCACGGTGATCCGCAGGCCGCGGTAGTCGAATTGGTCGCCCTCGGCGGGGATGGCGGAAAACTGCTCGTAGCACAGCTCGCCCATGAGCTTGTTGACCAGCTCCTCGTCGTCCTCCTCGTCGTATTCCACGCCCAGCGCGTCGAACACGTCGCCCACGGTTTCCCGGGAATCGACCTCGAATTCGTCGTCGCTCAGGGGCACGATGGGTTCCTGCACGGTATCGTCCTCATCCCAGATCTCGCCCACCAGCTCTTCCAGAATGTCCTCCACGGTGACCACGCCCAGTGTGCCGCCGTAGTTGTCCGTGACCACCGCCATGTTCAGCTTGCGCCTGGACATGACGGGCAGAAGCTCGTCGATATTGGTGGACTGGTGGACAAAATAAGCCTCGTCCAGCAGGGGGCGGATGTCCAGATCCCCGCCGGAGTGGAGATAGGCCTTGATGTAGGTGCGGATCTGCAGAATGCCGATGATGTTGTCGATGCTGCCCTCGTACACGGGCAGGCGGCTGTGCCGCTGCTCCTTGATGAACGTCAGGATGTCCGCGTGGGACATGGCCACGTCGATGGCGGCCAGGTCCACCCGGCTGGTGAGGATGCTCTCCACCGTCACGTCCCCGAACTGGAGGGCGGAGGAGATCAGGTCGCCCTGCTGCTCGTCCAGCGAGCCCTCCTCGGTCATGCCCTCGATGATATCGTACAGCTCGTCCTCCGTGACGGAGGCCTCCGGGTCGCCGCGCGTGAGCCTGGCGGCGGCGGAGCCGATGGCTGTCAGCAGGGCGGAGACGGGCTTGAGGATCAGCATAAAAAAGTGCAGCGCGTTGGCCGTGGCCAGACTGATGCGCTCGCTGTACTTGCGGGCAATGCTCTTGGGCAGCATCTCGCCCACGAAAAAGACGACCACCGTGGTGATGGCCGTGGAAAGCGTCACCGCGCCCAGACCCCACCGCCGCGTCACCTGCACGGTGACGATGGACGCCGCCGCGATGTGGATGATGTTGGTGCAGATGAGGATGGTGGTGATGGCGCGATCAAAATTGTCCGAAATAAAAAGGGCGCGCTTGGCCCGCAGATCGCCGCGGTCCGCGTCGGTTTTGAGTTTGACCCGGGACACCGAGGCAAAGGCCGTCTCCGCCATGGCAAAATACATGGCGCCGAACAGCAATAAAATTACGATAAGCCAGGGCAATCGACTGCCGTCATCCATAAAGGATGTCACACTCCTATGTCGCCGCGCGGCCGGCTGCCGCGCAAAGTCATGTTTTCCGATAAAAATAAATGTAGCATAATCTGGGACTGTTGTCAAATGCGGGGACGGGGGGGCGGAATCCCGCCGCCCCTGCGGGGCACTGCCCTTTGACAAGGGAGACCATGGGACGGGGGACGGGCTCGCCCGTCCCGGGCCATCGGCGAGAGCGCGAGAAACGCGGGGCGATTCGCCCCGCGTTTTGATGTTGTTGGGAGGCTTAGTCTTCGCCGCGATCCTTCAGCGCGTCCTTGCGGCTCAGGTCGATGCCGCGGGGGCCGATGTTCATGACCTTGACCCAGGTCATGTCGCCCACATGGAGCACGTCTTCGACCTTCTCGGTGCGCTTGAACTCCAAATCCTTGATCTTTACCAGGCCGTCCTTGCCCGGGGCCAGCTCCACCCACGCGCCGAAGTCGGAGCGGATGTTGGAGACCTTGCCGTAATACAGGGTGCCCACCTCCGGCTCGAACACGATGTTCTCGATGGTGGTGCGGGCGGTGCGGCAGGCCTCGATATCCCTGGACGCGATATAAATCGTGCCGTCGTCGTCGATGTCGATCTTGCAGCCGGTTTCCGCGGTGATCTTCTGGATGACCTTGCCGCCGGAGCCGATAACCTCGCGGATCTTGTCGGGGTTGATCTTCATCTGGATCATCTTGGGGGCGGAGGCGGCCAGCTCCTTGCGGGGCTCGGCGATGGCGGGCAGCATGACCTTGTCCAGAATCTCGATGCGGGCTTCCCGGGTCATCTCGAAGGCGCTCTTGATGATCTCGTGCTTCAGGCCGTCGTTCTTCAGGTCCATCTGGATGGCGGTGATGCCGTCCCTGGTGCCGGCCACCTTGAAGTCCATCTCGCCGTGGAAATCTTCCACGCCCTGGATGTCGATGAAGGTGGTGAAATCGTCGCCGTCCTGAATCAGGCCGCAGGAGATGCCGGCCACGGGGGCCTTGATGGGCACGCCCGCGTCCATCAGCGCCATGGTGGTGCCGCAGATGGAAGCCTGGGAGGTGGAACCGTTGGAGGAGAGAATCTCCGAGACCACGCGGATGGAGTAGGGGAACTCCTCAACGGGTGGGATGACGCACTGCAGCGCCTTTTCCACCAGCGCGCCGTGGCCGTACTCGCGGCGGCCGGTGGAGCGGGCGGCTCTGGCGTCGCCGGTGGAGTAGGGCGGCATATTGTAGTGGTGCATGAAGCGCTTGGATTCCTCTTCCCAGATGGTGTCGATCTTCTGGGCGTCGGAGAGGGTGGACAGAGTGGCGATGGACAGCGCCTGGGTCTGGCCGCGGGTGAACAGGGCGGAGCCGTGGACCTGGGGGATCAGGTGGACCTCGGCGCCCAGAGGACGGATTTCGTTCATCTTGCGGCCGTCCACGCGGTGGCCTTCCAGCAGCCACTTCTTGACGATCTTCTTCTGCATCTTGTAGAGGATCTCCTCCATGAAGTTCATCATGTCGGGATGCTCCGCCAGATACTTCTCCTGCACCTTGGCGATCCACTCGTTCACGCGGGTCTCGCGGACGTTCTTATCATCCGTATCCATGCAGTGCTCCATGGCTTCCATGTCGTTGGCGCACAGCAGATCGAACAGCGCCTGATCGAAGGAGGCGTGCTCGTACTCGAACTTGGGCTTGCCGATCTCGGCGACCATCCGGTCGATGAGGTCCAGGACGGGCTGCACATGCGCGTGGGCCTGGACAATGCCCTCGTACATCACGTCGTCCGGTACCTGATCGGCTTCGGACTCGATCATGACGATCTTCTTGTGGGTGGCGGCGATGGTGGTGATCATGCGGTTGGTGGTTTTGCGCTCTTCCTGCGTGGGGTTGAAGAGATACTTTTCGCCGTCCCAGCCCAGCACGATACCGGCGATGGGGCCGTTGAAGGGCACGTCGGAGATGGCGACGGCGGCGGCCGCGCCGATCATGGCGGTGATTTCCGGGGAGCAGTCGTAATCCACGCTCAGCGCTTCGCAGGCGATAATCACGTCGTTGCGCAGGTCATAGGGGAACAGCGGGCGCATGGGACGGTCGATGAGGCGGCTGGCCAGCACGGCGTTCAGGCTGGGTCTGCCCTCTCTGCGCATAAAAGAGCCGGGGATACGGCCCACGGCGTAGAGCTTCTCGTTGAAGTCCACGCTCAGGGGGAAGTAATCCACGCCGTCCTTGGGACGGGCGGAGGCGGTGCAGGTGACGAACACGGTGGTCTCGCCGTACTTCACCAGCACGGCGGCGTTGCACAGCTCGCCCATCTTGCCCACTTCCAGGGACAGGGGACGGCCCTCGTACTGAATCTCGTACTTTTTGTAGTTGGGGTAGGTCTTTTGGGTGGTGATGATGCTCATGGGAGCTCCTTTCGTTTCGTGGAGCCGCCGGGCGATTTCAGCACTTGAAAGCGTGTCCGAAAAACACCGGCCCAATTTCAAAAAACAAAACCCCCCGGCCGCCTCCGGGGGTCGGATACTTGGATAAAAAAACGGGGATAATATTCAATTATCCCCGTTCAAATACCTTCATATGCCCTCAGTGTGCCGGGACGGATTACTTTCTGATGCCCAGCTTCGCGATGATGGCGCGATAGCGCCCGATGTCCTTCTTGGACAGGTAGTCCAGCAGACGGCGGCGCTTGCCGACCATCTTGTACATACCCAGACGGCTGTGGGCATCCTTGGGATGCTGCTTCAGGTGCGCGGTGAGCTGATTGATGCGCTCGGACAGGATGGCGATCTGGACTTCCGGAGAGCCGGTGTCGCCCTCATGGGTCTTGTTGGCGTCGATAACGACGGTTTTCTGGTCTTTGGTAATCATTAGGATATCCCCTTTCAGTTTTTCTATACCCAGCGTCTAGGCTCCGGGCGGAAAGGCTCCGGCTCAGGCCGGCTTTGTCCCGGGGCATGGTGCGCGGGCGAATGCTCGAGTATAGTATCACCGTTTGCACTGTTTGTAAAGGAAAATTTGAGATTTGAGCGGAATTCCGCGGAAGAAGTTTCCTGTATCAATCGCGCCCCGCGTGGAAATACTCCCAGCACAAGGGGGGCGACATTTTGCAGGGAAAAGTGGAAATTTGCGGCGTGAACACCGCACGGCTGCCGGTGCTGAAAAACAAAGAGACCCTTGCGCTGCTGGCCCAGGCCCAGGGCGGCGACACCGCCGCCCGGGAGGCGCTGATTTGCGGAAATCTGCGGCTGGTGCTGTCCGTCATCCAGAAATTCGCGGGCAGGGGCGAGAGCATGGACGACCTGTTCCAGGTGGGCTGTGTCGGCCTGATCAAGGCCATCGACGCCTTCGATCTCACCCAGGGCGTGCAGTTTTCCACCTACGGCGTGCCCATGATCGCCGGGGAACTGCGGCGCTTTCTGCGCGACCACAGCGCAGTGCGGGTCAGCCGCTCCATGCGGGACACCGCCTATCGGGTGATGCAGGCCCGGGAGAAGCTCACCGCCGCTACCGGGCGGGAGCCCACGGTGGACGAGATCGCCCGGGAGGTGGGCGTGAAGCGGGAGGAAGTGGTGTTCGCCATGGACGCCATCTGCGACCCGGTGTCCCTGTACGAGCCCGTGTATAACGACGCGGGCGAAACCGTGTGCGTGATGGACCAGATCGGCGACACCCGGGATACGGACGAGCAGTGGCTGGAAAAGCTGGCGCTGGGCGAGGCCGTGGGACGGCTGTCCGACCGGGAGAAGCGCATCCTGGCCCTGCGCTTCGGCGACGGGCGCACCCAGATGGAGGTAGCGAAGGAGATCGGCATCAGCCAGGCCCAGGTGTCCCGGCTGGAAAAGACCGCCGTCAATCAGATCAAAAAAGACCTGCTTATACAATAAAAAGGAAGGCTGCCGGGCAGCCTTCCTTTTTTTGCTTATTCGGAATCGCCGAACAGCGGCGCCGTCTGGCGCTGCAGGATGCGCCCGGTCTCGCCGTCGATGACGTATTGATAGATGGTGGTGGCGTTGATAAACGACACGTCGTAGACCTGCTCACCGTCCTGATGGGTGAAATCGGCCTTGAGCTCGATGACCCAGCGGGCGGGAAAACCGGCGTCCTCCAGGGCGAGCTCCTTGGCCCGGGGCTTGCCGATGCGATCGGAGAGACTGCCGTCCCCGCAGCCGGAGAGGGCCGCGCACAGACTGAGACTGAGCAGGAGCAGCAGCAGTTTTTGAACCTTGTTTTTCACAAATGAACGCCTCCGTCATCGGCCCGCGGCATAGCGGATCCCAGACAAATCCGGAATGTCTCAAGCCCAAGGGTGGTAATTTTTGCGCGGGCATGCTATAATAACTATTCGACTCAGCACCATTCAGCAAACCGAAACCGGACAGCCAAGGGAATTTAACCTTCGCGGTATACATAATATCCGCTGCTTTCGCGCTTGTCAACTGGTTTTAATAGAGGAGGCTATCATGAATAAGGGGAAGATAAAAGCGACCATACTGATCCTGGTACTGCTGGTGGTAACCGCGGCCGTGGCCGCCATTGCCACGGGGCGCACGGTGAAAAACGGCGGCACCGCCCAAAACACCGCCCGGCCCGCGCAGACCCGGCAGGCGCAGACCCGGCAGGCGCAGGAATCCGAAACGCCCTCGGGGCCGCCGGAGGAATCCGCCCAGCCCAGCGGGACGCCCGCCCCGGCGGAGACCGAAGCGCCCGCTGAGACCGCGGCGCCCGTGGTCAGCCGCAGCGTCAGCGGGTCGGGGTCCTTCACTTCGGACACCGGCACGGCCATGAATCTCGTGGTAAATTACAGCGCGACGGCCAAGAGCGACAGTGAAATCAACCTGACGTTTGACCTGTATCTGAACTGCTACACCATCAACGCCACGGCCAAGCCCGGCGGCGCTTCGGTGACCTTCAACGGACAGACCTATACCATGAGCACGCCGGAGCTGTCCAGCAGCAGCGCCACCCCGACCTCGGTGAAGCTGTGCTCCACCACCGTCACCGTGCCGCTGGCCGCGGGGGAGAGCCTGAACGTGCCCGTCACCGCCTCCTGGGCCTTCGGCGGCAAGTACAGCAATGTCGACCTTGCCACCATCGACGCCGCCGGCACCCTGAGCATTCAGGGCTGAATCCGGCGCGCGGGTTAATGCCTTTCTAACATTTGTTTTGTAGACTGTTGACAAATATTGGGGAAGACAGTCGGGGGGTGCTTCAATGCGCATTCTGGTGGTGGAGGACGAAAAGGATCTCAACCGGATCATTGCCAAAACGCTCACCGCCGAGGGCATGAGCGTGGACAGCTGCTTTGACGGCGAGGAGGCCATGGAATTCATCCGCGGCGCGGAGTACGACGCCGCGGTNATGGATATTTCCATGCCCAAAAAGGACGGCCTGTCCGTGGTGCGCGAGATGCGGGAGGCCGGCAACGCCACGCCGGTGCTGTTTTTGTCCGCCCGGGACAGCATCGGCGACCGGGTGGCGGGACTGGACTCCGGCGCGGACGATTATCTGGTGAAGCCCTTCAGCTATGACGAGCTGCTGGCCCGGGTCCGGGTGCTGACCCGCAAATACACCGGCAACAAGACCAATGTGTACACGCTGGCCGATCTCACCGTGAATACCGAAGCCCGCAGCGCCGCCCGGGGCGGGAAGGACCTGGGCCTCTCCGCCAAGGAATACGCCCTGCTGGAATATCTCATCCGCAACAAGGGCGTGGTNCTGTCCCGGGAGAACATCGAAAACAATATCTGGAATTACGATTATGCCGGCGGCACCAACGTGGTGGACGTCTACATGAGCTATCTGCGCAAAAAGGTGGACAACGGCTTCGACCGGAAGCTGATTCACACCGTCTGGGGCGCCGGCTGGGTCTTGAGAGAGGAAAGCGCTTGACAAAATTGCCCATGGATTATCTGCCGCTGCGCACGTCCAAAATGTCCATCAAGGCGCGGCTGACCCTGTGGTTCACGCTGGTGGCGTTTTTGCTGGTGCTGATCGTGCAGGGCTTTATGCTGATCGTGAACGGCAACGCCGTGGTGGACGACGCCGACGCCCTGCTGGTCAGCGAGGTGCAGGCCAACATGAAAAAGGTGGANGAGCGCGACGGCAGGATCGACGTCAACGATGTGGACGCCTTCAAAAACGGCGTGTATACCTCCGTCTACAGCGCGGCCGGAAAATTTCTCTCCGGCGCGGTGCCCTTTGAGACCGACGAGCCCTTCCGGGCCGGGGTGACCCGGCCGGTCACCGTTTCCGGCAGGGAATATATCCTTTACGATATGTTCGTGCCGCTGGATACGGGCGGCGTGTGGGTGCGGGGCATCACCGGGGCCGAGACCGCCGAGACGCTGCTGCAGACCGTGCTGGACCTGTCCAGGTTCACCCTGCCGCTGGTGCTGGT
>JGI20225J20221_1002676_pt1 | contig 12509 bp, 13 predicted proteins | sample BioMet4_FD_20221 | JGI IMG/M metagenome (IMG submission 20221) | reverse complement strand
TAGATACCATTAAAAAAGTTTTGGAAGTAAAGTCCACTCATAGGTGTATTTATCCTGTTTTAAATAAAGAGGGGAAGATAGTTTGGAAAAAATGGGCATTTAGTTATTTGTCAGACAAGAAAAACATGCTTGTTTTCTGTCGCCGTGATATAAGCTACGTTATGGATGGTTTTCAACAGAAAAACAAAGAACTAGCTAATGCCTTATTAGCCGCACAGCAGGCTAGTAAAGCCAAAACAGATTTTCTATCTAGAATGAGCCATGAAATACGCACGCCAATGAACGTTATTATTGGTATGAGTACGATAGCTGCAAAATCCATTGGAAAAGATGAGGAAACAGCAGACTGTATTGGAAAAATTGGCATTTCCGCTCGTTTTTTATTAAGTCTTATAAATGATATCTTGGATATGAGTAAAATAGAAAGTGGCAAGATGTTTTTGCGTAATGAAGATATTCCTTTTGCTGAATTTCTTAAAGGATTAAACGATATTTGCTATTCTCAGGCAGAGCAAAGTAATGTTTGTTATGAATGCATAGTTGATCATATGATGGATGATTATTATGTGGGCGATGCAGGTAAATTGCAGCAGGTACTTATTAATATTATTTCTAATGCAATTAAATTTACGCAAGAAGGCGGCAAAGTGACTTTTAGTGTTCAGCAAGTTCAGCGTACCGCTAAGAATGCGACTATTAAGTTTGTAGTTAACGATACAGGTTGTGGTATTTCCGAGAAGTTTTTAGAGCATATTTTTGAACCCTTTGCTCAAGAAGACGGAGGTACTACCAGCAAATATAATGGTACAGGATTGGGCTTAGCTATATCTAAAAATATTGTTGATATGATGGGTGGAAAAATCACTATTCGTTCTATTAAGCACATAGGGTCTGAATTTACAATAACAGTTCGCTTGGATGTAAGTTCAAAGAGTGCACCTAAGGAAGACACGGATATTTTGCATCGTCTTGTTAATTTACGCTCTTTGGTTGTAGATGATGATGTAAACGTTTGTGAACAAGCAACAGCTACGTTGCATGATATGGGATTGCAGGCGGAGTGGGTAGATAGTGGCAGAAAAGCCATAGATAGGGTAAAAGAAAAATGGACTAAGTCTAGCTACTATGACATTATACTGGTAGACTGGAAAATGCCTGATATGGATGGTATTGAAACTACCAAAGAAATTCGGAAAATTGTAGGACCTGATGTTACTATTATTATTATGACAGCTTATGAATGGGCTAACATTGAACGAACTGCTAAAAATGTTGGTGTTAATCTGTTGATGGATAAACCGCTTTTTAGATCATCGTTAGTTTCTGCTTTTACCAAGGCTTTTCATAGTAAACAAAGCGGAACTTGCGCAATTAGCGAAGAACAGTTTAATTTTACAGGTAAAAGATTGCTGGTAGTAGAGGATCATCTTATTAATGCGGAAGTTGCCAAGAAACTTTTAGTAAGTAAAGGTTTTGCAGTAGATTGTGCAAATAATGGGCTCAAGGCTTTGGAAATATTTACCACAATGCCGGCGCGATATTATGATGCTATTCTTATGGATATCAGGATGCCATTAATGGATGGCATTCAAGCTACACAGGCAATCAGGCGGTTGACAAAGGAAGATGCCAAACGTATTCCTATAATTGCTATGACGGCTAACGCTTTTGAGGAAGATATAGAAAACACTAAAAGAGTAGGCATGAATGCTCATTTGGCTAAACCCATAGAGCCTAGACTTTTATATCAGACTTTATATCATTTTATCTATAGTAAAAAAGACTAAAAGGCAAAGAAAAAAGCTCCTGTTTATGACAGGAGCTTTTTTAGCTTTAGGTTTTATCTAACGCGGGTAAAGGTTGCAAAACGCCAGCCGATGGGAGTATTTACATATGAGAAGTCTTTGGTTTCATAACGCACTACATCCATTTTGTTTTTCAGTGGGTTTTCTAAGATTTCTGTAGTGACCTGTAAATTTATACTATCAGCAGCCAAACGATTTACAGTAAAAGAGCTTTGGCCGGCAAAAACATTTGCCCGAAGACCACTGGGAGCAACATAAAGGCCACCGTCAAATTCTCTGTAAGTTCTGGATTCAGCCAGTATTTTGTTCGTTAAGTCTGAAATGAAAACGGCGTTCATTTCGCGGCGCAAGTCTGACATGGTTCTAACATTAGGGAAATTAACATTGTAGTAAATCATAAAGCCTATTTCTTTCTTTTGCCGTCCATTAGTTGGAAGGGGATTAATCCCGAACCAATTGTAAACTTTATTAGCATTGGTGTAGGCAGCAATTACCTCATCATCGGTAGGTGATTCTGCCGAGGCAAAAGCGGTTGAGCATAAAGCAACCAGAGCTAAAATCATCATAAAGCCTCGTAAAAATTTCTTCAAATTTACCACTCCTCATGTTTGTTTGATAGATATATTTTACCACAAAAGAGCGATAAAGGTAGCTTTCATTAAAAGAAAAGAAACTTTAGTTTACAATTATGGATAGATAAAAAAAATGTTTTTTAGCTTAATTTATTTTTGGGTAAAACATCTAAATTATGCTATAATATCTAGGTAGATTTTAGTAAAAGGATGGCTGTGCCCATGAATATACTTATTATAGATGGACAAGGCGGCGGAATTGGGAAACAACTTGTAGCTGCTATTAAAAAATCTTGTAGTGCGGCCATAATTACAGCTGTTGGCACCAATAGCCTAGCTACTTCCGCTATGCTAAAAGCTGGCGCAGATAATGCTGCTACCGGAGAAAATGCCGTGGTGGTAGGCTGTCGGCATACTGATATTATTGTGGGACCAATTGGAATTGTTATAGCAGATGCTATGTTCGGTGAAATCACACCGGCAATGGCAATTGCTGTAGGACAAAGTAATGCTGTCCGTATCTTAATTCCTGTTAAGCATTGTGACAATATTATTGCAGGAGCTATGGATCAACCCCTAAGTAAAATTATAGATAATGCGGTTATGCAGATTAAGAACTTTTGATATAACATCATACTATGACAGGATGATGAACTCGCAGAAGCGAGCGATTTTTAGAAAATACTTTAATACTAATCTTTTACCATGAAGGTAATGCTGCCCTTTGCAGGGGACAATATACTTTTGTGGTTTTTTATTATCTAAGGAGGAATATATTATGCATATGGCAGATGCTCTTTTATCTCCATCGGTTGCTGTGGCTATGTATGCAACTAGTATAAGTGCTGTTGGTTATGCTATACATAAAATAAAAGAGGACGAACTTACTGAGAAAAGGTTGCCTATTATGGCAGTTACAGGTGCTTTGGTATTTGCTGCTCAAATGATTAATTTTACCATTCCCGGGACGGGTTCCAGTGGACATATTGTAGGAGGCATTTTGTTGGCGGCTTTAATCGGAGGTTATCCGGCTTTGCTTACTATTGCCTCTGTACTCATAATTCAATGCTTATTTTTTGCTGATGGAGGACTTTTAGCCCTTGGTTGTAATATTTTCAATATGGGTGTGCTTCCGTGCTTAGTTGCTTATCCATTAGTTTTCAAACCACTTAGGCAAAAAGGCAAGCATTTGGCGTTGGCGACGATTTCAGCTACAGTATTAGGACTGCAGTTAGGCGCTTTTAGCGTAGTATTGGAGACCTTTGCTTCAGGAATAACAGAGTTGCCTTTTTCAACGTTTGCTTTGCTTATGCAGCCAATTCACCTGGCTATTGGTATAGTTGAAGGAGTTGTTACGGTCGCTATTTTACGTTTTGTTTATCAAATGCGACCGGAAATTTTAGCAAGTGCCGGGCAAAGAGTGGCAATTAGCAGTGGCATTTCTATAAAAAAGATAATTGTAGCACTTACTCTTATAACGGTTTTAGTTAGTGGCGGGCTGTCTCTATATGCATCAAAAAATCCTGATGGATTGGAATGGGCAATTGCTAGGACTACCGGAACTAGTGAATTAGAAGCGCAAGGAGAGATATTTTCAGTGTCGTCGGCTCTGCAGGAATCTTTAGCGATTTTTCCGGATTATGAGTTAATTAATGCAAATGGGAAAAGTATTTTTCAAAATATATCAATACCTGGCATCGTCGGCTCAATATTTGCTTGTACCTTAGTCGGCGCAGCAGGAATCTTGCTTGCTAAAATAAAGAAGGGAAAGCGAACCGCAACTAACGAATAACTTGGCTGGGGGGAGGGTAAAATGACTGATATACGCAGTAAAATAGAGCAAATATATTCTTTAGAACAGCTTTCTGCTCAAAACAGCTGTGTCCACGGCTTACACCCTTTAGCTAAAATATGTAGTACGATATTATATATTGTTTGTATTTTATCTTTTGATCGGTATGCTTTTTTTGAAATTTTACCCTATGCGTTTTATCCCTTACTATTAATATTTTTGGCCAAGGTACCTATAGGTATGATTTTTAAAAGGGTAATTATTGCTCTTCCATTTTGCTTGTTTGCAGGAGTTTCTAATGTTTTTTTAGATACAGCGCCTGTAATGCAATTTGGAGAGTTTTCTTTTACTTTTGGTATGTTATCACTTTTTACCATTGTTTTGCGTACGCTGCTTTGTGTTTCTGCCGTACTAATTTTAGTAGCGGTTACGCCTTTTGATGAGTTAACTGAAGAGTTGCGCAGAATGCATTTACCTAATATATTTATTACGCTTTTAGAAATGACATATCGCTATATTGGTGTTTTGGCGGAAGAAGCGGCGACTATGTTTATAGGCTACCGTTTGCGGAGCAGAACAGGTAGTGGTTTAGAGATGAAGGATATGGGCAGCTTTATAGGGCAACTTTTATTACGTAGTTTTGACAGGGCAGACCGAGTTTACCAAGCCATGAAGTGCCGTGGGTACGCATTGCGTAATTTTTCTCATGCGCAAAATAATCTTGATAAGCATGATTGGTGTTTCATATTGCTTACCGGAGGTATTTTCTTGCTTTTGCGTTGGGGCGCTAGTCAGTACGTTGCTGGGAGGTTCTTTTAGTGTTAAAGATAGAAAAACTTAGTGTGAGATACCCTGACCAAACCATAGGAATAGATAATGTAAGCTTATGTGCTAAAGAGGGAGAAAGTGTTGCGCTCATAGGTGCCAATGGGGCTGGGAAAACTTCTCTTATTATGGCCTTAGTAGGGGTAATTCCCTCTAATGGCAATGTTTTTGCCGACAATGTTAAATTAAATAAAGATAATTTGAACGAAATACGCAATAAAATAGGAGTAGTATTTCAAAATCCTGATGATCAATTATTTATGCCAACTATTTATGATAATATTGCTTTTGGTCTTCGTAATATGGGAATGAATGAGTTGGAAATTAATGCAAGAATTGAAACCTGTTTGTCTCTTTTAAATATTAAACATTTGCGTAATAAAACGGCACTCAAAATATCAGGTGGGGAAAAACGCATGGCAGCGTTGGCTACAGTACTAGTTATGGAGCCCTCAATTATGTTATTTGATGAACCAACAGCTTTTTTGGATCCTAAAGCTAGGAGGATCTTGCTTAGTGTACTTAATGGATTGCAACATACTAAAATTATAGCCACTCATGATTTAATGTTTGCAGCAGAAACTTGCAAACGAAGCGTATTGCTTAAAGATGGTAGCGTTTTTGCTGATGGACCATCTAAAGAACTCTTATATGATGTTCAATTAATGGATAAATGCGGTGTAGAAGCTATTGGTGCCTGTGGGAGGGAAATATATTAATGGAAAAAAAAGAAATAAAAATGCTCTTGGAGCAAGTGGCAACAGGAAAGCTATCTGTGGAGGGGGCAACATTAAAACTTAAGGAAGCACCTTTTGAGGATTTGGGGTTTGCCAAGTTGGATTATCATCGTAGCTTGCGACAAGGAATAGCAGAGGTTATTTATGGTGCAGGAAAAACCCCGGAGCAAATTTCAACTATAGCTAGGGCTATGCAAGAGCATGGACAAAAAACGATACTGATTACCCGCATGGATGCAGACGTTGCTAACAGTGTAGGAAAGAATATAAAGTTAAAATATTTTGATATGGGAGGCATCGGTATTGTTGGTGAAATGCCGATACCGGACGGCAGAGGGAAAATTTTGGTTGCAACAGGTGGTACCAGTGATATGCACGTAGCTGAAGAAGCAGCTCTTACGGCAGAAGCTTTGGGTAACGAGGTGACTAGACTCTATGACGTAGGGGTTGCAGGTTTGCATCGTTTACTGGCAAATAAAGATGATATTATGAATGCTAGTGTTATTATAGCTGTTGCAGGAATGGAAGGAGCTCTTGCAAGCGTTATTGGAGGGCTTTCTTCTTGCCCGGTCTTAGCTGTGCCTACCAGTGTTGGATATGGAGCCTCTTTTAGCGGTATTTCCGCGTTGTTGTCTATGCTAAATTCTTGTGCTAGTGGTGTCAGTGTTGTAAATATTGACAATGGTTTTGGTGCTGCTTATCAAGCTTCTATGATAAATCACGTAGGTATTGTTTAAAATCCTAGGCTAAATAGATTTTAAAAGACTTTTTCTACATAAAAAAAGATGACAAAGGATTTTGTGTCCATTTGCCATCTTTTTCATATTTTACTTTTCAGTAGCATCGTCTTTTCGTTGTGCTTTAATTATCTCTGTAAAAATCGGAATAACAGATACTACTATAATACCCAAAGCTACATAGTGAAAATTGTTTTTTACAAAAGGAACATTTCCGAAGAAATACCCAGCACCGGTAAAAAGACTTACCCAAGCAATTGCTCCTATGATATTCCACATAACAAATGTGCGGTAATGCATGCTGCCGATACCAGCGACAAAAGGAGCAAAGGTTCTGACTATAGGTGCGAAACGGCATAAAAAGATTGCTTTATGACCATGCTTATTATAGAATTCTTCTGTTTTCTTAATATGTTCAGGTTTAATTAGAGTAGTTTTGCTGAGAAGTTTGTGCCCAAATTCCTCACCAATCCAGTAGTTACAGCTGTCACCTGAAATAGCAGCAGCTAAACAAATAATAAATAGAGTGCCAAAATGAAGTTCACTGCTGGTAGCGGCTAAAGCTCCACAGGCAAAAAGCAGAGAATCACCGGGAAGAAAAGGTGTTACAACCAACCCGGTTTCACAAAAAATAATGGCAAACAATATAAAGTAGACCCAATAACCATAGTTTTCCATAACCAAGGGGATGTATTTGTCAAAATGCATAATATATTCTGAAAAAATGTAAATTAATGTTTCCATACAAAATCCTTTCTGTAATTACTATAATGCATTATTCTACCATACTTTCTGTGTTATAATAAAGAAAATATATCAAAACCCAACGAAAGGGAGAAAAAGATGACTGATTTGGCACAAATTGAAGAAAAAATTGCAGAATATGCAGCAAAAGGATATGAAGTTCCAACTAAAGATATGATTAAGACTCCAGAGGAGATAATAGGAATTCGCCGGGCGTCTAAAATTAATACGGCAGTATTAGATGCCGTAGCTGTTAAAATTAAGGCTGGTATGAGTACAGATGATATTAATACTATCGTTCATGAAAGTACTTTAGCACACGGAGCAATACCTGCACCGTTAAACTATGAAGGGTTTCCTAAGAGTGTGTGTACATCAGTTAATGAAGAGATATGTCACGGCATTCCTTCGTCTAATGTTATTTTGAAAAGTGGAGATATTGTTAATGTAGATGTGACTACTCTATACGATGGATTTTATGGCGATGCCTCGAGGATGTTTATGATTGGTAAAGTTACGCCGCAAAAGAAAAATTTAGTGCTAATTACTAAAGAATGTTTGCGTCGTGGGGTAGAGGCTTCTCAGCCGTGGCATTTTATAGGTGATATTGGAGCTGCTGTTTCCGCATTTGCTCATAAGCATGGTTACTCAGTGGTAAGAGAATTTGGTGGACATGGCGTAGGTTTGCAAATGCATGAGGAACCTTTTATCAGTCATGTTGGCAAGAAAAATACAGGTATGCTTTTAGTTCCCGGCATGGTGTTTACAATTGAGCCTATGATTAATATGGGGAGGCCGGAACTGTATGTGGATTCGGCAAATGATTGGACTGCTCTTACTGAAGATGGTAAACCTTCTGCTCAATGGGAACATACAATATTGATAACAGAAAGTGGTAACGAGATTCTTACTTACTAAGATAAAAAAGGCTGCCAATGCACGCAAATAGCGGTTAGGGGCAGTCTATTTATTTCCCCCAAAAGTTGCGAAATTTAGCGATAATATCTTCTTGTGGTAAACTTGCCGGCCATAGTTCACGCCCGGAAGTCTCTCGCATGGCGGCTGCTAGATGACTATATAGTTCGGGATTATTTTTACTTAAAGTTACAATTAATTCTTTCATGTCTTGTCGTTGGGTATGACCATCATAGGGGCAGGGATTTTTTAAAGGCATAAGAGCTAGTTTTTGCACATAATCAATTATTTCATGCTCGCGATAGTAAATTAGAGGTCTTAGTACTGTTAGTTGGGTTCTAGTTAGGAAAGTTACCGGCAGGAAGGTTTTTTGCTGCCCGGAATTTAATAGGTTTAGCAAAAAAGTTTCTACGGCATCGTCGTTGTGATGAGCTAAGGCAATCTTATTAAAGCCTAATTCACCGGCTTTGCGATTAGTGGCGGCTCTGCGAAAATATGCGCAAGAAAAACAAGGGGTATTTCCTCTGTTTTTCCAGGCTTCCATAATATTAACTTGTTCATGGTAATGCTCAAGCCCAAATTGCTGACAGAAGGCTTCTAATTCGTGGGCAGGGAACTTATCGTCAAACATATTATCTACAGTGTAACAGGCTAAACTAAAGCGCATAGGGGCATGCTTTTGCACTTCAGCTAAGGCAGCGGTGAGAAACATACTGTCTTTACCACCGGATAGCCCAATTAGGATTTTATCACCATCAGAAATCATATTAAATTCAATTAGTGCCCGCCAAATTTTTGTAAGATATTTTGCCGGGATGAAGGGTATTTGTGACATTATGTTGTCCTTTCTATATACCAATACATTATAGCAAAAAAAGTAGTAATCTGCTAAAATTATCTTGTGATAAAGAGAAGAGAAACGAGGAAGCAATGACTAATATTTTTGATTCGTTAAACAAGGAACAGACTGAGGCCGTAAAACAAATAGCCGGCCCAACATTAATTTTGGCAGGTGCAGGTTCAGGTAAAACAAAAGTGTTGACTTGTCGCATTGCGCATTTATTGGAAGAACATGTGCCGCCATACAGTATTTTGGCCATTACTTTTACTAATAAGGCCGCTAAAGAAATGCGCCAGAGGGTAGATAAATTAGTAGGCCCTAATGCTAAGGATGTATGGCTTTTCACTTTTCATGGTTTTTGTAACCGTATTTTGCGCAGAGAAATTGATCAGCTGGCAGATTATAGCCATTCCTTTTCTATATATGATACGACTGATTGCAAAAATGTTTTAAAAGAAGTACTTAAAAAATTAAATTTAGATGATAAATACTATCCTTACAATATGCTAATTTCCACAATCTCTAATGCCAAGAATGCTATGCTTGATGCCCAACAATTTGCAGCTCAGGCAGCAGACTTCCATGGTAAGAAAGTTGCGGAAATTTATACTGAATATGAAAAGAAACTACGGGCTAATAATGCTTTGGATTTTGACGATCTATTATTGCTTACTATTCGGCTCTTTATTGAGAACAAGGAAGTGTTAGCTAAATACCAGCAAAAATTTGCCTATGTACTTATTGATGAATACCAAGATACTAATCATGTACAGTATTTGTTGGCAAAGCTTTTGTGTGAAAAACATCACAATTTGTGCGTAGTAGGTGATATTGACCAGAGTATTTATGGTTGGCGTGGTGCCGATATTACCAATATTTTAGATTTTGAAAAGGATTACCCTGAGGCAAAAGTTGTTAAGTTGGAGCAAAACTATAGATCTACGCAGGTGATATTGGATGCAGCTAATGCCGTTATTAATAATAATACAGCACGCAAACCAAAGAATTTGTGGACTGATAATAAAAATGGTGTACCAATTATGTATTATCGGGCCCGCGATGACAGAGATGAAGCCGATTTTGCTATTCAGGAAATCAGAAGTATGCAGGATGAGGGTAAAAAATTGGGCGATATGGCAGTGCTTTATCGAACCAATGCCCAATCTCGCATATTTGAGGAATTATTAGTAAAAAGCGGATTACCTTATATTATGGTTGGAGGACTTAAGTTCTATGATCGTAAAGAAATTAAGGATATTTTAGCCTATTTAAGAGTACTATTTAATTCTCAAGATAATCAAGGGCTGTTACGAGTTATTAATGTGCCACGCCGTGGTATAGGCACTGCTACTATTGAAAAGTTGCAAGGGTTGTCTGATAGTTATAACTGTTCCCTTCTAGAAGTGGTTACAGATACCTTTAAACTGGCACCACTTGGCCGTGTTGCTGTCAAACTGGAAAGCTTTGGAAAAACCATGACAGAATTGAAAAATATGGTTGATAAGGTGACAGTGAAAGAGCTTATCGAGGCAGTGGTACATAAAACCGGTTATTTAGAGGAATTGGAAGTAGATACATCCATCCAATCGGAAGGACGTAAAGATAATATTTATGAATTAATGCGTATTGCACAAGAATTTGCCGGAGAAGATGAAGAAAATACTTTAGAGGCATTTTTAAATCATGTGTCTTTAGTTGCAGATATTGATGATGCTAAATTCGCCTCTGATGCGGTAACCTTAATGACTCTGCATTCTTCTAAAGGCTTGGAATTTCCTATGGTATTTCTAGCAGGCATGGAAGAAGGAATGTTCCCTAGCCAGCGCAGCCTAGCCGATGAAGAGGCTATTGAGGAAGAAAGACGTTTGTGTTATGTAGGCATTACCAGAGCAAAAAGCAAGTTGTACTTGACAGCGGCTACGCAAAGGATGCTTTATGGACATATTGTTATGTATCCGCCATTCTCGTTTTTACAAGAAATACCGCGAGCTCTTTTAGATTAGTACCATCAAGCCTAAACTAGTAGATGTTTGTATTGTATATGTGTATGTTTGTTTGTCATGTAGTCTTATGTATGTGTCCTGTCTTACCCGAACGACCTTTGCCAAAAACCAATATCCAACTAATGTTGGGGAAAGGGAAAAAGAGGAACTTTTATCCGAAAGCGCGTTGCAATATAGAAATTTGGCCATCGGGAGATAAAGTTAGCCATAAAAAATGGCGTATAGGAACGTAAGTAACGGCTAAAAAGTAGCAGAGGACAAGCAAGTCAAAAGTAGCTTTCCCACAAGAGGGCGTAGTTTGATTTTGACTAAATTGCGAGTCTAGTAGAACAATATAAGTCAGTTATCGGAGGATACCTATAATGGAGGGTAAGTTCTTTTATTGATGCAGAAAAAACGAATTAGAGCAGCTTAACGCCGATGGAAATAAGGCATAACGAGTATTTGTATTATTATCAAAGATATTGCCTTCAAGTAACAGATGGCAGCTATGACATTCTTGTTAAAAGAATTACGAGGAATTAGAAGGCCAGTTTATTCCCTGAACTGCATAGTTTGGCGGATTCTTCCTACTCAGCGAGGGTCGCGACAATTTAAAGGGCGGACCTTACACGCAGTTAAAACATATTTACACCTATTGCTTAGTCTGGGGGAATGGCTTTTTCCCAAAACACGAAATGCGAAGATTTGGACAGCCGTGTTCATTGAAGGGCTTGCCGGAAGGCGCGTGAGATAGAATTATGTTGGTAGAACCAACAGATAGATGGTTTAGCTTGCAGTCTTATTTACGGGGATGGCAGATTTAGTACTGAGATGGCTACCCCGGCGGGTATGATTTGTGTGTTTACCGTAGGGTACGGTGACGAATCTGTTACTCATGTTTATGCAGAAAATTGCGCTCTCCTGCTTTTGGTTTCTATATATTTAATATGTTTTTTAACTGTGTCCTTGCGCACTTCTAGTGTTTGACGCTTACCGTTGTTATCATCGGAGGGTGCAGACGCGAAAATCCCGACATAATTTAGTATTAGAATGTTAACCAGATCCGGCGGAGAAGTACCGCCACAATAAATGACAAACACATAATCGATGGATGCTGCAGCTGCACGGATTATACTGATATGTTCCGCTGAAGCAAGACTTTATATATTTAATACACATTGTCGTAGTCGCTTGCATGCTCCGCATCGCGACGCTCCCAGAATACAACCAGTTTGGGAATATCAAACATATTCAGTCCGGGCCATCAGCGATGTTACCAGTGTGAAACCAATCAGTATTGTTCTTGATAATTGGGAAATCGTGACATACCAGAAGTCTGCCACCCATTCGCCCATCCCCACCTCTTGCTGCTTCAAATATATCAAGACTGATCCCGAGTACCCCGATAATCAGTATCGGATTATCTTATATGTCCCGTCTATTTATTATAGCGGCCATATCAATGCAAAGTTACCCGATCAGCTCATGAAATAAGGAAAGAACGCACCGCCACGTGGAATGTGCTTCGTATACCTCCTATTTAATCCGTAAAGATA
>JGI20225J20221_1002499_pt1 | contig 12512 bp, 10 predicted proteins | sample BioMet4_FD_20221 | JGI IMG/M metagenome (IMG submission 20221) | reverse complement strand
TNNNANTGCNAGCNATNCGNAATTCGGGCCCTGACCAGATCACTGTGCGGCGGTCGCAAACTGGAGTCCCGCAGGCTCCCGGCGGTGGCCGCCGGGGACATCTCCCCTGCCCAGCACCCCGCTCCCAGCGTCCCATGCAAAAAGGGGCTCCGAAGAGCCCCCTTGCTGTCATAGTGCCCGTCGAGCGGCGTCTTATTCGCCTTCGATAAGAAGCGGGCTGTCTTCCAGGTCTTCGAGGAACTTGTCCGGCCGTTCGGGCTGGCGCGGCACCTCGATCTCGCTGTCCATGTACCGACGATAGCCGGTACCGGCCGGGATGAGTCGGCCCACGATGACGTTTTCCTTGAGGCCGCGCAGGGAGTCGTCCTTGCCCATGAGCGAAGCCTCAGTGAGCACCTTGGTGGTCTCCTGGAAGGAGGCCGCCGAGATGAACGAATCCGTGGACAACGACGCCTGGGTGATGCCAAGCACCAGCGGCTCGGCCACGGCGGGCTTGAGGCCCTCGTCCACGCAACGCTGGTTTTCTTCCATGAACTTGATCTTGTCCACCTGCTCGCCGATGAGGAAGTTGGTCTCGCCCGAGTCGAGGACCGAGACCTTTTTCAGCATCTGGCGGACGATGATCTCGATATGCTTGTCGTTGATGGCCACGCCCTGGAACCGGTACACGTCCTGGATCTCGTCCACGAGGTACTTGGCCAGGAACTTCTCGCCCTTGATCTTCAGGATGTCGTGGAGCTCCGGATAGCCTTCGGTGAGCAGTTCGCCGGCCTCCACGAAGTCGCCTTCCTGGACCGTGACGTGCTTGCCGCGCGGAATCAAGTATTCCTTGGCATCGCCGGCCTCGGGCGTGACGACGATCTTGCGTTTGCCCTTGGTTTCGGCCCCGAAGGACACCACGCCGTCGATTTCGGAGACCACGGCCATTTCCTTGGGCTTGCGCACTTCGAACAGCTCGGCCACGCGCGGCAAACCACCGACGATGTCCTTGGTCTTGGAGGATTCACGGGGCTTACGGGCGAGGATGTCGCCGGCCTGGACCTCCTGGCCGTCGCGGATCATGAGGATGGCGCCGACCGGCATCTGGAACACGGCCAAGGCCGCGCTCCCCTGCCGGGTCTTGGGATTGCCGTGCTCGTCCACCACGGAGATCGACGGCTTGTACGACGTCGTGCGGTACTCCATGATGGTCTGGGTGGCCTTCTTCGTGGCGTCGTCCACCTTCTCCTGGTAGGTCTTGCCTTCCACGAGGTCGGTGAACTTGATGATACCGGCCACGTCCGACACGAAGGGCTCGTTAAACGGGTCCCATTCGGCCAGCAGCTGGTCCTTTTTGACCTCCTGGCCGGCCACGGCATAGAGCTTGGCGCCAGACGGCAGGCTGTAGCGCTCGCGCTCGCGGCCCTGATCGTCCACGACCGACACCTGGCCGGACTTGCCGAGCATGATGGTGTGGCCCTGGGAGTTGACGATGGACTTGACCCGGGACAGGGCGATGCGACCCGTGTGCTGGGCGATGATGGAGGACTGGGCGATTTCACGGGCCGCGGTGCCGCCGATGTGGAAGGTGCGCATGGTGAGCTGGGTGCCGGGCTCGCCGATGGACTGGGCGGCGATGATGCCGACCGTTTCACCCACGTTGACGAGATGGCCCCGGGCCAGGTCGCGGCCGTAGCACATGGCGCACACGCCGTGCTTGGCCTGGCAGGTCAGGGTCGACCGGATCATCAGGGAGTTGATGCCCTTGTCTTCGATAATCTGGGCATAGGCCTCGTCGATGATCGTGTTGGCCGGGATGAGCACTTCGTCGGTCTCGGGGTCGAGGACATCGAACATGGTCACACGGCCGAGAGCCCGTTCGTGGACCCGCTGCTTGATGTCGCCGGACTTGACGTAATGCGAGATCTCCAGACCGTCCACCGTGCCGCAGTCGTGCTCGGTGATGATGACGTCCTGGACCACGTCGACCAGACGCCGGGTGAGGTAACCGGAGTTCGCGGTCTTGAGCGCCGTATCGGCCAAACCTTTCCGGGCGCCGTGGGTCGAGTTGAAGTACTGGGTGACCGACAGGCCTTCGCGGAAGTTCGAGGTGATGGGCGTTTCGATGATTTCGCCCGACGGCTTGGCCATCAGTCCGCGCATACCGGCGAGCTGGCGCATCTGGTCCTGGTTACCGCGCGACCCCGAGTGGATCATCATGAAGATCGGGTTGACCGAGGTGTTACGCTCCTCGCGTCCCGTCTTGGGATCCTTGACGATATCCCAAGAGATCTCCTTCATCATTTCGGAGGCCACGTCGTTGGTGGCCTTGGTCCAGACGTCCACGACCTTGTTGTATTTTTCCGTGCGGGTGATGATACCTTCCCCGTACTGGACCTCGATGTTGTCCACCTCGTTCTGGGCCGCCTCCAAAAGGGGCGCCTTGCGCGAGGGGATGGTCAGGTCCTTGACGCCGATGGAGACGCCGGCCCGGGTGGCGTATTCGTAGCCCAGGCCCTTGATCCGGTCGCACAACAGGACCGTGGCCTTGGTGCCGCGCATCCGGTAGGTGTCACCCACCAGGGTGCCGATGGCGCGCTTGGTGAGCACCGTGTTGACCAGCTCGAAGGGCACGCCCTCGGGCAACAGCTCGCCCACGATGACGCGGCCCGGCGTGGTATGGATGCGTTCGCCCCTGATGCGGCAGACGATGCGGGCGTGCAGATCGACCACGCCCGCGTCCACGGCGCAGATGACCTCGCCGGGGTCGGAGAAGATCTTGCCCTCGCCCTCGGACGAAACTCCGCTCCACGGTCAGATAGTACAGGCCAAGCACCATGTCCTGGGACGGCACGATGATCGGGTTGCCGTTGGCCGGGGACAGGATGTTGTTGGTCGACATCATGAGCACGCGGCATTCGATCTGGGCCTCCACGGACAGCGGCACGTGCACGGCCATCTGGTCGCCGTCGAAGTCGGCGTTGTAGGCCGAGCAGACCAGCGGATGGAGCTGGATGGCCTTGCCTTCGACCAGGGTCGGCTCGAAGGACTGGATGCCGAGGCGGTGCAAGGTCGGGGCGCGGTTGAGCATGATGGGGTATTCCCGCACCACGTCTTCCAGGATGTCCCAGACCACGAGCTCCTCGCGCTCGACCATCTTCTTGGCCGTCTTGATGGTGGTGGCCAGGCCCTGCTCCTCCAGCTTGGAGTAGATGAAGGGCTTGAAGAGCTCGAGCGCCATCTTTTTCGGCAGACCGCACTGGTGCAGCTTGAGCTTGGGGCCGACCACGATAACCGAACGGCCCGAGTAGTCGACGCGCTTGCCGAGCAGGTTCTGACGGAAGCGGCCCTGCTTGCCCTTGATCATGTCGGACAGGGACTTGAGCGGCCGGCCGTTGGTGCCGGTGATGGCCCGGCCCCGGCGGCCGTTATCGAACAGGGCGTCCACGGCCTCCTGGAGCATGCGCTTTTCGTTGCGGATGATGATGTCCGGCGCGCCAAGCTCGATTAAGCGTTTGAGGCGGTTGTTGCGGTTGATCACCCGGCGGTACAGATCGTTCAAATCCGAGGTGGCGAACCGGCCGCCGTCCAGGGGGACCAGGGGGCGCAGTTCGGGCGGGATGACCGGAATGACTTCCATGATCATCCACTCGGGCTTATTGCCGGAATCGAGAAAGGCCTCGACGATCTTGAGGCGCTTTATGATCTTTTTCTTCTTGGTCTGGGACTTGGTGGTCATGGCCTCTTCGCGCAGTTCGGCGCGAATCTTGGGGAGGTCCAACTCCTCAAGCAGCGAGCGCACGGCCTCGGCGCCCATGCCCACTTCCACCGCGTCCTCGCCGCCGTAGTGGTCGATGACCTGCAGGTACTGCTCCTCGGAGATGACCTGGTACTTGTGCAGGTTGGTGTCCTTGGGATCGAGGACCATGTAGGAGTCGAAATAGAGGACCTTTTCCAGATCGACCATGGTCATGTCGAGCAAGGTGCCGATTTTGGACGGCAGGGTCTTGAGGAACCAGATGTGGGCTACGGGCGCGGCCAGTTCGATATGGCCCATGCGTTCGCGGCGCACCTTGGAGGCAATGACCTCGACGCCGCATTTTTCGCACACGATGCCCCGGTGCTTCATGCGTTTGTACTTGCCGCAGTTGCACTCGTAGTCCTTGACCGGCCCGAAAATCTTGGCGCAGAAGAGCCCGTCGCGTTCGGGCTTGAAGGTGCGATAATTGATGGTTTCGGGTTTTTTGACTTCCCCGAAGGACCATTCGCGAATTTTTTCGGGCGCGGCGATGGAGATGCGGATGGACTTGAGCGACCGGCTGGAGACGCTGGTCTGGCCGATGCCGCGCATGCTGAACAATTCGTCCAAAGACATACGGTTACCTCGTATGGCGGGAGGACCCTTCCCGCTTCATGCCCCGCCGGTGGCGTCCGGCGGGGCGTTGGGATCGCGTAGCGTAATCGCCTGGAGCCGGGAGTGCGGCACTAGCGCCGTGGTGCTGCCGGGGCCGGCTTGGCGATCTTTTTCTCGTCCTGGAGGAGCTCCACGTCGAGACCCAGGGACATGAGTTCCTTGACCAGGACGTTGAAGGACTCGGGCAGGCCGGCTTCGAGGAAGTTGTCGCCCTTGACGATCTTCTCGTACATCTTGACCCGGCCGCCGACATCGTCGGACTTGACGGTCAGGAATTCCTGCAACAGGTATGAAGCGCCGTAGGCCTCCAGGGCCCAGACTTCCATTTCACCCAAACGCTGGCCGCCGAACTGGGCCTTACCACCGAGCGGCTGCTGGGTGACCAGGGAGTAGGGGCCGGTGGAACGGGCGTGAATCTTTTCGTCGACCAAGTGGTGGAGCTTGAGCATGTACATGCAGCCCACGGTGACCGGCCGGTGGAAGGCTTCGCCGGTGCGGCCGTCATACAGGGTGACCTTGCCGTCGTCCGGGAGTCCGGCCAGCTTGAGCCAGCCCCACAGCTCGTCCTCGGTGGCGCCGTCGAAGACCGGCGTCTTGGCCACGATGCCCTTGCGCAGGGCTTTGAGGGCCTCGGCCAGCTCGTCATCGGACATGGCGTCGATCAGGGACGCGGTCTCGGCCGTGGCAAAAACGTCCTTGGCCCGCGCGCGGATGCCCTGCATGGGCTTGCCCGAGTCGATCAGCTCGGCCAACTGCTTGCCGAGTTCCATGCCGGCCCAGCCGAGGTGGGTCTCCATGATCTGGCCGATGTTCATACGGGAAGGCACGCCGAGGGGGTTCAGGACGATGTCGACCGGGGTGCCGTCGGCGAAAAAGGGCATGTCCTCTTCCGGCAGGATGCAGGAGACGACGCCCTTGTTTCCGTGGCGGCCGGCCATCTTGTCGCCCACGTTGAGCTTGCGCTTCACGGCCACGTAGACCTTGACCATCTTGATGACGCCGGGGGGCAGATCGTCGCCTTCGGTCACCTTGCCCCGCTTCTGTTCGTAGACCTCGTGCACGAAGCGGACGTGGCGGTCGTACTCGTCGAGGAGTTCGGCCACGGCCTCGTTGGTCTCCTTGGACGTGAACAGCCCGGCCAGCCGCTTGATGGGCAGCTCTTCCAGGACCTCCAAGGTAATGGGGTGGTTGGCTTCGAGGAGAATCTCGTTTTTCTTCTTGCCCTTGATGGTCTGGAACACGCTCTTGCCGGAGACGATCTCCCAGATGCGCCGGCGCATGTTGGCGGCGATGGCGTCGACGTGCTGGCCTTCCTTGATATCCAGGCGCGACAGCTCGAAGTCCTCGATGGACCGGGTGCGGTCGTCCTTTTCACCGGAGCGGCGGTTGAACACGCGCACGTCGATGACCGTGCCCTCGATTCCGGGCGGCACCTTCAGCGAGGTATTTTTGACGTCCCGGGCCTTGTCGCCGAAGATGGCCCGCAGGAGTTTTTCTTCCGGAGTGAGCTGCGTCTCGCCCTTGGGCGTGATCTTGCCGACNAGGATGTCGTCGGGCACCACCTTGGCGCCGATGCGGATGATGCCGCACTCGTCGAGGTCTTTTAACATTTCCTCGCCGACGTTCGGGATATCGCGGGTGATCTCCTCGGGTCCGAGCTTGGTGTCGCGGGCCACGACCTCGAATTCCTCGATGTGCACCGAGGTGAAGGTGTCGTCCTTGACTGTCTTTTCGGCGATGAGGATGGAGTCTTCATAGTTGTAACCGCACCAGGGCATGAAGGCGACGAGCAGGTTCTTGCCAAGGGCCAGTTCGCCGTCGCGGATGCCCGGGCCGTCGGCCAGCACGTCGCCGCGCACCACCTTNTGTCCGACCCGCACGCGCGGCACCTGGCCGAAGCAGGTNTTCTGGTTGGACTTGTGGTGCTTCATGAGNTCGTAGGTCTTGGCNCCGCCGGAATCCGGCGCCACATTGCCCTCGTAGCAGACAATGATGCGCTCGGCATCGGCGTAATGGACCTCGCCCACGCCCTCGGCCAGGATGCACGAGCCCGAGTCCTTGGCCACCGGGCCTTCCATGCCCGTGCCGACCAGCGGCTGCTCGCAGCGCAAAAGCGGCACGGCCTGGCGCTGCATGTTGGAACCCATGAGCGCCCGGTTGGCGTCGTCGTGCTCCAGGAAGGGAATGAGCGCGGCGGACACGGACACGATCTGGCTNGGCGAGATNTCCATGAGCGTGATCTGNTCGCGCGGGGTCATGATGAGGTCGCCCCGGATACGGGCGCCGACCATGGGATGGACAAAGTTGTGGTTCTCGTCGAGTTCCACGTTGGCGCCGGCNATGACNTCGTCGATCTCCCGGGTGGCGTCGAGGTAGACGACCTCGTCGGTCACATGGCTCTCGTGGACNACCCGGTAGGGGGTCTCGATGAAGCCGAAATCATTGACCTTGGCATGGGTGGTCAAGGACACGATGAGGCCGATGTTCGGACCTTCCGGGGTTTCGATGGGGCAGATGCGGCCGTAGTGGGAGGTGTGCACGTCGCGCACCTCGAAACCGGCCCGCTCACGGGTCAGACCGCCCGGGCCCAGGGCGGACAGGCGCCGCTTGTGGGTGACTTCCGACAGCGGGTTGGTCTGGTCCATGAACTGGGACAGCTGGGAGGTACCGAAGAATTCCTTCAAGACCGCAGCCACGGGCTTGGGATTGATCAGGTCGTGGGGCATGAGCGTGGCCACTTCCTGGAGGCTCATGCGCTCCTTGATGGCCCGTTCCATGCGCACCAGCCCGATGCGGTACTGGTTTTCGACCAATTCGCCCACCGGACGCACCCGGCGGTTGCCCAAGTGGTCGATATCGTCGGCCGGACCGTGGGAATCCTTGAGGAAGGTCAGGTGCTTGACGGCCTTCAGGATATCGTCGTTGGACAAGGTGCGGAAATCAAGGGGCTGATCGATCTTGAGCCGGGCGTTGAGCTTGTAGCGGCCGACCGGCGACAGATCGTAGTAGTCCGCGTTGCGAAACAGGTTCTCGAAGAAATTGGAGGCGATCTCTGGGGTAGGCGGCGAGGACGGACGCAACCGGCGGTAGATCTCGACCTGGGCCGAGATGGTGTCGGTGGTCTTGTCGAGGGCCAGGGTGTCGCGAATCGACGACGACGTGTCGAGGCCCCGGGTATGCAGGACCGGGAAATCGGACTCGCCGGCGTCCTTGAGCTTCTCGACCATATCCGGGGTCAGCTCGTCACCGGCCTCGGCCAGGACCTCGCCCGTGGCCGTGTTCGTGATGTCCTCGGCCAGGAAAAGCCCGGTCAGGGTGACCGGATCGACCTCGATCTTTTCGATGCCGGCTTCGAGCATCAAGCGCCAGGCCCGCTTGGTGATGGGCTTGTCCACGGCCACGAGGGTCTTGCCCTCGGCGTCGCGCACCTCGGCATAGGCCTTTTCCTTGCGGTAGAACTCGTGCTGCACCTGACGGTAGACGCGGTCGCCGTCCACGGAGAAGCGCTCGATCTCGTAAAAATAGCGCAAGATGTCGACCCGGGACATGCCCATGGCCTTGAACAGGATCGTGGCCGGCATCTTACGGCGCCGGTCGATGCGCACGTAGAGGATGTCCTTGTGGTCGTAGTCGAAATCGAGCCAGGAACCGCGCATGGGGATGACCCGACAGGAATAGAGGACCTTGCGACTGGTGTGGCTCTTGCCGGAATCGTGCTCGAAGATGATACCGGGCGAGCGCTGTAACTGGTTGACGATGACGCGCTCGGTTCCGTTGATGATAAAGGTGCCCTTCTCGGTCATCAGCGGCACGGTACCGAAATAGATGATCTGTTCCTTGATGTCGCGGATGGAGCGGTTTTCCGTTTCCTCATCCACGTCGTAAACAACCAAACGGACCTTGATACGCAACGGCGCCTCGTAGGTGAGGCCCTTGGCGATGCACTCGGGCACATCGTACTTGGGTTCGCCGATTTCGTAGCTGACGTATTCGAGGGAGGCCGTGCGATTGAAGTCCTCGATAGGAAAGACCGAGCGGAAAACGCCCTCCAGCCCTGCGTCCTCCCGACTGGTGGGGGGGACGTCTTTTTGCAGAAAGAGCTCGTAGGAGTCGATCTGCAGGTTGAGCAAATGGGGAATGGTCAGCGTCTTGACGATCTTGCCGAAATTTTTGGTCAGCTGGGCCATTTTTTCCTCTGTTGCAGGGCTACGACGTTGGAAGGAAGTCGGGCGACGGATTCACCCATCATCGGCCTTGCGGGGCGCGAGTCGCGCCTGGTTTGCTTTGTCCTTGCGGCATCAGGCGTCCGCCCGGACGCAGAAAGCGTGGACAACCGACAAAAAAGGGAAAAAGAGCGCCCCCGCCCCGTGGGAGAGGGGGCACTCTTTCGCGTCAACAGCGGGAAAAGAAAACAAGTTACTTGATTTCGCAAGTGGCTCCGGACTCGTCCAGCTGCTTTTTCGCATCCTCGGCCTCGGCCTTGGACACGGCTTCCTTGATGGTGGANGGCAGNTCGTCGACCTTGGCCTTGGCTTCCTTGAGGCCGAGACCGGTCAGGGCGCGCACGACCTTGATGACGCCGATCTTGTTGGCGCCAGAGCCGGTCAGCACGACGTCGAACTCGGTCTTCTCTTCCTCGGCCGGAGCGGCTTCGCCGCCGGCGGCCGGAGCGGCCATCATCATGCCCATGGCCGGAGCGGCCGCGGACACGCCGAACTTCTCTTCCAGCTCCTTGATGAACTGGGAGAGTTCGAGGACGGTCATATTGGAGATGAAATCGACAACTTGCTCTTTGGTGATGTCAGACATGGAATCGTTCCTCCTGGGCGGATGCTTTGGCGGAAGGCGCTGCTAGGCGGCTTCCTTTTTGTCCTTGATGGCCGAAAGCGCGTACAGCATGCCGCGAATGACATTCGCGAACAGGCTGACGAAGTTGGTGGGCACGGCGTTCATGGTGCCGAGCGTGCGGGCCAGCAGTTCGGGCTTGCTCGGGAGCTTGGAAAGTTCGGTGACGCCGTCGGCGTCGATGAGCTTTCCGGAGAGGCTGGCGAGCTTGACCTCGAATTTCTTGCTGGTTTTGGCGTAATCCACAAGGACCTTGGCCGCGATCACCGGATCATCATATCCGAAGGCCACGGCGTTGTTCTCGACGAGATGGTCCTTGAGGGCGTCATGGACGCCGCCATTCACCGCGATTCGGGCCAGGGTGTTTTTCACGACCTGGTAATCGATGCCCGCGGCCCGGAGCTTGACGCGCAATTCGGTCAGCTCCTCCACGGTCATTCCCCGAAAGTCGGTGACCACCGCAATGCCGGCCCGGTCCGCCTTGGCGCGCAGTTTCTCGATGATCTCGTTTTTTTGCGCACGTTGCACGGTACCTACCTCCACATGCGGGTTGGCGGGCCTGTCAAGAGAGCCAAAGCGGGGTCTCGGCGGGAAATTAAGGGGAACATCCCCACCCGCTGTCTTTGACTCGCCTGTCGGAGCCCTTGTTGTATATCAAAAATCGTCCCTGGCCAGAGGACGGACCTCTGGCCGGGACGGTTGGTACGAAGATGGGGCCGACTAGCCTTCCAGCAACTTGCGGATGGACTGGGTATCCACCTTGATGCCCGGGCCCATGGTGCAGGCCAGGGCCAGGGTCTGCAGGTACGTTCCCTTGGCGGCCGAAGGCTTGAGGCGCATGACCGTATCGATGACAGCCCGGAAGTTGTCAAGAAGCTTTTCCGGACCGAAGGAGCGCTTGCCGAGCGGCACATGGAGCACACCGGCCTTGTCCACCTTGAACTCGACCTTACCGGCCTTAAGTTCGCTGATAGCCTTGCCGATGTCAAAGGTGACGGTGCCGGTCTTGGCGTTGGGCATGAGGCCTCGCGGGCCGAGGATCTTACCGATCTTACCGACGGTCGCCATCATGTCCGGGGTAGCCACGGCGCTGTCAAAGTCGAGGAAGCCGCCCTTGATCTTCTCGATGAGCTCGTCGCTGCCGACGAAATCGGCACCGGCTTCCCGGGCCTCGGCTTCCTTGTCGCCCTTGCAGAAGGCGAGAACGCGCACCGTTTTGCCCAGACCATGGGGCAGCGACACGGCGCCGCGGACCATCTGGTCGGAGTACTTGGGGTTGACGCCCAGGCACATCGCCACGTCCACGGTCTCGTCGAACTTGGCCACGCCGGTTTTGACGGTCAGGGCCATGGCTTCGCCAACTTCATATTTAGCCGAGAGGTCAACGTCCTTGACCGCCTCGCGATATTTTTTTCCGTGCTTGGCCATTGCGGGAATTCCTTTTGCGGTCGTGCCGGTTAGACGATGTCGATGCCCATGCTGCGGGCCGTGCCGGAGATGGTATGGCAGGCGGCTTCCACGTCCTTGGCCGACATGTCCACGAGCTTGAGCTTGGCGATCTCTTCGATCTGCGCCCGGGTGACCTTGCCCACCTTGGTCTTGTTGGGCTCGCCCGAACCCTTTTCGAGCTTGGCCGCCTTGAGCAGCAGCACCGAAGCCGGCGGCGTCTTGGTGATGAACGTGAAGGAGCGGTCGGCGTAGATGGTGATGAGCGCCGGGATAATGGTGCCTTTCTGCTCCATGGTGCGGGCGTTGAACGCCTTGCAGAATTCCATGATGTTCACGCCATGCTGGCCCAGGGCCGGGCCGACCGGCGGAGACGGGTTGGCCGAGCCGGCGGGAAGCTGCAATTTGACCTTGGCAACGATCTTCTTGGCCATGTCAGTATCCTTGAAGGAAGGGCGCGACGCCCTTAGTTTTTACTCACCTGCACGAAATCAAGCTCCACCGGGGTCTGGCGGCCGAAGATGGAGACCGAGACGCGAAGTTTGCCCTTGTCGTAGTTGACGTCCTCAACCACGCCGTTGAAGCCGCCGAAGGGGCCGTCGATGACGCGCACCTCGTCGCCCCGTTCAAAGTGGTACTTGGGCCGGGGCTGTTCCTGACGGCTGACCATCAGGCTCAGGATCTTGTCAGCCTCGCTGTCACGCATGGGCGTGGGCTGATTCTTGCCACCGACGAAGCCCGTCACCCGGGGTATGGACTGGACGAGATGCCAGGAATTGTCGTTCATGGACATCTTGACCATGACGTAACCCGGGTAGAACTTGCGGGTGGACGTCTTTTTCTCGCCCTTGACCAGCTCGATGACCTTTTCGGTGGGCACGACGACCTGCTCGATGCACCCGCCGTCCTGACCCGTCCGCATCATCTCCCGGATGGTCTGCTCCACCCGCAGCTCAAAGCCCGAGTAGGTATGCAGGATGTACCATCTGGCCGGAGCCCTTTCCTCGACAACGTCGCCGTTTTCAACCATGTCTGATCCCGTTTACGAGAGAATGAGGGCGACGAGCCTGGACAGGGCCATGTCCACGACCCCCAGGTAGATGGCCATGATCACGCTGAAAATCAGCACCGCGATGCCCGTACGCACCGTGTCCTGGCGAGTGGGCCATGTGACCTTTTTGAGTTCGACCTTGGACTGCTCGAAGAATTCCTTGGCCGCCGTGAATTTGGCGGTCAGGGACGTGCTCTGTCCACTTGCCTCGTCCTTGCCCTTACCCGCCGCCTTGGCGACGGGCTTGCTGCCCGGGACTTTGGCCTGGGCGGGCTTGTCCGCGGCTGGAGCCGCCTGTGTCTTATCTTTGGCCATGACCTACGCCTTTCGAAAATGGCAGGGCAGGAGGGATTCGAACCCCCAGCCCTCGGATTTGGAGTCCGATGCTCTACCGTTGGAGCTACTGCCCTGCATGTACCCCGGTGCCTACTTCGTTTCCCGATGGACCGTATGCTTATGGTCGAACGGGCAATACTTCTTGATCTCGAGGCGACCGGTAGTATTTTTCTTGTTCTTTTCCGTGGCGTAATTCTTNCGCTTGCACTCGGTGCACTGCAACTGGATATTGATGCGCATTGCTTACTCCACGATCTCGGACACGACCCCGGCGCCGACGGTCCGGCCGCCTTCGCGGATGGCGAAGCGCAGGCCCTTTTCCATGGCGATGGGGGCGATCAGTTCCACGTTGAAGGTGGCGTTGTCACCGGGCATGACCATTTCCACGCCCTCGGCCAGGGTCACCACACCGGTGATGTCCGTGGTGCGGAAGTAGAACTG
>JGI20225J20221_1002674_pt1 | contig 12518 bp, 12 predicted proteins | sample BioMet4_FD_20221 | JGI IMG/M metagenome (IMG submission 20221) | reverse complement strand
CAAAATCCAGTAAGTCGCCAAAGACGGAAATAGTGGTACACAGTTTTCCAAGGTGGAAATTCATGGGGTAGCATTCGCCAGGCACAACCAGAACGTAACAAATAGAAGATGGCATTCAAGATTTCGCGATAAGGATGAACGCGCTTTCGACCTCTATTTGTCCTGGGATTTGGAAAGTACAGTTTGATTATTTCCCATTCTCTATCAGAGATATCACTAGGATAAGGAATTCTTTTTGTTTGTTCTATCACTAGCGAACAATATGATTACATGTAGTATTTAATTTTAAGACAGCCTCTTAGTTAATATACCTCTGAAACACGGAATTTTAAATAAGGTGAACGTCTAAGCCATAGTATCCGGAAAATTCACTGGCTTACGTATAAAGCACTTAAATAGATACCCAATTAATTCATAAACAGCTCTCATAATTAAGAGTTTTAAAATGATATAAAATAACAATGATCAAGTCAATGAAAACGATATTACCGATCGATATCATTCTAAGCTGAGATTCTTCATCTGGGTTACAGGTGAGATATTCTAATCGCCTCAAATTCTATAATTGCTTCAAATTCAAGGCAGTATTATATGATATTAAATCGGAGAATAATTGGAACATAAATTGGAAAGTAATTGGAACATAAATTGGAAAGTAATTGGAATATAAATTGGAAAGTAATTGGAATATAAACCGGAGAGTAATTGGAAATATGTTTGACCTTAATGCAGCTTACATCCCTGGAGGCGGAACAGGTGGCAGGTAAAGATTCTGTTTTCTCAAGCCCGTCACTAGTAATCATTGCCCTTTGCACACTTTCATTCTTCCTGGAAATGATTCCGGGCATAGGTGATGTTTATTTTAACGCTTTTTATTTTGACCCTAATAATCTTGTAACAAGGCCGTGGACGCTTATTACATACATGTTTCTGCACAACGGTTTAGTTCACCTTTTATTCAATATGCTCGTCCTGTACTTCTTTGGAACTGCACTTGAGCGGCGGATCGGGAACAAACAGCTTCTGGCAATTTTTTTCACTGCCGGAATTCTATCGGCAATAGGGTATACCTTTTTAAGTCAGCCAATATTCAATATCTCGCCTGGTCCAATGATTGGCGCAAGCGGAGCAATATACGGGGTCTTTGCAGCCCTTACAATACTTGAGCCGGATATTCGTGTCTATGTTTACTTCGTCCCGATGAAACTAAAACATGCCCTGGTGCTTTTTGCTCTATTTGATTTTCTTATGATTAACTCATCGGATATGATAGCCCATACAGCTCACCTTAGCGGTATCTTTGTCGGTCTTTATATGGGTTTCCGCATAAAGAAAATTCAGGAAAATGCTCTAAGGTCCAGATACATCGGCAGGTGGTAACTCTGGAAGGAAATAACCTTCTAGAGGGCACATACTACTATCCGAGACCCGATCCCGGAGAGAAAATTCCTATCCTGGTTTTGAATTTCAGGAGACTATGTGCAGCCTGGTCTCCAGAGTTGAAAAAAACCCTGTACTTTGAAAAAAACCCTGGGGATGAAAATCTGAAAAGGGTGAGGGAAATTAATCTTCTCCACGTCTATGACTGGCTTGCGGGCAGGGAAGGGGTGATAGAGCTTACTGACCCGGAGTTTGAGCAGTTCATGGACGTTTATGAGGCTTTTCTGGAGAGGCTTGGAGAAATCCAGTACCTCAGGCGCAAAAAAGGACGAAGAACGGAAAATATTTTTGAACTCAAGGAATCTCCATATGTTATTCGGGAAGTAAAAAAGGGACCCTTTTCCAACAATTTATAAATAAAATTACTACGTTTTATAGATCTACGTTTTATAGATCGGGATTTTTGTTTTGCCGGAGTTTCTTCCTCCCTGTTCGCAGGAAGACTCTCAGGTTTTTCAATCCAATCGTTCATAAAAGGATAGAGTTGTAAACTTTGATTGCCTTAATATGCAAATGTTTTACTACAGAAAAGCAGATATAAGGTATCATCGGATTGAATGCAAAATTGCGGTATCAAGATATAAATCTTAATAATTCGGAACTTTAAACCTCAAAAGCTGATCGCGGAAGCATAAACTCTTTTCCGGCAGATTGGAGGGCTGCTGGAAGTGTAGCTCCCCCCAGAGTTAGTGCTGTATGGTCATATGGCGCAAACAAATAAGGTACAGGTTCCGTGAACTGTAAGATCACAGAGGACATTGATAATGAAACCTGTAAAAAGCGGAATCGACTCAATATCAAAATACCTCCGCTCGAAAAAAGAAGTTGGCAGGCGGAAAATAGGACTTTTAGTGGATGGTCCGAATATTCTCAGAAAAGAATTTGATGTAAATCTTGAGGAGATAAGGGACGTCCTGAAAGATTATGGGAATATCAAAATCGGGCGCGTTTTCCTTAACCAGTACGCCTCTGACAAGCTTGTGGAAGCTATCGAAAATCATGGACTTGAACCTATAATTTGTTCGAGCGATGTTGATGTGCGCCTTGCGGTAGAGGGCATGGAGTTAGTATATAACCCTAACATTGATACTCTTGCAATCGTTACAAGGGATGCGGACTTCAAGCCGCTTTTGAACAAAGCAAATGAGCACGGCAAAGAAACTATCATTTTTGGAGTTGAGCCCGGGTTTTCCACAGCGTTAAAAAATTCTGCGGACTATGTTATTCTTATGAAGAAAGACAGAATGAGTAGTTATGATGAGTCCGATGGAATAGGATCAGGTGAAGGAAAAATTGATGCATCGGAATATCAGGACAGTATATATGAAGAATCCATAGAAAAGACCTGATTTATGCCTGTCCTTTTTGATATTCCTTTCTCACTTTTTTAATGGTAGTTAACTTCTACGCCAAGGATTTCTTTTTCTCCTGCAAAAACATCCCGTGCGATCTCAGCACAGCCTATTGCAGCATACCACTTCCCAAGACACTGACATTCTTGCCCCAGGTGTGCACGGATTTTTTTCTGCATATATTCAAATTCGCCTACGGACCCCGCAAGAAAAACCTCTCCGATTGTTTCATAGTCCTTAAGAAGAAGCTGCATTGACACGATTTCCATGGCTGCGAACAGCGCAATAGTATCAAGGGCCAGGAGAGCAGGACTTTCTTCTTTTCCAGCCGCAAGGAGTAGTTCTTCCCTATCTTTATATGGAGTCATTTTTAAAGCTCCGGCTTCCATAAAAGCCTGGTTGGCGGTGCAGTATCCGTTATCTACGTCTCTGATAGCTTGCAGGTCAAGGGGTCCGTGATGAACACCCGGAGCAAATATGCAAGCATCGATTGCTCCAATTACCTTTCCATCGGCAATGGCAAGAGTAACAGTGTTTGAACTTATATCGGAAACCACAAAGTTATTATAACCAAGACACAGGATGTGGTAAGCAATTCCCAGTTTCTCTGGACTTGTAAGATGGGAAAATACCTTCATTCTGGGATCTACCTTACTCTCCGTATGAAGGCCAGGGATTGCTATTGCCGGAACTCCAGAGTTCCGAATGGCATCAAAAACTCTTGTGCCTCCTCCTGTCTTTTTTCCCGCTCCTTCAATACTCTTGAGTCCTCTTCCTTCAAGGTTCCTGACATCCATAATTGTGGAAAAACCGTCTCCCATCGAGTAAGTCAGTGCGATAAGGTCAATTGTCTCACGCCGAATCCCAAAATGTTCCTCAAGCGAGGTCAAAATCTCATTTTCGGACATGGCTGCTGCCTCAGCCCTCTCAAGCTCAAAAGTAAGGGTACTTTCCCCTTCTATGAGAGCAAAACGCATTGCAGTCGTGCCATGATCAATCCCTATAAAGGCCAATTACCTGTCTCTCCTTTAACGCCTCAGAAGGCAGTTTTCAAGATTTCGTTCAGTTCATCCATAATTCTATCTCCCTCTTCAGCGGTCCCAACTGTTGTTATCAGTCTTATTTCCTGAAAACTCCTGCCTTCAGAGAGCAATAGCCTCAAGTTCCCTCTCGCATCCGCACGCAGTGCTTTTCCAGTGAGGCTGCCTCCTGCAACGCCTTTTACGGAAATTACGCTTGGGATTACCTTTTTTACTTCAGGGTGCTGGCTTACAAGCTTTACAAGTTTTTTACCAGCCCTTCCCCCGATAATTGTCGTATGTACTCCACCAAGTTTATTTTTCGAAGAGCTTTGTGCTTTCTCCTGTAAATTAGTTTTATTTTCCGTCATTGTAGTCAAACCGGTAACTTGTTCCCCTGGCAACTTTTTCTTTTTCTTATTTGTCGTTTTTATATTTATCACGTATATCTTTTTATCCGGTTAGAATCTCAAAGAAGTATCGCAGACTATAAACCTTCTTATCAAGGTTTTGTCCCGAAGCCAGAAGCTATAAAAAGAAGTATCTCCAGAATCTCATAAACACAAATGCGCCAGATTCTGGATCGTTTCGTTTTTCTCTAAAAACGCTTTTTTGGGAAAGTCCGTTTTTTCGTTAAAATCAGATATTTTCAAGTTCCTTCATGCTTATGAGCTTGATACCTTCTTCTTCAAGTGTTTTAATTGCCTTTTCAATGTCATTGACCCTTACTATTAAAAGGGCTTTCTGATCCCTGGTGACAAAGGCATATGCATAGTCAATGTTGATCTTGACTTTTCCGAACACTTCTGCAATACGGGACATGCTGCCAGGGACATCATTCATTTCGATTCCCAGAACACTGGTTTCAGAAACGGTAAACCCTGCATCGTGGAGTATTCTGTGAGCATAGTCGGACCTGTCCACAACCATGCGGATTATTCCGAAATCTCCTGACTCAGCAATGGTAAATGCCCTGATATTTATGCCGGCGCTTTTCAGTTTATTTGCGATGTTTGCAAGTCTGCCAGGTTTATTTTCCGCAAAAAGGGAAATCTGCTTTATAATTTTATCTTCCATTCCAGCACCCATGTCCTTATATTGCTTGTTCTATGTACTTATACTGTTTATCCTTATTTTCTCTTACTTCTTTTTATAGTCTTCTTGCCAGAGTATAATCTAAGTCCCATAAGTCCCTATGTCAATATAATATAGTCTCTATGTATACTTTAAGCTTACATACAGTTTTTAAGCTTATGATCAGTTATAATCAACTCAGCAATAAATCGTCTATTTAGAGTGTTATTTACGGATCTTGTTCTTGTATATAAGCCTAAATCTTTTCTGCACTGGCTATTTTATATTACATTTGAATATTTTATAGTCTATCTGAGAACTTTACTTTACATCTGGCTCAGCATCGTAAAAGAAACTCGAAAGGTCGTCCCCAAAAAAATGAAACCTGCAGGACAGTAATATTTGCAGGTTTTATTTCGCTCTTTGAAGCTTTCAAATCTTTCGCTTATCGATAACTTTCTTTGATTTTCCTTCTGAGCGGGGCAGAGAGCCGTGCTCCACCAGTTCTACCTCGACTGCAAGATTCAATACGCTTTTAAGTGCGCTCGAAATATTCTTTTTAAGTGCCATCATGTCAGACATTTTATCGCTAAAAGCAGACTCATGCATTTCTATCTGGACTTTCATGGAGTCAAGGGGTCCAATCCTGTCTACAATTATCATGAAATGGTTCCCGACTTCAGGAATCTTCATAAGGACCGATTCGACCTGTCCTGGGAATACATTGATGCCGCGCACGATAATCATATCATCCGAACGCCCGCTGATGCGTGTAATCCTGGGATGGGTTCTTCCGCACACGCAGGGTTCCGAAAGCTTTCGGGTAAGGTCCCTTACTCTGTAACGTATTAGAGGAAGAGCTTCTTTATTAAGAGTCGTGATTACGAGTTCTCCAATCTCGCCATCAGGAACAGGCTCACCTGTTTCAGGATTAATAATCTCAACAAGGAATTTGTCTGCCCAGATATGAATTCCGCACTGTTCTGAGCATTCGGTAAAGAGAGGCCCGCTCATTTCCGACGTTCCGTAAATATCAATGGCTTTAATTCCTGATTCGTTTTCTATACGTTTTTTGAGTTCTTCAGACCAGGGCTCGGCCCCGAAAAATCCCATCTTTAATCTAGTGTCGTCCCTGATACTAATACCTTCTTTCCTTGCAGTCTCAATCAGATAAAGGAAGTAAGAAGGCGTGCAGGCTATGGCAGTAACATCAAGGTCTCTCATAAGCTCAAGCTGGCGTTCAGTATTTCCGGAACTTGTAGGAAGTACGGTTGCACCCAGTTTTTCGCTTCCGTAATGAGCACCGAGCCCACCTGTAAAAAGTCCGTACCCATAACTTACCTGAAGGATATCATTTTTCCCCAATCCAACAGAAGTAAATCCTCTTGCAAGAGATTCTGCCCACTCATCAATGTCATTCTGGGTATACCCTACGACTATAGGTTTGCCTGTTGTACCTGAAGAAGCGTGGAAACGAGTGAGTTTTGAGTTAGGGACGCAAAACATACCAGTTGGATAGGTATCTCTGAGATCCTGCTTAACTGTAAAAGGTAACTTTCTGATATCTTCAAGAGTTTGGATGTCTTCCGGCCTAACCCCGTGTTCATCAAATTTTTTTCTATAAAAAGGAGAGTTTTCATACACATAATGTACAAGTTGCTTCAACTTTTCTTCCTGCAGCTTATTCAAATCCTCTACAGGCATTGTCTCTATCTCAGGATCCCAGTATTCTGGCATTTTTTTCACACTCTGTATATCTTATGTTCTGAGCTCTCGATATCAGGCCCGGTATTTTATAGCTTTTTTCCTGCACATCTCATTTCATGCCGCTTTAAGGTCATGTTTCGGTTCTCTTTATCTCTCTAATATTGCTTTTTACTCCGAGTGCTTTCTTACTTCGGAGTTTATTATTTTCGAGTTTATTATTTTCAAAGGAGATATACTTCCGGCAAATATAATATGAAGATTAGCTGGATTAACATGAAGTTTAAGCTAGATTCTCATATAAATATTAGCTGTTAAACCAAAAAAAGATTTTATAAGTAAACCTGAATGCTGGTTGCATAAAGAGATAAAGTCCACCGAGTAATCAGATATGTAGGATAATTCTGCAGTTTTACTCATAGCCGGTAAATTCTAGAATTATCGGATTCAATTCCTGGATTCAATTGCCAGATTCAGTTGCCGGATTCAGTTATCGAACTCTGGTCTTATAAGACAAAATAAGATTTCAAGTATACTACGAATTAAGGGATTTTTTAATTATATTCTGGAAAATGAAATTTTTTTGATTGCATTCTGAAGAATGGAATCTTTTTAATTATATTCTGAAGAATGAAACCTTTTTGATTACATTCTGAAAAATGGAACCTTTTTGATTACATTCTGAAAAATGGAACTTTTTTGATTATATTCTGAAGAATGAAACCTTTTTGATTATATTCTGAAGAATGAAACCTTTTTGATTATATTCTGAAGAATGGAATCTCTTTTTACTTGAGAAATCACTCATTTTCAAACTCTTCAATATCATCCTCAAAAGAGATCTCTTTTGACGTTCCTCCAAGAGAAGCTTCAAGAATTTTTTTCGTTCTTTCCCTGCATTTATCCAGCACTTCTTTCATGTCACCGATCACATCGATTCCGGCAGCTCCGGAATGTCCGCCACCGGTGCCGTTGTATTCATTACTTACATCTTCCATTAGCTGACCAAGATTAACTCCGGCACTTACAGCATCACGTTTTGCTCTTGCACTTATCCTGACGCTTTCACCCTTGGCTGTGCCAACAAAAGCAATATCTGCACCGATATTAATGAGCATGGAAGATGCAGAACCTCCGAAAGAGCTGACATGGGAAGATGCTATCAACATATCCTGTACTCTATCGAGCTCGAGGCGGCTTGCGGCTTTCAGGATAGCTATGCGCATGGAAATATCCTGTGGGGTAGCAGCCATAAGGTCCAGCACTTCCCCATACTCAACGCCGCTGCACTTTATTATTTTTGATACTGTTTGAAACGTATCTGCCGATGCATGTTTGAAATGCCCGGTATCCGTTACGATTCCTGTGAGCATCCCGATCCCCACTCGCCGGTTAATAGGTGCTCCCATTGCTTTTAAGATATTGTAAACTATTTCTACGGTAGAAGTACTGTTTCTGTGCAGGAAGAATTCGGCATTTTCTGTCAGAGCAGTAGTTGTATGGTGATCGATCACGCAATACCTGGTAAGCTCCAAATCATTTAATTGCGCTTTTGTGGAGGTATCAACCACAACAACAAAACCGTAATCAGCCGGATTGGGTTTATCCACGACTTCAATGCCAAGTCTCTCTATAAGCACAGCAGCTACACGGTTGCAACCGTCCACAAGTCCGACAGTGCCTCCGATAGCTTCGGAAAGGGCAAAAGCACTGCTAACCGCGTCCGGATCTGCATTCCGGTGGCACAAATATAAAATATTTCGATAGTCAAGGAGCCGGTTGAAAAACTCCGCTTCGTTAACTTCCATTGTCCACTCTGGCTATCGTTTTTATAGGCATCTATCTCTCTGGATGCAAGAATTTCGAGATTTTTTCATGGCTTTTTTATGAATTTTGGTAAAGCTATACTTTATTTAATATTCCTTTATGCTGGTATGAAAAATAAAATTATTGTGCTCTAGTCTCCAAAGCCTGCTGAATCTGCTCCTGAAGCTGTTTAAAGCGAGATGTGAGCCTTTCTTCCTGCCTGGAAATGGACTGAAGCCTGAGTGAAAGTGTTTCTTCCCTGTCTTTCAGTTTTGTAATGGACTCTTCCTTGCTCGTTTTTATTACTAACTCCCCTACATTGCGGTAGACTACTGCGTCGTCAGCGAGTCTCTCTAGCTCATCAAGAGCCATCTTGGACTCTTTCTGCATAGCTTCAACCTGTGATTTTTGCATAGCCAGAGCCTGTATCTGCTGCTGTATCTGCTGAAGCTGTGCTATCTGATTCTGAATTTGAGGAGGTAATTCTGCAGTCATATGATTTTCACCTGAGTCCTCAATAAACCTGAAGGGATTTTAATGTTTCTGTTACAGCTTTCGAAAAGTTTCCCTTCGCCATTTGAAATTAATCTGGAGCCCTTTTGCCAGATATTTAAATAACAGATTAATCCTGAATATTAAACAGTATAATATTTATTAATTTGAAGTGTATCTGAAGTATGTATCTGAAGTATAAATGACCTGGTTAATCCCCAACCCGAGGGTTTGAAAAAAATTGCTTGAGAATGAATAATTATAAAAGAACCGTTTATCAAAAAAGATCGTAAAAAATCATTTATCAAAGAGTTTGTAAAAAACATTAATAAAGGGGAATAATAAGGGGATAATTATAATTAACCTTATTAAATCATAATTGGTCTCATAAAGATCAATTTGAACTTTAAATTAATTGATATTCAGGAGATATTCGAAAATGGAAAAAGGCGGAAACCTTAGAGAGATAAAATCTCTGCTTGAAAAATTCACCAATGCCCATGGGATCTCAGGCTTTGAGGATGATATCCGAGAACTTCTTGAAAAGGAACTTGAACCCTATGTTGATACCATGCGCAGAGACTGCATGGGAAACCTTATAGCTCTCAAAAAAGGAAAAGGCCCTTCCATAATGCTGGCTGCCCATATGGATGAAATCGGGCTTATGGTCAGGTATATTGATGATAACGGCTTCCTCAGGTTTGTCGGGATTGGGGGATGGTTTGACCAGACCCTTCTTAACCAGAGAGTTGTACTTCACGGCAAAAAAGGTCCAATTCCCGGAGTCATTGGGTCCAAGCCTCCTCACGTAATGAAAGAGGAGGACAGGAAAAAACCCGTGAAACTGGACGATATGTTCATCGATATAGGAGCAAAAGACAGGGAAGATGCTGAGAACCTTGGAATTGAGATAGGTACGGCAGTTTCTATTGACCGGGACTTTGTGCCCCTGGCAAACGGAAAGATAACTTCAAAAGCTCTTGACAACCGTGCAGGCGTTGTTATCCTTATTGAGGTTATGAAGCGGCTTTCAAAACATAAAATTGGAGCAAATGTCTATGCCGTAGGTACTGTCCAGGAAGAGGTAGGTTTAAAAGGTGCAAGAACCTCTGCCTTTGGGATTTATCCAAACCTTGCGCTTGCTCTTGACACAACTATTCCCGGTGACCATCCGGGCATTACTAAAACCGATTCTTGCCTGGAAATCGGGAAAGGCCCTGTAATTACATTGGCTGATGCATCCGGAAGAGGCCTTATAGCTCATCCACAGATTATTAAGTGGCTTAAAGAAACTGCTACTGAAAATGAGATCCCTTACCAGCTTGGTGTTGGTTCGGGAGGCACAACCGATGCGACCTCAATACACCTTACAAAAGAAGGTATCCCTACAGGTACAGTCAGCATAGCCACACGATACATCCATTCACCTGTTGAAGTCCTGGATGTGGCAGATATTGACGCGTGCGTTTCCCTTATTGTAAAAGCAATAGAAAACGTAGGCAAATATTTCTGAAGCCCTTTTAAAGTAACTGTAATAGGTAATTTTACGCAAGAGTCGCATACACTTTGCTCTGTGTGTTGCGGGAAAAACTCTTGCAGTTCTGTTTTTCTGACTTTTTCTTTTTTATTCACATGTACCCAAAGTCAGGGCAATCTTCAAGTTAGTGCATATATCGAAATTGAATCTTAAATTTAATCTCGTTCATTACCCAACTGTATGTGTCATTTAAATTTTAAGACCGTCTCTAAGAATCAAATCTTTTTGTAGGTTCGAATAACAATCCAATAGAAAATTTACGTTAAAAAATACCTATTATTCCGTATCATATTTTCGGATAACGGTTATCTGGTTATGTACCATACGCACAAAGTCTGTAACGTATTGTTACAAAAATAATTGATCAGTAATAACAGTTATTTTCAAAACTATGAAATCAGACTACCAAGAAATAAACAGTATTAGATTTTTACTACATTTGCGTTAATTAACATTTTTGTTTTCTTTATCAAATTCTTTATTTATCTTACTAGCTTCCATTGTCTCTATTTTATCCCATGGTACAATTTTTATTGTACCTTTTTCACTTACAGTAACAAGAGTTTTGTTTAGAATGTCATCTAGTTTTCCTTTAATCTCATTATTCTCAGTTGTAATTTTCACTTCCGGGAAGTCATATTTAAAGTGATTTGTAATTAATCTTTTTACTTCACTGGAAAACCATTTAATTGAATTATATATTATAATTATATTTACAAGGCTTATAAACGCACTTATGAAAAATACAACTCCATAATACTTAAAATAAATAACAGTTGTTTCTAAATTTCTATAAATATTTGTAAATGTAATCCAATTAAATGAAAAATTACTTGGAAATATTGAAAACTTTATAAACATTGCAAGAGTCGCAATATAAACAAGAAGAGTAAATCCAACAATTGCCCCTATGAAACTCCATAGAGATAAATAAACTAAATCCGATGAGGTTTTAATTGAAGGGATATATAATATTTTTTGATTTGTTGAATAGTTTCTTGTAATTTTCGGTTCTCCAAGTTTTGTTTTTTTAAGCAATTCACACCATCCAATCCAGATAATAAAAATGGTCAGGACTGAGATGATATATAAGCATGAATAATAAAATAGAACTAAATTTAAGTTAATAAGATTATCATAAAATACAAAAAAGTATTTTTTTGGCTCTTCGTCAGATAATATGGGTAAGTTATTATATTAAAAATATAATATAAATAAGTATTATATTATTTGATAAAAATAACTGCAGGAGTTTGATATCCCATTTGTGAAANAACATTTGAAATACCTTTGAATGTCAAAGAACCTTGGCAAATAACCAATACTGAATTTGATTTAACATCTGAAAAACTTAATATTTGGATTGATTTTAAACGTGGTTCCAAATTTCCCTGTCCTAAGTGTGGCAAACCAAACTGTTCAGCTTATGATACTAAGGAAAAAGTGTTACGGCATATTAACTACTTTCAATATTCTACATATTTGCACTGTAGAATTCCAAGAATAGAATGTGAAAATTGTGGAGTTCTTCAAATAAAAGTTCCATGGGCTCGCGAAAAAAGCAGTTTTACTTTTCGAATGGAAGCTCTGATCCTGGAACTTTCAAAAAGAATGCCAGTGTTACAAATCGGAAAGTTGCTTGGAGAATATGACAAAAAGCTTTGGAGAGTCATAAACCATTACACTGACGATGCAAGATCTAAAGAGGATTTATTGGATGTATATGTTGTTGGTATAGATGAAACTTCATGCAAGAAAGGACATGAATACATAACGCTTGTTGTTGATCTAAAAGATTCGAAAGTAATATTTGCTTGTGAAGGAAAAGACTCTTCAACTATTACCAGTTTTAGCAAAGATTTGCAAGATCATAATGGAAACAAAAGCAACATTAGATCAGTATGTTGCGATATGTCTCCTTCGTATATCAGTGGGATTTCAAAGGAATTTCCAGATGCAAAAATTACATTCGATACGAGGAGCCAAACCAATTGGGTATACTTAAAATAAAACTTCCAAAGAAACAAAAAAACAGAAATAGGAATGATAGTAAAATTGCAGGAGTGGACAGCTAATATAAACGAAGTAGTGTAC
>JGI20225J20221_1002672_pt1 | contig 12530 bp, 4 predicted proteins | sample BioMet4_FD_20221 | JGI IMG/M metagenome (IMG submission 20221) | reverse complement strand
TTTCTGTATATTCTTCCCGGTTTAAGCATTCTCTTTTTTACCACTCTTCAGTTATCATATTTTTACTATCACTTTCTCTCAGTACCTTCGGACAATGCCCTACAAAGATTACTGCAGATTATTGCAATATAGTCGATGGCAAGGTTCTACTGACTTCTACCTCTGCAACAACCTACCTCTGGAATACAGGCGAAACAACACGGTCGATTTGGGTACCCGTATCAGGGGCAGGAAATTACACAGTTACAGTTACAGGATGTACTCCACCAAATAACTCAGCCACGATCAATGTGGGTGCCAATATCGGTGATCTTGTAGTAAACGGAAATTTTAACATCGCCAGTGACGATCCTCTTATTTCCGGATTTTATTCCTCATATGGTTATACTTCATCTAACTTGTTACCTGAAGGACTTTATGCTATTACACCAAACTCTAATCTCTTACATTCAAATTTTTGGGGGTTCGACCATACCTATCACACCGGGACAACACCCAACAATTATATGGCTGTGAATGGTAACCAAGTAGCCAATATTACAGTCTGGAGAGAGAATGTATCTGTGGAAACGGGCATAACTTATTATTTTTCTGTTTGGGCAATGAGTGTGAACGATGTACCACTCTTTGCAGAACTACAATTAAATATTAACAATGCTGCTGTAGTTACATTACCCGCATTACCAGCCGGTGTAAGAAACATTAATAATCCTTGGCGTCAATATTACATTTTCTGGACTTCAGACGTTACAGGGAGTATTCCAATCAGTATCACTGACCGTCAAACCATAGCAAACGGTAATGATTTTGGGTTGGATGATATCACCTTCAGCAGACTGAATCCCGTTTCTTTAACTACACCGACAGCCGGCAGTAATAGTCAGGTATGTCCCGGGGGTACCATAAATCTGACCGCCAGTCTACCCGGCGGCGGAGGCACTGCACCGTTAACCTATTCATGGTCCGGACCCAATGGATTCTCCACCACCCCTTCCACTGATCCAAACCTTAGCCGTCCAAATGCGACGTCTGCAATGGATGGACCATATACTGTCACTGTCACTGATTTCGTTGGATGTTCAAAAACCAGTGCTCCGATCAATGTGTCGGTTACTTCAGGAATAACCCTTACTGCATATGCTACACCGCCTGGTCCGATTTGTGCAGGCACACCGGTCAATCTTTCTTCATCTGCCAATCCTATTTCTACAACTCTTTTGTCAGAGAATTTTAATGGTGCAACAAATAACTGGACCAGAAGTGGATCTCCCAACTGGACACTTCAAAATGATGGATACAGAACTGATTACAGATCGTTCCATTCAAATGATAACAGCCGGTTTTTTCTGGCAGACAAGCATTATATGAGTGGAACAACTTCAACATACTTGCAGTCCCCAACTGTCAGCACAATAGGATATACCGATTTATCTCTTAATTTCTGGCATTATTATAATGATGATGATAGTGGATCGGATGTGGCGAAGGTAGAAGTTTCAACCGATGGAACTACCTGGGTGACTCCACCATCTTCGACATTCACTAATGACATTGGAACTTCTACTGGTTTTGTAAATCAAATTATAAACCTTGACTCCTATATAAATAATGCTGTTTTCTATGTACGTTTTAATTATACTTCAAGGTCATACGCAAGATATTGGGCTATCGATAATGTAACATTATCAGGACATTCAGCTAATTATCAGATTAGCTGGATTTCGAACAAGGGTGATATTATACCACCCGTTGCGAATCCGGTAGTATCACCCTCAGTCAATACCACTTATACCGTTACTTATACCAATCCAACTACAGGTTGTTCCGAAAGTAAAACTGTAAATGTTACAGTAATTTCCACACCAGCGATCCCGACCATTACTCCCGGAGGGCCTTTAACCTTATGTGCGGGAGGTAGCGTAACGCTCTCTTCAAGCGCCGGAACAACTTACTTATGGTCGACAGGAGCCACCACACAAAGTATAAATATCAACACGTCAGGCAGTTATTCTGTGAGGGTAACCAATGTAGACGGCTGTCAGAGCGTGGTATCAGCGCCCGTAACAGTCACTGTTAATCCATCGCCGACCACCCCGACTATCACTGCCGGAGGACCGTTAACATTCTGCGCAGGAGGAAGTGTCACCCTTACTTCGAGTGCCGGAATAACCTACTTATGGTCGAACGGGGCCACCACGCAAAGTATAAATGTAACCACATCAGGAAGCTATACTGTAAGGGTAACCAATGCTTCAGGTTGTCAGAGCGCGGCCTCAGCTCCAACGGTAGTCACGGTTAATCCAACACCCTCAACCCCTGCAGTAAATGTAGACTGCAGCTTAGGATTTGGTCAGGGAATACTTACAGTGACTGCTCCGACGCCACTTACAGATTACCAATTTTCTTTGGACGGAGTTCAGTTTGGTACAACATTTACAAATGTTGCAAATGGAAGCCATTCAATTGTTGCGAGAAATAATGCAATGAGCTGTATATCAACCGCTAATATTGTCAATGTTAACTGCGGTTGCTCCAATCCTCCATTTCTGAACCTAAACGGTACCAACGGAAATACTGGTTGTTCGACAGAGATTACTGTAAGCGGCAATACTTTTGGCGGAAATGTTAACATCACACAAGTTACTGCTTCGTCGCCCAATGGAAGCGGGACATTAAATCCAACAACATTTTACTCTTCTCCTTTCATCTTCAGTTATACTCCCGTACCAGCTGATGCCGGAAAAACAGTTACGATAAACTTTACAACTAATAATCCAGGAGGAGGCTGTTCTCCTGCGACTTCAATCTATACTCTGGTTGTTAATCAGTTATCACCTGCACCTTCCGTAACAACACCGGTAGTTTATTGCCAGAATGCCATGGCAGTTCCGTTAACAGCAATTGGAACCGGATTGTTATGGTATGCAACCGCAACAGGCGGAACAGGAAGTGCTACGGCTCCGACACCCTCTACTACTGCACCGGAAAGCACTTCATACTGGGTAAGTCAGACAGAGGCCGGTGGTTGTGAAGGCCCAAGAGCAGAAATAGTAGTAACAGTCAATCCGCTGCCGGATGCACCGACGGTAACGACACCTGTAAATTATTGCCAGAATGCCACAGCAGTTCCATTAACAGCAACAGGAACCGAATTATTGTGGTATACAACTTCAATTGGCGGGACAGGAAGTGTAACGGCTCCGATGCCATCTACCGCTGCAACGGAAAGTACTTCCTACTGGGTTAGCCAAACAAATATCAATAGTTGTGAAAGTCCAAGAGCCCAAATTGTAGTAACGATCAATCCATTCCCGGTTATCACATCTCAGCCGGTTAACCACACAATCTGCCCGAATACCAATACTTTTTTCACTGTCGTTGCAACCGGTGCAGCTAATTATCAATGGGAGGAAAACAGCGGGGCTGGTTGGGGTCCTGTTGGCACAAACAGTCCAACTTTGAACCTGAATAATGTTTCTGAAACTTATAATGGTTATCAGTACCGGTGTAATGTAATTTCATCAGCTAATTGTTCACAACTGAGTAACCCCGCAACTTTATCTGTAACAAGCGCTCCCACTATATCGGTTCAACCCACTGACCAATCGATTTGCGAGGCAGCAGGCGAAATGGCCACATTCAGTGTGACCGCAATCGGCACAGGGTTAAGTTATCAATGGCAGAGGAGCGTGGATGGCACGAACTGGAATTCTGATCCTGACGGAACAAATTCACCCACCCTGGTCAAGAATTATTATGCCGGGATAGGGGGCACACAGTATCAATGCATCGTGACAGATAACTGTGGCCAATTGGTGACCAGTGATCCCGCAACTTTATTGTATAAAGAAAAACCCGTTATCACGCTTCAGCCTCAAAATGTTCATGCCTGCGCGTATGTGGGGAGATCCAAAACATTTATCATTAATCCATTGCCTAATACATCTTACAAATGGCAATACAGAATTAACAGCTTAGATTCGTGGCACGACCTCTCAGATGTCTGGGGATCGGAGTTCGGAGTTTCCTCATCAGAGCTGAGAGTCTGGGTCACGAATACAAATAAAAACGGGTACCAGTACCGCTGCATCCTGACTTCTACGACTTCTTTGTGCAGTACTACCAGTGAAGCAGCCACACTGACAGTTGATCCTACCTTCTCCCAGTGGAACCTCATTCCGGATAATCCAAGATTTTGTTCCGGCCAGAGCATTACTCTAACTACCGATATAACCCATCCTGGCAATTATTCTTATTTGTGGTTCAGGGATGGAAGTCCGATCGATCCCCCGGAGACAGGGTCGTCACTGAATGTTTCATTGGCGGCAGCCTATTCTGTAAGGGTAACAGATCCTTCCACAGGCTGCGATTTTACGAGAGCAGCCACCACTGTTGAAGTTGAAAACAAGGAACGGGTACCTGACATTACAATTAATGCAGATGAAACCGGGATATGCCAGGGAACAGGGGTTCGTTTTAATGCATCTCTTGTCCCGCCAGTTAACTACTTGCCATCAGAATTATCCTACCAGTGGAAAAAGAATGGATTCAATGTAGATGGATTTTTAAACGGTTACTATGACGCTACTTTGAACAATGGTGATGAAATTCAATGTGTACTCACGGCAAATGTTGAATGTGCCGAGAACAACCCGTCGATTTCCAACATAGTAACGATGATGGTGAATCCGGTTTTACCTGTAAGCGTTTCAATTTTTGCAAATCCGGGCACAACAGTCTGTGCGGGAACAAGTGTTACGTTTACCGCAATTCCGACCAACGGGGGAACAATGCCCTTCTATCAATGGAAGAAGAACGGGGTTAATGTGGGAACAGACAGTCCAACCTACATAACTGCCAGCTTAGCCAACGGTGACCAGATAATTTGTGTACTCACTTCTAACCTCAATTGTAAATCAGGTAGTCCAGCCACATCGAATACATTAAGAATTAACCTGATCGAGCCATCTATTTATAGTGTCGATTTTTCCGGTACCCCCTGTGCGTTTTCTCAAGTAGTTCTTTATGGTTCAGACTTAGTCCCTCAAACCATATATCACCTTTTTAAAGATGGTGCAGATACTGGGATCTCGTTACCAGGAACAGGTAATTACTTGTATTTTACTACCCCAGCAGCCGGCGTTTATACGGTTTGGGCAGAATTGACCGGGATGAGCTGTCCCTGGAGAGAGATGGACGGTTCTGTTGCTGTAAAAAAAGCCCCGGCTATCACAAGCCAACCATCAGATCAAACGGTTTGTGAAGGGACAAGTGTAAGTTTCTCGGTGGCGGCGACAGGTCTTGGTCTTACCTATCAATGGCGAAAAGGCACAACCATCATTAACGGAGCTACATCATCAACCTACACTTTCACCGCTGCTAAAACAGACTTCGGCAATTATAATGTTATAGTTACAAATGGTTGTGGATCGGTTTCATCAAATAATGCTACATTGACTGTTGATCCTGCACCGGCAATTTCAAAACAACCCGTCGATCAGAAGATTTGCCTTGGGAGCAATACCAGTTTTTCAGTTACGGCTACTGGTACTGGACTTACTTATCAATGGGAAAAATATAAAGGATCTCTACCCTTTGTTCCTATTTCAAATGATGCTGTTCACAGTGGAGCTACTTCGCCTACACTAAATCTGACAAATTCCCCATTATCACTGGATAATACTGTTTATCGAGTTATAATTAATGGTGCTTGTCTGCCTTCAAAAACTTCAACTGAAGTGAGGTTGACTTTCTTTACTCCGTTAGTCGTTGGAGGACTTAATGATCCGAATCCGGTAAAGGAATGTACCGAATATGATCCACCCAATATCCGGATAAATAACCCTTTGACTTCAGGTGGGAATGCACCTACTTATCAATGGTACATGAACTCAACTCCGGTTGGAATCAATGATAATTATTATGATCCCCCTAAATTAACATCACCAGGTACTTATAATTTCTACTGTGTGATAACCGATCAATGCGGTCCGGAAGTTACTACTATGACTAAAACAATCACTATAGTTTCTGCGCCAACAGTTACAATATCGGGGGGAGGTACACTTTGTCAAAACGAACCCTCTCCATTATTGACGGCAACAGTTAATAATGGAATTGGAACAATTACCTATCAATGGCAGGCCAGTCCTACAGGCACGGGTTCATGGACGAATATTGCCAACTCCACCTCTTCAACTTATTCGCCTCCAACATCAACAGTTGGTACAATATATTACCGGGTTATTACAACCACTAATGGGCCTGAAGGCTGTAACAATGCCACCTCAGCTGCCGTGGCGGTTAAAATAAATCCTTTTCCTGTTACTTCATTAATCTATCATCAATAACAAAATATATGCAAGAAATTAAAGAAATACATAAAGCGATGGAAACACAAATTCAGTTCAAAAGTAGGGATCAGCTACTACTGGTTTTAGCAGGAAAAGTCATCAAATTCGGCAAGCTTCTAAAACTAACAATGAAGATCCGATTACAAATATTGAGATGGATCAGCCTGATGCAATTCCCGGCCTTGCCCGGAAACCAGGAACAAATACTGTCTCACTTTGCGTTGTTCCGACGAACGTTCTCCTAACGGCATTACACGAAAAATATTCATAAAACATTAAAATACAAATCATTAAAAAACAACACATGAAAACAAAACTTCAATTATTACGATGGCTGATGATGCTGATGCTCATGTCAGGAGCATTGGGAGCATGGGCGCAACCTTACCCAAATGAGGGTGACGATATAGTATGTTTTGGATCTACTAAACATTATGCAGTCATCAACAATCTTACATCCACTTATACATGGAGCATTACTCCAACTTCAGGCGGTAATGGTAATATCATTGCTGGACAAGGATTAAATGATATTACAGTAACATGGACAGCCTCTGGAATTTGTGATTTGCAAGTTATAGAAACAGGTCCAAATTGCACAGGTTTACCAGTAATAATTCATGTNACAGTTCTGCCACAGATGACAGCTCCTGTTATTACAGCAGCTCAAACGATCTGTTACGGTGCAACCCCTGCTCAATTGACTATGCCAACATTGCCAACAGGTGGTAATGGAACATATACTTACCAATGGCAGAGCAGCCCGGATGGAACAACGTGGACAGATATCGCTGGTGCAACCGGAACTACTTACACGCCTTCTGCACTGACAGCAACTACGTCATATCATGTAATTGCAACTGCTACCGGAGCACAGTCTTGCGGTGTAGTGCCCACAAGCAACGTGGTTACGATTACAGTTCTGCCACAGATGACAGCTCCTGTTATTACAGCAGCTCAAACAATCTGTTACAACACAACCCCAGAACAAATGACTATGCCAACATTGCCAACAGGTGGTAATGGAACATATACTTACCAATGGCAGAGCAGCCCGGATGGAACAACGTGGACAGATATCGCTGGTGCAACCGGAACTACTTACACGCCTTCTGCACTGACAGCAACTACGTCATATCATGTAATTGCAACTGCTACCGGAGCACAGTCTTGCGGTGTAGTGCCCACAAGCAACGTGGTTACGATTACAGTTCTGCCACAGATGACAGCTCCTGTTATTACAGCAGCTCAAACAATCTGTTACAACACAACCCCAGAACAAATGACTATGCCAACATTGCCAACAGGTGGTAATGGAACATATACTTACCAATGGCAGAGCAGCCCGGATGGAACAACGTGGACAGATATCGCTGGTGCAACCGGAACTACTTACACGCCTTCTGCACTGACAGCAACTANGTCATATCATGTAATTGCAACTGCTACCGGAGCACAGTCTTGCGGTGTAGTGCCCACAAGCAACGTGGTTACGATTACAGTTCTGCCACAGATGACAGCTCCTGTTATTACAGCAGCTCAAACAATCTGTTACAACACTGCTCCAGAATTGATTACTATGCCAACATTGCCAACAGGTGGTAATGGAACATATACTTATCAATGGCAGAGCAGCCCAGATGGAACAACATGGACAGATATCAGTGGTGCAACCGGAACTACTTACGCTCCTCCTGCATTGACAGCAACTACCTCTTATCAGGTAATAGCAACTGCTACTGGTGCACAGACTTGCGGTGTAGTACCAACAAGCAATGAGGTTAAGATCACAGTTGAACCTCAATTGGGCACATCACCTATCTACCATAATTAAAATGGAAGACTTTGATAATAAAAAATGAAAGGATTCAAATACATGTTGCTCAATCCACTGCCCTCAGCCCTATGGGGCGGGCTGTGGATTAACGGTATTTACTCCCTTCAAAATTATATTGTCAGCTAAAAGAATGAAACGAACGAATTTCAAATTGAACACATGAAAAGTAAGCTATCTCCGAGCATCAGGGATCCACCCCCGAAAATAATAAGAAAAGCGTTGAAAGTAGTTTCTGGAAGATCCTGCTAATAACTATAAATCAATTGACCTTTAGTAAGAATTAGTAAGCCGGGAAAATGGGGAAATGAGAATTGTGCTTATGTTAACTTGTTTAAATTGCAAGTAGTTAATAGAAAGGCAATAAGAATCAATATGTTGAAATTTTCCCCATAAAAATAGGGAAAGTAGGGAGTAGAAAAGTAGGGAGTAGAAAAGTATAGAAATAATATGCTAAATAAAAATTCTAAATCCAATTTCATGTATATGTTATATTCTGTAACAAGAGTCATTAAACCGCCAGGCACTTTCAGGGGATCACCCTGATGTGGAAGATGATTCCCTTTAAAATAGCCACATGGGAGAGCCGAATCCGAGCTTTTTGCTGATCTGAATGAGAAAAGCTGTTTTCTCCTTTGACATCGGTCACAAGTCCTAATACAATTATTTCAGATAAGGTCAGAACATATCCAAGATGTTTAACCGGTTCCGATATAGTCTTCTTTTGGCTTTAACAGTTTTTATCGCCTGGAACGCAACCGCACAAAGCGCAATGCCGGACTATGTATTTATCGGAGCCACTAAACATTACAATGTCACACTCAATCCATCTTCAACCTATTCCTGGTGGATCGATAGAGTTCTGCAAGTCGGAGTCACTTCCAACTCAATCGATATCACCTGGACCACTGCAGCCCCAAATCCACATTTAATTGAGGTCCAGGAACACCCTGCTGAAGGCTGTGATGGTCCAAAAAGGTCCGGAGAGGTTTATGTCTCAGAATTGCCAACCCTTCCAGAACCTTTCAGTGAATGTGTTAAAAACCTCACCTCGGTTCGTTATAATCCTGCCACTAAAACCATCGATTACGACCAGCCTGATTATTATACCTTAAATCAAGGGGATACCCGTCTTGACCTGATCAATTTCAGGGATTTCGGGAGTCCGTCATGTCCCATGAGAATCGGGTGGAGGATCGATTTCTCACCCGCAACTGATCCGTCGCCTCCGCATAACATAATTACATTGCCACCACTTACCGGCACGGGACAACCTTCATCTTTTGGCAATCCTATTAATCTTCCCGGAGACGGGGCGACCTACAACAATGTGGGCCACACCATTACCTATTGGATTGAGGACTGCGAAGGGAAACATATTGTTGAGCTTGGAACTCAGACTATCACCATTAAACCGCGCCCTAAAATTGAATAATTTTTAAAGATATAAATATGAAAACACAAGGAATGAATGAAAGACATTTAAATCAAAACAGGAACGATTTTCTTGCCAGGAGATTCGGAAAAATCTCAAAAAGGAAAGTCAATTTGCTCTTGCCCGACACACTCTCAATAAAGTCAAGGAGAAAAAGTCCTCCGGGTCGCTCCCGAAGTCCGGGAGCAAATATTGGGAACTCTGTAAACCAATCTATGGTAGTAGCTCCCCGGATTAGAATACTATTAATCAAATAAAAATCAATTATAAATCAATATCAAATTTCATCACTATTAAAATTTATAAAATCATGAAAAAGCAAATTTTATTTCTCGTCGTAGCATTATTTGCTATAGAAATTTCAAATGTTTTTGGGCAAGCTGTGCATAATACAACGGCAACGCCTGTTTCATGCACGAATGATGCCTTACACCCAATTGCAGGCAGGTCCTATACTTATTCTGCAACCGGGAATCCCGCAGGTGGAAATTTCCTGTGGTGGGCTACCCAGGATCCAAATTTTATTACCACAGCAGGTGGAGTTACATCAAATAACTCAGCGGGCAGGTTATCGGTTGCCGGCGGGGATCTGAATTCAACAAGTCCCAATTATGGGATACCTGATCCCCAAACCTCGGTTGACATCGTCTGGGGGTCCTCGATCATAGCCAAGACCACTAACAGTACACCCACATTTGTCGCCGCATACTATACGAATACATCATGCGCCGACAATTTAAAAGTATATGAAATCCTTCCTATCAATGCATTTACCATTGAAATTGCTCCAATGAGTGCTAACGCAACCGGCTCAACGCTTGCTTTTGGTGGAACAAATCAAACCTGCGTATCCAAAATCGAGTCAGCGATCTATTCAGGCGGCAAGATGATCTATAACTATGGGAATAATATTGTTTATTATGAAGTTGTGGCGGCCAACTTTAGTGACTTCTGGACAGTTTCATTGAACATAACCGGACTAAATGCCGGACAAAGTGCAGACATAGACTGGTCGTATGATCCGACTTTCGCTACCGGAGTAACAGCATTTGCTGCAGGAATAACCACTAATGGCAATGTAACAGGCACTGCAAAGGTTAATGTTGCCGCCGGGGCAGACACTAAAGATGGGGTTTCAGTTTATTTCAGACTAACAGTCCATAATGCAACCTATGAAACTTTGGCAGATAACGATATCGTCCTGGCCGTGGATGGAATTAATAACGCAGGTCTAAAGGATCAAACTTTGACCTGCACCGGGGATGAAGCTGACTGGGCTCGTAAAGCCACACAAAGATTGCTGGCTCGTCCTGCAGTCACGGCGGGGACAGGGACAGGTTTTGTAACTCCGTAATTTATTTAAGATATCGTTTTAAAGTAATTGTTTTTTCATGATTCCTGTACTTTTTCTGATCAGGCTTGTACCTGATCAGAAAAAGAACCGGGAAAGAAAAGCAGCTTTTAAAAATAATGAGGATTATCAATTATGACCTGAAAGGGTGATGGTAATCGAATATAGAAATGCTCAAAGTAATATTTCCTTAGATTATTGAAGGAAAGCTTATGGTTGTGATTTTGGCCATGCAGGCAATTAACCGGCTTAAGTGTTATAAGCGCCGAAATGGTATTTGTAAATTGATTTTTCAAGTCAGTTTAATAAATGGGAAGATGAAAAGATGAGGAATTACATGTGAATTAATATTGCGAAAAAGAAATCAGTTGTCATGATCCTTTGTGGTTGGTTGAATCAGTACACACGCTTCAGAAGTGTACAAATCAATCCATGACTGGAGAATACAAATGTGCCACATTTTCATGAAAGAGCCGTAACCCGAAGCACAATCTTAGTTGGATAAAAATATACCGGATTCAGGCATTTGAGATTGGCAGAAAGGGAGTAAAAATAGCAAAAGTAGCAAGTAGCAAAAGTAGCAACAAAATAGCATAAGCATGGTAAAGTTTTATGGTTCAGTAAAATAACAGAGCAGGAATAACAGGAAAAAAATCTAATAGATGCAATAGTATAAAGAGTCGAGTTGGAAGATTTGAATTTCAGTAGTTGCGAAAAAGATTTTTTAGAATAGGAAAAACGAAATCATCAGATAACTGTTGATACTATATAAATTAAAATGATTCTCAGGTACTTGTACATAATGCGTCTGATGTTGGCAATTTTAGTGCCAATGCTGTTAGCTTTGCCTTCCGCAAATGCTCAGACCATTGTATACCAGGGTACAAAAACAACATTTAAGGTTGTGCAAGTTCCAGGGAATTCTTACTATTGGGAATTGTACGATGACGCAGGCCTAAACTTCGCTCTCGCACCAGGCAATTGTCCGGCATCAGCCGCCCGATTCACAGCAGGGAATACGGGATCCAGTGTCGAGGTTGAATGGCTCCAGCCGGGGATCTATTTCTATAAGATAACAGCAAAAGATGCCGGTGAATGTACCAACAACCTGAAAGTCGGGATGATCAAAGTGATCCCGGAGGATGTGATCGCTGTTAATACCGGGCCAGCGCAAAACGGGGCCTGTCAGCAGATCGCACTGGATGCTTCCTCCTCGAAAGGTAAAATCATCAGTTACGAATGGACCATTCTGGATCCGGGCATTGTTCTTACCAGCCCCAATTCGGTTAGTACAACCTTATCACTTTCGCCTTCCTTCACTGGTGCTCTGCCTGCTGATTTCAGGGTAAGGCTTCGGGTAACCGACCAGGATGGGAAATCGGATAGCGATACCATCACTGTCAGGATCGATCCAATGCCAGTGGCAACTATTTATTGTGATAATCGACCTGAAAGGGATGGAAGTATGGTAGTGGATGGTTCGGTATCCAGCGGGGTAGGCCTGAATTATCGATGGTCCACTGTGGATGGAAAAATCGTAGGCCCGGCTGACCTGCC
>JGI20225J20221_1002669_pt1 | contig 12558 bp, 10 predicted proteins | sample BioMet4_FD_20221 | JGI IMG/M metagenome (IMG submission 20221) | reverse complement strand
CGAGTGAGACAAAATCCTGCCAGACATGGATAAAGAGCCTTCGTGCTCAGCTCGTGGCTGATGGAAAAGTTAAAGACTGCGTATTTATGGAGGACATTTATTTCAAGAGCACCTCGGCAGCAGCGGCCTGCGTGACCGGCGGCTCTGCGAACGGAAACATCATGTGGCTTTATTCCGATGGGCAGAGCATTAAAGATAAGACAGTAAAGATTTAGGCCGTGTATGCAACTCTGAAACAGAATGCGTAAGGAAACTTATATAGTATGACAAATGCTATATCTTTATATACTTGTATGATTCTTTAGTTAATACTTGCAACGNAAAGAAAAGGCTGTGAGCAGAATTAGAACGGGAGGACGGCTACATGGATGACCGTGGAGAAGTAATTATATATCAGACNGAAGACGGTTTGACAAAAATAGATGTCACTATGCACGTTGAGTGCGTAATAATGATGACGTATTGTGGTCAAAAGAAGAAATAAGACGATTTGACCACAATATATAGTGGTTTTGGAGCGAAAAATGAGTAAAAATTAAGGCAAAAAAGTGCATTTTGGGGCCCGTTTTTTTAGGGCATTTTATAGATGACATCGGGCATTATGAAATTATAGACATTTATTTTAAAGTGTGATATTATAAATTTACATATTGTTTGGCTTTAGACCAAAAAGGAGTTTTATCTTATGCGGCAAGGTATTCTTAAATAGTTATTTAATTGAATAATGAAAGGCACTAACATTCTATGGGTTGTCCTACTTAATGTAGGATTATTAGTTATGCCTTTTAATTTAAGGATACTCTCATAAGAAATACTCATCTGCTATATTGCTATTTCTAAAAAAATGCACTTTAGCGTTTTTTTGGTATGCTTCTACTGGTGGAATAATCAAAGCGAAAGCTGTCCCCTGTGATGAGAGTGTTGTCGTCACAGGGGTTTTTTATTTACCAGAGGAGGATAATGCAATTGAAAATAATAAATTTAGGAATATTAGCACATGTAGATGCAGGAAAAACCACGATAACTGAGAGCATGTTATTTAGAAGCGGTACAATCTGTTCAGCGGGCAGAGTCGATGATGGAACTACCATAACCGACTCTATGTTTCTTGAAAGGCAAAGAGGTATAACAATACGTTCATCAACGACTTCTTTTGAATGGAATGGAACAAAGATAAATATCATCGATACCCCCGGTCACATGGATTTCATTTCTGAGGTGGAGCGTTCCCTTTGTGTACTAGATGGAGCTGTTTTAGTGATTTCGGCAAAAGAAGGTGTTCAGGTACAAACAAGAGCAATTTTTCAGACTTTACTCAAGCTAAAAATTCCCACCTTAATTTTTATCAACAAAGTAGATAGAACCGGTGTTTGCCTGGAGGAGCTCTATACCGATATAAGAGAACAATTAACCTCTGATATTGTCATTATGCAGACTTTAGACGGGATGGCCTCGAATGATATTTTAATAAGCGATTACGCAAGTATTTCAGATACAGCAACAGAAAAACTTCTGGATTTAGATGAGTCACTGGCGAAAAAATTTATCCTGAATCAGCCTATAGCTGAAAAGGAATATAATACGTCTTTTCTTTTTAATATCGCATCATGTAAGCTTTTCCCTGTCTTTCACGGAGTTGCTTTAAGGAATATTGGTACAGAACAGCTTTTAAATGCAATCACAAGCTATCTTCCGGTGAATGCTGCAACTGACCAAGGTGATCTTTGTGCTTTTGTCTATAAAATAGACAGGGATGAACAAATGCACAAAAGGGCTTTTGCACGAGTATTCGGAGGAAGCTTGGAAATTCGCGATACTGTGGCGGTTGAAGGCTGTGAAGAACCATTAAAATTAAAAAAACTCGGAAAGCTTCAAAATGGAAAAATTGTACCGGCAGAGTATGTTTTATCTGGAGATATTGCTGTGCTTTCCAACATGCAAAACATTAGGATTGGAGACGTTATAGGGGGACGCAGCAGGCATTTACCGCAAATCTCTATGGCTCAACCATCTTTGCAGGCTTCTGTAATGCCATTAAATCAGGAACATAGAAGCCGTTTAATTCAGGCACTGTTTGAATTGACAGAGGAAGACCCGCTGCTTCATTGCGAAGTTGATAAATATACAGGAGAAATTACGATACGGCTGTTTGGAAAAGTGCAAATGGAGGTAATCGAGGCTCTGTTGGAAGAAAGGTATCATTTGAATATTCAATTTGGTGAGTTAATGACCATATATAAGGAGCGGCCAAAGCGGGCTGCTGATGCAATTATTCATATAGAAGTGCCACCTAATCCCTATTGGGCGTCTGTTGGATTATCCATCGAGCCGCTTCCTCTTGGTTCCGGACTTGTTTTTGAAAGTAAGGTCTCCTATGGCTACCTAAACAAGTCTTTCCAATGTGCTGTTAGTGACAGTGTCAAAAGTGCATGTGAACAAGGCATGTTTGGTTGGGAGGTAACTGATCTGAAGGTATGCTTTACTTATGGTCTGTATTACAGTCCTGTCAGCACACCCTCAGACTTTCGACATCTTACTCCACTTGTTTTTGAAAAGGCGCTTAGAGAGGCAGAAACGGAGCTACTGGAGCCATTTATGGATTTTGAACTTCACACTCCAAAGGAGTACAGCAGCAGGGCAATGTATGATTTACAGCAAATGAGGGCTCATATTGAACAAATCGATGCAGAGAATGATGAAACCATATTACGTGGAAGAATTCCTGTCGAAACAGCAAAGTCCTATCAAGTACAGCTTATATCATATACCAATGGCAAAGGTATGTTTTTAACCAAACCCTGCGGCTATGATGTTTACCTTGGTTCGCCAATGTATAAAGCAAGAAAAGAAGACGCCATTACAGATAAAATCAGACACTTATTTTTGAAAGAAAATATATAAGGCGAGGAAGGAAAACAAATTATGATTAAGAAGATCTCTGCTTATAAGATTTATTTGCTGTATTCCGGTATTACAGCATTGCTATTTTCCTTGGTTACTACGGTTATGATCGTTTACCATATAGAAAATGTTCATATGAATCCGCTCCAATTGATTCTTGTCGGGACAGTTCTTGAAGCTGTTTGCTTTACATTTGAAATTCCTACGGGAATTGTTGCGGATGTATACAGCCGTAAGTTGTCTATTATTATTGGCCTTATATTGATAGGCATTGGATTTGCCATTGAGGGGTCAATCCCAATGTTCTCAGCGGTTATTATTTCACACGTAGTATGGGGCATTGGGTCGACTTTTACGAGCGGATCTGTTGATGCTTGGATTGCAGAAGAAAATAAAAATGTGGATTTTAATCAAATATACCTCAGAGCTGCACAAGCCGGGCAAATAGGTTCTGTAATCGGAATCATTCTTGCGACAATACTGGGCAATTTTTCTGTCAGAATCCCTATCCTTTTAAGCGGAGTTTTGTTTGTTATTTTTGCTTTGTTTTTAGTCCTTTTCATGCCGGAATATAGCTTTAGGCCGTCTGCACCGGAAGATATTAATACTTACGGAAAAATGGTATACACCATGAAAAGAAGTGTAGGATTTATAAAAAGCAAGCCGATTATCTCACTCCTTCTTTTGGTAACGTTATTTTACGGCTTATCCAGTGAAGGATACGACAGACTCTCTACAGCACATTTTCTAAGTGATACAACACTGCCGAAGCTATGGAACCTTCAACCCGTGACATGGTTTGGCATTTTTGGTATAGTCGGTATGGTATTAAGTGCGATTTCAATGCAATTCATCATAAAAAGATTGGGGGCAAACGGCAAAATACGAAGTGCAGTAATCTTGTTAATCACAAATACATTTTATATCATGAGCATGGTTGTATTTGCGTTAACGCGTGACTTTAGTATTATGCTAATAGCATATTTGTCTACAAACATGTTCCGCTCTGTAAATGAGCCTATCTTAAATGCGTGGATTAACAGACATATTGATGATAATGCGAGAGCGACAATACTTTCAACAAATGGGCTAATAAATTCACTAGGACAAATAATAGGCGGTCCGTTTATCGGCGTTTTAGCGACAAATATTTCTGTAAGCTTTGGTATCGCATGCACTGCAATTTTGCTAACACCCGTAATTGTACTTTATGCACTTTCCGTCAAGAGTGACAAAATATACTCTTGATATTTCATGGAGAATTAACTGAAGATGATGTAATAAAATTAGAAACTAAAGCTCCGCTTAAAGATATCAACTGTTGTATGGGATGTCCTTATCTCGGCGGAAATGTAGACCCTTTGTCAGGGTATAGCTGTGTATTCAAAAAGCGAACCTCAACCTACCCTTGAGAGTACAAAATAGATGGTATAGATTTTATACAAAATGTATGAAATTATGCGATAAAAACGGCCGAATTATACAATATTTATGCATAAATATACAAAAATTCGGTTGATATGTTCCCTATAATGGCGCAGGATGAAACAGTGTGGTTGAGTCAGGCTGATATGTCAAAGCTTTTTCAAACGACTAAGCAAAATGTTAGTCTGCATATAAATAATATTTTTAAAGATGGAGAACTTGACAGTGCTTCAGTTGTCAAGGAATGCTTGACAACTGGTGCTGACGGAAAAAACTATAAAACAAAATTCTATAACCTTGATGTTATTATCTCCGTTGGCTATCGTGTTAAATCCCAGCGTGGTGTTCAGTTCCGTATATGGGCAACGAACATATTAAAGGAATACATCAAAAAAGGTTTCGCGATGGATGATGACCGCTTGAAAGAGCTNGGTGGCGGCGGATACTTTAAGGAGCTGTTGGAAAGAATCCGAGACATCCGGGCTTCTGAAAAGGTATTTTATCGTCAGGTATTGGAAATCTATGCGACCAGTGTTGACTACAATCCTAACGCGGAAGTCTCCATACAATTTTTCAAACGGGTACAGAACAAGATCCATTATGCCGTTTCCGGTGAGACCGCTGCGGAGGTGATCTATCACCGGGCTGACGCAGAAAAGGATTTTATGGGCTTGATGACTTTTTCAGGAGATCAGCCTACGCTTCATGAAGCGAAAATTGCAAAGAACTATCTGAATGAAAAAGAGCTTCGCGCGATGGGCCAGCTTGTTTCCGGATATCTTGATTTTGCNGAGNGACAGGCAGAGCGTGAGATTCCGATGACGATGGAGGACTGGGCCAGACATCTCGACGGCATTTTGACCTCCACAGGGGAAAAGCTGTTGATTGGAAATGGGACTGTCAGCCATGATCAGGCAATGGACAAGGCGCAGACGGAGTATAAAAAATACAAAGCGAAAACATTGAGTAACGTGGAACAGGATTACCTGAACAGCATAAAGCAGCTGGAAAAGAAGAGCAAAAAATAACCTATCACTGCCAATGGAAAATCCAAGAATAAGGGTTGAGACGATGGNANTCGTGGAGCAATTCCCTTGCACCAATCCGGCGCTAAGGTTGAGACAGTGGGCACAAGGCCCGGAAGCCATATATAAGGTATACTCAAGCCGTGGAGCAATTCCCGCGAACGTACAAAAGTGTGTAGATAAGTTTTCGCGAACCGAAAAGAGCGGTTGAACAATTCCCGTGAACGAANGGGCAGAAAATNNGAGGTTCACGAGAACTGGTCAATAAGGAGACATCAAGATGGAGCAATCGAGCCACGTGGAGACGGTAGTCCTGCTGAACCGGAAGAAAATGTCCGGGTGACTGCAAAGCTGATCTTTGCAGGGCTGGAAACGAATCCCTGCATTCTTGTCGTCATGACAGCACTATGATATAATTCACCCGGACAGAAAAAATCGTCCGGGGGGGTGAAGAAATGTCAAAATGGGTTCAGCTGATTCTTGAAATTGCAGCTTTTTTTGCAGGCATCACCTTGGTTCAGCTTCTGATTGAAAAGAAGATTGAATGGTCTTTTGTGATTATCGCCACCATTATTTTTACGGTCATCAGTGTCATCGTCGTCCTGGTCCGCAAAAAGAATCAGAAATGAAACAGAAAGGCTCTGACGCTTTATTACAGGAAAAACCTTCAATCCGGATATACCTCAGGGAAGATGCCGATGAATCGGCACTTGAGGAAATCAAAAGACGGTTTGAGGTACAGGTCCTGAGCGGAATGCGGGAAAAGAAGGAAGATGTTCCGGTGCTGGTGCTCGGTCAGAAGGGACTTGCGCTTGAAGGAAACGGTCAGGCGGTCCGCGGCGATTTCCGGAAAATGCTGAGGCGTGCTGTCCCGAACAACCTCAACCGGGAATTGCTGGTAAAGGCTGCCAGGCTGAAAGGCATCGAAGGCCCGCTGACCGCTGCCGATGCGACGGCAGGTCTCGGTGAAGATTCTTTTCTGCTGGCAGCAGCAGGCTTTCGCGTCTTTCTCTATGAGCGCGATGCCGTCATCGCGGCACTTCTTAGCGATGCCCTGCGCCGGGCAGCTTCCGATCCGGAACTTGCGCCGGTTACCGCGAGGATGACGCTGCATGCGGAAGACAGTCTCCGGGCATTTCCGGAGCTGACGGAAGCACCGGATGTCATCGTTCTCGATCCCATGTTTCCTGCCCGTCAGAAAAGCGCACTCATTAAAAAGAAATTTCAGCTCCTGCAGCAGCTGGAAAGCCCCTGCCCGGATGAGGAGGAACTCCTGAAAGCTTCCATCGCAGCCAGGCCGAGGAGAATCATCATCAAGCGTCCGCTGAAAGGTCCGTATCTTTCAGGACACAGGCCGGATTATTCTCTTGAGGGAACATCCATCCGCTATGACTGCATCGTCCTGCAGAAGGAGGGTTAAAAATGAATCAGCAGTATCTCTTTTCTTCCGTCATGTTTGGCATCGTCGGCGGAGAATTCATTTATCTCGGCATTCAGCTGCTCCGGAAGAGAGGCAGTCATTATGAACTCCTGAAGCAGAAGACGGATGATGAAGAAGCAACTGCGAAATGGTCAAAGACCGGAGGAATCCTGGATATTCTCCTGGGAATCTTTGGGTTCATTGCCGGTACGGCCTATCTGATTTTGGAAAACCGGGTGCTGATCCTGGTCCTGTTCTGCCCGGAACTGGTGATTCTGATCCTGCTGCTTGTCCTCAGCAAAAAAACATTGGGCAAAGTCTTTCTTTAAAGCGGAGGCTGTGGATGAAACACGATATTCTGGTGAAATACAATGAAACCGTGACAGATAAAAAAGCCATGGAAGCAGAAGTCAGGAACCTGTTTCAGGGAGTCCTTTCCGTGGAAGGGGTTTACGGTGTTGCGGTCATCCCGAATACGGTTGAGCGGCCGAACCGCTACGACCTGCTGATTGAAATCGAAATGGAACCGTCGGCGCTGAGCGCCTACGATGAATGCGAAACCCACAAGCAGTGGAAGAAAAACTATGCGCAGTATCTGGAAGGAAAAGCAATTTTCGATCATGACTGAAGGACAGTCAGCTTTTCTTTGAACGTGCTTTGTCTTCGTACATTTTCCGGTCGGCCTCTCTCTCGGCATCCTCGAGCGTGAGGCCTTCTTTTTTTTCGTAAAGGGCGCATCCGCAGGCAATGTAAAGTTTTTCCCTGGCGTCGGGAGAATGATTGAAGCGGTCGACGGCTTCGGCCATTTCCCTGCTGCAGCGCAGGAAACTTTCCTGCAGGTTTTCCTTCGTCAGGAAAACCGTGAATTCGTCTCCGCCGATGCGGTAGCAGAAACCTTCTTTTCCGAAGGAATTCAGGATGGCGTCGGACACGGCACGGATGAAGCTGTCGCCGATTGCATGTCCGAAACGGTCGTTCACGCTCTTCAGGTCGTTGGCATCGAACTGGCAGACCATGACGGATTTCAGAGACCCGTCCGTGACGGCCTTCTCCAGTTCGGCTTCTTTTTCAACAAAGGCGGCACGGTTGCCGATTCCGGTCAGCGTGTCGGTATAGGCAATCTGCCGGATTGCGGCGGCTTCGGATGCAAGACGGAGCTTCCGGAAAAGAAGCATGGAAGAACGGACGAAAAGCAGAAGGAAGAAGAGAAGCAGTCCGATCCGCAGGAAATATCCGGCATCGTCGACGCCGGTGCTGGAGAGGCGGTAGCGGAAAAGATCCATGACACCGAAAACCGCAAAGACAAAGAAAGCGGCAAAGACGAGGACATTGGAATTCGGGATATGATTTTTTCTGCAGGTGATTTCATTGGAAATGAACATCCAGATGATCATGATGACATCAGCGAAGAGGCAGGCATGGATGAGCGGAAGACATTCATGGAAATCCAGGATGCCCAGTCCGTTCAGCAGGGCACACGCGGTAAAATCGCAGAGGGTGACCGCCAGGGCAATCCGGGTGAATACTTTGTTCGGCCTGGTCATCAGGGAATTGACGAACTGGACGGCAGGATAGCCCATGAAAATCAGGAGCATGTAATTGAAGCCATGGATAAAGGAAAGCTGCCCGGTCATCATCTGGGGAATCAGGGATTCTTCCAGAAGCGTCCAGGAGCCGACACCCATGGAGAAAAAGGCAAGGGAACGGAGATTGTAGGCAGTCAGTTCGCTTCTTCCGAGCGTAAAGGAAAGAATCAGCGTGACGAAGCCGAAGATGACGATAATCAGGCACAGCACGAAGGCCAGGAAATGGGTCTGCATGAACCACTGATAATAAGCACCGGAATTGCCGATTTTCATCATATCAAAAAAGCAGTTGTTGTCGTCGTAGATCGGCTGTGCCGTAATCGTTATGGTTTTTCCGGCCATGCCGGAAGGAATGGAAATCTGGTGGAAAGTGCTTCCGTAGGAACGGCTTCCGATGATCCCGATGCTTGGATGGAAGTCGTAGACGGTCTGCCCGTCCAGGGCAACCGAGAAATAGATATTCTTGCTCCGGAAACAGAGGTCCGTATTTTCCGGAATGGAATCCGGAAGTGTACGCTTCAGAATGATAGTCTGCCCTTTTTCGGAAATGAGACCGCCGAGGGCACGCAGACTGATTTCTTCCCCGCTGTCCGCTGACCAGCCGCCGGAGAGATCGGTCAGGGTTTTGCTGCTGAAGGGAACAATCGTATTCTCCGGACGGATGCCCAGAATCAAGGCAGTCATATATGCGGCAAAAATCAGGACGCATATGATGTCGTATGTAAGAAAAGAACCGGCTTTTTTCAGCAAAGGCTTCTCACTTTCAGAATTGAAATGTGATTTCATTATAGTTCTTTTCCGCATGAATTCAAATGATATCAAAAAAAAGGAGGCAGTCCTTACGGACCGCCTCCTTCGAAATCAGATGTTTACGTTGGGAATGCTTGCAAAACCTTTTGCAAGATCTTCGTCAGTCGGGACATAATTATTCATCTTCCCGTCGTTGTACTGCTGGTACGCAACCATATCGAAGTAGCCTGTGCCGGTCAGACCGAAGACGATCGTCTTTTCTTCGCCGGTTTCCTTGCATTTCAGCGCCTCATCGATGGCGACGCGGATTGCATGGCTGGATTCCGGAGCCGGCAGGATGCCTTCGGTGCGTGCAAACTGTTCTGCTGCATCGAATACCGATTTCTGCGTAACGGTTCTGGCTTCCATATAGCCGTCATCATAAAGCTGTGAAAGAATCGGGCTCATGCCATGATAGCGCAGGCCGCCTGCGTGAATCGGCGAAGGAATGAAGTCATGGCCGAGGGTGTACATCTTTGCCATCGGGCAGACCATGCCGGTATCGCAGAAATCATAGGCAAACTTTCCGCGTGTAAAGCTCGGGCAGGAAGCCGGTTCCACGGCGATGATGCGGTAGTCGGCCTCACCGCGGAGCTTCTGGCCCATGAACGGTGCAATCAGTCCGCCGAGGTTGGAACCGCCGCCGGCGCAGCCGATGATGATATCCGGCTTGATGCCGTATTTCTCGCAGGCCGTCTTGGTCTCCAGACCGATGATGCTCTGGTGCAGTAATACCTGGGAAAGCACGCTTCCGAGCACGTATCTGTAGCCGTCGCTCTTGACCGCTTCTTCCACGGCTTCGGAAATGGCGCAGCCGAGGCTTCCGGTCGTTCCCGGATGTTCCGCCAGGATCTTCTTGCCGACCTCTGTCGTCTCGGAAGGAGACGGTGTGACATTTGCTCCGTAAGTTCTCATTACTTCGCGGCGGAAAGGCTTCTGCTCATAGGAGACTTTGACCATGTAGACTTTGCAGTCGATGCCGAAGAAAGCGCAGGCCATGGAGAGAGCCGTGCCCCACTGTCCGGCGCCTGTTTCTGTCGTGACGCCCTTCAGTCCCTGCTTCTTTGCATAATAAGCCTGCGCGATCGCGGAATTCAGCTTGTGCGATCCGGAGGTGTTGTTGCCTTCAAATTTATAGAAGATATGGGCCGGCGTGCCGAGAGCCTGCTCCAGGAAGACGGCATGCGTCAGAGGAGAGGGACGATACATTTTATAGAAGTCCTGGATCTCCTGAGGAATCGGATAGTGCCTGGTATCGTTATCCAGTTCCTGCTTGATCAGCTCATCGCAGAATACCGGTTTCAGTTCTTCCGGAGCCATCGGCTTCAGAGTTCCCGGATTTAAAAGCGGCGACGGTTTATTTTTCATATCCGCGCGGACGTTGTACCATGTGTCCGGAATCTCATCTTCGGTAAGGTAAAGCTTGTACGGTAAATCTTTCGGGATTGTGCTCATGTTCGTTTCTCCTTTCAATTGAGTTTTGGACGAAGGGATAAAAAAAGACCCTCGTCCGTCTACGGTTTCGTAGGGACAAGAGTCGAACTCCTGCGGTGCCACCCAACTTGGTGCTTTCGCACCCACTCATGCATACCTTCATATGCGGGATTTTGATAACGGAGATCCATCTCCGGCTCACCTACTGTAATTCGGATCGCCCTCGGAAGACCATTCCGGATGCATTTTCCGCCGCGGTTCCACTCTCTGCGGCTCCCTGTTGGAAAAGAGGCAAGCGTACTATTTCTTCCTCATCGGTTTACGGACACTTTAGCACAATAAAGTGTTCATGTCAAGAAAAATGTGCCAGGATTTCTCTTTCCGGGAAAATGTGGTATGATTTTCCAAAGGAAGAAAGTTTTGCAGAAGGGGTTGCGGGAATATGAAGAAGAAGGAACTTCTGTACGGAATCATCGGTGCGGTCATCATACTTGCGGTTCTGTACTGGTTCAACCTGCCGGCGATCAATCCGCTGTCGCCGGGCTTCTGGTGGTGGATCCTGATCAGCCTGGGCATCGACTGGTTTATTCTCTATTTCCGGTTCGGCGGGAAAGTCATGTTCGGTTCGATGTCCCGTTCATCTTCGCATGCGAAGATCACGCCGATCCGACGGGAAGATGAAAAACCGGAGCCGGAAAAGGAGGAGCGGAAAATTCCGTTCCGGGTCACGATGATTCCGGTTGGAATCCTTGCCGTGATCATCCTCGGAGGCTTCCTGTCCTGGTCGGCCTTCCATGCGGGAGCCTATTCCTCACGGATGATTCCGACAGACGGGTCGGCTTCGGATCTGCCGACATCGGATGACGTCGACCACATTTCCCTGATGGATACAGGCAGCGCCTCTATCCTGGGAGACCGCGTGATCGGTTCGCTGAGCGATCTGGTTTCGCAGTTCGAGGTTTCCGATGATTATACGACGCTGGTCTATCAGGATACCATCGTGAAGATCGCCCCTCTGAATTACGGCGGCTTCTTCAAATTTCTCAACAATGCCGGCTCCGGAACTCCGGGATACGTCATGGTGGATACGCAGTCTTTCGATGCGAAATTCGTCCGTCTGGACAGCGGAATCAAATACAGTCCGAGCGGCTATTTTTTCAACTATCTGAAAAGACATCTGCATTTCCAGTATCCGACCGCGATGATGGGCGATTCGAAGTTTGAAATCGACGAAGAGGGAAAGNCACACTGGATCACGCCGGTCTACGGACATCTTTTCCTGTTCGGCGGGGAATATATCAAAGGTGCGATCGATACGGATCCCTCGACGGGGAAAAGCGTTTACTACGACGGAGCGCAGAATATTCCGGAATGGGTGGACAATGTCTACACCGGGGATTTTGCCTGCGAACTTTATGATTCCTATGGCATGCTGAGAAACGGCTGGATCAATTCCTGGATCGGACAGAAGGGCTGCCTGAAGACGACATCTGATTTCGGATATCTGGCGAAGGGAAATGACCTCTATATTTACACGGGCATCACTTCGGTTGCGGCGGATCAGTCGAATCTGGGATTCATCATGGTTGATGCCAGGACCGGTGCCTGCACGTATGTGGAATGTGCCGGAGCGGAAGAATATTCGGCCATGTCGGCCGCCGAAGGCGTCGTGCAGGATTTCGGATACAGCGCGTCCTTCCCGTCCCTTGTCACCGTTAACGGAATTCCGTCCTATGCGCTTGTGCTGAAAGACAGCGCAGGACTGGTGAAAGAATATTCCATCGTGAACGTCAGCAACTATACCGTGGTTTCCGTGGGAACGACCTTTGCCGGCGTGCTGAAGGATTACAGCCGCAAGCTTGCGTCGGGCGAGGATTCCGGCAGCGGAACAGCAGGCGCGGCGATGAAGAAGACCATCAGGGTGAAGTCGGTTGTCTTTGCCGATACGGACGGAAATACCTTTGCCTATCTGGTGTCC
>JGI20225J20221_1001807_pt1 | contig 12607 bp, 19 predicted proteins | sample BioMet4_FD_20221 | JGI IMG/M metagenome (IMG submission 20221) | reverse complement strand
CCCAGAAAAGAAAGACGTCGCGGACGAGGCGATGATCCAGCCGCCCGGATGCCCGAGCGAAGACTAGAACGCAAACACCGATGAAATATTGAAACAGGAGCAAGGCCAACGCCCCATCTCGAGCATCGATGCTGCGGTAGGCCGTATAATTATCAGGAGAAACGCTAACGCCGCAGAAAATCCAAAAATAGGCATAAAGATACAGGATGAAAACTGCCCATAAAATGAGGTAACGCCAACGGGAATGATAAAGCCAGGAAAAGGCTTTTTTCAGTTTCATCATGCTTAAAAATATACCATCAGATTAGCTAGCCTGAAATAAATCTAAAGAAAAACAAGCTTGAAAAGATCGCGTTTTGCTCCGAAACTTCAAAAAGAAAAAGTCCTCTCCGTTTTGGAGGGGCTTTATAGCAAAATCGCCTGCAAATCCTGTTTGCTTTTTCTCGTTAACGAATTGTTCTCGGGTTACTTCCCACACGAGCAAGCGCTGCCCGAGCGAGCCTTCTCAAGAAGTTCTTTGGCCTGGTCAACCGTCAAAACCCGACCCATCGAATAAATTTTGTTATCGATGACGAGAGCTGGCGTCGACATGATGCCCATTGCCATAATTCCATCCGAATCCTTGTAGAACTCCACTTCATCGGTGATCCCGAGTTCTTTGGCCGCCGCGACGACAGCGTCATAGTTTGCGACCGAACGTTTGCATCCACATCCTAAAGCTTGAATCTTCATGGTAAATACCTCCTGTTCTTGCTTTATTTATTTCTTCTATCCCCTAAATGAGGAGATAGCCGAAAGCGTTGAAAAGATAGCCAATAGCGATGATCCCAAAGACCACCACACCAATAAAGACGGCGAGAAGCTTCGGCTTGACGGCCTTGCTCAGCATGATAAGCGAGGGCAAGGACAGAGCGGTTACGCTCATCATGAACGATAAGACGGTCCCTAAACCCGCGCCTTTGCCATAGAGCGCTTCCGCCACTGGAAGAGTGCCGAAGATATCGGCATACATTGGCACGCCAACGAAGGTTGCGACAAGCACGCCATACCACGTGTTACCGCCCAAAACGTTTTCGACCCATTCGGCCGGAATGACGTTATGAATCACCGCGCCAAGAGCAACCCCAATCACAATGTAGATAAAGACTTTTTTGTAGGTTCCCCACATTTGATCTCTCGCATAGATCAGACGGTCCTTTCGTGTTAGCTCAGGGGCATCGATATCGATCGCGGAAGGCCCAGCTTTGACGAAATCTTTGACCTGATTGCCGATTCCCGTCATCTCGATAATCGTCCCGCCGACGACGGCAATAACAAGTCCAACGAGAACATAAGCAATCGCGATAGGCCAGCCGAAGAAGCCGACAAGAAGCATCAAGGAGCCCAAATCCACAAGAGGGCTTGATATCAGAAAGGAGAAAGTCACGCCGCTCGATAACCCAGCTCGGGTGAAGCCAATAAAGATTGGAATGGACGAGCAAGAGCAAAACGGCGTCACGGTGCCCAATAAGGCGCCGATGATATTCGCGCCAATCCCATGGAACTTACCCAAGATCTTCTTGGTCCGCTCTGGCGGGAAATACGACTGAATATAGGAAACGAGAAAGATCAGCACGCAAAGCAAGATTCCAATTTTAATGAAATCGTAGATAAAGAACTGAACCGAACTTTCAACGCGGTATTGCCAAGAATCCTCGGCAAAAGTCCCTCCGATTCCGGTGATGGCCATTCCTAAAAGAGAATTAAGCCACTTCATTCCCAAAACTTGATCGCTTAAGAAATCCCACGGGATTTTTGCTTTGTCCCAGCCAATCGTGAGCCCCAAGGTCACGTTGAGAGCGACGAGAAATAAAATTATCCCAATCGTCCACCAAAGCCAGGCTCTCTGATACCATTTCTTTTCTGGAATCGTTTCGGGGTTTTCTTTGATTTCTTCCATGCTAAAAACAAGCCTCCTTCGCTTCTTCTTTCTTCAGACTACTTTATTTGCCGCAGCAGCCGCACGAGCATTCGCCCGTCTGAGGGCAGCAGAGAGAATCGAGATAATCCGCCATCTCACACAACGCTTTCGCGTTCAAGGCGTAATGGCACCACTTGCCTTCTTTTCGTACAACGATGATCCCGGAGGCCGCGAGATCTTTCATATGATGAGATAGGGTTCCTTGGGTGATTGAAAGTTGCTTTAATAACTCGCAAGCGCACATCTCCCCGTTACTCGAAAGGAGATGAACGATCTCGAGTCGAGTCCCATCTGACAAACTTTCCATTCTTGACAAGAGTTCTTCTTTTTCCATGTTTCGCCTCGCTTTCAAACATTGATAAGCGTGAATATGTTATGTAACACATTGATGTTTGTCAATCTATATTCGTCCTTAATCCGCTAAAATCCCAGTTAACGATTTTTAAACGAGCTACCTTTCTCCATCATCTCTACAGACAAAGGGCAGCTCATGAACGCCCCTCCCCAAACCACGATGTCTACGTGAGGATCTCTTTATCGTCGATAGGTTTTTTCCTAATGAATATCCTAAAAAGAGACTCTTCTTTCGTATCGTTAAGAAAAAGGAGCCTAATTACCATGAGTGAAGAAACGAGTGGATTCGTGAAAGCAAACGTCACGCGATTGAACGCTTTTAATGGCTGCGCAATTCCGTGCTATCTCTATTGCGATGACAAGGTGGTTGGCCAGCTGGGCAACAACACCACGATCGAAGTCAGTCTGCCGGTTGGTTTTCATACGTTGAAAACCGATCGTCAGCCCGGAGGCAGCAATTGGTTTGGAGTGGGTGCGAACATCCGCCCGTCGTTAAAGCCCATCACGATCCAAGAAGGACACAATCTCCTTATCACCATCAAAGTCGTCGCACACATGATGACCTGCGCCTTCGAATTCGCAGAAGTCCAGGAGCTTTGATCATGTTAACCATCCTTGATGAAATCGATGACTTTTCCAACAAAGTTATCCTCTACGACATTTTGATTACATTGTTTTCAATCCTGGGCGGAGCTTTGATTTTCCTTTTAATTTTCTACGCGGTCCGCGCCCCAGGAAAGAAGCTGAATAAAATCTTCGTTAGTCTTGGAACTTTAAAGGGCCTTTCCTATGCCTCAATCGTCGCGGCTGCCGGAGCGCCCAATGCCATTTCTTCAACCACCGCCAAAGATGGAACGCCCCTCAAGGTTTGCCAATGGATTACCACAGGTTATCACATCGTCCTTCTCTTCGACCCGAGCGACACTTGTCTCGGGGTCAGCAGTGAAGTCTCCGTTTGATTTTTTCGCAAGGAGTTTGAAAAAACCATTCTGGTTTTGCAGAGATTTTGTTTGCAATTCCCTTCTGATTCAAGACCAAAAGACAAAAAAGGAAGGCTAACCTTCCTTTTCGACTCTGCGATCCGATGCTTGGTTATGTTCAGCCCAAAATTTTCTTCGACACCTCGACGATGCGGTTCCCATAGATTGCTTTCTGATGGGCAAGAAAGACCTTGTAGACATAATAATTGCCAACGAGGCCAAGGAGCCCCACTCCCCCGAGCACGTAGCCGAGCCAATCCAAACCCTCGAAGGTCATCGCCTTGAGGCAAAGAACCATCCCGAAGCCAAAGACCAAAGTGTAAATTGATCCCATGACGAAGGCGTTGATCTTCGGCAAGCGATTCACTTTCTTATCGAGCTCCTTAAGAGTCTCATAGTCGGAGTTGCCTTTCTCCTCCGGGCTATAGTCAGCCAACATCTTCTCGGCGTACTTCTCTTCTTTCACGGTGTTTTCCATAATGACGTTCCTCCTTGTTTCCTGAACGCGACACTAGGCTATTCCCTGTTTCAATTTGGGGAAAGAGGAGCGCTTTTCTTTGAAACAGACTACCCCCTTGTGTCATCCTATTTGCGACAGAAAGACCCCTTTCGTCTCAAAGAACTATGGAAACCCACTCCAAGGACTACATCATCGATGCCTTCTTCGCCCTCCTTAAAGAGCACGACTACTACGCGATTGACGTCACCAAAATCAGCAAGAAAGCTGGGGTCTCGCGTGCCACATTCTATCGGATTTTCCAGAGCAAGGAAGAAATCATCAAAGCCTATTTCGAGCGGAGCGAACTCGAATTCCTTGCGATCCATTCCAGTCTAATCCTTATTCGTAATCCACGGGAATTTATCTTTTTTTGCTTTCGAAAAACTCGGAAAAGGGAAAAAGGAAAAATCTGGGGTTTATCTCTCTATCGTCAAGGATTAATCCACTACCTCTCCGAGGCCTCAATGCCGCGGGATCGAGAAAGACTTCGCCGGGGAACCACCAGCGGGCGGGCGATAAAGCCCTGGCCTATCTTTATTGCCTGGCGCCGTCTATAACCTCGAGGTTTACTACCTTTCTTTAGGCGGCAAAGAAAGCCCAGCGGCATTTAACCGGAAGAATTTCTTCGCTTCTTACCGTTACGACCCAAAAAACCAAGGAACGGCCAAACCTCTCTAAAGTAATCCCCCCAGGCGTCAAAGGGAAGCAAAGACTTTCCCCGGGATTGGCCTCTTTTGGGTTTACATTTCTAAGATGAAAAGAGAACCCAAGCAATGAAAACGGATGAATTCTTTACCGAATAAAATGAAACGGGAAGACGGCGAAGCACTTTGGAGCCAAAATGGAGTCTTTCATTGGTGTTCCAATTAATCGTTTCTGAGGGGGATTTGCAGTACTTTTTTTTTTTGGAGCTTGGCGACGCTCCGATCGAGGGGGATATAATGCCTCTCGTTATCCACGTTCCGCTCAATCCGCTTGAAAGCAAGCCAAGGGGACGGGCTTCGGGAAGTCTTTTCGGGACTTTCACTGCCCTGAAGCAAAAAGATGATGGATTGGCTGGGCAAGAAGGCCCATCCTCGGAGACGGAAAAACCATTCTTCCCTTATCCTCAAATCCTATGAATCGACGGGGCCGGATGCAATAGACGGCTTTCACAAGCTGCGTATTCGGGAGTCTGCACTCTTGAGAACAATCGGAAGAAACCGAATGGAATCCACTTCTCCGTTTCCCACCACATTACTTTATTATTTCCCCGGAATCCCATTATTTCTTGCTATTACGATAGCGAAAAACGAAGACTTCGAATTCATTCCCTTTGTTAATTAAACCCCTCATCTTTCTTCTTTNTACTTTCCGCTTTGGACTTTGACTCCGGTGACCGCCTCAAAATGATATTGGACGATGCCGAGATCAACTGCCGTGTAGAAACCCATGCCTTTAACAGCCAGACTAGTCACACCATTGCGGTAGGTGAAAAGAAATTTTTGCTGATTAGTCGCCGTCGGCGCTAACAAGGCGGCTTCAATGCCTTTGTCCCAATACGCTGGCTTTTCGCCTTCGACTTGGCTGACTTCTTCGGCGGACTTGCTATGATGGGCGACACCCGTGACGGCGCCATAGCCGAAGGCAATCATGCAAAGGATTTTCTGGCCTTTTTCTTTTTTGATCAGGACCTTTCCTTTGCCATAGGTCAAGGCGACCCAGCATGAATTTAATCCCATCCCTTGTAAGGCCAGGACGATTTTTTCGCCATAATAACCCGTTGCTACTTCTTGGCTCTTATCCCCGACCAGAGCGATGTAGTTTTTGACCCCAGAGAACTTCCCGTAATGGGCCATAAAGGTATCAAAGGCTTTTGGCTCATCGTAGAAGACCTGAATGGATAAATGTCCTTCCGCATTGGCGGCATCCACTAAGCCATTAATGATGGTTCGTTTCTCCTCTTCAATCGGCATGTCGCGGTAACTTCTGACCGCATGACGGCTCTTCATTTCTTCAAGAATGTCCATGGTCGTGTTTCTCCTTTTCGTTGATTGCCAACGCATGAGATAGACAAGAAATCACCTGACGCAATTTCGCATCATCCGGGTCGAGGAAGTAGAAGTTCATCCGCCCTTCCTTTCGGCACTGAATGAGTCCCGAATCCTTCAAAATCTTGATGTGATGGCTCATCGCCGGACGCGAGAGGGCCGTCACCTTCGCGATCTCGCCGACCCGCATCCCCTCGCAATGGCTTTTGCCAGAGGCAACCTTCAGCATTTCCATCACGATGTGGAGTCGAGTCTCGTCGCCCAAAGCAATCAAGACATCCTTGGACTCGGCGAACTGGGATAAAAGTTGGTTGATCTCNTTTTCTCTCATGTTGAATGGTTTAAATTTTTAAACCGGTTCTAGTATAGCTTCGTTTTGCTTTCCACAGTCACCGAGAAAGCAAATCGAGACGGGTTAAAGTAAAAAGATGCCATTCAATCGGATTTTATTTATGAGGATGGCCAAGATTTAGAACATCCTCGATTGATCAAAGCAGTTTAGCAATGGCCCTGGCCATTCGCCCTTCCGCGTCGACAAAATGATTTCCCTCATTCCATTCAAAAGAGATTTGGGCGCCCTTTTCTTTTATCAGAGCAAGGAACTCCTCGGTCTTCTTCCCCACTTGAGCCATCGTCGGGTTTTTGGCCAGACTTTCTTTATTTCCGAGCGAAAGAGAAACGAATTTGTCCGTGAGAGAATCCTCATACTTTTGAGCGAAATCAAGAAAGCCCGGATACCATAACGATCCCGAAGCAGAAGCCACCCGGGTAAAAGGTGAATCCCAGAACAGGGTTGAGCAGGCAAATAATCCCGCGAGGGAATACCCTGCAATTCCATAAAAGGAAGGCGGATTTGTAAGTAATTTTGTTACGAGGGGTAGCACCTCTTCTTTGATATAGCGAAGATGTTTTTCTCCTTGGCCAAGGAAATGATTGCCTTTATAAAGCGGCACGGCAGGATAGGGCGTCATGTCGGCATCCCAATCGGCCCCATGAATAACGATGAGGTCTACTGGTTTGTTTGTAATCTTTTTTAAGGCCCCCCACTCCAGCAAACCATCACCATCGAATGTATTCAAAACGAAAAGAGGAACGCCGCCTTCTTTACTCCCATAAAACGAATAGTCTTTCATTGGATACCCTTCAGCCCAAATTGGGCCGCCTCCTCTAACAACGCCTTGATCGACTTTCTCTGCCGTTTTCGTCTCTTCCCGTTTCAAATCACTTCAGCAATTCGCCCGCAGTCGGGGAAGAAAGTTCCCCTCAAAAACTCGAAAACATGGCAAGGACAATCAGTCGCCCTTGTGGGGAAGATAGCTCAGGAAGCTTTTGGCCGCGACGCTGAGTTTGGCTCGATCCTTCACCGCAATGCCAATCTGTCGGTAAAACGGCGGATTCAAGGGCTTTGTTACCAGATGGAATGGCGAGCGTTTAAGAATCAAAGAAGGCAGCACGCTGATGCCAAGCCCTTTCTCCACCATCGCCATGATCGAATAATCGTCCCAACTCCGGAAACGAACGTCGAGCGAGGCACCTTTCCATAGAGGGGCGAATTCTTTTTCTTTCTCATCCTCGAGCATGAGGAACGNATATGAGGATAAGTCTTGAAGAGAAATCTTTTCTTTTGCGCAAAGAGGATGTCCTTCTGGTAAGACCACTAAAGCCTCATCCCTAGCCAAGGAAAAGAAATCCAATGGGGTTTTGCAAGGGATAGTGAGAAATCCACAATCGACTTCGCCATCGTTAATCCAGCCTTCGATCTCTTCATAATCGCCGAGTTTGAGCTGATAGGAGATTCCAGGATGCTCTTTTTGGAAGGCCGCGATGATCGAAGGAAGCCAATAGGTCGCGACCGAGGAGAACACTCCGATCCGGATTGTCCCCTTGCTCAGTCCTCGAAGATCAAAAGCCTCGCCTTCTAATCGTTCAAACGAGGCGCAGAGTCCCTCGGCATAGGGCAATAGACGCTTTCCATCTTCAGTTAGTTCGAGCCCTTTCTTGCCTCGAGAGAATAAAGAGACCTGCCATTCGTTCTCGAGGTCGGCGATCATCCGACTGATCCCGCTTTGCGTGTAATGAAGGCTCTCCGCCGCTTTGGTAAAACTCTTGGTTTCCGCTGATTTCACGAAGGCCTGATATTTCAAAATATTCGTATCCATAGCTTTAATATACATTCTTTTTTGTATTGCTTGCTATGATAAACATTCGTTTTTTTTATTCTAAATCGGATGATAGACTGCTGGCGAAATGAGGAAAACATCATGTTTTATGTCAGTAGGATCACCGATAAGGCTCCGCTTCAAACAACCAGCAAACTTCAGGCTCTGGTTTACCAAAAGCTTGCGGAATGGGGAATCCCCTTCGAGCGGGCGGATACCGACGTTGCCGTAACAATGGAAGACTGCGCCACCATCGACGCCAAACTCCGAATGAAAATGGTTAAAACTCTATTTCTCTGCGATGAGAGCAAGGAGCATTTCTACCTTTTCATCACCGCAGGCGACAAGCGCTTTGTCGGAAAGGCCTTCTCAGAGCAACTTGGCTGCCCCCGCGTTTCCTTTGCACCGGTGGCCCTCTTTGAAAGCATGCTTGGCGCCCCGATTGGAGCGGCCACAGTCTTCAGCGTCCTGCTCGATGAAAATCAGCGGATTCAAGTCGTCTTCGACCAGAGTGTGGCCTCCGAAGAATACTATGGCTGCAGCGATGGAACAACCACCTGTTTTATGAAAATCAAAACCGAAGATATCCTGCACAAATTCCTCGTCAAAGCCTCTCACGAAGCAAGAGTCATTCAGGATTAACTAGCTTCTTTTCTCTTCCCTAATGCACAATTTATTTTCAAATGGACATTTTGAATGTTTTTGTCTATTTGAAAATGTATTTTCCAGTTGAGATAGACAAAAATCAAAAGGATGAGCAATGTTTATTCGATTTGGAGTTTAACGGCGTCTCTTTCCGCAAAAAGACACAAAGAGGTACCCTTAACTCACTTTTTCAAAAAAAATATTCGTCCCAAAACGTGCTTTTTTGTTTGCTTAGCTTCGCCGGCCGAAAAAGGCCCGGCATCGCCGGGCCCCAACTTCGCAAATGCGTTATTTCTGGAAGAAGATCGACGCGGAGATGCCGAGGTAGTTGTCGCCTTGGTACTTCGGGAATGCCTCTTTCATCTTCGCGGTGAAGGAAGCACGGTCGGTTGAGGCGGACGCGATCTCGATGGTCTTCTTGAGGTAGGCGACCTTCGCCGCGACGTCGCTTTCGTCCTCGGCCTCGTAGTGGCTGGTGAGCAGGAGGTCGTAGCCCTTCTTCTCGACGCCCTCGAGCTCGGCGATCATGGCTTTCGCGCCATCGACGCCCGGCACGATGCTGTGGACGTCATGCCCGAGCATGTGGAGGTAAAGCGAGTTCGCGGACGGGATCTCGACGTCGAAGCCGTCGTGGTTCTCCAAGAGGTTCAGCTCGACGCCTTGGATGACGTTCTTGCCTTCCTTGACGAAGGCGAAGCTCTCGCGGTCCTCGGCCTGGATCGCGTCCCCGAACGCCTTGCGGAAGGAGTTGTAGAGGGCGATCTGCGATCCGCTCGTGAGGGCGACGTAGGCCTTCTTGGTGGTGATGAGCGGCGCGTCCGGGAGGTAGTCCTTCGGCGCGACGTGGTTGGCGAGCAAAATGCTCACGGGCTTCTTGAGCGAGGCGACGTAGGCGTTCAGCTCGGCCACGCTATCCTTGAACAGCGGGGCCTCGATCGAGACGACGCCTTTCTCCCCCTCGACGAGGATGACCTGGTCGCCGATCGGGTCGTTCGCGGTGTAATAATGGAGCTTCGTGGCTCCGAAATCATAGATTCTCACGAATCCTTTGCTGAGGTTGATCTGCCGGAACTCTGTCTTTTTCATTTTGCAATCCTCCTTGGATGCGAATACACTATAAAAGCACGGTTGCGTTTCGTATAGAACGCACTAAAAAGTGCCATAGTACCTAAAAGGAAACCATTAATCCATGATCGACAAAAGCAAACTCCCGCCCTGCCCCGTCCAGACGACNCTCCTCTTCATTTCGGATAAATGGAAGATCCTCGTCATCCGCGATCTCCTCGGGGGGACGAAACGCTTTTCGGAATTGAAGCGCTCCCTGGCGCCCGTCACCCAAAAAATGCTGACCCAGCAGCTCCGCTCGATGGAAGAAGACGGCCTCATCGCCCGGAAGGTCTATCCCGTCGTCCCGCCCAAGGTGGAATACTCCCTGACCGAGCTNGGGCGCTCGCTCTCGCCCGTGCTCGACAGCATGAAGGAATGGGGNCTCGGCTACAAGAGCCACATCAATTGATGAAATGAACTAAGGCCGCTCGGATGACGGGTGGCCTTTTCTCACCAAGATCATCCATCGAAAAGGGCTCGTTTTTCGTCTTAACAAAGCCAAAAAAACCGATGCCACTGCAGCATCGGTGATTTCTCGTTTTGGTGCCGCCTTCCGGATTCGGACCGAAGACCTACTGATTACAAATCGACCAAGGCCATAGGACGGGATGTTCCACGACGTTCCATTGCGTTCCAAATCGGGGCGTTTTTTCTCAGGCCCCATCGGGCCGTTTTCGGAAGAAGGGCCATCGCGTCGGGCTTTCCGCGGAAAGTGGGGTTTCCGCACTTTGCCAACAAATAAATAGAAAATAAATAGAATTTACAATTCGCCTGCGACCGAAAAAAATCAAAGGAACATCGTCATGTAGAGGGGCAGATGAAGGTAGTCCCCCTCCTGCTTCAGATCGCCTTTTCCGATGATGAGCCGCTCTTTGATGCGGCTCGGGTATTTGGCCACAAATTTGTCAATCGAGGAATGAGCCTGGGTTGAGGAAGATTTTACCTCAATCGCGTCCAGCTTGTAGCCATCCGCTATCAGGAAATCGACCTCGTAAAGATGCCGGCCTTCAGGATCGGACGTCACGTAAAAGGAATGGTAATGGGGATGATGNCCACCGCCGACGAGAGTCTGGCACACGGCATTCTCGAAAATCATGCCCTTATTGATGGCCAGTTTCCCAGAAATCAGGCCTTGGTAGACCGCTTCCCCGGTCTTGGCATCGTCTTTGAGGATCTGGCTGATNAATAAACCCGTGTCGCAAAGATACATCTTAAAGGCGAAGGGATCTTCCGAAAGCCCCATGCCCACATTTGGATCGGCAACGTTCCTCACAAAAGTGGCAAACTGCGACTCCTCAAGGAGCTGAATCGAGTGGGTGAGCGTCTTGGCATCCCGCCGCATCCCCAGTTTTGAAAGTGGGAAGGCGACCCGATGGCTCGTGAGAAACCAAGGGATCGAGCGGAAAAGCGGAGCCGAGACGGTTCCGTATTTGTTGTCATAACGGACGAGATCCTTCTCGTAAAGCTCAAGGATGTTCCGCTTGGCCCTGTCGGCGGCCTGGAAAGTCCCTTCTTGGAGATAAGCGGCAACGGCCTGGGGCATCCCGCCGATGGCGAGGTAAGCGTAGTAGTCCCGCATCTCGGAGAGATTCTCCTTCTCGCCAAGCGANTTCTTCGCCTCGAAATACGTCCGCAAAAGCGGGACGGTTCCTTCATCGCCTTTGGCCCAGCGGTATTCCTCATAGTCCATTGGGNGAAGGGTCACGCTCTCCTCTTCGGAGGGAATGACGATGTCCCCCATCGCCTTCTCTCCCTTTCCGACATCGTCCGGATCAAGTTCGCTGATCCCGATAAGCGAGCCCGACTCCAGATAACGGAACCGCTTCTTGGGATCCGCGACCAGGCTCTTGATGGCTTCCCTGGCGGCGGGGAAACGCTGAATTTCATCGAAAATAATCAAAGACCCCGGCTTCAGAACGTGGCGGGTAAGGATAAAAAGCCGGGCGAAGAACTCATCGAGGTCATTCAAATCGAGCGAAAACAGATCTTTGATGTCCTGCGAGGTCTTTGAGAAATCCAAAAGGAGATAATCCGGGAACTCCCGCTTGGCGAAATCCTCGGCCAAGGTCGTTTTCCCCACCCGTCGGCTTCCTTCGATCAAAAGGGCTGTTCCAGCATTATCGTTCTTCCATTGAATCAAACGATCATAAAGTTTTCTTTTGAATACCATTTTCTAAGCCTCCATCGAAAGAATTATACCATCATTTGCAAATTGCGCAAAGTTTTAAATATGTTATTTTGCAAATTGCGCATTGTTTTTAATATCAATATTTGCAAATTGCGCAGGACTTTCAAAAACGAAAGCATAAAACGTAACGAAGATCGCAGCCATAAGGGACGGTAATTCTCGAAACGTAAAATCAGCAATCATCGACGCTTTTTATACGAATAAATAGAAAATAAATAGAAAAAGGCGTTTTCGCCTGCCTCACCCAAGGGAATAGAAGAACATCTGTTTTCTTGATGAATACAAAAAGAATCCGACCCCCTCTTAGGAATCGGATTTTCTCGTTTTGGTGCCGCCTTCCGGATTCGGACCGAAGACCTACTGATTACAAAGGCGCTCGGACGGGATGCGGTTGTGTTGCATAGCGTTCCAAATCGTTCCTTTTCTTCCCGCAGGATGTGGGTTCCACCTTCCGTTTGTGTTTCTTTTTGTTTCACATCGTTTCAACAATTCGGGGACAATTGGAGAGAATTTGGCGAGGAAAATTTCTCGCCGTAGGAAACGCCAATCGCCAAAGCCAGTCAAGGCCTAAAACCCTGTTTCAGTAAGTGCCTTCCAAGAGGCTTCTTGCAAGACGCCTAGCTTCCCGCGGAGAAAGTCTAAATTCGGAGACGATCGCCGAGGAGAGTTTTCGATATTCCTCGAC
>JGI20225J20221_1002657_pt1 | contig 12624 bp, 14 predicted proteins | sample BioMet4_FD_20221 | JGI IMG/M metagenome (IMG submission 20221) | reverse complement strand
TGGACTCCAGAAACTCACCTTCGCGCACGCGCGTACTTCTCCGAAAACTCCCGCCAGTAGAATGATTTCCCCCTCGCGTAGTGATGTCAGAAAAACATTCCTCGCGTGTGCGTACTGGTGCAAAAAGTCCCGTGCGCGTACTGGTCACGAAACTCGAAAAAAACTTAGGATTTCTTAGGATCCGTAGCCCAGAAAGCGCCTCTAAAATGTCGTCATTTGTCATCATCGCACTGCGATGAATGTTAGGTTTTGTTAGGTTCTGAGCACTAACGTTTGCTAACAGGCCAGCCAGATTAAAGGCTCCTTCTTGGACGGCTGATTTATGCAGTATCACGGCGCTACCTCCCTAAATTCCCTCATGAATCGCTCAATCGACTGTACGCACGGGTGCTGATATCCGTCGCGGTAGAACGTCACGCGGTTAAACTCGACGCGCTCAACGGTCACTACAGCCCCGTGAGAATCCTTGTAACGGCTTCCCGGCTGTGGGTTCTGGCTACGCATGGTTCACCCCAGATGTTTCGCTAACCAGCGCTGAGACAGTCGTATTAATTCAGCTTTGCGCTGGTCGTAGTCCTGCTCCAGCTCAATTAGCGTGATATTGGTGCTTTCCAGATAGGTGAGATGTTCAAGCTGTGCGGCGTTCATGCTGTCCCGTGGTTCGCCAGTAATGCCATTTGCCTGCGCCCACTGCTTCGCCGTCATGCCACCCAAAACAATGCGGGCGATCATGTTGCTCTCGTTGCTGTAGTGGCGAGCCTGCGTCTGTTTACCCTGTTCTGCGCGGGCGCTTTCCAGTGCTGCGCACATCGGCTTAAACAGGTTGGCGGCACCGATACGGGCTTTGAGCTGGCGGCGATACTGAGCGGCAATCTCTGGCACGCTGCGCTGTAGGGCTTCTTCACACTGAATAAAGTAACGGCGAACGGCGCGACCTTGTTCGTTTCGCTCAACCATTGCCAGTTCTTTAGCCATTCCCAGCGATAGCAGGTAATCATGCTCAATTTGCTGGCGAGTTTTTGTGCTCGCCCGTTTTGGCGTGCTCAAATTTTCAACACGGATAAAATCGGTTCCGGCAATAAAACCGTACTGGTCAATGCGGCCTTTAATCCAGTTGGTAAAGTCACGCCCCACTCCCAGCGCTTTATGCAATGCCTTCGCGCTCACAATATTGGCTTCACGCCCGCCAATGCGTCCGGCAATAACGGGAACAATAGCGGCAAAGTCATTAGTGCTATATTCGCCCTGGTTAACGCTGGATTGTGGGGCGGCCTCCGAATTGAATCGGCTTTTTTCGATAGTCATATTTTCGGCTCCGTTATGCGGCGGTGAGATTGTCCGGGTATAGATTGAGAATGTCGGCAATTTCAGGCTGAGAAAGCCCCTGATAGCCCCCAGCTTCGGCGTTATGGTTCACAAGCCGAATAACTTTTAGAACGTCACCGCGCCCGGTAAAGCGATAGCGTAAATGTGACCCGATCCCGTCGGTATTCTTTTCGTCGATACGCTCAAGCTGAATATCAAGCCTGCGCTCTAACTCGCTGGCGTAGTTCCTTCCAGACGAAAGGCGGCAATAGCGAAGAATGTCGTTTTCTGTCCATCCCTCTACGCCAGTGCGTAGCATGTAGACGCGGGCGCGGTGTTTCTTTGGGGTACGCTTAGGTACTTGTACCGGTCTGGTGGTCGGCGTAATATCAGACGTGCGAATATCTGAGTTAGCCGCCTGCTGTACGGGGCGGTTTTTCTTTTCCATTACGCCACCTTTCCCCGGCGCTCTGCCAGCCAGTTGTTAATCTCTACCGCATCAAAGGCGGTAATCTTCTCGCCCAGCTTTACCGGGCGCGGCAGAACCCCATTGCGAACTTTGCGATCAATGGTTGAAACGCTAACGCCCAGCAATTCAGCAAGGCGGAAACGTCGGATATAGCCAGATTGGGGGATTGTGTGGATTGTTGCGTTCTGTGCTGCCATGAGTCCCATAACTCCGTTTTGCGTCGTTATGAGCATTTTCTTGTCTATAGATTGTGCGTTAAACAATTAAAAAGGGGTTTTTATCCGTTGCAGATATTTACCCCTTTTTATCCATTATCTAGCCGATCTTTTTGGTGCTATCCCGGCCGAATTTAGCCACTTTTTAATGGCTGCTACACTCGGCGCGTCTGTGTATTTCTTATCTAACTGATGTTTTACGGCAGTAGCTACAACGTTTACAGAAGCGTATTCAACTTGTTCCCACTTGGCCTTGCCGATTTTAAGCGCCTCAGCTTTTCTCGGATGTTCAGGTCGTCCTCCTTTTCTTCCTGCATCTCTTGGTACATCGTCTATTCTAAATGCGGCCATCGTTGGTTGCATAAGCAAATTCAAGAACTGGCTAGCTTTTACTAAATCATGTTTAGCAATAAAAAAGATTGCACAAAATGCGCTAATCCCATGCAAGTGAAATGATGCCCCAACGTGGTTGCACATTTTTTCTGCGGAGCATACGAGGTAACTGCAAACAGTATTCTCTCTCTTTCCCTGCATAAAATAATCAATTCCATCCTCAAGCGTTAGACTTGCCAAATTATTATCTTCAAACTCAATTTGTGACATTTCCTCATTAAAATCTGCGGCAATGGATGTAACCATGTCTTTGATAAGCTCGATATAGGATTCAGATTGATATATTGCGCTGTCCTCATCTTTTATCTTTCTTGAAATCTTGGCAACCCTATCGCCTAACCCTTCAACAAAGTCTGACACCTCTTCCTGCATCATCGCGTCACCTTTCACGCTGTGCCTTAAAGAGTGATTGAGCCAGGCGGTAAGGCTTTCCGCTTTTCGCCCCGTCGGGCTAGGCTCAATCTATTCGTTAATTCTGGTTACTGATCGTGGTTACTGGTCGTGGTTACTTCGCTTTCCTAAGCGGCGTCACGTTGTAATCCTCACCCTTCTCCAGTGCCACCAGCAAATCCGCCCACTGCGCCAGCGCCGCCTTTCGTTCGTCGAAATACTCATGACGGTTATAGATACCCTCAACGCCCGGTATTTTGTGGTTCAGGCATCGCTCAGCTATCACAGGGTCAATCCCCAACGCTGCCATTTGAGTGCGCATCGTGCGGCGCAGATCGTGAATACTGAACGGCTCAACGTCCGGCATTTCTTTCAGGACGGCGGGCATAACCATATTCAGGGTGGCGCGGCTGACGTGTGAGGTCGTTCTGGCTCGCCTGGCCGGAATTAACCAGCGACTGTCTCCGGCAAAGAGCCTTATTTCTTCGATCCACTCGATTACCTGCTGCGGCAGCGGAATATCGATATCATCGCCATTCTTCGCGCGGATTCCCGGCAGGTGCCAGACGGCATTTTTTAAATCAAACTCAGCCCATTCTGCGGCGCATAGCTCCATCTTTCTGACACCCAGCGCAAGGATGATTTTGAAAGTAAGCTCGTTTTCCCTGCTTATCCCGCGCCCACGGCGTAGCGCTTTAAAGAACTGGATTAATTCATCGCGTGATAAGGCGCGTTTTCGCCCCTGCTCCTTGCCCCCGGCATCCTTCGAGCCAAAGGATATAGCGGGGTTCACCTCAATCATTCCGCGCACCACAGCGTAATCAAACAGGCGCTTTAGCATTCTCAATACATCATTAGCGACTGTAGGAGAACCGCGCTGTAGTACGTCCTGCAAAATGCTATCAATATGGCGCGGGCGAACGTCCTCTACTTTCATCTTTCCGATGAGCGCAACGATGTTCTTTTGCAGGCTGCTGCGGAAAAGTTCCGGGTGTTTGTAAGTGGTTTCTATCTGGCGGGCGTAATACTCAGCGGCAAGCTCTGAAACGTGAATGGCGTTCTTCTCAGCCTCAATCTTGGCTATTGCCTCAGCCTTGCGCTCCTGCTTCTCTGCGGCTACGTCATACCCGAGCGCTACCCGCGCGGATAGCTCTTTCGCTATATCTCGGGCTTTTGCCAGTGAGAAATCGGAATAAGAACCGATCATCATGGTGCGTGCCTTCCCCACCAGCTTATATCGATAGCGCCAAAAAGGAGTTTTATCCTCTTTTCGAAACCTCAGATAGAGGCCGTCACCGTCTGCTCGCCCCTCGAAGCGTTCCCCGCTCTTAATCCATGCGCGGATCTGCATGTCTGTAAGTTTTGGCATGTGCGAATACCTGAAAATCCTTACCGTGATCCATTGGGTACACCGCGAAATGTACCCAAATTGCTTAGAGGTATACCCAAAACTTTGGCTAATGACCATGGGTACACCTCTGTGTACACGCCAATCATGCGCTTTGTTGCGCCTTTATGATAGCCCATGATAACAAAAAAGCCCGGCAGATGCGGGCTTTGGGTGTTTTGTGCTGGTGGGTGAATCGTCCTGATAGCTTATTTGCTTTTCTTAATGTGAAAGACAAATACAGCACCAATAACATTGATTTTAAATGTTTTTATAATTCGCCAAATAAAAATGGGTACAACCTTGTGTACAACAAAAATCAAAGTGCTCTGCTTTTTAGCTCACTTTTTGAACTACGAAAATTTCGCAGCTTCTCCGATCCCTTGCCGTAATCTTGCCGTGCTATCGAAACCTCACCGTATCCTTACCGTGATAGCCATTTTCTTATTGTATGATAGTGCTATCCCACAATAAGGAACCTGCCAGCCATGAGAATGACCAACCGTAAAAAAGAGATACTCAGTTATTTTGAGCCGGATAACCTAGAATGGGTGACAGGTGAGATTGGTGCGCCGCCGTTCGATGTGTCCGATGTGTCGGGCGTGGCCTACCTGCTTCATGGCATGGTGTCGTTCGATAAGCGCCACCAGCTCGAATCAACCCGGCGCACACTGGAAAGCATGGTTGCTGGTGGACTGCTTGAGCGGGTGACAGTGTATGAATCGCGTCAGGTACGGCGCGGCGGTGAGACTAACGCAACGGTCGTGCGCTACGGTTTACCCGGTCAGTGCGCTGTTATGCGCGATACTGGCGGCGCTGATAACGCAATATCAGGCGAATACATGCGGGTCAGTTAATAGCCTGCAATCTGTCGTTGATGCGGCTCAGGTCGTAAACCCGGCGTTCAATATCCAGCATCAGGAAATTGTGGATCTCGGCCTGCTCAGGATTATCAGACTCTCTGGCCTGTAATAGCAATTCATTGTAACCATGCAAGCCGCCTGAGTTTTCCGCCGGGGTGGTGCCTTTCCCACGCAGGCAGCTAATGGGCTGATTGCTCGTATCGTGTGTTTGCTTCTCCAGCACAATGACGCAATCCCACCAGTCGCCAAAGTCATACGTGTAAACCAGCTTGTCACCATCATTCTGGAGCGCTGCCCATAGTGGTGTGATTGCCGCATTACCCATGCTTTCATCCTCACCCCATACGCGATACTCGCTACCGGGATCACCTTTACGCCCTTTCTCGAACATATACAGGTGTTCGTCATTCCAGCCAAAAGCCAACTGGATCACCGCGTGAAGTTCACTAAAGGGGATTTGCTCTGGAACCAGCACACGCCGCCATATAGGTGGCTTGCTGTCTCGGATGGTTATCTTTAGCTGGTACATGCAAATCCTGAATAAATGCGAATCGGAAGGATAACGATACTGACGTACTCACAATTCTGTAAAGGTGAATAAAGGAAATTTGCTTAATACGCATAAGTTACATGTGGAATAATCCCATATCTACCTGCGCGGCGCTGGCTTCTTCCACTGGTAGGCAGGTGCTCGCATCATTTCGCGGAACCTGTCGCGCCGGGCTATATCGGCATTAACTGAGCGTTCTATCTCCCGTTGATCTGCCTGTGTAAGCTGGTGGCCTCCGTGCTCAAGTTTGGCGATGGTCAATAAAGCTATTTCGCGTGGTGTCATACGTCATACCCTCTGGAAGGATGAAACACGCCCGGATTAAATTTCATTTTTCGCGGGTATAAAAAAACGATGGGGCGGGCAGTCCTTAAGGCTCAGGGTTGCAGAGATTTGGCCTCCCCCTCCCGGTGATAGTTTATTGCTTGATGTGGACGGCTTGCTATATTGGCGGCGAATGCAAATTGTCGCAGAAGTCTATCCCGTTCCTTGACGCCCCGTGCGGGCGTTTTGCTTTTACAAAGTCAGGCCAATGCCTCTGGCTGCTTTCCCCGTCTTACGCTCAATCACGCCCGTGATTCTGTCCACTACTGGCGCGGGTCTCGCCTCATATGGGCTTTGGTTCTGTCCTGAACAGTCCAGTATTTCAACATCGGTGACTATACGGATTGCTAACATGCGCCGCTTTTTTTAACCCTTCGCAGATCCCGCCTTGCTTGCATTGAAACGGATCTCGCTAAACTCAGCTCAAGCCGTGCGATTCTGTCGGCATGTAGCCCCATGAATCCGTTAATCAATGTCATCTCGCGCCATTCTTCTGTTCCCGGCGTCGGATTATTCGCCAGTAATAGCCCGTATCTCTCAGCCAGCATGAGGTTTCTTGCACGATTTCGCACCAGCGGAGAAAGCGCCTCGCCCCCCTCAAATGGGAAGAATGCCCGCCGACTGCGTTCGCCATGCTTGACGGCATTATTATTGCCCAATGGTGCGCCTGCGCCTTTCCGCTTGCCACCCCATCCAGATCTTGATTGTTGGCTATTTTTTTTCATTTAACGGCTCACTGTGCGCATTTTTGTGCGCAAAAACCTTAACAAACCCTAACAATACCTTAATAAAACTGTATATCTAACTTCCGCCATCTACTGCGAACGGATAGCGCCCAAGCCAGAAATATCAAGCCTCTCCACCATTTTGCGAATGCGCAATTCGCGCTTACAAATTACTGCGAATTCGCAATTTCTGTACGCAATGCCACCGTTAGCATTCGTCAGGTGGTACGCACGTTAAATGCGCAGTTTTGCCGCGTACCTGACTGCGTACTGCGAACCAGTGGCGCGAACCAGAATATTTTGGACAATCTAAATCACATTCTGGCTTCCAGCCCGCAACTGGCGCGGGTTTAGCGCTACGAGGGTTTAAGATCCGTCCAGGACAGTCCAGGATTTACATCCGTTCTGGTGCGAACGTTACTGCGAACCATCGCCCCCGCTGGTGGGCTGTCGTTGCTTCTTACCACCNTTTAATCGGAAGGCNTTGCCNTTNGGTTGCGCTATCCCCATGCGGTGTTGTGTCTCAGTGACTGCTTTATGCAGATCGCCGTAATCATCGGTTTTCACTGGTGGGCGCTTCACGTTCGTCAGACACNTATCACGGCGCTGCTTTACCCATTCCCGATCATCGTCCTCAGCACAAATCATCATGACTTCCTGCCAGCGTGTAGCTGCCCTGCGATACAGCCCCTTCGCTTCCAGAGCCTCGGCTTTGCTGTCCTTTACCATGCTTTTCTCCCTCAGAATGGCGCTTCATCGTCGAATGGCTGGCGCTGGTCAAAATNATCAGGGGTGTTATATATTTCCCATCCCGGCGCGGGTTGCGTGGTATGGCCTTNGTTGACTTCATTTNTNCTAGCTGANGCGCCACGCTTTCCGCCCGGCCTTGCTGTCCTCGCACTGATCACGCTGTCGGCTACTACCTGATACCCCTGCTGTGTACCGCCATCCTTGCCCGTCCACTGATTGACCTGCATNGNTCCGGCAACACTGACTAAATCGCCTTTAACGTGTCCTGCCAGTGCGTCGGCCTGNTTGCCGAATGCCACCACGCCCAGCCAGAAAGTAACCTCTCCGCCCTCTGCTGCATGGCAGGGCAGTGCCACCGCTAACCGTCCCATTGCCATGCTTGTACCGTTTGCTGTGGTGCGGGTCTGGGGATCTGCCACCAGCCGCCCGTATGCTGAAATTTGTGCTGTCATTTTCCCCTCACTGGATTATTAGTTTTGCTAATGAAGATTACCCGGCTCCGTCTTATTGTGGGACACCTTCGCCAGATTTTTTTTGTATATAAACAAAAAAGTTGGTGGTTCAGGTGGTTCAGTGGTTCAGTACCCCTCTAGGCCGCGCCAGCTCTGGGTTTTGCTGAACCACCTTTTAAATTTATCTGGTGGTTCAGTCGCCCTTCTTGGTGGTTCACTGCCAGCCAGTGAAAATAATCCGTTTCTCTCTGGTGGTTCAAAATACCCGTTTGGTGGTTCAGTGGTAGTTCACTTTCTTACAAAAAAACATTATAAATCAATAACAATTACTTACTGAACCACCTGAACCACCTGAACCACCACAAAAAACCTCGCACGTGAAAAAGATTATTGCTCTGGCTGGCTTTCCTCCCCATCCGGCAGGAATTGCAAAACGTAAACGTTAATCTGCCTCCCCTGAATGCGCGGGCTTTTCCTCTGAAATTTTTTTCCGTCTGCCGAAGGGGTAAGCATCCCCGATTCTTTCAGGACGCGGGCCACCTGCTGCCTGTTAAACCCCTTAGCAATATCCTTATCGAAAGTGTCGGGGAACGTGTAAAACGTTATCGGTGAATCGTCATGATTTCCGCGCTGCCTGTATCCAGCCAGATTATGAATCGGCAGGCTGGCGGGGTCGTAAGGCAGCGGCGCGAATCGACTCAGGCCATAGGCATTTAAAAATGCCTCCGCCTGCTCGATGATCTGCTGGTGCTCTTTGTTCCCCGTGCCGAACTCTTTTAGCCATGCGTTATAGGCGTGCTGTATCGCATCCCGGCACGTTTGAGCATCCCAGCCAGTAACCACGCCACCCATCAGTAAAGCGGCCTCCAGAATGGCAAATCTTGCCCCTACACGGTGAACCTGTTCCCCATAGTCGGCAGGGATTAGACTGCGCCAGCGGGCCTCACACTCACGAACGGCATCAATCGCCTGCTGCTGGTGGTCTGAAAGCCATCTGATCCACTCCCGCCCGGCAGCGCCGTGATTGCTCTGCCACGCGGATTTTAATGCGTCTGCATGGTCTTTCCCTGTCTGGTGCTCATGAAAGCGCACCGCCTTACTTAACGGGATATTCAGCAAGCGCACCAGTTGCCCCGCTTTTGTCTTGCGTCCTGCGGTGGCTATGAAGGTTTCTAAGTCCATTTCCCCGGTGCTGATTGCCACGGTGCGCCAGCGTTTCAGATCCCGGTTGCCGCCTTCCTTTGCTCCCTGCAATTTCCCCACGCCGTTAAAAAGGGCATAGGCAGACTGTGAAACGCTTATCGGGTCTGCGCCCTGTCCGACTTCATCCAGCGGCATCAGCCCGTCATTGTGGGCGGCGGCCTCGTTTATCAGCCCCAGCGCCGTGCCGTACCACGTCAGGCGCAAGGCATCAGGGTTCCCGTATAGACTGCTAGCCACGTTCTGCGTGGTTGTTTTCCCGGCGCTCGATTGCTCATAGAAGTGGATCCCGAATCCGTCACGCTCTGCCACCCCGATTAATGGCGCTGCCAGTGCTGCGGCAATGCCTGTCATCATCGCGTAGTTGCCGTATGCCAGCCGTGCGACACTGTTGCGCCAGCTTTCCGACGTTCCTGCTACGGTATACCCGGCAGCGGCTGAACTGCGCCCGCTGAACAAAACAGGCCGCTCAGGTGTGCCGATGATGTCCCCGTCCGGCATGATGTATGCCCCGCACTGCCAGCCTGTAGCATGAGCAACGCGCCACAATTCACGCGAGCCGCTCCGCTGTAGCCAGTCTGCAAGAATCGCCCGTAGGCTGTTTTTCGTGGTGACGTTGACGCCACCAGCTTTCAGAGTGCGCCAGCCTTCACGCTCGCCAATATCAGCCAGCGGGATAGCCGCTGTTGTCGGTATGTCTGCACCGAATGCCAGCCATGAGATAATAAGATACTGATCTTTGTCGTCGCGTCCCGTGCCGATAACCTCCAACGGTGAACATAACCAGCTTTCAGCGTTGATGATCTCCCCGCTTTCCTTGTCCACCTTCGGCGTTACCCAGAAAACGCCATCTTTGCGGCTCTCAATGCGGGGTTTTAGCGGGTCTTTCTCTGGATGGTCAGTTTTACCGCCCTCAATGGCCTGTAGTTGTGGTTTCACGCATTCCCCCTGCGGCTGGTACATCGAATCGTTAAACGCAGCCGTAGCGACTTCCAGCCCGTTTTGCTGGTGGTGGTCGTTCCAGTCGGCTTTGTAGTCTGTCGGTGGCATTGATACCCAGCCAGCCACGGATAAGGCGGCTTTCTCTGCGGCCTCCCTGCCTGTATTGGCTTCTCCGTTTTGGTGGTGGTCGTTGTCTGCGGCGATGATTATTTGTGCCTGTGGATACTTCCGGCGCATCACTTCGGCAACGGGTAGCAGGTTGCCAGCGTCGATTGCTGCCACTGTCAGCGCCTCCGGGCGCATCAGGTGAACAGACAGAGCGGTAGCCAGCCCCTCGGCAATTAATACGCTCTGCGGCTGTTCTGGTGCGTTTACGGCGTGATATGCCCCGCGCTTCGCTGAACCTGTCAGAAGTCGCTTCTCTCCCTGCGGTGTAATGGTCTGCGCTGCTGCCACTGCGCCGGATTCGTCCACCAGCTCCAGCAATAACGAACCATCAGGCAATAGCGGGAAAGTGAACCCGTCCAGCCCCTTAGCAATCAGATATTCAGATTCGCCCTGTGTGACGCTCTGGCGCATTCCGGCATACAGACGGGCAAACGTAGCCCTTCGCTGCTCTGCGTCCTCTGCTGCCTGTTTCTGGCGCTCCTGCTCGCGCTGCTGGCGCTCAGACTCCATTTGCTCCCGCCTCTGGCTGGCTGCTGTCGGGTCGGTTTCCGCTGCCCGGTAATCAATACCCAGCACATCAGCGGCAAGGTGCGCCGCCTCCGTGGTGTCGCAGTTGTTAACCCGCTTGATTAAATCCAGCCCGTCGCCCGCGCCGCACTGGTTGCAGATAAAGCTGCCGCGCCCGTTATCATCGAACCGGAAGCGATCCGTACCGCCACATGCAGGGCAGGGGGCATGGCGGCGCGATGAATCAGGCACGTCGATTGACAGGCCAGCCAGCACATAAGGCCAGTTACCAGCGGCGGCGGTGGTCACTTCGCGGATAAGGTCGATATTACGCATTGTGTCGCTCCCTCAGTGCGCCGCTGGCATTTCAGGCCAGCCGTTTTCATTCAGATCAGCAATGAAGTGATCGTGTAGCTCTGCCAGCGTTTCACGCCCGAACGGGGTTAACTCTCCGCGCTCCGCATCCAGCATGGCGCGGTAGAACACAATGGCGTTTTCCGTACCCTGTTCGACGCCGTATCGCTCAATCATTGCGCCCTCGATGTTATTCGCCATCGCCAGACGTTCCGCGAACGGGTAAACCACAATCCCCTCCGTGCCATTTGAATAAAACGTCACCAGCGACGATTTGCCGTCATCCTCCTTGATGGTGGTTGTGCCGTTTTCGCGCTTCATCTCAGAAACGAACGTCGCAGCAATCAGCCAGCGCCACATAGTGGCGTTATGCTGTGTAGTGAAGTCGAACCAGCCACGCGCCCCGCCATCAGCAACGGCAAAATGAATGGCGTAGCCGATATCTGGCGTATCGTCGTACTCTCCCGCATCCAGACGGCTTACAGCGCTCTCATAGGTGATAATGGCTACATGCTCATATATCCCGGCATCATTGCGTGTCATGATGTTCACGCCGTCCGGTGTGGCCTCTGCGCGGTGTAATATGTTCATGCTGCTAACTCCTGTTGTTTCTCACGCTGCTGAACAGCGGTGACTGCTCCCATACTCCATCCGTTGCCATGCGCTTCGTCTCTCATACACTGAACGGCAATATCGGGCGTCTCGGCCTCGCCGTACCATGTGACCGGAATCGACGCTCCTGAACCATCACAACAGGTTGCGGTAATTCGGAACTGTTTCATTTGTCCGCCTCCAGTCTCACCTGACACTCTTCAGCTCTTGTCACGGAGTGAATCTCAAACAACCACGCATACAACTCGTCACGTTCCGCACTCGCTGTTATTCCGGGCATAATCTCCGTCAGCACATGGCAAAGGCCTGCACGTACACGCAAAAGGCGGGCGCGTGAAACATTCTCCGGGGTGTGTGGTTCGGTGATTTCACCGCAACCCAGCGCGGCACGAATGCGGTTACTTACTGCTTTTGCTTCCTCAATCTGGTCAGGTAACTGGCTCATGCGGCCACCTCCAGACGGATACGGCCTGCAAAGAAACAGACGTGATCCTGCGCCAGAGTGCGGCGGGCTTCGTGTTCGCTTTCGGCAGCAATATGATGGATTTTGGCGGTAATTGTCGGCATATCGCGGCGAACTGCTGCGATAATCCAGATAAATTGAGGATTTTGGGTAGGGGTAGTAGCCATGATGGCAGCCTCTATACAGTGAATTTTGAATTCACCACCAAGAGACGCCAATCTCAGACTGGTGGTGAGCTGAACAAGGTTGGCGTAACCGGCCTGTATAGACACCGGCCTTCCTTTCGGAAGCCTCATCCAGCCCACCATAATTTGGGTGCGCAGGAATTTTGCCGACAAAAAAACACGCTTAGTGCGTGTCGGCACTATACAGGTTACCGGGACGCCAATCCCGGCACCAGATTTTGCTGGTGCGCTATAACCATAAACCGGGTTGGCGATAGTCGGCAAGCCCTTTTTTCTGGACTCCAGAAACTCACCTTCGCGCACGCGCGTACTTCTCCGAAAACTCCCGCCAGTAGAATGATTTCCCCCTCGCGTAGTGATGTCAGAAAAA